>FWWL01006690.1_pt1 | contig 10475 bp, 8 predicted proteins | sample 2228331 | NCBI WGS metagenome assembly FWWL01 (sample SAMEA103939775, study PRJEB20133) | metagenome
AAACTCACTATTTATCAGGGGGCGAAAAGCAGAAAGTTGCCCTGGCAGGCGTTCTCGCCATGAAACCATCTATCCTCTTATTGGATGAGCCGTTGGCCAGTCTGGACCCGGCCAGCGCGCAGGAAGCATTGGAAGTGGTGCGCGATTTGGCCGATGAGGGTATGACCGTACTCATGGTGGAGCACCGCGTTGAAGATGTGCTGCGAATTCGCCCGGAACGGGTGTTGTTTATGAAAGATGGTGAAGTTCAATATGATGGTGACCCGCAGCATCTCGTCGAACGGGTGGATTACCGCGAAGTCAAGTTGCCCGCCCCGATGATCATGGAATTGGCGATTAAGGACCCACCCCCGCCCCCGTTGGATATTTTGCCGGGTGTAAATGGGGGTGGCATGCCATTAGTTGAGTTCAAGGACGTAGCGTTCGGGTACGAAAGCGGGCCTGAGGTTTTGCATGGCATAAACTTGCAGATTCGAAGGGGAGATGTGATCGCCGTATTGGGGCCGAATGGCGCAGGCAAGACAACCCTTGTCAAGCATGCGATTGGGCTGCTCAAACCCAAGCGCGGGCAGGTTTTGATCAATGGTCAGGATACCCACCAGTTAAGTGTGGCGGAAATTGCCTCAACGCTGGGTTATGTGTTTCAGAGTCCGAGCCATATGTTGTTTGCTCCAACGGTGTATGATGAACTGGCTTTCGGACCCACCAATTTGAAACATCCTGAAGAGGAGATACGAAAGGAGGTGAGCAAGGCGATTGAGATTGTCAACCTGCAGGGGTATGAAAAAACACCGCCGCTTTCCATGTCCTTTGGTCAGCAAAAACGGGTGAGCATTGCCGCCATTCTGGCGATGCGGTCGCGCATTCTGGTCATGGATGAACCGACTGCCGGGCAGGATTACAAAAATTATATGAACTTCATGAATTCTATTCTGGGAATGCCCGGTTTTGAAGCCATCCTCTTCATCACTCATGATTTGGATATGGCAGTGATTTATGCCAACCGGGTGCTGCTGGTCAATGATGGGCAGGTGGTGGCAGATGGAAAACCGGCTGAGGTTCTGGCGGATATGGATCGGTTGCGCCAGTGCCGCTTGCTGCCAACTTCCCTGTTGGAAACCAATCTCACATATTACTCAAAGACCCAACAATTTTTCCGTGCCGAAGCCCTGACGCATGTGCTTGCATCAGGCAAATAACCTCTCACTATTTTTCGCCTAAGGAGAGAATACCATGAACCGTAGATTAACTTCTGTCATCGTTTCACTGGTGGCTGTGCTGGTCTTCTTCCTGCTGATTGTGTGGATTGGCGGCATGATCAATCCCGATCTGCAACTGGATGAAACCGGCGTGCTTCGTTTTGCTTTCGTTGGTATCGGTTTATTGATTGTCTTTATCGTCTACCTGTTGACCCGGCAGAGTCAAATTTGGGAAGTGGGTACCCGCGAGGTGGTCTATATGGCAATCGGTGCAGCGCTGTATGCGGTGCTTTCTTTCCTCTTCAACGGTACCGTGTTTGCCGTGCCGTCGGTCAGTCAGGTGGCCCTGCGTCCGGCGGTGGCCATCCCCATGTTCTTCGGTTTTGCCTTTGGTCCGTCGGTGGGCTTTTTCACCGGCGCAGTGGGAAACATGTTTGGGGATGCTTTGACCGGTTTCGGACTTTCACCGCAGTGGTCGGTGGGTAACGGTCTGATCGGGATGGTGGCCGGCATGACGCTCCTGTTCAAGGACCGCCAAAAGGGTATCAACACGGTGCTGGTGGTGAGTTTCATTCTGGCGCTGCTGGCTACGCTGGTCTTCTTCCTCAACCGGAATGTGCCCAATATGATGTTCTTTGATCCCGAAGCCGGCATCTTTGGGGATGCGACCATCTCATGGTTTGCCGGACTTTCCGCCATCGTCGGCTTCTTGCTGGTCGTTGGCATTCGTTTCACGGCGGTGTTCAACAAAAACCCGGAAGTTACTGCCGCGGTGGCGTGGAGCCTGTTGGGCAATTTCATCGGGATTGGTTTTGCGGCCATTTCGGATATCTGGATCAATGGTTATCCGCCGGCGGTGGCCATCGTTGGTGAATTTCTGCCGGCAGCCGGTCCGAATTCGATCTTTGCTGCCATCCTCGTTCCGCTGCTGGTGGTGGCTTATTCCTCCGTGCAACGGCAAACCGGACGCTAATCCGTTTTAGAAAGGACACAGCCCCCAATGCTGGTCACTTGGCGCTATAAACCCCGTAAATCACTCATCCAGTTTTTCGATCCGCGTGCATGGATCATCTTCTTTCTCTGCTACATCGCCTGCACTGTGCTTTTCTGGGACTTGCGTTACCTGATGGTGCTGTTTGCCATGGCGATGCTGGTGGTGTTCACGTCAGGGATCAAGTTTTCGGAAATGCGCCGGGCATGGCTGTTCATTGGGGGCTTTGTCGTCTTTTTCTCTTTCCTGACCTTTTTGACCGGTCGGGGAGGGATCGAACTTTACACGGAGGAACACCTGATCACCCGCTGGGAAGCCGGCTTTACCCTGCTCGGCTGGCGGCCAACCCTGACGGTGACGGCCGAAAAAACCATGTACGCTGTTTCGATGCTGGTGAGGGTATTCAGTCTTGCCAGCATGACGATTTTGATCCCCTATTCGCTCAACCCGGCACATTATGGCATCATCTTCAAGGGGCTGGGTCTGCCGGACAAAGTGGCCTACGGCATGGATTTGACCATGCGTTTCATTCCATCCTTTGGGCGGGATTTCATGCTGACGCGGGATGCTCAACGGGCACGCGGGTATGAGCTGGAAAAGTTGAGCGGCGGGTTGATAGCCCAGGTGCGGAAACTGGCTCCCTTGATTGTGCCGGTCACCATTCACGCCATCGTTTCCAGCGAGGACATCATCGACGCCATGGACTTACGCGCTTTTGGGGTGGGGCCGCGCACCTGGCTGGAGGAGCTGCGCTACCGCACCCGCGACCGCTTGTTGATCGGCTTTGGTGTGGTCATGCTGCTTACCAGCATCGCTCTCTCGTTGTTCGGCATGGGCAAATTCTGGGTGCCTCAGTTCCTGTTGCAGTTGGCTGGCGCCGGCTGAGGCGCAACTTAAGCACGAAAAGTAAACTGCCGGAATTTGCATCTCCGGCAGTTTTTATAGGGGGTAGCGCGAAACCAGCAATCTTCTCAGATGAACAGGAACAAACCTTACAATACTTTAACCATCGAGAATTGACCGGCAAGACGGCTGGCTTCAAGCGCCTGCGGGGCAGCCAGCGCGACCACAACGCCATGCTGGCGCACGCTTTCCAGCGCTTCGCCGAATTTGCGAAAATCTTCTTGGGAAGTGTTCAGAATCTGGTCACGGATGTGTTGGCGTTCTTCATCGGTGATCCCTAACAAGTGGCGGATGAGGGCTGTGTAACCCTTTGCATCCGGCAATTGATAAGAATCTACCTCACCGATGGCGCCAATAATGGCTTTGGTCAGTTCGCTTTCGCTCAATTCCAGATGGCGAAGGTAGTCGCTGGTTTGATCGAAGGCCTGCAAGGTCTGATCCAAATTGGGGTCACGGTAGGACAGGAAGTTGAAATTGCCGGATTGTTGATCGAATACGGCAAAGCCGCCGTACGCACCGCCTTGCACGCGCACTTTTTCCCACAGGTAACTGCCGCGCAGATAGGGAACGATGACCAGCGCTGAGCCATGGAAGGCATAACCATGTTCGTACAGGTTTGTGCCTTTCCCCACAAAGTTGACCTGCAGCGGCATGGACAGACCTTCCAGGTTTGGCAGACTGCCTTTCGTCCATGGGTGCAGACTGGTTTGGCCTTGGGGCAGGCTGTTGAGGAAGTCTTCCACGAGCGGGCGGATTTTCTGCCAGTTGGCCGAATCAAGGGTGATGTTGCAGATGGTAATACTGCGCTTGATCACCGCGCTGCGCATGGACTCAAGAGTCTGGTGGACACTTTCCCAGTCCGAGTCAATTTTGGACAGCAACTCGCGCAGGAAGAACAATTGACTGATTCCGCTGGTCTGCTCACCAGCCCAATCGGCTTCACTGAAGCGAGCCTTCAGACGAGTATTCACCACCCGGTGTCCGGCATGGACAATGCCCGATTCCATGCCGGCTTTGTTTTCCAACACCATTTGGCGAATGCGCTCACGGTCGTGCAGGCGGGCATTCATCAAAACATCCTTAAGGATGGCGAGTAAATCACCAGCCTGATCGGTCATGGCTTTGCCGCGCAGGAAGAGCCAGGCTGCAGCTTGACGTGTGTGGCGCGACATCGAAAAGAGCGTGGCGGGATGAATGCCACCGGTGCGCTGCCCAATTTGCTGAAGCAACTGCACAAAGGTCAGATCGCGGGTGCCGGTTTCCAGCAGGGCGCGGCTGAAGATGGGCAGGTAGGGCAGCCATTCTTGCGGCAGGCTGTGCAGGTCGAAACCCAGATCCATGTAGAAGATGCCGTTGGTGAACAAGTCGTGGTAGAGAATTCTGCCTTCCTCTAATCGAATCTCCTCGCTGGGGATGGTCTTGATCTTCGGTTCGAGATCGGCGCGGGTGAGCATGGGAATGGTCGCTAGGGCTTCCGGGCTGTCGGGGGTTTCCTGCCGGCGTTTGAGTTCTTGCGTAATCTGGTTGATTTCTTCAATTTGCTGCGGCGTCATGCGCGCGCGAGCTTCCTCCAGGCGCTGTTTTTCGGCGGCGGCGCGCTGTTGACCGAGCTGCGGGTCGGGGCGCAAAATCACGCTGACCCGATGCGGGTTGTTCAGAAAATGCTGGCGGATCAGATTTTCAAAGAAGCGTTCGCCGGCCTGAAAACGCTGCTTGATGGCATTCAGCGGCGCTTCAAAGGCCAGCGCGTCTATCGGATTGTGACCATAGACCCAATTTTCCACTGCGTTCAGCATCATGACCAGGCCGCGCGGGTAAGAACCGGTGTTGTTCTCGCGCAGACTGAATTCTACCGTGTTGAGCGAAGCCCGCAGAGTTTCAGGGTCAAAACCCTGTTCGGCAATCTGATTGAGCGTGTCTAAAATCAACTGCTCTACCTGATCGGTATTCGACTCAGCCACGCCTTTCAGCCCAATCGAGTACATGGTTTGGCGGTAGCCGGTTTGAAAACCCCCGCCGGCCAAGTCTTCGCCCAGCCCCGAATCGATCAGCGCTTTGCGTAATGGAGAAGCCGGCGTGCCAATCAGGGCATGATCCAGAATGTGAAGCGCTAGAATCTCTTCAAGATGGCCGCTTTCGACCAGCAGCCAGTTAAGGGTGATTTGGGCTTTGGCGGTAGGGTCATCGCCGCTGTCGTAGAAGATTTCTTTTTTCTGAGGGACGCTGAAGCGCGGCTGAAGGGGAATTTCGGCGGGAATGAGGCGGCGGGTGTATTCTTTGAGCGCTTCCGCCATGTACTTCAAACGCTGTTCGGGGTCGTCGTCGCCGTAAAAGTAGATCAGCGCATTACTGGGGTGGTAATACGTTTCGTAAAAGGTTCGGAATTTTTCGTAAGTCAGGGAGAGGATTGTTTCCGGCTCACCGCCGCTGTCGTAACGGTAGATGGTATCTGGAAAGACGGCATGCTGGGCTTCTTCTGCCATCACCGAGTCGGGTGAGGAATAAGCCCCTTTCATTTCATTGAAAACAACCCCTTTGAAGGTCATCTCGCCTTGCGGTTCTTCCAGTTCGTAATGCCAGCCTTCCTGATAGAGGGTGAAGGGAGAAATCAACGGATGAAAAACCGCATCCAGGTAAACATCAATCAGATTGTAAAAATCTTTGAGATTGGTGCTGGCAACCGGATATATGGTTTTATCCGGGTAGGTCATCGAGTTAAAAAAAGTGTTGAGAGATCCCTTCATCAGTTCCACAAACGGCTCTTTGACGGGGTACTTTTGCGAACCGCACAGCACCGAGTGTTCCAGAATGTGAGCCACACCGGAAGAATCCGGTGGGGGGGTGCGAAAAGCGATGCCGAACACTTTGTTCTCATCATCGTTTTCAAGAGAAAGCAGTTGCGCACCGCTCTGGCGGTGTTCCCAAAGGCGGGCGCGGGTATTGTATTCCTGAATAAAACGATCTTCCAGCAGCACAAAGCCGTGTAATTCGGTCATGGTTACCTCTTGTTATGGTTTTAAGGATTGGCGGCTGGCGGGCAGGCGGAACAATAAAGGCAATCCGACCAGCACGAGAACCGCGCTCAGCAGATAAGCGGTGCGCAGGCTGAACAAATCCCCGATTGCACCGACAGTCAGGGTTGCAAAAGAACTGCTCACAAAGGTTACTGCCATGTAGATTCCGTTGGCAAGGGCGCGGTTTTCGGGGAAACTCTCCTGGACGATGGCCATCACCACCGGTGTCATGGAGAGCAGGCCAAACCCCAAACCAAGCAGGGCCGGGAACTGCAACCAGCCTTGCAGGTTGAGCAGCAGAAAAATGAACAGAGAAGTACTGATCAGGGAAAAGACCATTACCGGTCGTCTCCCAATCCGGTCAGAGAGCGGACCGGACAGTAAGGCGCCAACAACCCCAGCGGCTTCAAGCACTGAAAGCGATGCGCCGGCCAACATCAAATTGACGCCTTCCTCGGTGAGGAAGGTGGGTAAGAAGGTGGAAACGCTGACGAATGCCAAAGCGCGGGTAACGAGAATAATCGAAAGCGGGATCAAGACCGGGCGCATGGTGGTAAGGGCTTTTTTCCACGACAGCGCATGACGGCTTTCCGGATGGCGGGCAGGCAGATGGCGCAGTTGATAAGCCATCCAAAACGATATCACAATCCCGCCTGCCGCTAACCACGGTGTGCGCTGAATGCCCAGCGTGGAAATGGCCGAAACGATAATCAGTGGGCCGAAGGTGCGTCCCAACTCGCCACCGACCATCCAGAAACTCATCCCCAAGCCCAGTCGGTTGGCCGAAAGCCGTCCGGCCAGTACTGGTCCGGTAGCGTGCAGGCTGGCAGAACTCAACCCGGCGATCATCAACAGCATCGCCGCCAGCCAGTAAAACGGAGCAATGCCCAGAACACTCATTGCCAAAGCGGTGATGGTCGGGGTGAGGATGACAAAAACTCGCAGCGAACGCCGGTCTGCCAGATAACCGATGAATGGTTGCAGCAGGGAAGGCGCTGTCATGAACACCGAGAGCAAGCCGGCTTCGGTCTTGATCAGCGAGAATTTTTCGATCAGCAAAGGCAATAACGGCGGTAAAAAGGCCTGATAGGTGTCATGCACAGCGTGGGCTGCGGCTACTGCGCCGACCTTTCCAGCGCTGAAGGTTGCCTCTTTTTCTGCAACGGCGCTCGTTGGCTGGGCTGTGATTTCAACAGGGGATGTCGAGCTCAAAGGCTGCCTCGATGAATGCGGGATGGTGTTGGTTGTCAGGGACGGCGAATTTCGCCTTCAACCTCAAACGATAGCGGTTTGGCGGGGGGATGGTCGCCGTAATCGGTCAGATCTTCGATCTTGATGCGCAATTTCAAAGCGGGAGCATGGGGATTTTCGATCAGGTGACGCAGGATCATTTCGTCAGCCTGAACTCCAAATACTTTCAATAATCGGCGGATGTCGTTGCGGCTGGTGTCTTCCATTTTGACCTCCTTTGGCAAAGCAGGGTGCAGGATAGGTCAATCTTAATCGCAAAGTGATTTTCAATCAAGCCGCTTGACTGGTTCTGTCCAGGTTTGCAATTTCTTTCGACGTTGATCTACCCAGATGGCCAAAACGGCAATCCATGTTGAAGTAAAAATAAACGCCGCAGCAATATGATACGTGCGCTGCAACTTTTTTGTTGAGCATGTCCCCCAAGCGGGCAGCTCCCAGTAGTAGCGAGGTGATTACCAGAATGTAAGCCAGAATCACCCATTGAACGACAGCAAAACTGGCTTCAAAAATGTCCACAAAGGCGGGCAGGGAAATGTTGACGATGCTGGAGTCGAGGGTTGCCATCAGAACGCCCATGCCAACTCCAGCCAATGCCAGCCTGCGGGCAGAGGTTTGGGTGGTTGCGTTCGAATGGATTGGCATGATGAAACCGATAACGAGATGCAGAACGGCTGGTCAGGGGTGTTTTTGGGTTTAAGTTTCCGGGATGAAGCAGAATCCGTTTTCGGTACGGGTGATAATATGGGGGTTTTGAGGATCTTCTTCCAGCTTGTTTTGCAGGCTGCGAATAGTGTTTTCAACCAGCGCTTGCATGGTGCGCTGAGGCAGCACTTCACTGCCCCAGCCGGCTTCATACAGGGTGGCGGTAGCCACTTCAGAGTACACATTGTCCATCAGGCAGGAGAGCAGCCGGGCTTCGGTGGGGTTGAGGTCAATCAGAATGCCACCGCGTACAAGGGTGTTATTATTTAAGTTCAACTGGTAATTGGAACTCCAACCGGGCGGTTCGACGGTATCCTGCGGGGGAAGGGTACGGGCTGCCCGGTCTATTCGTTCCAGCAACTTGGACATGGCAAACGGTTTGACGATGTAGTCATCCGCTCCCATGAAGTAACTTTGCTCCATTATTCCGGCATCGGAAAGAGCGGTCAGCATAATTACCGGCGCAGTGGAAACCCGCCGGATGGATTCCAGTACATTCAGCCCGTCCACATCGGGCATCATGATGTCCAGCAAGATGATATCGAAAGTCTCGTGTTCCAGCAGCGTCAGGGCATCCTGACCGTGCCCGGCGGTTTGGATTTTGTGACCGGCTTTTTCAACGATCATGGTAACCAGTTGCCGGGTATCGGCATCATCATCAACCAGGAGAATTTTTAATTTTCGGTCTGTTTTTGTGCTGGACATTTCAAGTGCCTCCCACTGCCCCACTAACCCGCCTGAGTTCTTTGCAGAATGAATCTCTGGATACAACCCTAGGGTTATTGTAGATAGGAATCTCAAAAAAGGCAAGTTTGAAGAAGGCTCATTCGGCTGCAGGATCAGGATGGGGTATGGTAAAATCTTGGGCATGAACCAGACGGAAGACAAAATCGAAAAAACCAATGGAGGGCCTCGATTCTTGAAAATGGTGCGTGTAGCCGGATCGCACCGCGAAATCGGGCGGCAAATTGGTGAAGAGTGCCGTCAACAAATTCAGCACAGCATCGAAAACGCCCGGAAACTGCTGGCTGATGCCTATGATACGCTTCAATTGGATTGGGAGGGAGCGCTGATTCAGGCGCGCAAATACATGCCGTTTGCCGAAGAACAATATCCGCAGTATGTGGAAGAATTACGCGGCATGGCAGAGGGGGCGAATGTGGGTCTGGACGACCTTGGGATGCTGAATGCCATGGAAGCGGTAACGATGGATGCCCTTCATCTTACCAAGTGTACCAGCATGGCCGTCAGTCAGGAGCGCACGACCAACGACCGGGTGCTGATTGCTCACAATGAGGATTGGCTGCCCGAGGATGAGTCTGATGTTTTTCTAATTCACGCCAAACCGGATGACGAGCCGCCTTTTCTGGCAATGACCTATGGCGGGTTGCTGCCCAATATCGGCTTCAATGCATATGGAATTGCACAATGCTGCGATTCGGTCTATCCAACCGATAGCCGGATCGGCATTCCCCGCATCATCGTTTCTCGCGCGGTTCTGGCCGCCCGCACACCGGGTGAGGCTATCCGTCACATGCTGGCGCCGCATCGTGCAGCCGGTTACAATCATTTGCTGGCACATGAAAGCGGTGAAATTTATTCGGTGGAAGTTTCGGCGCGGCAGTTTGCGATTTTAGAGCCTGAAAATGGGGTGATGGTGCATACCAACCATTATCTGGATGCGCACATGCGTGCGATTGAAAGCGAACCGGATGAATTGATCAGTACGCGGGTGCGTTACCTACGGGCAAAACGTTTGCTGGCACAGCAGGAAAAACACACCATCCGCTCCTTACAGACCATTCAGAAAGATCATGTCAATCACCCCGACTCGATTTGCAATCATGCCGTGGTGGGCGATCCGCTGGATCGGGAAAAGACCATCACTGCTCTGACGATTGACCTGACCAACCGACAACTGCATGCCTGTTGGGGTAACCCATGCAGCAGTGTATTTTCAACCTATCAACTGGATGCTTGAGAAAGGCAAAGTTTTTTAACCCCATGCAAAATGAGAACATGAAATCCCCAAACCGTTCACTCTTGGATTACCTGACGGTCACTTTGCGCGGTTTTTTGATGGGCACAGCCGATGCCGTGCCGGGTGTTTCCGGCGGGACGGTAGCCCTGTTGGTGGGAATTTACGAGGAGTTGATTCAATCCATCCGAGCGGTGGCGGATTTGCGCCACATCCAACGTGTTGTTCGCCTGCAATTCAAGGCGTTGCTGGATGAACTGCCGTGGAAGTTTCTTCTAGCGCTTGTGATGGGTATCTTCGCCGGGGCGGTTACGCTGGCTCATTTGCTTGAAAACCTTTTGGAAACTCATCCCTTGTTTATTTGGGCATTCTTTTTTGGGCTGGTGGCTGCCTCAGCGGTGGTGGTTGCCCGCCGGGTGCGGATGTGGGCGATCGGC
>FWWL01010665.1_pt1 | contig 10475 bp, 10 predicted proteins | sample 2228331 | NCBI WGS metagenome assembly FWWL01 (sample SAMEA103939775, study PRJEB20133) | metagenome
AGATGCCGAAGTGGCGGAATTGGCAGACGCGCCAGATTCAGGATCTGGTGGTGGCAACGCCGTGCGGGTTCGAATCCCGCCTTCGGCATTAAATAAATGTTGAAATTTTATTGTTATTTATGTCATATTATTGACATGTTAAATCAAACAATCATTGTTGGAAATTCATCTGCCATAAAAAAAATTCTTGCTCTAATTGATAAAGTTGCCAAAGCAAACAGCACTGTTCTTATTACAGGAGAATCAGGAACTGGTAAGGAATTAGTTGCAAGGCTGATTCATGAGAAAAGTCCAAGAAATAACAAACCTTTCATTCCTGTCAACTGCGCTGCTATTCCTTCAGAGTTATTAGAATCCGAACTATTTGGTCATGAAAAAGGTGCATTTACTGGCGCTGCATATTCCCGTCCCGGTAGATTTGAGCTTGCCAATGAGGGCACAATATTCCTTGATGAAATTGGTGATATGCCTCTTCATCTTCAGGTTAAAATTTTGCGTGTTATTCAAGAGAAAACATTTGAAAGAATTGGTAGCACAAAGCCTATCAAAGTAAATGTCAGAATTCTTGCCGCGACAAATAAGAATCTTGAGCAAGAAGTAAAGGAAGGAAGATTTAGGGAAGACCTTTACTGGAGGCTTAATGTTGTTCCGATACTAATTCCTCCATTAAGAGAAAGAAAGGAGGATATTCCTACTCTTTGCGATTTTTTTATCAACAAATATGCCTCAAGCTTTGGTCACAAAATAGAGCTCAGTGCACAGGTTATTGAAAAATTTTTGAATTATCATTGGCCGGGAAATGTCAGGGAACTTGAAAACTTGATTGAAAGGCTTTATGTTTTAAATGAGGATGGTAAAATTTCTATTGAGGACTTACCTGAAAAAATAAAATACTCTGAAAATAAATTCAATAGAGAGCTTATTCCCGAAGAGCTCAATCCCTTTAGTTCAGGAATAGACCTTAATGAAATGATAAGGGAATACGAAAAAAAGCTTATACTACATGCATTAAATCTTAATGACTGGATTAAAAGCCGGGCAGCAAAGTATTTAAATATCAACAGAACAACTCTCATAGAAAAAATGAAAAGGCTCGGCATAAAAGACAATGAAGCAAAAAATGAATAGCTCCTCTTTCAAAAAAGCACTCTTTTTTTTGTTTTTATTAATATTCCTTTTTATTGGCTTTCAAGTTAATTCTGAAGAACCATTAAAAATGGCAGACACCTATTTAAAAACAAAAAATTACCTCAAGGCTAAGGAAATTTACTATAGATATAAAGAAGACCCCAAGTTAGCTCCAGATGCCTTAATAGGACTTGGCAAGGCAGAGTATTTTTTAGGGAATTACACAGAGTCCTCAATTTATTTAAAGAGACTTTTAAGGGATTTTAAGGACTCTCCCCATGTAAATGAAGGAAATCTCTATATGGGACTTGCTATGCTCAAACAAGGAAAAATCAAGGATGCTGAAAGCTTTTTAAACAAAGTGCATTCGCCCTTTGAAAAACAGGCAATGGTAGGTAAAGCTTGGATTGCGTTTCACAAGGGTAATTTAAAATTTGTTGAACAAGTATTAAACAAGCTTGACAAAAAAGATCTCTATGAACCTGATGTTGCCCTTTTAAAAGTAAAATATCTTACAGCTTCAGGAAAACCTGTTGAGGCTCTGAAGGAGTTTGAAAAAAATTATGCCTTAAAAAAGCCTGACTATGATATTGATAAAGCTGAGATTTTAATGAAGGCTGGTAAGTATCAAGAAGCTGAAACTGCTTTGAAAAAATTCATTGAAAGGGCAAAGAAAAATTTAGATATTGTTAAAGCTAAAAATCTACTTTTTGATTTATACTTTCAGCAAGGCAGATTTGAAGAAGCAGCAAAAGTTGGTAAGGAGTTATATTTTTATATCCCAAATGACGAGTTTAAGATAAAACTTTACAATGTTTATTTTAGCCAGAAAAATTATGATGAGGCATTGAGAATGCTCATAGGACTAAGAGATAAAAAACTTAAACAAGAAAAAATTGAAGAATTTTTAAAAAAGCTTATGGATGAGAATCCTGAAAAAGCAGAGGATTATATTCTAAAGTCTTATTTTTATCTACCTTCTGAATCTTCCCTATTGCTTGAATCTGCAAATTTTCTTGTTTCAAAGGAAAAGCTAAGCGAAGCTAAGAATTTATTAAGAAAACTACAAACTGGCAAAAGAAGGGCTGATGCAAATATTCCTCTTGCAAAAATTTTGCTTAAAGAGAATAAAGTCGGAGAAGCAAAAAAATTACTTGAACCCATGATAGATAAAAACCAAGAAGCAGCAATTCTTTATGCATTGGCTCTTGAAAAGGAAGGCAATAAACAATCAGCTTTACAGTATTTAAGAAAAAATGAAAAAAACATTAAGGACGCAGAAATCATTGCCAAACTTGGAGACCTTGAGTATTCATACGGCGACAAAAAGAAGGCTTTTGTCTACTGGAACAGAGCAGCTCAACTTGGAAATGCTGAAGCAATGGTTAAAACTGCAGATTATCTATATCTTTCCAACAAAACTAAAGAGGCTGCTGACTACTACAAAAAAGCAATAGATGCTGGAGTAAAGGATACTGAGACATTGATGTGGGTTTATTATCAGTATGGAAAAATCACAAAGGATAAAAAGTATCTTGAAAAAGTTGCTGAGTCCAACAGCCAATTTAAAGAAGCAGCAAAGGCTCTTCTGGAAAAGTTATGAAGCACGAAGAACTTTTTAATGAAGCAATTCTCAAAATCACTTCAGCCTCTGATGCACTCATTAAATACTACAATGTTTTAGAAAACAAGATAAAACTCCTCACAGAAGAGGTTGAGCAGAAAAAAAGACTTCTTAGCAGTATAATTGACAGTATTGACATTGCTGTTGTTTTTTTTGACAGCGAGGGAATTATAAGACTTATCAACAAAGCAGCAGAAACTCTATTTAATGTTAAGGTAGAAGAAATAATCGGGCAGAAAGAACTTCCTATTACAATTGAAAATGACAGGGTAATTCCAAAGGATGCTCCTCCATTTTACTCAATAGTTTCATCTTCCGAAGTTTTTGATTCAGATGGAAATAGAATTGGCAAAGTCTTTATCTGTAAGGATATAACACGAATAAGGGAACTTGAAGCAGAAAATGAAAGAAACAGGAGGCTTAGTGCAATGGGCTCTCTTGTTATGAAAATCGCCCATGAAATACGAAATCCTCTTGGTAGCATTGAACTTTATGCAAATATGATATCTGAAGACTTGAAAGATACTCTGCATGGTGACTATGCAAGAAGAATTTCAAATTCAGTGAAAATGCTCAGAAACACTCTTGAAAATATGCTTGGATTCACAAGGGGTATTGTTCCCAAAAAGACAGAGGTATTTTTAAACGATTTTTTGTCAGATTTTGTAAAAGAGTTTTATGAAGTATTTAACAGAGTAGGCATTGAATTTAAATACAAAATTCAAAAAAAAATTACTGTCAAGCTTGACCCTTCTCTACTAAGGCAGGCTCTGATAAATCTTATAATGAATGCCTATCAGGCAATGCCAGATGGTGGAGTTTTGCAGATAAATGCAAAGGAAGAAAACAAATTTGTCAAAATTTCAGTTATTGACAGTGGTCAAGGAATTGACAGTGAAATCATTGATAAAATATTTGATCCTTTCTTTTCAACAAAGGACAGAGGCACAGGACTTGGCTTAAGTATTACGAATAGCATAGTTTCTGCTCACGGTGGAAAAATTGAAGTAAAAAGTAAACCCAAAGAAGGCACAGAATTTGTATTATACTTTCCAGTAGAATGAGGTCAGTTTTAATCATAGATGACGAACCTGATATGGGCTTTGCTTTAAAGGATGCAATGGCTCGTTTTGGGTTCAATGCTCAGTATTTTAGAGATCCAACTAATGTGCTTTCAGATGTTAATATCTCTGATTTTTCCCTCATTATTACTGATGTAAAGATGCCTAAAATGGATGGACTCCAATTCCTATCTGAGATAAGAAAAAGAGGAATTTTCACTCCAGTTATAGTTATTACAGGATACGGAAATGTTCAGGATGCTGTGCAGGCAATGAAACTTGGTGCAGTTGATTATTTGATGAAACCCTTTTCAATGGACAGTCTTAAATCAATAGTTTCAAGACTAATCCCTGATGAGGAGGAAATTGTTGCTGTTTCTCAACAGATGAGGAGGTTACTTGAAATTGCAAAAGAGATAGCAAAGACTGATATCACGGTCTTACTAACTGGAGAAAGTGGAGTTGGAAAAGAGGTAATTGCAAGATATATACATAAACATAGCAACAGAGCAAACCATTCATTTGTCGCAATTAACTGCGCAGCCATAACAGAGACACTTCTTGAGGCAGAGCTTTTTGGATATGAAAAGGGAGCATTCACAGGTGCGACAGAAAGAAAGCCGGGAAAATTTGAATTAGCTGACAAGGGCACAATCCTGCTTGATGAAATAAGTGAAATGGCTTATAGACTTCAGGCAAAGCTACTTAGGGTTATTCAGGAAAAAGAAGTTGACAGAGTAGGCGGAACTAAACCGATTAAGGTTGATGTGAGAATTATTGCTACCACAAACAGAGACCTTGCAGAAGAAGTAAAAAAAGGCAATTTCAGGGAAGATTTGTTTTACAGAATAAATGTTTTCCCAATTAGAATTCCACCTTTAAGAGAAAGAACAGATGATATAATTCCATTGGCAGAATTTTTCCTGAAAAGACTTTCCAATAAAATGTCAAAAAAATTTACACTAAGCAGTGAGATGAAAAAATATCTTATTCAAAGACCTTGGCATGGCAATGTAAGGGAACTTGAAAACTTTATTTACAGGCTTGCAGTTTTAAGTCCAGATGGAGTTCTAAAGCCTCTTGAAGAACCTGCCTTTGAGTCAGATATGGATAAATCCTTAAAGATAGGAAGCTTAAAGGATGCTGAAAAAGAGATGATTATTGATGCACTCAAAAAAACCGAAGGCAATCGCACAAAGGCAGCAAAAATTTTAGGAATAAGCGTAAGAACTCTGCGAAACAAAATAAAAGAGTATGGGCTTAAGGATTTGTAATGGCATAATATTTGCTTTAAAATTTTTTAGCGATATTTAACAGAGGTGAAAGAAATGGATAACTCAATAAAATTACTTTCAAAAATCATGGATATTTGTGCCTATAGGCAAAAAATTCTTGCCTCAAATATTGCAAATGCTGACACTCCAGACTACAAAGCAAAGGATATAAATTTTCAGGAAGAGCTGAAAAAGGCAGCAGAATCAGACAGTATATCCTTAAAAGTCATTGAAGCCCCTACAACAATGCCCAACAGGGATGGGAATACGGTTAATATTGAGGTTGAAATGACAAAACTAACTGAGACGCTTTTAATGTATAACAGTGCGGTTCAGCTACTTTCTAAAAGAATTGGAATGTATAAGGATGTAGCTCGGGGAGGTAGATAATGGCAGATTTATTTTTGCCTTTAAAGGTCTCTGCAACTGGTCTTGAAGCACAGAAAATTAGGCTTAATGTAATAGCTTCTAATCTCGCAAATATAAATTCCACAAGAACTCCTGAAGGCGGCCCTTACAAGAGAAAAGATGTTCTGTTTGTCACTTATATGTACGACAAAATATCACATGGAGTTGATGTACAAAAAATAGTTGAAGACCCAAGACCACCAAGAACTGTTTATGATCCGTCCCATCCTGATGCTGACAAAAATGGCTATGTAAAATATCCAAATGTAAATCCAATGGAGGAGATGATTAACATGATTTCAGCATCAAGGGCTTACGAAGCTAACCTAACTATGATAAACTCATATAAGGAGATGTTTTTAAGAACCCTTGATTTACTAAAGGCATAGGAGGTTACTGATGACAGAAATAAAAAATATCAGTGAAATTTTAGGGAAAAGTCTTGAGGAGTTAAAAAATCTTAAAGGCGCTGAGAAGGAATCCTTTGAGCAGGCTCTAAAAGATGCTATAAAAGAGGCATCAAAGGTTGAACAGGAAGCCCAGAAGGCAATAGAGGATTTTGCAAAGGGTGAGGTAAGTATTCATCAGGTTGTGCTTGCAATGGAAAAGGCAGACCTTACCCTTCAGACACTGATTCAGGTGAGAAACAAAGTAATTACAGCCTATGAAGAAATATCTCGCATGCAGATTTAATGAAAAATGGCAATTAAAGATAGAGTAAATCAGATTTTAGAGAATTTTAGGAATTTACCAACAAATAAAAAAATCATATTAGGAGTTGTCGTTTTATTAATCGTCTCTTTAATTCTTACTTCTTTGCTTTGGCTTCAAAAAGTTGATTATCAGGTTCTTTACAGCAACTTATCCTCAGAGGATGCAGGAAATGTCATCAATAAACTAAAGGAAAAGAAAATTCCCTATCAGGTAAAGGAAAATGCGATTTACGTGCCTTCTGACAAAGTGCATGAGTTAAGGCTTGAGCTTGCTGCTCAAGGAATACCATCAGGAGGCGGAGTTGGTTTTGAAATATTTGATAAAACATCAATAGGACTCACTGAATTTTCACAAAGGGTCAATTACATTCGGGCACTTCAAGGCGAGCTTGCAAGAACAATAAAAAGGCTGCAGGAAATAGATGATGTCAGAGTTCATATTGCAATACCTGAGAAGTCAATTTTTACAGAAAAAGAAGACCACCCAACTGCTTCTGTTGTTTTAAAGCTAAAACCCGGAAGGGCTCTTGCTAAGGAGCAGGTATCCAGCATAGTGCATCTTGTATCAAGCAGTGTGGAAGGGCTTTCTCCCCAGCATGTAACAGTTGTTGACCAATATGGCAATCTTCTCTCAGGTGGAAAAGATACAGCTCAACTTGTTGATGCTACGCAACTTGAATACAAAAGAGCAATAGAGAAAACTTATGAAAAAAACATCCAGAGCATGCTTGAAAACATAGTTGGAAAAGGAAAAGCAATTGTTAGGGTTTCTGCGGATATTGATTTCTCAAAGGTTGAAAAACTTGAGGAAAAATACGATCCGGACACAATTGCAATAAGGAATGAGCAGAGAATGCAGGAAAAAACGATGACTCCTCAAACAGGAGGAATTCCCGGTGTTCTTTCCAATCAGCCTGGTCAGGCTCAAACTGGAACTGCTCAACAAAATGTGATTAGCCAGAAACAGCAGGAAAATATAAACTACGAAGTCAGCAAAAGCATAAGCAAAATTTTGGGTTCAGCTGGGCAGATTAAAAAGATATCAGTTGCAGTATTGGTTGATGGAACTTACAAAGAAGATAAAGGTAAAAAAATATACACTCCAAGAAGTGATGAGGAGATAAAAAAATATCAAGAGCTTGTTCAAGCAGCAGTTGGATACAGTAAAGAAAGAGGTGACCAGGTAATAGTTGAAAGCATGCCGTTTGAGGCTGTTTCAGAGGAAAAACCCGGAATTGACATTATGGAACTTTTAAAAACTATTTTAAAATACCTCGTTCCACTGATCATCATTCTTCTTATAATCCTCTTTGTCATAAAACCTTTAATGAATATTCTTAGAACTCCTGAGAAGAAGGAGATAATCATCTCAGAGCAAATTCCTCCAGAGGAAATAGGCTTAAAGAAAGAAAAGGTTGTGGCTCCTGAAAGAGATTTAAAGCAGGAAATTAATGAAATGGTAAAAACAGACCCCAAAAAGGTTGTATCAATCCTTAAAGAATGGATGGCTGAATAAATGAAAAAGTTTTCTGGCATTGAAAAAGTGGCAGCACTACTTACAATTTTAGGAGAAGAGGCTGCAACAGAACTTTTTAAACACTTTGATCCAATTGAACTTGCAAGAATAATTCCCATGATGTCAAGAATTAAACTTACACAGGAAGAGGCTGATGAACTGCTTAGGGAATTTGCTGAAAAATTGGGAACTGCGCCCATGAGAGTAGATGTTGAATATATAAAAGGCATTCTCACAAAGGCATTTGGTGAGGAGCAGGCACAGAAGCTTATAAGCAAAATTGAAAGCGGAGCATCCGCCTTTGATATATTAAGATGGCTTGACTCATCTTCAATAGCAACAATGCTTCAAAGAGAGCATCCCCAAACTGTTGCAATCGTATTGGCACACTTAGAACCAACACAGGCAGCTGAGGTATTAAGTCAATTTCCAGAACAGCTAAAAATAGAGGTTGCCAAAAGAATTGCAAGCCTTGACCAGATATCACCTACAATTTTAAGCGAGCTTGAAGAAGTGCTCCAGAGTCAGCTAAGGTCCTATACTCAATCAAGAAGAATTGGAGGTATAAAAACCGTTGCTGAGATACTCAATCAGATGGATAGAACAAGTGAGGAATTGATACTCAAAAACATTGAGGAAGCTGATCCAATTCTTGCTGAGGAAATACGAAAGCTCATGTTTACCTTTGAAGACCTTATTAATGTTGATGACAGAGGCATACAAACAATTCTTAAAGAGATTTCAACAGATGACCTTGCAATTGCCTTAAAAATGGCATCAGAGGAACTTAAACAAAAGATATTCAAAAATATGTCAAGCAGAGCTGTTGAGATATTAAAGGAAGAGATGGAGGCAAAAGGACCTGTTAGGGTATCTGATGTTGAAAAGGCTCAGATGAATATTGTAAGAGTAGCAAGAAAGCTGGAAGAAGAAGGCAAAATAGTATTAGGAGGCAAAGGTGGAGAAGAAGTTGTTGTCTGACGAAATAAAACCCTTTGTGCCTTTCCCCTTTGATGAGTCATTAACTTCCCAAGAGAACACTGAAGAGGTAAAGCCTCAAATAGATGAAGAGCAATTAAAGCTAATCTACGAAGAACAAAGACAAGCAGGATATAATGCGGGTTATAATGAGGGCCTTAACAAAGGCTATCAAGAAGGAATCAATAGAGGAAAGGAGGAAATAAATCAAAAAATAAATGAACTTAAATCCGCAATTTCTGCATTTAAAAACATTCTGCAAGACCTTGAAGAATTTAAACAAAAGCAGATTATTGCTTTAATGCCACAAATTTTAAAACTATCAATGAAAATTGCAGAAAAGGTTGTTGTAGCTAAAATAAATCTTGAAAGGGAATTAATCATCAGTATTATAAAGGAAGCCTTAAATACATTGCCTGGAGTCGAAGACAAGATCATAATAAAAGTTAATCCTGACGACTATAAAATTGTTTCCGAGAAAATTTCAGAACTCGGAGTTGACCCTCAAAAAATATCCATTCATCCATCTTATGATTTAAAAAGAGGAGACTGTAGCCTTGAAACTCAATCTTTTCAGGTTGAAGCCAAAATTGATGAAAAACTAAAGGAAATAGAAAATGCTCTCAATTCAGTCCTTTATCAATAAGGCAGAATCATCATTAGACAATATTCAAACAGTAAAGGTTTTCGGAAAGGTTACGAAGGCTGTTGGTCTCATTGTTGAGGGAACAGGAATTAATGCCAGCATTGGAGATATATGTGAGATTATCAGTAATGACCATTCAGTTGAGGCAGAGGTTGTTGGCTTTAGAAATGGCACAATTCTGCTTTCTCCCTTAGGAGAAATTTATGGCATCAAGGCAGGAGATAAAATAGTTGTTAAAGGCAAGCAAAGTTATATTGAACTAAGCGACAGTATTTTGGGAAGAATTATTGATGGTATCGGAAAACCAATTGATAATGGTCCAAGTATACATGGAAAACCTTATCCAATATACAGGGAAGCTTTAAATCCATTAGAAAGAGAGATCATAAAAGAACCCCTTGATCTTGGCATTAGAGTAATAAATGCATTATTGACGTGTGGTAAAGGGCAAAAAATAGGCATAATGGCAGGAAGCGGGGTTGGGAAAAGCGTGCTTCTTGGAATGATAGCAAGATACACCACTGCTGATGTTAATGTTATTGCTCTAATTGGAGAAAGAGGAAGAGAAGTTCGGGAGTTTATTGAAAATGATCTAAAGGAAGGCATTAAAAAATCTGTATTGGTGGTAGCAACCTCTGACACGCCAGCCCTTACAAGAATTAGAGGTGCATTTTTAGCAACAGCAATTGCAGAGTATTTCAGGGAAAAGGGAAAGGATGTGCTGTTACTTATGGATTCTCTTACCCGGTTTGCAATGGCTCAAAGGGAGATAGGACTTGCAGCAGGTGAGCCTCCTACAATGAAAGGATATCCACCAAGTGTTTTTAAACTCATGCCTAAGCTTCTTGAAAGAGTTGGTGTTACAAAAAACAGAGGCTCAATCACAGGCATATATACTGTTCTCGTTGAAGGTGATGACCTTACAGACCCTGTTGCAGACTCTGCCCGGTCAATACTTGATGGGCACATAGTCCTTTCAAGGGAACTGGCTAACAGAAACCATTATCCTGCTGTTGACCCTCTAAAAAGCGTTAGCAGAGTCATGAAGGATATTGTGGATGAAAAGCATCAACAAATGGCTGGTAAACTGCTTGATATTCTTGCCACATATGCAAAATACGAAGATA
>FWWL01010668.1_pt1 | contig 10471 bp, 8 predicted proteins | sample 2228331 | NCBI WGS metagenome assembly FWWL01 (sample SAMEA103939775, study PRJEB20133) | metagenome
GAGGTCGGCGCCGGGCTCCACCGACAGGCCTGGGGCCTCGCCGGGGCCCAGGCCCAAGGACCACCACTCGCCCTCGCGGACGAGGGCGGGCCCTTCGAGAGGAGGACGTTCACGCCGCTCTGCGCGCCTCGAACTTGGGCGAATAATACTGGCACTTGTAGCTTCGGGACGTCTCGCTGGGCACCTCGGCTTCGGGGATGGGCACGTGCGTCTCGTCGATGGAGCACATCTGATACTGGCGGTCGTAATGTCCGCAGTCCTCGCACCGCTTCATCACGCTCCAGCAGACGCTGCAGCGCGGGGTGTCCACCAGCTCGATGCGCCCGCACAGGGCGCAGTTGATGTACACCTCGTGGAACTCCGAGGACTCGGAGAGCAGCGACCGAAGCTTGGAGATGAAGGTCTTCAGGGAGTCGCTGAGCGCGGTGGCGCTGGCCAGCAGCGTGCTGCACTCCTCGCGCGAGAGGAAGTCCACCATCCGCGGGTCGAGCTGGTCGTTCAGCGAGTCCATCCCGCGTCCCACCGCCGCCGCCTGCGACTGTGCCGTCTTGGGCTTGAAGGCGCGCTTCTTCTGCGTCCCGCGCTCGCGCGCGGTGCTCCTGATAATCTCCTCCGCCACCCGGAGCGGCACCCGCAGCAGGGCTTCCTTCTTGTCCGGGAAGTTGATGATGCCGTGGACGAACCGCTGGGTCTCCTCGATCGAGAGACGCTCCTCCTTGATCTTGCGCGCCAGGCGGACCTGGCTGACCGGGTCCTCGGAGAGCGCCTTCAGCACCAGCGCGTGTCCTTCGCCGAACGGATTGTCGCCGGGGCGGTCCACCATCTCGTCGAGCACCGCCTGAGGCAGGTCCAGAATCTCCAGGTGGCGCTTGATGGTGGCCTCGGCCTTCCCCAGCATCTTCGCCACCTGTTCCAGCGAGTGGACCTCCAGCAGGCCCTCGATGGCCCTTGCGCGCTCCACCGGGTTCAGGTCTTCCCGCTGGAAGTTCTCCAGCAGGGCGTCCACCCGGGCGTCCTCCTCGCCGACGTCCCGGATGATGGCGGGAATCTCGGTCAGGCCGGCCAGGCGGCTGGCGCGGTAGCGCCGCTCGCCCATGATGATCTTGTACTTCCCGTCCGGCAGAGGGCGGACGACGATGGGTTCCAGGACTCCTCTCTCGCGGATGGACTGCGCCAGCTCCTCGAGGGTCTCCTGATGGAACGTCTTCCGGGGCTGGTCCTCGGCCGGGATGATATCGTCCAGTCTGAGATGTTGAAGCATAGGGGTCAGGTCTCCGACGCCACACTCGCTGCTGAGAGGGCTATAGCGGCAGAAACGTTCTTCTCCACTTGGGTCTTTCCACATCGCGAGGCTCTGCCTGTGATGTGGAATACTGAGCATCATGCCCGGGGGAAGCTGAGGTTGGACAGCCGCAGCGCCGAAGACCTATAATGCCGCCGCGGGGCAGCGGCGGCGCAGCCCTCTCCTGAAGAGGTTGAATCAGCGGATCATGCCAGATAATCACCGCAGGCCGAAGAAGGCTTACCTGGACCCGGACTTCCTGCAGAGCCCGGACGCGCGTGTGCTGCGGATCCTGGCCGAGTATCTCGGACCCCTGAGAAGGTTCCGGGACGAGAAGGTCAAGGACACCATCGTGTTCTACGGCTCGGCCCGCACCCCGGACCCGGAGCAGGCCAGGAAAACGCTGGAGAGAGCACGGCGAAGGCTTCGCACCGACCCTTCGGACGAAAAGCTTCGTCTGGAGGTGGAGCGGGCGGAGATGGGAGTGAAGATGTCCCGCTACTACGACGAGGCCCGCACCCTGGCAAGGATGCTTACGGAGTGGGCTCTGGCGCGTCCAGGCCCGTGGAACCGCTATCTCATCTGCTCGGGAGGCGGCCCCGGCATCATGGAGGCGGCGAACCGCGGGGCGGCCGAGGCGGGGGGCAAGACGGTGGGTCTCACCATCAGCCTGCCGTTCGAGGAGCAGGGGAACCAGTACATCTCCGAGAACCTGGCGATGGAGTTCCACTACTTCTTCATGCGGAAGTACTGGTTCGTCTATATGGCCCGCGCGCTCGTCATCTTCCCGGGGGGCTTCGGGACTCTCGACGAGATGATGGACCTCCTCACCCTTCTGCAGACGCGCAAGATCCGCCGGCGGCTGCCCGTGGTGATGTATGGCAGCGAGTTCTGGAACGAGGTGCTCGACCTTCAGGCGCTGGTGAAGTGGGGCACCATCAGTCCGCAGGACCTGGACCTGGTGCACTTCTGCGACGACCCGCAGTCGGCGTTCGACCATCTGGTCACCGCGCTGGAGGGACGGGACCGCAAGCCGGTCCCCAGCCGCCCGGCTGTGGGCTGAAGGAGATGTTGCGCTAGCCGCTCTCGAAGGCGGCGAGGATGGCGTCCACCTTCTGCTCGAAAGCCGCCCGGGAGAACTCGCCGGCACGGGCGACGGCGCTTCGTGACAGCGACTCTCTCAGGGCCGGGTCGCGGATGAGCTCCATCGTCCGGCTTTTCAGAGCGTCCGGCGTCTGCCAGAGGAACCCGTCGATGCCGTCCCGCACGATGTCCCGGATGCCTCCGCCGCCGATGACCACGGGGACCGCGCCGGACGCCATGGCCTCCACGATCGTCATCCCGAACTGCTCGAACAGCTCCGGACTGGCGGACTCGTCTTCGCCGGCGCCTGTGGCGTGCCAGTAGATGGATGCCCGGCCGTAGAGGGGAAGGATGTCCCGGAACCCGAGGTCGGTCAGCACGTCGATGGGATAGCCGCGCGCCAGATCCCGGACTTCCTGAAGGTATTGCAGGTGGTCGGGGCGGGGATGGGTCCCGCCGGCCACCACCAGCCGCCACCCCTCGAGCCCGGAGTCGCAGAGGTCGCGGAAGGCGCGGACCATCACCGCGTGCTTCTTGGTGGGTCCGGTGGCGTAGAAGCGTCCTGCCGTGAGGATGACCGGCTCTTTCGGCAGCGCCCGGCAGCTTTCCGTCTCGGCCGGGGGGTGGAGCACATCGCACTCGCTCGCCCAGCGCTTGCGCACCCAATCCCGGACGAAGGTGCTGGGGCAGACCCGGACATCCCAGCTTCGGAGGCGGGCCAGCTTGTGACGGTCCGCCGGGCGCAGAGGGCGGCCTTCCGCCGCAAGGCGCACGCTCTCCCCGGCGTCATAGGGAAACTGGACGAAAAGCAGCCCGCGCCGCGCCCGGCAGAAGGGCGGGATGGACCCGGTGATGTGCACGAGCAGGTCTGCTCCCCGCGCGAAGGAGAACGCGGTCCGGGCTTGCAGGAACCTTGCGGCGCGCGGAGAGAGCCGCAGGAGCCGGTCGCACGCGGGGGGGCGGCTGACGGCGTTCTCCAGCACCCGGCACCCTCCCAGGTCCACGTTCAGCACCCGTTCCAGTCGGGGGATGTCGATGGATGCGCCGCCGGCCAGCGCCACGTCCCACCCCCGGCGGGCCAGCCGCTCCGCGATGACGGCGGTCACCTTCTCTCCCCCTCCGGCGTACTCCCAGTCGGGGTTGTGGACGATGGCCCGGAGGGCGCGTCCGGGCTGGCGGGACTGTGTCATCCTGCCGCCGGCGCCAGAGCCCGCTCGGCCCACTCCCGGTCGAACGGGCATTCGGCTCCCTCGTGGTAGTACTGCCGGGCCGCATCCCGGGACTTTTCCGCCCGGGCCCGGATGCCGGCCGGCGAGGCAAGGATGTCGTCCAGGATACCGGGCAGGCGGTCGGGGTGCGTGAAAAGGCTGTCCCGGAAGCATTCCAGGTCGCCGGTGTAATACCAGCCTTCGCGCCAGACGAAGACGGTCGGAAGCCCGCACGCGGCGGCCGTCACCGTCGCGCCGCTGAACATGCCGGCGACGACGGAACTCTCCGCCATATCGTCCTCGAGCTTCGAACCCGGACGTGAGAACACCACCCTCCCCGGATGACGCTCCGGGAGGTGTCTCCACCCTTCCATCTCCCTGTTGTCCGGATGCGGACGGATGAGCACCCTGTCCAGGTTGCGGCACCGCTCGAGGGCCAGCTCGACAGCCTCGGCGAACTCCCTGTTCTGCTCGTGCATCCCCAGCAGCAGGGAGCCCCTGCGGGTGTTCTGGTCGATGACCAGCAGCGTCCGGGGCTCGGTGCGGGGATGGAGAGGGGGCAGGGGGTCGTAGAGCGACCCGGAGGGAAGGTAGTCCGTGCAGAGCGCCGGGCGTGACGAGCGCTCCGCGACCTCCCGGTCCAGCCTTCGCGCGAAATCCGCGGAAGACGCTCCGAAGCAGATATACCGGTCCGCAAGGATGGGGGACCAGGTGGGCGAACAGATGACCCCGTGCTGGGTGGTGACCACCGTGGCGGGACGGTCCATCTCCGCCTCCGCCACGCTCGCGCCCAGCGGGGTGAAGTGGCAGCGGACGAGAGCCGTCCCGAATTCCACCCGTTCTCGAAGCCGTCTCCAGGCCAGCCGCACCGTCGCGATGCCCGCCATCGCGTCGTAGGCTTCGTCCGAGAACACGAGCCCGTCCGGCAGCCTCTCCGCCAGGCAGTGCCAGTCTTCGAAAGCCGACAGACGCCCCCGGGCTCGGAGGACCGTGGAGGCCGGTCTGCGGTCAGGAGGAAGGACATCCACCAGCGTGACCCGGTCCTGGATGCCTGCGGACTGCACGGTGTCCCGGATGCGGCGATGCTCCTCCTCGTTGCCTGCCGTCAGGTAGAGCACGGTACGGCCGGAATCCACCGCCGCCAGCAGTATGCGCGACATCAGACGGTATTCCGTCTCGCGGTTCCGGCAGTCGCCCGCGATCAGCACGTCGCGTCTCAGCTTCTCCCGGGCGGGCAGTTCCGGCCATCCCGGCAGCCAGCCGGGCAGACGGGCGGCCAGCGCGGCGCGGCGGGGACGGGGGAGCCGCAGCCCGCGGTCCTCCCCGGGGCGGACGTGCGTCTCGAGCAGCGCGAAGTAGGGGAAGAGCCGCCTGCCTTCAGCCGAGCGCCAGAGCTCCAGCTGAGCCCGAGCGGCGAGAGCGGCCGTCGCCCCTTCGGGATAGTGGAACAGCCGGGATGCCAGCGCCCCGTCCGATGTCACACCCCCGCTCTCCTAAGCTTCCTGCGGATGGGAATCTCGCTGTCGTAGACGCGCTTCACCCCGTCGCCGAGCGCCGACTCGATGACCCGGATGTCGCGCACCAGTCGCATGAGACCGCCGGTCTCCACCGATGCGGCCTGGTCTGTCCCCCACATCGCCCGGTCCAGCGTGATGTGCCGCTCCACAAAGCAGGCTCCCAGCGTCACCGCGGCCAGCGTGGTCTGAAGCCCCACCTCGTGTCCGGAGTAGCCCACGGGCAGGTCGAACTCCGCCGCCAGCGTCTGGATCATCCTCAGGTTCAGCTCCTCGGGACGGCAGGGGTAGGTGCTGGTCGCGTGCGCGAGCAGGGTCCGGTCCCGGGGAAGACGCCTGACGCACTCCCGAATCTCTTCCATCGTCGACATCCCGGTCGAGACGATGAGCGGTCTGCCCTTGGATGCCGTGTGGTCGATGAGCGCGTGGTCGGTCAGCGAGGCCGAGGCGATTTTGTAGCAGGGCGGGTCGAACTGCTCGATGAAGTCCACGGAAGGCTCATCCCAGCAGGATGCGAACCACATCATGCCTTTCTGGCGGCAGTATGCGTCTATCTCCCGGTATTCGGCCTCTCCGAACTCCACGCGGTGCCGGTATTCCAGGTAAGTAATGAGCCCCCACGGCGTCTCGCGCAGGAGGTCCCGCTGCTCCGGCGGGACACAGAGCTCCGGCGTCCGCTTCTGGAACTTCACCGCGTCGCAGCCAGCCAGCGCGGCGGCATCGATGAGCCGCTTCGCGAGCTCGACATCCCCGTTGTGATTGATGCCGATCTCCGCGATGATGAACACCGGATGCCCCGGTCCCACCGGGCGTCCGCCGATTTTGACAGCCTTAGCCATTGATAAGGTCCTCTTTCTGTTGGATTAGGTCGCAAAGCTCTCGAACTGCGCCATGGCCTCCACTCGCCGAGAGGATGATTCGCGCTGCGGACCTGACCTCGGGATGCGCGTCCGCGACGACCACCGGACACCCCACGTAGCGCAGGCATTCCAGGTCGTTCACGTCGTTCCCGACGAAGACGACTGACTCCGGCGGGATTCCTCGCTCCTCCAGCCACTGCTGGAGGACGGGGAGCTTCCTGTCGTGTCCCTGGAGACACTCCACTTTCAGCTTCCTGCACCTGGCCGCCACCACCGGGTTCTCCTCGGACGAAAGCACCAGGATGTCCAGCCCGCGGCGGCGAAGCGCCACGATGCCCATCCCGTCGCCTCGGCTGCAGGCCACTGACTCGCGGCCATCCTCCGAGACATAGACCCGGTTGTCCGTCAGGACTCCGTCGAAGTCCATCACCAGCGCCCGGACCGGGTCCGGCAGCGCCTGCGCCTTGCGCATCTCTCCGCGCTGACGCATCAGGACCTCGGCTATCTCCACATCCACCGGTTCGTCTATCTCGAGACACCGCTCGCCATCCACCACGTAGAGCACGGTCCTGCCGAAGAAGCGGTGCCTGGCCGCAAGGAAGCCTTCCCGCCGCATCACGTAGACCGCTCCGGTCTCGCGGTACTGGGGCTCCATCTCCTGCCTGCGCGGACGGTAGGACTTGTCGTGATTTATGCCCTCCGCCGCCCCGTCCGGCCCCACGCGCCACAGGAACGAATGGAACGCCGCCACCGAGAGGCAGCTGTCGGCCTGCTCGTCCAGCAAAGTCTGCACGCACCCGTCGATGTCGTCCCCGGTGGTCAGCGGAGACGTGCACTGCAGGAAGACCAGCAGGTCCGGCCGGTAGGATTCGGTCCGCTCCAGATGCTCCAGCGCGTGCAGCAGCGCGAGCTCGGATGACGCGCGGTCTCCGCTGATCTCCTCAGGCCGCCAGATGACTTCGGCGCCGTGCTTCTCCGAGACGATGGCGATCTCGGCATCGTCTGTCGAGACGGCCACGCGCGACACGGTGCGCGCCTGCAGAGCCGCCTCGATGGTGGCCGCGATGAGCGGCTTGCCCGCAAGCGGCAGCAGGTTCTTGCGCGGGACGCTCTTGGACCCGCCCCGGGCGGGAATGATGGCCAGGTTCTCCATTGGCAGAAACGGTTCCTTGATTCGGACGGCGGGCGCGGCGCGGCTCACGGCAGCGCGCTGCGGTCGGATGAGGGGATGCCGCTGCATCCCGGCTCGCTCTCGGGGCGTCCTTCCTCCGCGGATGCCTGACACGCGAACCGCACCGACCCCCAGCTGGGATGCCAGTAGGACGTCCAGTCGCCTGTGCCGGCCGGCTCCACGACGAACGGCAGGAACTCCCGGACGTAGTCGTAGTCGCGGAAGCAGTCGCGGATGAAGAATCCTGCAACATATTCGCCCGAAGCCAGCTGCCCTCCTTTCAGCGTCAGCCGGACATAGTTCTCCCCCGGCTTCAACGGGCACGGCACCTCCGCCTGAGCCACTCCCAGACACCTCTGTCCGGGCACGCCGATATACGCCCCCAAGATGAGGCCGGGCGGGGTCTCGGCCGCCGTGAGACTCAACCCGAAGCAGATGTCCTCCGTCTCCGTGACCCGATCTGTCAGCAGCTCCGCGCGGGTGAAGCGGATGGAATCGCCGAGCGCCGCGAACGAGCGGGGCAGGGAGCGCATGTCCACACTCGTCGCCGCGTGCTCCGGAGACAGACCCATATAGCGGGAGATGGCGGCGGACACGGGAAGTCCCGCTGTTGCGCGTCCCGCATCGATGAAGAGGCACTCCGAGCAGAAGCTGCGCACGGTGTTCATGTTGTGGCTCACGAACAGCACCGTCCTCCCGCCGGCGGCCACGTCCTGCATCTTTCCGAGACACTTGCGCTGGAACTCGGCGTCGCCGACCGCCAGCACCTCGTCCACGATGAGGATCTCCGGGTCGAGGTGGGCGGCCACGGCGAAGGCCAGGCGGACATACATCCCCGACGAATACCGCTTCACCGGAGTGTCTATGAACCGCTCCACCTCCGAGAATGCCACGATCTCGTCGAACTTTGCGTCGATCTCCCGCTTGCGCATCCCCAGGATGGCGCCGTTCAGGTAGATGTTCTCCCTCCCGGTGAGGTCCGGATGGAAGCCCGTCCCCACCTCCAGCAGCGAGGCCACACGTCCGCGCATGACGATGCGTCCCTCGGTGGGCTCCGTGATGCGGCTGAGGATCTTCAGGAGGGTGCTCTTTCCCGCGCCGTTCTTCCCGATGACGCCCAGCACCTCTCCCTCCCGCACCTCGAAGGACACGTCCCTGAGAGCCCAGAATGTGTTCGGCTCCGGTCCCGCCTGAGGATGGTCGCGGGGGATCATCAACTCCTTCTCCCCCACGCGCTTCAGCGGGTCCTCGCGGCCCAGCATCAGCGCCCACCTGCGCTTCAGCGCATCCTGGAACGTCCCGGCGCCGATGGAACCCAGGCGGTACAGCTTGGAGACGTTATAGGCTTCGATGACCGGCTTCGACACGTCAGATGTAGTCCACGAACTTCCGCTCGATGCGCCCGAACGCCGCGAGTCCCGTGAGGAACAACGCCAGGGTGAGCGCTGCCGACAGCCCGACGTGCAGCGGCGTGATGGCCGCCCTGCCCAGGAAGGCGTAGCGCGTCCCCTCCACCACCGCGACCATCGGATTCAGAGCCATCCACAGACGGAAGCGCTCCGGCACCTCCGAGAGCGGCACGATGATGAACGACGCGTACATCCAGATCTGCACCAGGAAGGACATCAGGTGCTGCAGGTCCCGGTACTGCGAGGTGATGGCCGCCAGCCAGAGCCCCACTCCGCAGGCGAGCATCGCGGTCTGGAGGACCAGCAGCGGGAACAGCGCGACGGTCCAGTTCGGCTGCATCACGGCTCCCGCCTCGGTGGCGTACCGGTAGTATGTCCAGAACGCCAGGAACGTCGCGAACTGCAGCGCCAGCGCGATAAGGTTCGAAAGGATGATGCTGAGCGGCACGACCAGCCGGGGGAAGTAGACCTTGGTGAAAAGGTTGGAGTTGACGATGAGGCAGGAGCCGATGGCCGGCAGGCTCTGCGCAAAATAACTCCACAGCAGCAGTCCGCCCAGATAGAACGGGACGTGCGGCATCCCGTCCGTGCCCAGACGGGCCACGTTCCCGAAGATGACCGTGAACACCAGAGTGGTCAGGAGGGGCTGGATGACGAACCACGCCGGTCCCAGCACCGTCTGCCGGTACTTCGAGACGAAATCCCGGCGCACAAGCAGGAGCGTCAGGTCCCGGTAGTGGACCAGCTCCTTCCATCTGATGTTGAACCATCCGCGGCTGGGCTCTATGACCAGCTCGTAGTCAGCGGCGGGCAATGCTACCTCGCTTCAGCGGCCGGCTGCAGCCGGCCGCGACACCGGGGGCAGGAGCGGGCAGCGTCAGGTCCGGCTCCCATCCTCCGTCTCAGAGATTCTTTCCATCCTCTCCCCGCGTTGCTCATACGTCCTTTGGCGCAGGGAAAGTTGCAGAGCGTCCGCCGGGCCGGCCGTTCTTGCGCCTCCTTCCAACTGCGGCCGTCGTTCCCGCCGCGCGGGGCGGCGCCGCTCCAGGCTCAAGGGAGGTCTTCCGGACCCGCGCCGCCCCGCTCCCGAAGCCTCGATATCTCGGCGAGCTGCTCCCGCACGGTCCTGGAGGCCCGCAGGTTTTCCTCTTCCGGCAGACAGAAGGAGCGGAGCACCTCCCGCATCCTTCGCACGCGGGCCGGTTCGGAGGACGCCAGGTCTCTCAGTTCGTTCGGGTCGTCGGTCAGATTGAACAGCTCGTGCGGAGCGCCGATGTGGTAGATGAGCTTCCAGTCGCCCTGCCGGAGCAGGAACGAACTGGTGCGCCGGCCGTGGCCGTGATACTCGCTGAAGACCGGGCGGCTGCCGTCACAATCCGCGATGTCCTGAAGCGCCGTGCCGGCCCATCCCGCCGGGCGCTCCCGATGCCGCCCCAGCGCCCGGAACATGCCGGCCTGCAGGTCCAGCAGGTCCACCGGCGTGCTGACGCGCCGCCCCGCTCTGAAGCCCGGTCCGGACACGATGAGCGGCACCCGCGCGGAGTCCTCGTAGAGCGCGCTCTTCCGCCACATCCCGAACTTGCCCAGCATCTCGCCGTGGTCCGACGTGTAGCAGGTCACCGTGTTCTCCCGGAGCCCGGCAGCCCCGAGCGCGTCCAGCACCTCTCCCAGCATCCGGTCCACGAACGTGACCCGCGCGAAGTAGCCCCGGCGGTTCCCCCGGACGTTCTCCTGCGTCCATGCGGGATGCTCGTCCTGGAAATGTGTGCGCAGCTCCACCGACTGGGGATGCGACGCCGTGGGAGCCTCCCGCCCGGCAGGAGGCAGGTCCGGCTCGGGATACAGGTCCCAGTCCTCCCGCGAGCAGACGTGCGGGAAGTGCGGAGCGGTGATGTTCACCGCCAGCAGCCACTGACGGCCCTGCCTGTTCAGTCCCGAGCCGCG
>FWWL01010670.1_pt1 | contig 10467 bp, 9 predicted proteins | sample 2228331 | NCBI WGS metagenome assembly FWWL01 (sample SAMEA103939775, study PRJEB20133) | metagenome
CCGCCCAGGAGGGCCGTATTGTCGTATCCGCTACACCGATTTCGGCACCCTGCTCGCCTCGCGGCAGGAGAAGAAGCCGTCGGTGATCCTGTTCCGGCGCACCTCCCAACGCCGCCCGGGGTTCAGGTAACCCTTTTGCTTGCCAACTTAACCAAACCTTGCAGAGCTCCTGGAGGACGGCTGCGTCGCCGTGCTGGAGGAGGGACGGATCCGCATCCGCCCTTTACCCATCGCCGGCTAGAACCGAATGTTACCCCTCACCCCGCCCGCCAGATCTGCTCCACCAAACACCGGCACGCGTGGCCGGCGCCGGCCATCCCTGCAGCGGGATTGCTCACACCGGGGAGAGGAGGTGGCTTCTCTCCCTGAGTCGGGGGTGTAGGGCGGCGTTCAGGCCCGCGGCCACGATGTCGGCCAACTCGTCTATCATCAGGTCTATCTCTTTGGGGGTGACCATGAGGTCCCCGAATTGGCTCTCCAGGTGCTGTCCCGCCGCCGTGGGACCCATGGCCTCCCGGGCTATCACCGAGGCGTGGACCACGGTGGGAACCCCTATGGCGATCACCGGCACGCCCAGGGATTGCCGGTCCAGCCCACGGCGGTAATTGCCCACCCCCGATCCCGGCTGGATCCCGGTGTCCGCCACCTGGATGGTGGAGAGGATGCGGCTCACCTGCCTGGCGGCCAGGGCGTCCACGCATATCACCGCCCAGGGTTTAACCCTCTCCACCACCCCTTCGAGGATCTCCATCGTCTCTATGCCGGTCAGCCCCAGCACCCCGGGGGAGAGAGCGCACACCGATCTCAGACCGCCCCGAAGGTCGGCGGGGACGTGTTCCGGGAGGTGGCGGGTGACGAGGAGGCGCGAGACCACTTTGGGGCCCAGAGAGTCGGCGGTGGCATGCCAGTTGCCGAGTCCGGCCACGAGGAAAGAGGCCTCCTCCTCGGGGGGCAGGAAGTCCAGGAGCTCGTTGGCCAGGGAGCGGGCTGCTTCCTCGGCTACCTCATAGTCCCGCTCCCGGATGCGGGGGATTTCCAGGGTCACGTACCTGCCGGGCGGCTTGCCCAGGATACCGGCCGCCAGCTCGTCTTTCACTATCACCCGGGTGATCTTGACGTGGGCGAGGTGCACCTCGCGGGTTTCCACTCCCGGCAGCTGGGGATGGAGAGTACGGATTTCCTCCTGCGCTTCCAGGGCCAGGTCGGTTCGCGGCGGCACTTCTCCACCTCTCTCGTTCGCTGGAGGAAAGGCTCCCCTTGCGGGGAGCCTTTCCTTTCCCCCGTTTACGGAGGAAGAGCCTGTGGGGGAGGGTCACTATTTAGAATGAGCAGGAGAGGGGGAATTATGCGCCGGTAAGTGTGCCGGGCGCCGGTCGCGATGGGGAGTGTGGTGTGGCGGGCGTGGGATGCGGTGCCGTAATGCCGCTGCGGATGGGGTGCGGCTGATGCCGCGGGTGGGATGCGGTGCCCCAATGCCGCTGTGGATGGGGTGCGGGTTGGGGTGCGGATGAGGGGCCGTTGATGCTACGCATAGTGGGCGGAGAAAAGAAGGGGCAGGCGCTCTTCTCTCCCCGGGGTCTTGCCACCCGGCCCATGCGGGAACGGGTGCGCCGCTCTCTCTTCGACATCCTGGCTCCCTTTGTTCCCGCCGCCCGTTGCTTAGATCTCTTCGCCGGCACGGGTTCCCTGGGGCTGGAGGCCTTGAGCCGGGGGGCGGCTTTTTGCCTCTTCGTGGAGTCAAACCCCCCGGCGCTGCGGGCGCTGCGCCGGAACATAGAAAGGCTCGGTTACGGTGATCGCTCCCTGGTTTTCTCCGCACCGGTGGAGCGGTTCCTCCTCACCGCCCGCTCCGGCATTCCCGGGGGTGGGAGTCCGTTTCAGGTGGTGTTCGCCGATCCCCCCTTCGATTCCGGTTGGGGAGAGCGCCTTTTTCACCTTTTTCCCTCTGGCCTGCTCTCTCCCGGGGGACTGCTCGTGATGCAGCTTTCCCCCCGCGAACCGGCCCCGGGCGGAGACGGTCTCTCCCTTTTCCGGGAGGAATCCTACGGTGACTCCCGGCTTCTTTTCTACCGCTTCTGGGCTGAGTCCGAAGCGGTCCCGGGCGATCCAAGCGAGGAACGATAGTGCCCTGGCCCCCCTCGGAGGGACACCGACCGAGGATGGTTTCCGGATGGGAGAAGTGCGGCTGTCCGCTCAGTACCGGGGAAGGAGAAAAAGGACGGGAGTCGAAGCTTACCGGTTGAGATATGGTTTCCGCCCTCTATCCCGGGACCTTCGATCCGGTCACCAACGGCCACCTGGACATCATCGAGCGGGCCAGCCGGGTCTTCGACCGGGTGTACGTGACCCTGTTTCCTCATCCGGAGAAGAGCTTCCTCTTCACCGTGGAGGAGCGGCTGGAGATGCTCCGGGAGGTCACGGCCTCCTTCTCCAATGTGGAGGCGGACAGCTACCACGGGCTGGTGGTGGATTACGCCCGGGAGAAGGGGATCACGGTCCTGATCCGGGGGTTGAGGGCGGTCTCCGACTTCGAAGCGGAGTTCCAGATGGCGCAGATGAACATGCACTTGAATCCCCAACTGGAGACCTTCTTCATGATGACCAGGCCGGAGAACGCCTACCTGAGTTCGAGCATAGTCAAAACCGTGGCCCGCTTCGGGGGATCGCTGGCAGGATTGGTGCCCCCTCTGGTCGAAGAGAGACTGCGGAGGCGGTTTGGGAGTTGAAGGATCTGGATGAGATCATCGGGGAGCTGGAGGATCTTCTGCGCCGGGCTCCGCACGTCCCCCTGCTGGGCCGGGCCCTGGTGGCGGTGGAGGACGTCTACCCCGTCCTGGAGCGCCTGCGCCAGGCGGTTCCCGACCTCATGCGCCAGGCGGAGCGGGTGCTCAAGGAGCGGGATCGCATCCTGAACCAGGCCCGGGAAGAGGCGGAGGCCATGGTCAAGGAAGCTCAGGCTTACGTGGAGAGACTGGCTCGGGAGTCGGTGATCGCCCAGCGGGCGGAGGAGGAGGCCTCCCGCATCCGGGAGGAGGCCTACCGGGAGGGGAGGGAGGTGCGCCAGGGGGCCCGCCAGTACGCAGACGAGGTCCTGGAGAAGCTGGAGGCCAGCCTGCAGCGCTGCCTGACCATCATCCGCCAGAGCCGGGAGAGCCTGGCCCCGGGCAAGGCGGAGGAGGAGGCAGTTCCCGGGTCGGCCAGCTCCGCCAAACCCTAGAACTCGGGCCGGTTCCTTCGGTTTCACCGGGTTCCGGAGCTGCATCACGGGTTTTGCAGGCCGGACGTAGGCCATGGTTGAATAGAAGGCCGCGTTTCGCCGGTTGCGGCGTGCGGCTCATTACACCGTTTCCGCCAGACCGTAAGCCCCGCCGGGGAAGCGGCGGATTTTCCCTTCTTTTTCTAATTCCCAGAGCAGGGTGAGGAGCAAAGGGAGGGGAAGCCCGCTTTCTCGGGCTATTTCCTCCGGCCAGAGCGGCAGGGGGCCGAGGGTGGAGAGAACTGCTTCAGTGCTGCGAAGTTTCGCCACTGCCGGTTCCCGTTCGGCTGCCGCTGGTTTTGGCTGTTTTGCTGCTGCCGGTTCTGGTTGTTTCCCGAGGGCGACCGCCCGGCCTGCAAGATCACCGTCAAGTTTCGCCGCTGCCGGTTCCGGTTCGACTGCCGCTGGTCCCGGCCTTTCCTCGAAGGGAGAATCGGGAGCGGCGAAGCGGGAAGCGAGTTCCACCAGTTCCTCCACCAGCTGCTCCAGGGAGGTGATCATCCTGGCCCCCTCCTCCAGCAGCTTCCTGACTCCCGCGAAGAGGGGGGAGTCTATCCGGTGGGGGAGGCAGAAAACCTCCCGGCCGTAGTCGCCGGCCTGTCCCGCGGTGATCAGGGCGCCTGAACGGGAGGCGGCGGAGACCACCACCACCGCTATGCAGGATCCGGCTATCAGCCGGTTGCGGGCCGGGAAGTGGCCGGGAAGGGGCGGGAGATGGGGAGCGAATTCGGTGGCCAGCCCGCCCCGGGCCGCCACCTTCTCCGCCACGCGGGCCCGCGAGGGGGGCAGCTCCCGGGCCGCTCCCTGCCCGAGGAAGCCGAGAGTATACCCTCCGGCTTTGAGCGCTCCCAGGTGGGCGGCCAGATCCACTCCCCGGGCCATTCCCGACACCACCACCATCCCGGCGGCGGCCAGGGCGTGACCGATCTTCTCCCCCCACAAAAGGCTGTAGCCGTCCGCCCGACGGGATCCCACCACCGCCACCCCAGGCCTCTTCCCCGGCCAGCCCCGGCCCTTCCAGTAAAGGAGAGGAGGAGCGTCCTCCACGTGGCGGAGAAGAGGAGGATAACCCTCCTCCTCCTGCATGACGATCCTCCACCCGCCTTCCTCCATCATCTCCGCCAGCTCGGCCGCGCTCATCCCCTTTCCGCCTGCCGCTTCCCACGCCTTGCGGGGATGGCCGTAGCGGGCAAGAAGCTCCCGGTAGCGCCGGGGACCCACCCCGGGGAGAGCATAAAGACAAGCCGCCCACAGCCGGTATTCATCCACCACCCTCTTTTGTATTATTATTTGGAATAAAATCAACATACTGGATGCAACCTAGCCGATGGAATTGTAGTCGCATAGCTTCAACTAGGCCTGAGCCTCCTCATGGCTGAGGCCGGGGGTTCTAAGGGGAGCTACCACTGCCTCTCCCCGGCTCTCGCCAGCAGCCTGCGCCACCGCTACCACATCCGGGGTCTCGGCTTTCCCACCCCACCGGATCTTCGATCCGGCGGGGGCCCCGGTGCCTATCCCCTCTTCCGCGGGCGACCCGCTCTGACTTCGGGGTCGGTGTGCTGGGTGCGGCGGCTGCGGTGGCGGTGTAGTGTGGACGTCAGCCGGGGGAGGAGTGGGGGAGGAAGCGGCAAATATATAAAGGAAAAAACGAATTCCCCGGTCCGGTGCCCTCTGCCCCGGAGAAGTCTAGCTCAAAGGCGCGGTCGATTCTGCCCCGGAGGCAGGGGGAGAATAGGGAAGCCGAGCGGAAACGGCGCGGAGCCCGCCACTGTAGTCGGTGAGCCCGCTGCTCCCCCGCAGGGGACGAGGCCACTGGAGGAGGGCGGTCAGGTCCCTGGGACCTGGCGGCGCCTCTGGGAAGGCGCGGCGGGGCGATGATCCGGAGCCAGGAGACCTGCCGGCCGGACTTGTGCTCCCCGCGAGCGAGGGGGGATTGGTGGCGACAATCCCGGCGTAAGCCGGGTTTTTTGTTGGTCCGGTTATTTTCAAGCTGGTTTGTCCGGGCTTTTTCCGGAGATGCGGGGCGGGCGGCCGCCTCCGCGTGGATCGGTGGTGCGATCCGGTTACCTTTACGCTGATCGGCGGGGTGGCCCGGTTACCTCTACGCTGATCGGTGGGGTGGCCCAGGCGGCCGCCTCCGTGTGGAGAAGGGGAAAGGGAGAAATGGAGAGTCGGAGGTGAAAAAAGTTGAAAGCCGAACGGGAGGAAGCAAAGGGTCAGGAGTGGGGGGAAAGGAAAACGGGCCGGTTCGAGGCGGGGGTGGAGATCGGGCCTCTTGACGAGGAGGCCATGCAGTCGGCCCGCCGGAGGCTCGATTCCCTCACCAAGCCCCGGGGGAGTCTCGGTTACCTCGAGGAGCTGGCGGTCAGACTGGCGGGCATTACCGGCCAGCTTTTCCCCCGGGTGGATCCCCGGGTGGTGGTGGTGATGGCCGGCGATCACGGGGTGGTGGAGGAAGGGGTTTCCCTCTACCCCCAGGAGGTGACCCGGCAGATGGTGATCAACTTCCTGGAGGGCGGGGCGGCGATAAACGTTCTTTCCCGCCTGGCCGGGGCCAGGGTACGGGTGGTGGACATGGGAGTGGTGGGGGAGGTGCATGATCCCCGGCTGGACGTCCGCAAGGTTTGTCCGGGCACGGCCAACATGTGCCGGGGACCGGCCATGTCCCGGGAAGAGGCCGTCGCCGCCCTGGAGGCGGGCATGGAAGTGGCAGAGGAAGAGATCGCGGGGGGAGCGAGGCTCATCTGCCTGGGAGATATGGGGATAGGCAACACCACTCCTTCCAGCGCCGTGATTTCCTGTCTCCTCGGTCTTCCCCCCGCGGAGGTGACGGGGAAGGGGACCGGTCTCGATGGGGAGGGATGGCGGCGCAAGGTGGCGATCATAGAAAAGGCCTTGGAGGTGAACTCCCCCTCCCCTTCCGATCCCCTGGACGTTTTGAGCAAGGTGGGAGGGATGGAGATAGCCGGGCTCTGCGGAGTGGCCCTGAGGGCGGCTTCCCGGCGGGTGCCGGTGGTGGTGGACGGGCTTATAGCGGGGGCAGCGGCGCTCCTGGCTTTTCGCTTCCAGCCTCGGATCAGGGATTACCTTTTCGCCGGCCACCTTTCCGCCGAGCCCGGTCACCGGCTGGCGCTCGAGGCCTTGGGTCTAAGACCGCTTTTACAACTCGACATGCGGCTGGGGGAGGGGACGGGAGCGGTGCTGGCGAGTCTCATCCTGGAAGCGGCCTGCCGGATAATCCGAGAGATGGCCACCTTTGAGGAGGCGGGGGTGGCGAGAAGCCTACCGGAATCCTCCCCGCCAGGCCTCCACTACCTTGGACCATAGCTCCGCTCCCCGCAGGGCGGACTCGCGGGGGGTTTGCTCGGTCCCGATCTCCAGGAGGAGGGAGCGGGCGGGGGCCAGGTCCTGGTTGTAGGATCCCGCGCCGTAAAATATCCCCTTCACCAGGCCGGGGTAGAGCCGGTCGGCCACCGCCTTCAGCTCCCGGGCCAGCCGGTTGGTGGCCGGGAAGTTGGGGTTCTGCCTCCCCACCACTATCCTCACCTGGGCCACCTCCTCTCCCCCGATGCGCCGGGCGTAGGAGGAGCGGGGGCCGGTGTCCCGGTGGATGTCCAGCAGAAGATCGTGGCCGGAGCGAAGAAGTTTCCAGGCCGTTTGCCGGGAGCGCCGGTACGCTCCCCGGTCATGGGGGAGGTGGATGGCTTCGCTGTGCGTTACCTGAAACCCTTCCTTTTTCAGGGAGGAGGCCAGCGCTTCCCCCACCCGGTGGACGTCCCCTTTCCCGTTCACGCTGGCGGTGCCGGAGCTGGGAACGTAGCTCTCGTCGTTGTGGGAGTGGTAAATGCCGATTTCCGGCCGCTTGCCCGGGGGAGAGGTGGGCGGAGTGAGAGTGACCTCCCCCAGCAGCCGGGCCCGGGCGGTGAAGCCGGACACCTTCTCCACCTGGAAGAGGCGGTTGGACTCGTCGAGGAAGCGGTCCCCGGGAACGATGCGGCGGCCGCTCTCCATCAGCACCTCCCCGCGGGGGCCGAGGAGGATGTAGAGTTTCCCCTGCACCTCGTCGGGCGGAGAGGAGAAGCGGATGGCCGTTCCAGCCAGGGCAAAGGCCAGCGCCAGCCCCGCCCCGGCCGCGGGTGCCCGAAAGGGCAGGGTGCCCCGGGAGGCGGCCTCCCGGGTCTCCCCTATCAGCTCGGCCAGGAGAACGGCGATGAAACCGGCCAGGACCATGGCGTCGAAGAACCCGGCCGCTCCCAGGGAAGCTATGCTGCCCGGGGTTCTCGCGAGAAGGTTCTGGCCGAAGGAAAAAAGGTCCGCCAGCGCTACCCCGTAAACCCCGGCCACGAAGGAAGCCCTTCGCGAGCGCCCGCTCAGGTATCCCACGAGCCCGGCCACCAGCCCGGGGAGGTAGGCCGACTCGAGGAGGGGGAAGGAGACGCGGCCCGGGTCGGCGGGCATCAGCCGGTCCAGGGCGATCACCACGGCGGCGGTGATGAGGGAGGCCCAGAGGGCCCGTAGCTTCTCTGCCTTGGTATCCGCGGTGAGCAGAAGGTAGGTGGCCACCCCCGCGGGTATAAGGGCCCCTCCCAGATTCAGCCTGAGCCCCGGCCCCACCGGCAGTTCGGGGAGGAACGAACCCGCTAGCAGGACGAGGAGCAAAAATGCGGCCTGGGCGTCGGTGAGCCGCATCCGATCCAGGACTCGCTGCCCCACCCCGGTGAAGATCAAAAGGAAGGCGAGGAGGATCAGGATCTGGATCACGGGGGATAGTTTTGACCCTGCCGGAGCTTCCGATGCAGGCATCTGCTCCCGGGGGGAGGCATCTGCGCCGGAGCTTCCGATGCAGGCATCCGCACCGGAGCGCTTATTGGGGGTGGCTTAGGCCGGTGCGGCGAGTCACGCTAGACGCGGGCATCTGCGCCGGAGATCCCGGGGGAAGTATCTATGCCGGAGCTTCCGATGGAATTCCACTGCTGCTCCCGCCATCACGGTGGAGGCAGGAACGGAGAGGTCGAGGTACTGGAGGAAACTAGGAGCTCCCGGGGGAGGCATGGACGTCGCAGCTCCCGATGGAGGTATCTGCGCGGGAGCTTCCGGTAGAGGTGTCCCTCCTGCAACTTCGTGGGAACCCCCGCCGGAGGCCCGATAGAGGTATCCCTCCTGCTTGAACTGTAACGGTGGCGGATGAGCCGAGCCGTGCATGCCGGTTTGTCTTCCGCTTCAGACTAAGCCGGGAGGTGATCACATGCCCTTCACTGATACTTTTCAGGAGTTCACCCGGGGACTTGCTTCCGCCGTTCGCCTGGGCCAGGCGGCAGGACTCGACCGGGGGGAGATGGTGCAGAAAGCCCAGGAGATAGGGAACTGGCTGGCCAGGGAGGCCGATCCCCGTACCCCGGAGCAGAGACTATTGAAGGAGCTCTGGACGGTGGCCGACGCCCAGGAAAAGGAGGCCATGGCCAGCGCGCTGGTGAAGCTCGTCCAGCGGCAGGCACGCTAGCTATACCTCCTCCATAGTGTCCAGGGCCCGGTAGTGAAGGGCTTCCAGCAGATGGGGGAGCCTCACCTTCTCCTCCCCTTCCAGGTCGGCCACGGTTCGGGCTACCCGGGCCAGTCCCGTGTAGGCCCGGCCGCTCAGTCCGTACCGCTCCACCGCCTGGCGGAGAGCCTCCTCCGCCGCGTCCTCCATCGCCACGTATCTCCGGAGGAGGGAGCCGGGGAGGTCTCCGTTCAGGGAGAATGATTCCTCCCGGTAGCGGCGGGCCTGCCTTTCCCGGGCCCGGAGCACGCGGGCCAGAAAATCGCCTCTTTCCTCCTCTCCGTCGTCCCCCATTTCCGAGGAATGCAGCCGGGGGAGGTATACTTGCAGGTCCAGCCGGTCCCGGAAGGGGCCCTCCAGGCGGCGGCGGTACCTTTCCCGGGAGCGGGGGCTGCAGCGGCAACGCTTCAGCCGGTCTCCGAGGTGGCCGCAGGGGCAGGGATTGGCGGAGGCTACGAGTTGAAAGCGGGCCGGGTAGGAAACCCGGTAGCTTACCCGCGCCACCTCCACCCTCTTCTCCTCCATCACCCCGCGCAGGGGCCCGAGGAGGGAAGGGGGAAACTCGGGCAGTTCATCCATAAAAAGCACTCCGTGGGTGGCCAGGGTCACCTCTCCCGGACGGGGCGGGTCGCCTCCTCCCAGGAGAGCGGGCAGGGTGGTGCCCGGGAACACCTGACGGAAGGGGCGGCCCGGGGGAGGGGGAAGGCCGGCGGCGCTGTGGATCTTCCTGATCTCTCTTTCCTCCTCTTTGTCCGGGGGAGGAAGAAGCTGGGCCACCGCCCGGGCGAGGGTGGTCTTGCCCGTTCCGGGCGGGCCTAAAAGAAGCAGGTGATGCCCCCCGGCGACTGCTGCCAGGGCCGCCCGCTTGGCCTGCTCCTGGCCCCAGAGGGGGGAGAGGGGGTCGGAACCGATATCCGGAGACGCCGGGGGGGAAGAAGCCGTATCCCGTACTGCGGCGGAGGGGCGAGGTGGCTCACGCAGGGCGGCGAGATCGCTCACCGGGATAAGTGCCACTTCCCCCTCCACTTCCGCCGCCTCTCCGAGGTTTTCAGGGGGAAGACAGATCCTCCGGCACCCCCTGGCCGCCAGCGCCTCCACCAGCGGGAAGACCCCGGATACAGGCTTGACCCGGCCGTCAAGCCCGAGGCTCCCCAAAAAGGCCGTTTCCCGCCAGGGTTTTTCCGGGATCTGGCCGGTGGCCAGGAGTATCCCCGCCGCCAGGGGAAGATCGAGATGGCTGCCGTGCTTCCGGATCTCGGCGGGCATGAGATTTACGGTGATGCGGCGGAGGGGGAAATCAAACCCGGCATTTTTGATCGCTGCCCGCACCCTCTCCCGCGCTTCCCGCACCTCGACCGTGGGCAGGCCCACGATGCCGAAATCGGGCAGGCCGGGAGAAATGTCCACCTCCACCTCCACCACCAATCCCTCCACCCCCCAGAGGACGGCGGAGATCACCCGGGCGATCAAGGAGCGCCGCCTCCCCCGCTGCCCCTATGCCCGCCTGACGGGACAGTGCCCGGCGCTGGCAGCAGGCCCCCGATAGCCGCATGTCCAGACACGCCTGCCCGATACCCCCTCTTCCCTCCTGCTCCCGGGACAACACCCGCTGCCCCGGGCCTTTCCGGTCCTAGGACCGTAGTATCCATTTTATATCACCGATAGAAATATT
>FWWL01010671.1_pt1 | contig 10466 bp, 9 predicted proteins | sample 2228331 | NCBI WGS metagenome assembly FWWL01 (sample SAMEA103939775, study PRJEB20133) | metagenome
CGGATCCGGGTGCAGAAGGTCACCTCCATCCCTTCGCACTCCCCCTCGGAGAGCTTCAACATTCGCACGTGTGTTCGATTCTGAAACAGAAGATAATAAAATCCGCAACAGCTGTCAACCCTCTCGTCCGGGACGGCCCCTCTGAGGCATCCTAAGGGTGTGCGGACTGCGGCCGTTGATCAGATCCCCGTCCTCCCGCCCTACCCGCCTCCGGGAGCCCTCGAGGCATGGGGATGGGTGTGGGATCACGTGCAGGTTGACTTCCTCGAAGGACGGGCGTACGCGGGGGAATCCGGGTGGCACCTCAACCGCCGGGTGGTCCCCAACGCCCTCGGGGTTCTGGTGGTGGAAGGCCGGAGTGTGTGGCGGATCGGGGAGCGGTCCGTCGTCGCGGCTCCAGGAGACCTCTTGCTCGTACCCGAAGGCGTTCCGCACGCCGCGGAGCCGTCTCGCGGGCCCGTGCAGCTCTTCTCCATCCACTTCACCGCCCGCGTGCTCGGGACGCAGTGCCTGCTGCTGGTGCTGGGCTTCCCCACGATCACCAAGGGCGGGCAGTACGGGGACGAGGTGCGGGAGCTCGTGCGGCTCTCTACGCATCAGCCGGCCGGGTGGCGGCAGCGCGCCCGGGCGCTTGTGGTGGAGCTCCTGCTGCGGATGGTCCACGAACGGCCTGCGGACTTCCGGCCGACGGCGGTGCAGGAGGTGCGCGCCCTACGGCTCCTGTGCCCTGTATTTCAGCTCCTCGAGGCGACGGACGGCCGGGTGCGGGTGGCGGACCTGGCCCGGGTCGCGGCCTGCTCACCCACCTACCTCCGCCGGCTCTTCCGGAAGGGCCTGGGGATGTCCCCAAGCCGCCACCTCCTAGAACGCCGGCTGCAGCGGGCGGCAGAACTCCTGCGCGGGACGGACCACACGGTCCAGCAGGTGGCGGAGCGGTGCGGCTTCGAGAGCCTCTCCCACTTCCACCGGCACTTCAAGGCCCGATACGGATGCACGCCTCTCGCGTTCCGAGCCCGGATCCCGCAACCGCCCTAAGACGGCTACTCCCGTGCGGCGGCCTTGCTCTTCCGGAAGCGGTCGAGGGTAAAGGGACGGGCGATCTCCGGGAGCTCACCGTGAAGGATGTAGTGGGCGATGACCTCCGCGGTGATGGGCGCAAGCAGGATTCCGTTCCGGAAGTGGCCCGTGGCGAGCACGAGCCCCTCCACCTCCGTGGGGCCCAGGATCGGGGCGTCGTCCCGGCTGCCGGGCCGGAACCCGGTCCACATGTCCACGAGCGGCAACTCCTCGATCCCGGGGAGCACCTCCCAGGCTCCCCGCAGGAGCTGCAGGATCCCGCCCGCGGTAAGGCTACCATCAAACCCTTTCTCCTCCACGGTGGCGCCCACCAGCAGCCGGCCGTCGCGCCGCGGCACGAGGTACGCATCCGGTCCCCAGACCACGCGCTGGAGTAGCGGTGAGTCCCGCGGCATTTGCAGGGCCAGCATCTGCCCCTTCACGGGCCGGACGGGAGGCCGGACGGAATCCGGAAGGCCCGGGATCGTCGCCGACCAGGCTCCCGCGGCCAGGACCACCCAGGAGGCCTCGAGGAAGGCGTGCGGTAGGCGCACGCCCAGCACCCGGCCCTGGTCCACCACGATGCGGGTCACCTCCGTGTTCTCCCGAAGCCGGCCTCCCGCGCGGCGGAAGGCTTCGGCCAACGCCTGAGCCACCTTCACGTTGTCCACCTGGTGGTCGAGGGGGCTCCAGATGGCGGCCGCGACCCGGTGGGAGAGATAAGGCTCCATGCGCCGGGCCTCCTCCCCGGACAGCCACTCCGTGGGAAGCCCGTGCTGCTTCTGGAACCCGTACAGGAACCGCAGCCGCTCCACGTCATCGCGGTCCAGGGCCACCACGAGCGTCCCCTCATCCCGGTAGTCGACCACCTGCCCGCTGGCGGCCTCCAGCTCCCGGGCGAACGCCGCCCACCGGTCCCGGCTTGCCCGCAGAAGCGGCAGCATCCACTCCTCTCCCGGCTCCGCCTCCGCGTACGGGGCCAGCATGCCGGCGGCAGCCGCGGTGGCGCCGAGGCCCGCCTGCCCCTTTTCCAAAATGGTCACGGAACGGCCTGAGCGGGCCAGGAACCAGCCGATGCTGAGCCCGCAGATTCCGCCGCCGACGATCACCACCTCTTCCGGCACCGCTTACCCCTCCGGGAGCACCTTCAGGAGGTTCGCCATCTCCAGGGCGGCCAGGGCCGCGTCCCGCCCGCGGTTCCCGGCCTTCGTGCCCGCCCGCTCCAGGGCCTGCTCCAGGGTGTCCGCGGTGAGGATCCCGTAGATCACCGGCACCCCGGTGCTGAGGGAGACTTGGGCCACGCCCGCGGCACTCTGGCCCGCCACGTACTCGAAGTGCGGGGTCGCTCCCCGGATCACGGCTCCGAGGCATACCACCGCGTGGTACCGGCCGCTTTTGGCCAAGCGCAGGGCCGCAAGGGGGATCTCGAAGGCGCCTGGGACCCACGCCACGTCCACCTCCTCCACCCCGTGCCGGCGCAGGGTGTCCAAGGCCCCTTCCAGGAGCAGGCGGGTGATGGCCTCGTTAAACCGGCTCACCACCACGCCCACGCGCAGGCCGCGTCCCTCGAGGTGCCCTTCAAAGGTTTGTCCCAAGGAGTTCCTCCACGCCGTCGAGGAGATGGCCCAAACGCGTCCGCTTGGCCCGGAGGTACGCCAGGTTTTCCGGCCGCACGCCCGCCACCAGCGGCGCCCGCTCCACAACCTCGATCCCGCCCTGCTGCACCGCCTCCACCTTCGCGGGGTTGTTGGTGAGGAGCCGGACACGCCGCACGCCCAAGAGCCGCAGGATCTGGGCACCCACCATGTGGTCCCGGGCGTCCGGCGGGAACCCCAGGGCGAGGTTGGCCTCCACGGTGTCGTGCCCGAGGTCCTGTAGAGCATAGGCCCGCACCTTGTTCCGTAGGCCGATCCCCCGACCCTCCTGCCGCAGGTACACCACCACGCCCTTCCCGGCCGCGGCGATGCGCTCCAAAGCCTCCGCGAGCTGCGCCCCGCAGTCGCACCGCCAAGAGCCGAACACGTCTCCCGTGGTGCACTCCGAGTGCAGCCGCACGAGCACCGGCTCCCCTCCACCAACTTCGCCCAGCACCAGGGCGAGGTGCGTCTGGTCCGTGTACCGGTGGGCGAAGGCCACCAGCCGCCAGGTCACGCCGTGGGCGGGAAGTTGGGTTTCTGCCACGGGATCCACCACCCACTCCCGCGCTAGCCGCCACCGGACGAGGTCCGCCACCCGCAGCAGCCCCAACCCGTGACGCGCGCAGAAGTCCACGAGGTCCGGCAGGCGGGCCATGCGTCCGTCCGGGGCCAGGATCTCGCAGATGGCCGCAACCGGCGGTAGTCCCGCAAGCCGCACGAGCTCCACCGCGGCCTCCGTATGCCCCTGGCGCTCCAGGACCCCACCGTCCCGGGCCACCAAGGGGAAGACGTGGCCGGGCCGGTCCAAGTCTTCCGGCCGGGTGGCGGGGTCCGCGAGGACCCGCAGGGTGGTGGCCCGGTCGTAGGCGGAGACCCCGGTGGTGATGCCTTTGCGGGCGCTCACGGAGACGGTGAAGGCGGTGCCGAACTTGCTGGTGTTCTCGGAGGTCATGGGCGGAAGGTGGAGGGCTTGGGCCCGTTCCCGGGTGAGGGGAGCACAGAGTAACCCCCGTCCTTCCCGCAGCATGAAGTTCACGGCCTGCGGGGTGGCGTGGGCGGCGGCGAGGACCAGGTCTCCCTCGTTCTCCCGGTTCTCGTCGTCCACCACCACCACGAACTCCCCGCGCCCGATGCGCCGAACGGCCTCCTCCACCGAGAGCCAGATTTCCGTCATCGTGCTTCCCTCCACCCGCTCACCAGCCGCTCCACGTACTTGCTCAGGATGTCCGCCTCCAGGTTCACGGACGCCCCGGGGCCCCGCTCACCCAGGGTGGTGTGGCGCAGGGTGTACGGGATGAGGCACACGGAGAACACCTCTCCCCGCACGTCCGCTACGGTGAGGCTCACCCCGTCCACCGCCACAGAGCCCCGCGGCACGAGGTATCGGGCCACCTCCGGAGGTGCCGCGATCTCCATCCACGCGGAGTCGCCTTCCCGTCTCACGGACACCACGCGGCCGACGCCGTCCACGTGCCCCTGCACGAAGTGACCCCCAAACCGCCCCGTGGCAGGAAGCGGCCGCTCCAGGTTCACGAGGTCTCCGGGCCTGCGCATCCCCAAGGTGGTGCGCTGCAGGGTGGCGGGGCTCAGGTCTACGGCGAAGGCGAGCGGGCGGCGTTCCACCACGGTGAGACACACCCCGTCTACGGCGATGCTGGACCCTTCCTGCAGGTCCTCCACCACCCGCTCCGCTCCGACCCACAGGCGGACGTCGGCCCGTTCGAGCACGCGTCCGACCTCCTCCACAATCCCGGTGAACATCACGGCACCTTGCTCGCCGCTACGACCTCTCTTCGCACGGGCAACGCGCCGCTTACCTCCCCCTCCACGCACAGGTCCGGCCCCACGGACCGCACGGTGAAGTGCGCAAGCCGCAGAGCCTCCGCGATCTCCGCGATGCCCTTCCCTCCTACGGGACCCGGAGCCTCGTGCCCTCCGATCAGCACCGGCGCGATGAAGGCCACGATGCGGTCTGCAAGCCCCGCTTCCAGCACCGCGGCATGGAGCGTGCTCCCACCTTCCACCAGCACGCTCAGCACCCCGCGCTGGGCGAGCCGCCGGAAGAGGTCGGGCAGGGAGACCCGACCGTCCTCCTCTCCACATACCCACACCTCTGCCCCGGCCTGCCGGAGCCGGTCCACATCCTCGGGCCGTGCCCGATGGGTCGTGGCCACGACCACCGGAGAGCTCCCTTCCCGGAGCATCCGGGCGTCCGGGGGCGTCCGCAGCCGGCTGTCCACCACCACCCTTAGCGGGTCCCTCCCGCCCGGAATCCGGCAGGTCAGGGCAGGGTCGTCGCGCAGCACAGTTCCGATGCCCACCAGCACCGCGTCGTGGGTGTCGCGCAGCCGGTGGGCCTCCTCCCGGGCCTGCGGGCCCGTGATCCAGCGGGAGGACCCCATGCGGGTGGCGATGCGGCCGTCCAGGGACATGGCCCACTTCACCGTCACGAGCGGAAGGCCCGTGGTGCGGTGCTTGAGGTAGGCGGCGTTGAGGCGTTCTGCCTCCTGCTCCAGGACGCCGACCACTACCTCCACCCCGGCCGCCTGCAGCCGCGCGATGCCCCTTCCGCGAACCCGGGGATCCGGGTCTTCGTGGGCCACCACCACCCGTGTGATCCCCGCAGCGAGGATGGCTTCCGTACACGGAGGGGTTCGGCCGTGATGGTCGCAGGGTTCAAGGTTTACGTAGAGGGTGGCCCCGCGGGCGAGGGGTCCTGCCATGGCGAGGGCTACGGCCTCCGCGTGCGGGCCTCCCGCCGCCGCGTGGTAGCCGCAGCCCACCTCCTGCCCCTCCCGCACCACCACCGCGCCCACGAGGGGATTGGGGCTCGTGCGGCCCTGGCCCCGGCGGGCCAGCTCCAGGGCCCGGTGCATCCAGTAGGCGTCACCAACCATAAGCGCCCGAAGGCAAAGACCTCCGGGCGCAGGGAAAACCGGCAGGACGTGAGCTCGGTTTTACCCGACCTTCTCCCATCCGGACTGTACCGTCGGCCCCGGACTCGCCGCCTCCTGCGGCTCACCGGTGTCCACCGCGCCTCAGACCGTGCGCGGGTCGCGGGCTCGCGCCGGAAGCCCGGCGCTTACCGCCGGTCGGGAATCGCCGGCCCTGCGGCCGGCTCACCCTGCCCCGAAGGTCGTCCTCGAAGCTCACTATACCGCGCCCACGCGCGCCCCGCAACCGGCGGGAGCCTACCGGCCTGCCCACACATGGGGCACTGGCGCGTCGGTTGCCGCGAGAAGGAATCCGGACGACTCCCGCAGGATATTCTTGGCCGGGGCAGGCGCAACCGGGTTCGCTGGAATCCGTCAGGGGGAGGACATGGCTACGCTGGAACTCCCGCGAGCGACTACGGGGATCGTCCAGGAGCGTTTCCTCCAAGCAGTACAGGAGCGGGGGATGCGGGTCGCCATGTGGCATAAGCGTAGGGGGCTGTGGCACCCGATCAGCTGGGCGGAGTACGGACGGGCAGCCCTGGAGGTGGCCTGCGGTCTTGTGTCCTTGGGGCTACAGCCCGGGCAAGCGGCGGCCATCATCGGCAACAACCGTCCGGAGTGGCTGTTCTGCGACATGGGGATCCTCCTGGCGGGCGGCCTTTCGGTGGCCATCTACGCCACCAATCCCCCAGAGCAGTGCGCCTACATCCTGGCGCACAGCGAGGCGCGGGTGTTCTTCGTGGAGGACGAGGAGCAGCTAGATAAGGCCCTGCAGGTACGCGGGCAGTTGCCCCACCTGGAGCGCATCGTGGTGATGGATCCCGAAGGGATGGAGGAATTCTCCGACCCCCAGGTCCTAACCCTCGAGGAGCTCCGAGGCCTAGGGCGGGCCGCGTGGGATCCGGACGGTCTACGGAAGCGGTGGCGGCACGCCACCGAGGATGACGTGGCCATCCTCCTGTACACCTCCGGCACCACCGGACCCCCGAAAGGGGCCATGCTCACCCACCGGAACCTGCTGTGGACGGCGGAGGCCCTGGGCCGGGCCAACCCGTTGTATCCCACAGACAGCTCCCTCTCCTTCCTCCCCCTCGCCCACATCGCGGAGCGGATGCTCAGCGTGTACCTCCCGCTCGTGTGGGGCTACGTGGTGTACTTCGCGGAAAGCCTGGACACGCTGTTCCAGAACCTGCAGGAGGTGCGGCCCACCATCTTGTTCGCCGTCCCCCGCCTGTGGGAGAAGCTGTACGCCCAGTTAAGTCTGCACATGCGGAAGGTGGACATCTTCAAGCGCACCGCGTACGAGTTGGCTCTGGAGGTGGGCCATCGGTACGCGCGGGCACTCCTGGCGGGTGAACGCATCTCGCCGTCCCTCCAGGCCGCACACACCGCGGCGGAACTGATGGCCCTGCGGCCGCTGCGGCGACGGCTGGGGCTAGACCGGGTGCGGTTCGCGGTCTCCGGCGCAGCCCCCATCGCCCCGGAGATCCTGGAGTTCTACCACGCCCTGGGGGTACGGATCCGGGAGGTGTACGGACAGACGGAAGGCAGCGGTCCCACTACCATCCACCAGGGGGACCGGATCCGGCTGGGAACCGTGGGTCAGCCGTTGCCGGGCGTGGAGGTGCGGATCGCGGAGGACGGGGAGATCCTCGTACGCGGGCCCAACGTGTTTGCGGGCTACTACAAGGACCCGGAGGCCACCGCCCAGACGCTTCGCGATGGATGGCTCCACTCCGGCGATGTGGGCGAGATGGACGCCGACGGCTTTCTGCGCATCACGGACCGGAAGAAGGACCTGATCGTGACCGCCTACGGTAAGAACGTGGCGCCTGCGTACGTGGAAAACCAGCTGAAGGCCAGCCCCTACATCCAGGACGCGGTGGTGGTGGGGGACCGGCGGCCGTACTTGGTCGCCCTGATCGTCATCGACGAGGACAACGTGGCCCGGTGGGCCCAGGACCAGCGGATCCCCTTCTCCACCTTTGCGGACCTGAGCGGGAACGAGCAGGTCCGGGAGCTCATCGCCCGGGAGGTGGAACGGATTAACCGCCGGCTCAGTAGTCCGGAGCAGATCAAGCGGTTCAGCATCCTCCCCAAGCGGCTGTACCAGGAGGATGGGGAGGTGACCCCGACCCTCAAGGTGAAGCGCAAGGTCCTGCAGGAGAAGTACCGCGACCTAATCGACCAGCTCTACCGGTAGGGTCAGGCCCAGCGCCGCTTAGGCCGCCAACGCCGGAAGCCCTTGGGCGAGGGCTCCGTCTGGATGCCCAGGTACAGCTCCTGCACGTTGGGGTTGTCCCGCAGGCGGTCCGCAGGCCCCTCCAGCACCAGCCGCCCAGCCTCCAGTACGTAGCCGTAGTGGGCGACCTGTAAGGCCATCCGGGCGTTCTGCTCCACCAGCAGGATCGAAATCCCCTCTCGGTTCAGGGACTCCAGAATGGCGAAGATGTGGGCCACTGCCCGCGGGGCGAGCCCCAGGGACGGCTCGTCCAGGAGCAATAGAGAAGGCCGCAGCAGGAGCGCGCGGGCGATGGCCAGCATCTGCTGCTCGCCGCCAGATAGAGTCCCTGCCTGCTGCCACAACCGCTCCCGTAGGACCGGGAACCGGTCCAGCACCGCCTCGTAGTCCGCCCGCCGGTACCGGCGGGCGTATCCGGCCAGCTGGAGGTTTTCCGCCACCGTGAGCTCGGGGAACAGTCCCCGATCCTCCGGAACCAGCACCACGCCCATCCGGGTAATGGCGTCGGGGTCCCTGCCGTTCAGCCGTACCCCGCGGAAGATCACGTCCCCCTTCTCCGGCTGGTCCGGGATCAGGCCCATCACCGTGCGCAACAGGGTAGTCTTACCCGCCCCGTTGCTCCCGAGCAGCGCGACCACCTGGCCCTCGCACACCCGCAGGGAGATCCCGCGCAGGACCGCCACCCCCCGCCGGTAGCCAGCCTCCACGTTGCGAACGGACAGCACCTCCTCGCTCATGCGCCCACGCCCAGGTACGCCGCGATCACCCGCGGGTCCCGCTGCACCTGCTCAGGCGGCCCCTCCGCGATCACCTCCCCGCGGTCCAGGACCACCACCCGCTCGGAGAGGTCCATCACCATCCGCAGGTCGTGCTCCACCAGCACCACCGTAACCCCGAAAGCCCGACGGGCGCTTTGGAGCTTGTACTTCAGCTCGTCCTTCTCCTCCGCCGTCAGACCTGCAGACGGTTCATCCAGCAACAACAGCCGCGGCTCGCTGCACAGCGCCCGGGCGATTTCCACCACCCGTTGCACTCCGTGGGGCACGGCCGCCACGGGGTAGTGGCGGTACGCCTGCAACGTGAAGAACTCCAGCACCCGCTCCGCCCGCTCCCGCTGGCGGACCTCCTCCTCCCGAGCGCGCCGACTGCCCAATGCGATCTCCCACACCGGCGCCCGGAAGTGTCGATGGCAGCCCAAGAGCAAGTTCTCCAGCACCGTCATTCCCCGGAACAGTTCCAGGTTCTGGAAGGTGCGGGCCACCCCGAGCCGTGCGATGGCGTCCGGCGAGGCTCGGGTGATGTCCCGGCCGTCGAGCAGCACATGCCCCCGTTGAGGCCGGTAGACGCCGCAGATGCAGTTAAACAGACTCGTCTTGCCCGCCCCGTTCGGACCGATGACGCTCACCAGCTCGCCGACGTGCACGGCCAGGCTCACGTCCCGCAGGGCGGTCACCCCGCCGAACTGCAGGGTGAGCGCATGCACCTGCAGCAGGGGAGTCGGGCTCACGCCACCTCAGCCTTTAGAAGCCCGTAGGGTAGCTGATCCAGTCCGAAAGCCGGGTATAGCGGCCCCTCTCCGCCCGGATGAGGAACAGCCGGTTGATGCCCTGACGGCGGTCGGGCCCGAAGGTCACCCCCCGGATCACCTGTCCGTCCCAGTTGCGGATGCTCTCCATGGCCTGCACGAACCGCTCCTTGGTCAGGTCGCGACCAGCGCGCCGCAGGCCTTCCACGAACGGCTCCATGAAGGCCCAGCCGGCCAGCGCGTTGTAAGGATTGGCCCGGAGGGCTGGGTCCAGCCGGGTCAGGATGCTCAAGGCTTCGTCCACCCGGCTGTCCCCGGTGCCGGGCAGGGGGAAGAAGGCCGTGGACACCACCCCGTTCCACGCCTCCCCCGCCAGGGCGAACATGATCGGGTCCCCGAGTGTGAAGGAGGCCAACAGCTTCGGCGTGTAGCCCACCTTGGCCATCTCCCGCACGATCAAGGCGCCGTGCCGCGGCGTGGCATAGAGCAACACCGCGTCCGCCCGCGACTCGCGAAGCTTCACTGCCTCCGAGCTCACATCCGCCTGGGTGACCTCGTAGGGCACCTGCGCCGCAATCCGCACCCGCGACCGCACCGCGCCCTGCTTGGCCCCCAACAGCCCCTTCTGTCCGTACAGGTCGTTCTGGTAGAAGACGGCGATGCTCTTCACGCCCAGTTGCCGGGCCGCGTAGTCCACCAAAATCTTCGCCTCCTCCACATAGGAGGGATACGTCACGAACAGGTACTTCTTGCCGCGGAACCCATACCAGATGGTGGCATCCGCGGTGGGGCTGATCCACACCACCTCGTTGCGCACGATGTAGTCCCGGACGGCGAAGGCGTTGGCGGTGCCGATGAGGCCGACGATGGCGAACACTCCCACGCGCTCCACGAGCTCCCGCACGTTGGCCGCGGCTCGCGGCGGCAGGTAGCCGTCGTCCCGCACCACCACCCGTAGCCGCCGCCCGTGGATCCCGCCCTGCTCGTTCAGGTAGCGGGCGTACGCCTCCATGCCGCGTCCCACGGCACCCCAGTAGGCCGCAGGCCCGCTCAGGGGCATGGAGGTCCCG
>FWWL01010675.1_pt1 | contig 10461 bp, 11 predicted proteins | sample 2228331 | NCBI WGS metagenome assembly FWWL01 (sample SAMEA103939775, study PRJEB20133) | metagenome
TCAGCCTGGGCGCTATCGCCGTGCAGGGGCCGAATGGGTGTTCGAAGCGGGCGATTTCAACCGGCTGGAGTGCTTCGCCCTGCGCGTTGAGCATGTGCTTCAACTGTTGCAAAATCAAGCAGCGGAGGTGTACAGATGAGGGTGCTCTTTGTGTTTAGCGGCAATTTCAAAGCCTTTCCGGTATCGCCGTTCACGCATGCGCAGGCGGAGTCATTGCGGGCGCGCGGTATTGAGGTGGATTACTTTCCCATCCGCGGCAAGGGCTGGAAGAACTATTTGCGCAATGTAGGGCCGCTGTGGCGCCATTTGCGCACCCAACAGTACGACCTCATCCATGCGCATTATTCCCTGTGCGGGTGGGTAGCGGTGCTTGCGGCGCTGGGGCGTGTGCCGGTAGTGGTATCGCTCATGGGCGACGACGCGCAAGGCACCTTTGTAGCTCCGGGGCGCATCGAGTGGAAGAGCCGCATACCTATCTTGCTGACGCGTCTGCTGCTACCCTTTGTGCGGGCCGTTATCTCTAAATCACCTGACTTGGCGCGGGTAGTATGGCGGCGTCGCATCTCGCATATTATTCCTAACGGCGTGCGCCTGGAGCAATTCCAACTCATCCTAGGCGGTTGCCGCGAGGCGCTGGGGATGCGCTCTGATCGACAGTACGTTCTCTTCTTGGGCAACCCTAGCGACCTGAACAAGAACATCGCCTTAGCACGCGAGGCCGTCCGACTGCTCCAACGGCCAGATGTGGAGCTGCTCCATCCGTATCCGGTAAAACACGAGCAGGTCGTACAGTACTTGAACAGCGCCGACGTGCTCGTCTTGTGTTCTTTTGGCGAGGGGTCGCCCAATGTTATCAAGGAAGCCATGGCCTGCAATTGCCCCATTGTTAGCGTGCCCGCCGGCGATGCGGCCTGGGTCTTGGGCAATACTGAGGGCTGCTATTTGGCTGACTATGAGCCAGCGCACTTTGCTGAAAAGCTCCGCGAGGCTCTAAACTTTGCTCTCCACCAGGGGCGTACGCGCGGACGCCAGCGCTTGCTTGAGTTGGGCCTCGACGCCGACACGGTTGCCTGGCGCATCGAGTCAGTATATCGAAAGGTGCTCCATCTACCGCCTGTGCCCGCACCGGTAAGAGAAGAGGCCATGCGTGAAGGTACATCTTAGCGTCCGTCGCCCTTTTCGCAAAACTTAACGCAGCAGCCCCTACCCTTCTCCTCTGCACTTCTTACCTTGAGCCGCCCATCTGTGCCAAAAGCACGGGCGCCATGAGCATGAGAACTCTGCCGCTCTTTTCACCTGTGGAACAGTACCTGCAATCGCTACGCGAGACGGTCATAGCGGTCGAACGGTTACGGGTATTGGATGCGCTGGCCGATTACGTCCGCATGTGCCTGCGCAAAGGCGAGACGGCTCGCCTCGTCTTCGTCTGTACCCACAATTCGCGCCGAAGCCATTTTGCCCAGGTGTGGGCACAAGTGGCTGCGCACTGGGCTGAAGTGCAGCCTGTAGAGTGCTTTTCTGGCGGCACGGAGGCTACGACTTGTCACCCAAACACGCTGCGGGCACTATCTGAAGCGGGTTTGTCGGTGGTGTCCATCTCCACCGGCGCAAACCCGATATACCTTGTCTGCTACGCTGAGGGCGCAGGGCCTGTTGTCGTTTTTTCCAAATTGTACAGTAGCCCACCCAACCCGACGCAGGATTTTGCAGCGATCATGACGTGTAGTCATGCTGCAGAGCATTGCCCGATAGTGCTAGGGGCGCGGGAGCGCTTTATGCTGCCCTACGAAGACCCCAAGGCTCAGGATGGCACGCAACAGGAAAAAGAAGCCTACGCAGCCACCTGCCGCCAGATAGCAGCAGAGATGCAATACGTCTTCTCCCGGGTTTGGCAAGCCGGCCCTCAGAGGTGAATAGGGCGGTTTGAGGTTGCTGCCAGTGCGGCTTCGCGGAAGGCTTCTGTGTAGGTGGGGTGTGCGTGGCTCATACGAGCGGCGTCTTCGGCAGAGGCGCGGAATTCCATAAGGGCCACAGCCTCTGCAATCATGTCGGCAGCGCGGGCACCTACGATATGGACGCCGAGTATTTCGTCTGTATCTGCGTGGGCAATGACTTTGGCCATGCCGTCGGTGTCCATGCTGGCTCGGGCGCGGCCCAAGGCCCGGAAGGGAAATTTGCCGACTTTATAGGGCACGCCTTGCTCTTTGAGTTCTTCTTCTGTGTAGCCGACACCAGCCACCTCGGGCCAGGTGTACACGACGTTGGGAATGAGGTGGTAATGGATGTGGGGCTTTTGGCCTGCTAGCACTTCGGCCACAAAAACACCCTCTTCTTCGGCCTTGTGGGCCAACATGGCGCCTCGGATGACATCGCCAATGGCATATACCCCAGGCACCGCTGTCTCGAGATGATCATTCACAGGAATGCGGCCCTTTTCGTCGAGAGTAATGCCAATATTCTCCAGCCCTAACCCATCGGTGTAAGGGCGGCGTCCGATGGAGACCATGCAGTAGTCCACATCGAAAGTGAGGGCTTTGGCGGCATCGTCGCGGCTTTGGGCAACAACGGTTACTTGGCTATCTGTGGGTTTCACCTCCGTAACGGCGTGGCGCAGGTAAAACTGAATGCCCAGGGCCTTGAGACTTTTGCTGAGTTCTCGGCTGCAATCAGCATCCATGGTGGGCAGGATGCGGTCCATGTACTCGACAACGCTGACTTCCGTGCCCAAGCGCGCATAGACACTGCCCAATTCGAGGCCGATAACGCCGCCGCCGATAATGAGCATGCGCTGGGGCACTTTTTCGATGTTGAGCGCCTCGGTGCTGGTGATGACGCGCTTTTTGTCGTAGTTGAAATGGGGCGGTACAATGGGTTTGGAACCTGTGGCAATGATGATGTTGCGGGCTTCCAGTGCCATTTTTCCGTCTTCTTCTTGGGCGATTTGTATCTTTTTAGGGTTCAGGAAAGAGGCATGGCCGTGATAAACGTCCACTTTGTTCTTTTTCATTAGGAACTCAACGCCCTTGCTGTTTTCGAGCACCACCTGGTTTTTGCGACGGATCATTTGGAGCATATTGACCTTGAGGTCTTTTATCTCGATCCCATGAGTTTTAAAATGGTGCTTGGCAGCGTGGTAGTGCTCTGAGGAGTCGAGCAGGGCCTTAGATGGGATGCAGCCCACATTCAGGCAGGTGCCGCCGAGGGTAGCGTAGCGCTCGACGATAGCGGTGCGCATGCCCAATTGAGCGCATCGAATGGCGGCTACGTATCCGCCGGGGCCGGAACCAATGATAACAACGTCGTACTGCATACAGAGAGGCGAATATTGACGAAAGACAAAAGACGGAGGCGCAAATTAGCGCTGGAGGTATTACTGCTTGGGCGAGTGGCCCTCACCGTTAGGTCGGTTGTTTTTCTTCTTCTTCTTTTTCTTTTGCGGCTTGGCCTGTGATGCTCCCGCTCCGTTTGCGGGTAGTGGTGGTGTGGGGGCATTGGTCTGCTTGCTCGCGGGCTGGACAGAGGCCGGGTCTTCAGGTCGCAGTTCGCTTTGTCCTAATGCGGAAGCAAGGCTCTGGGCTGCGCGCTTTTTGCGTTTTTTCTTGCGTTTCTTTTTGCGTTTTTCAATGGGTAGCTCAAGCACATTGCCCACATTCTCAAAGTCAAACTCTTGTTCTTCGTCCTCCTCTGGCTCTTCTGGCGGCGGGGGTGGGGCCAAGGAGAGGATTTCCTCCAGGCTGGCAGGTAATTCTCCATTTTTGATGCGTTCCAAAGCCTCCCACACCTGATCTACGTGCAGGGTGAAGAGCTTGCCGCGATCTTCGGCATAGGTGTAGTACATGAGCCGTTTGAAGACGTCAGTCTTGACGAGGATGGCCAGACCGGCCTTTGTCTTCAGGCGCTCGGCTTTGTCGGGGAAGTCTTCCAGCGCGTCAATGTAGGTATCGAGTTCGTAGTTGAGGCAGCACTTCAGGCGGCCGCACATGCCAGAAAGCTTGGCCTGATTGATGGCCAAGTTTTGGTATCGCGCGGCGGAAGTATTGACGCTCTTGAACTCGGCCAACCAGGTAGAACAGCACAGCTCGCGACCGCAATTGCCGATGCCGCCGATGCGGGCCGACTCCTGCCGAGCGCCTATTTGGCGCATTTCCACGCGCACATTGAACTCGCGGGCGTAGTGGCGGATAAGTTCGCGAAAGTCCACGCGACCATCAGCGGTGTAGTAGAAAGTGCACTTGCGCCCGTCGCCTTGGTATTCTACGTCGCCGATTTTCATTTTCAAATCGAGGCTGCGCGCAATGACTCGGGCGCGTATCATTACATCGCGTTCGGCCTTGCGCAATTGGTCCAAGCGCTCTAGGTCGCGCTCGTGCGCTTTTCGGATGACGCTTTGCTGGCGGCTATCAGGTCTCACGCGTTTGCGCTTCATCTGTAGGCGCACCAGCTCGCCCGACAGGGAGATGACGCCGATGTCGTATCCGCCGGTGGCCGACTCTACCAGCACCCAGTCGCCCGTAGTAGCGCGCGTATGCGGCGGGTTTTTGAAAAAATCCTTGCGGGCGCCATTTTTGAAGCTGACCTCCACCATATCGAAAGGTTCGGGGTCGTGGATGCCCATAGCCGTTAGCCAATCGTAAGTGTTATGGCGGTTGCAGCCGCCGGTGGCACAGCCGCCGTTGGAGCGGCAGCCTTTCACGCTATCTTTACCTGTAGAACAAGAACAGCCTACGCAGCCCATGATTTGCTTCTGATGAATACTCGGGTGAAAAGAGCAAAGAGGATTAAGGGAGTTTCCTTTGGTGTTAGCCCCTGGAGTGTGGCATAGGGCCGTCTTTTACTTTCAAGACAAATGAGGTCATGTGGTTGCATGAGAAGGGTTTTTAACGAGGAGATGAATGCGAATGGACATATCGAGCATGAGAGCCTTGGGGTTGGCATTGCGCTCGATGTAGAAGATACTGTTGTTAATGGCGTCGGCCAGTTGAGTGATTTGCTCAAAAGAAAAGGCAGCAGCCATTTTTTGGGCAGTTTCTAGCTCGGTCGGGGGCAGGCGCGCGGGAGCATGAGGAGCGAATTTCAGGGTGAGCAATTCGCGCAGGAAATGCAGGGCATAAGCGAAGAACTTCTTTTGGTTTTCACGGCCCAATTGGGCAAACTGCTCGGCCCAACGCACCAGTTCGATGCCGTTGCCGCGCCAGCATTGCCGAAGCCATTCTACCAACAGGCGGGCGTCATCGCTTTCGGGTGCGCTGATCATCTGGAGGGCCGTATTGTAGTCGCCATCGGCCAGGAAGGCCAGCCGTTGCGCCCATTCGGCCTCTACCCCCACCTGTACCTGAAGCGCACCGGCAATGGCATCATCGGGTAATGGCAAGACCCTAATCAGCTGGCAGCGCGACAGGATAGTGGGCAGGATGGCATCAGTATTCTCAGACACGAGGAGGAAGATCGTTTGTTCTGGAGGCTCTTCTATGATCTTGAGCAGTCGGTTACCTTCCTTGCCCAAGTATTCGGGCAACCACATAAGCAGCACCTTATGGCGCCCTTCGAAGACTTTTAGGCTCAGTTTTCTGACAATGGCGACGCACTCCTCTTTGGTGATGTTGCCTTGCTTGTTTTCGGCCCCGATGCGCTGCAACCAGTCGTTGGCGCTCATCCACGGGTTTTCGCTTATGGCTTGGCGCCATTGGGTTAGATAGTCAGCGCTCACCGCATTGGCTCCTATGACGGGGTAGGAATAGTGAATGTCAGGGTGAATGGCCCGACGGGCCTTTTGGCAAGCGGGACAGAGGCAATCGGGTGCGCTCTTGGGCGCATGGTGGCATTGCAACTGGCGTGCAAAGTCAAGTGCAAGGGCCAAGGCACCCCAGCCGGTTTTACCGGCAAAGAGCAGGGCGTGAGGCACTCGCTCGCATTGGAGCAAATGCTGTAAATATGCCTGGGCGCTTTCTTGTCCAAATACGGTCATGATCGGTGTCCTGCTCGCGTGCTGTAGTGAATGCCTGTTTCGTCAGTAGCGGTGTTTAGGCCGCCATTGCCCTAACCATGTCAGGTCAGGTGCGCCAGGACGGATGGGTCGAGTGGTTCGCAGGCCGGTGGGAAAACGGCCACAAGGTGTCCGTTTTCATCGAGCAGGTATTTTTGAAAGTTCCAGGAAACTTCGCTATCCGAGTGGCCATTTTCGGCAGCGGTCGTTAGCCAGCGATACACCGGATGCGTGTGAGGCGGTTTGATGCGCACCTTAGCGGCCATGGGAAAGGTTAAGCCGTAGCGCGCAGTGCAAAACTGACGTATCTCCAGAGCATCTCCCGGCTCTTGTCCTCCAAAGTCATTACACGGAAAGCCGACCACTACCAAACTGTCTTTAAAATGGGTGTATAATTCCTGAAGTTGTTGATATTGAGGCGTATAGCCGCATTCTGAAGCGACATTGACGACCAATATCTTTTTGCCTGCAAACGCCGCGAAGTCAATCTCGATTCCGTCGAGTCCTTCAACGCTAAAAGAGTGAATAGTACTCATGGTTTGCTTTGGCGGCGAAGGTATAGCAAATGTTGGACTACGCAAGGCAGACCTTAGCATGCGCTGAGTCTTGCCTTTTAAGCTCTGCCAGCCTATGCGGTATTTCCAAAAGCAAATGCCCGCCGGAAAAGAGGTCCGCAGATCACTCCATCTCCTGGATGACCTCCGTTACCTCGGGCACCATGCGCTTGAGCATGCCCTCGATGCCGGCCTTTAGGGTAACGGTTGACGATGGGCATCCGCTGCAGGAGCCTTGCATGGTTACGTAAACACGCCCTTTCTCGTAGGCCTTGAATTCAATGTTGCCCCCGTCCATTTCTACGGCGGGTTTTACATAGGTGTCAATGAGTTCCTTGACCCGTCGGGCAATCTCCCCATCCTCTCCGGCAAACTGAGCCGCATTTTGCTCAGACATGTATTTGTCCCAAAACTCAGCGAAGCCCTCCTTAATGATTTCGCCGCCCTTTTCCAGGTACTCCTTGATGAACTCTTTGAGCCGTAGCATAATGTCGGCCCAATCGTAGTTCATTTCCTTGGTAATGGTAACGTAGTTGTTGTTGAAATAGACGCTCTTCACGTAGGGCAGCTCCATGAGCGCGTTGGCCATAGGGCTCCATTGGGCGGCCAAATCCTTGTCTTTAAAATCTGCAATGCCGCGATAAAGCAGGCGATTAGTTACATATTTGAGGGCCTCTGGATTGGGCGTTTGCTCGGTGTAGAGCATGACAGGGCCTTTTGCTGTATTTTCCATAGTTGAGCTATTAACGGGTGATGTTGGCCCTCAAACAAGGAGACCGCTGTTTGGTTCAAGTCCGTTAGGAGACCAAGATATCGGCTGTAGACCATGTGCAAACTGTATGGAAGCATCAGCTAAATCCTGAAGAAAAAAGTGCCATCGGGTAGTTCAAATATTTGCACTGTAGGATAATGGATCAGAATATGGGTGAAAATGAGGTGATAGTCCTCCGTCTTGATCTCCGGGTCGTCTTCTGGCTGGCAGTGTAGATGGCGCAAGCGCATAATTATTTGCTCCGGAATGCGCGTCTCGTAGCTCAATGTCTCAAGCAATACGTTCATGGGTTCTTCTTCAAGCTCCTGCAGTAACCGGTCGAAGAGGAGCGACAAACGGCGCTTATTGAGGATTTGCTTGGGATAAATGCGCCTATGTAACATGATCGTATACCCTCCATCTGCTGACAAAAATACGCCTTGGGTAGGTTAATAGTCCTTTTCAGCGCCTAATGACATTGCGCGCTCCCAGGATGAGCGGCTGCCAATAGGAAGAGGTAGAGATATTTTCAGAAATGACCCCTCGCGTAGTTGTGCTATGCACGACGATAATGCCCTCTGGGCGGTTTTCTACCACCATAGCGACGTGCTGAATGTTGCGCGAGTTTTTGCCAAAAACGATGATGTCGCCGGGTTGTACCTGCTTCAACGGCACCGGAATGCCCTCGCGCGCCTGAAGGGCCGAGGCCGGGGAAACGGTGATGTTGAACTGGCGCAACACATAGCTAGTAAAGCCTGAACAATCGAAGCCCGTTTTCGGGTCCTTGCCAGCATAGCGATAGGAAGAGCCGCGTAGCTGCAGCGCATAATGGACTATCTCGCGGCGAAGGCTGGCCTCAGCCGCATCAGGCATTGGTACACGGCTAGCACCAACGGTTTTTCGCGTGGGCGAACAGGCCAACCACCACAAGGCCAGCAACAAACTCAAGGCGCCCAGGCGCATGAAGGCAAGAACACGTATCATAGGAGTTAGAAGGCTTTGGCGTGAAAACGACCCTATAACGCTATAAGCCTCCCACAGGTGTATGAACAAAAATCGGTCGCTGCTCAACCGTCAGCGACCGGCATCGTCTTTCGTTCCGTCAAGCCGTGTTTCGTTGTCAGGGTAAGTAGGTTGCAGACTTTATTGCAATGGTCGCCCCTTAAGGCGTTTTAGCGTGGGCCTCGAAGCGCTTAGCGCTCGCCCAGTACATCTCGCGCAAAAAGAACGCGAGGCCTCCAATACGAAGAGGCGTGCACATTTTCCAGCACCACACCGCGACGTGTACTGTGGATGCACACAATGCCACCCGGGGTCTTCTCTACCACCAGTGCCACGTGCTGTATCTGGCCGTTTCGGCCGAAAAACAGCAAATCACCAGGTACTACTTCGCTCAGCGGTACCTGCTTGCCTTGCAGGGCTTGCATCCGCGAACTGGGCGACAGAGGAGCATCAAACTTAGAAAGGACGTAGCTGGTGAACCCTGAACAATCGAAGCCTTTTTCAGGGCTGCGGCTGGCGTAACGGTACGGCAGACCTACAAAGGTTTGGGCGTACTGCACTATCTCCTCGCGCAGCTGAAGCATTTCTGCATCCAATACGCGCACGGGCTTAAAGGCTGCGCCCAACCCAATAACCAGCAGTGAAAGGAACGTGAGGAGTGGAAGGGTACATTTGGTGGGGCCACTACTACTGCTTGAATCGCTCATGGTTAGAAACGGATTTTTTCGTCAGCCTCCCGGCAGAGGAGGATGGGAGGGCTAAACGGCAGTGAAAGAGATAGTGGGATTAAAGAGAAAAAGGCGTCTTTTGTCATCCTTCGGCGCCTTTACAAGAGGCAAAGGTATAAATACCAACAGATTAACCAACCCTCCTAAAAAAATCTCTGCTCTATAAAAGTCTAGAAAAGGGCAGCTGCCGGCAAAAATCGAGGGCGCCCAAGTTTTCGTAAAGGGTTTTCTTTGTGGCGTTATAGTGGTTAAGAAGGAGAAATGACATGCGCTACTCAACCGAAGTTCAAGTGGAGATAATGGGCGTATCGCTCCCGCTCAAGATTTACCGAGAAAAGCGAAGGAACTTCCGCTACAGTATCACGAAGCGCGGTGTGCACTTGCGCATGCCCTTCAATGCAGGCCCACTCGACCTGCTCCACCACATGGCGAAAATAAAGGAATGGATAGAGCAGCTCATGAAGACCGACCCAGAGGTGTTCAGGCACTTCATAACGTCTGGGTACCACTCCGGCAAAGTCCTACAAATAGGCGAGCGTACCTACACCCTGCAAATTGCAGAAGAAGACAGGCGGACGCATACCGCTTGGCTCGAGAACGGCACTATCATGCTGCGCTTGGCACAAGGAACCCCTGCGGAGGGGCGTGTCAAGGTTATTCGAACGCTCATTTCGCGGGTCGTCGCTGCCGATTTCTTGCCTGAAATCAAAAGCCGCGTGTACGACTTGAACAAACGCACCGTCAATCGCCCTATTCGAGGGGTCTATCTGAAATACAATACCAGCAACTGGGGCAGCTGCTCCACACAAGGGAACATCAACCTCTCCACCCGATTGCTCTTTGCGCCGCGCGACGTGCAGGATTGCGTCATCGTTCACGAACTGGTACACTTGGTGGAGCACAATCACTCTGACAGATTCTGGGGGTTGCTGAAGCAATACGTGCCTGACTACGAAACGCATGAAGCTTGGCTTCGCGAACACAGCCATCGTTGCCAATTTTGAATGCGGGGAGTGAATACACAACGGGATAGCGCCGCGGCATTAGGCCACGCCCATAGGCAAGATGCTGCTGCTGAACAGCCCAAGTTCTGGGAATCTGCCATCAAAAAATAGCAAGCCTATTTTTGGAAATTGAAGATACACCCTGGGTGGACGAGAGGACGGCAGAGATCACCGCGCAACTGCTGACGGAACAAGACCGATGACGCAGCCGTGCTGCCAGATTTGGTGCTGGACACCCTGATGGGTGCGTGGACGTGAGTAAGGTCGCCTATGAGACTACCGCTGCTGACACACGCTCACAGAGGCCGAGATCGAACTTGCCTAGGAATGCGGCCTTGGCGACCATAGACGAGGGCGGCTATAAGGCGAAGCGGAAGGGATGGGAAAAACAGTCGGGCTATCACCGCCGAAGCAAGGTCGAAAACACCTTTTTCAGATG
>FWWL01010678.1_pt1 | contig 10459 bp, 6 predicted proteins | sample 2228331 | NCBI WGS metagenome assembly FWWL01 (sample SAMEA103939775, study PRJEB20133) | metagenome
CCGTCCTGCCAGTAGCGGCTGAAGAAGGCGTAGAGGTGGTTATACACGGCGGCTTCCAGCGCCTCGCGGCTTTGGACTGAGCGAGCGCGTTCCTGCGCAGCCAGGTACTCCTTCCCGGCTTTTGTTTCGCGGTATTTTTCGGCCAGGTTGCCGCCGGCGTCCAGCGCGTCGTCGCCCAGCGCTTCCAGCACCTTCTTGCGCGCGGCTCCCAGCTCCTGCGTAGCCTGTGATTGGGCCGCCAGCGCGCCCCGGTTTAGTTCCTCATTGACAATGCGCGGCAAATCTTCGGTGATGAAGATCTCAATCACTGCCCGCTTGTGGTTCATAATGCGGTAGATACCGAAGTCCAAATCGGCGCAGTCGAACTGGAAGAGTTCACGCAGTAAATTCTGAAATTTCTGGAGTTTGCTGAGTTCTTCGCTCACTTGTCCTCTCCTCCGGGTTACGGTTCGTTTGAACGTTAACACCCTGCGCTTCACCGTGGCACAGCGCACGCGAGCGGCGTCAGGTGGGAATTTTACCCGGCTTGCAGGGCCACCTTTCTGAGAACACACTCGCAGCTTTCCGGGCGCTCAATCCAACACAGCCTCATTGTAAGCAAAAATCACACTCCGTCAAGAAAAAGCCTCTCCCCGGCATCATCGGTGAGGATGTCCACCAGGCCGCGTGATACCGTCCCCCTGCCGTGCGCTATTGGTCATTTTGCGCAAATGTGCTTTAATTAAGGGGGGCTATCTCCCAGCATCATTTTTCATCATCCTGCACTCATTTGATCATATCATGGAGGTACAGGCCATGGAGATAGCCATCGTCACCGATTCCGGCGCCGGGTTGCCGGAGGCGCTGGTGCGCGCTTACGGCATCCACGTGATTGGCTACCACGTGCGCGTGGGGGAAGCCAGTTATCGCGACGGCGTTGACATCACGCCCGCCACGTTTTTCCCGCTGCTGCGCCAACAGCGCGAGCCCGACGTGAGCACGGGTGTGCCCTCCCCGGAAGCTTTTCTTGAAGTCTACCGTCAATGTGCCACCTGGGCCAAAGCTATCGTCTCCATCCACCTGGCGGGGGCGCAGAGCGCCACCTGCGATACGGCGCGTGTGGCCGCGCGCAACAGCCCGGTGCCGGTGACGGTCATTGACTCCGGCACGACGGCGATGGGGGAAGGGTTCGTGGTGCTGGAAGCCGCCCGCGCGGCGCAAAGCGGGGCTCCGCTTGAGGTTGTGGTGCGCCGCGCGCAGGAGGTGACGCGCCATGTCGGCCTGTACGCGCTGCTCGAATCGGTGAATTACGCCGTCAAAGGGGGGCGTTTAGCGCGCGCTGCCCGGCTCCTTGGGGCCTTCGCCAACCTGCAACCCCTGGTGCGCGTGGCCGATAACCGCGTGGATTTGATCGGCCAGGCGCGCCGCCGCAGTGATGGGGTGCAGAAGTTGCTGGCCCAGGTGCTGCAACGCATCGGCGCGCGCCCCGTCCACCTGGCCGTGCACTACACTGATAGCGAAGCGGAAGGCCGCGCGCTGCTGGAGTCACTGCAGCGCCAGGTGCAATGCGTGGAGGCGTATCTCACGCCTGTGCCGGTCGCGCTAGGCGTGCACGCCGGACCGGGGGCTATCGGCGTGGCGTATTGCGTTGAATGACGGTGTTGGGGTACCCGCGCATGGACGGTTTGGGCGCGTCCCCGCACGTGTGGACGGCGCTAGATCTGGTGTTCAACGCAGCGCACTATCTATCCAGATATTAAGCCCCAGGGCGGGGCAAGCCCCGCCCCTACCGCATAAAACGCGGGGGTGGACAAAGCCCACCCCCGCAGGACAGGGCCGCGGTTTCTCAGTCCCCGTTTTCCTCGATGCCGCGCATCGGCGCGAGGATGGTCTGCGCCTTGAAGGGGAAGCGGTCGTACCACAGTTGCGTGGCCTGATAGAGCGCGCCGTGCATGGCCGAGGCTACCACGATAAAGGGCATTTCCGCCATGCCGCGCGCGCCCCACGGGCCCTCCTCGTTTTCGTTCTCCACGATGATGGGCTCCAGTGCATCGGGAATGTCGGCGATGGTCGGCATGAGGTAGGTGCTCAGGGTGGTGGTGAGCGGCCTCCCGTCCCGCTGGATGAAGTGCTCGGTGGTCGCCCAGCCCAGGGCCTGGATCACCCCACCCTCAATCTGGCCGGTGACCAGGCGCGGGTTGATCGCCTGCCCCACATCCACGGCACACACCAGCCGCGGCACGCTCACCTCACCCGTGCGGTGGTTGACGATCACCTCCATCCCCGCGGCCACGTAGCCGTAAGCGAAATTCGGGTCGCCGGCGCCGGTCTCAGGGTCAATCGGCGTGGTTTTGGGCGCCAGGTAGGTGTACTCAGCGCGGGCGGGGCGCTCCTCATCCGCCCACTTCGCCAGGGCCGCCTGCGCCGCCCCACGGATGGCGTTGCCAATCATGAAGGTCATGCGGGAGGCTGAACAGGACCCCGCGCTGCCCGTTACCGCCGTATCCATCGGCCCCAGCTCCACCCGTTCGATGGGAATGCCCAGCGCCGCCGCTGCCATCTGGCGGATGACGGTGCGCGTGCCCTGGCCTACGTCGGAGCTGGCGGCGTAAACGATGGCGCGCTCGATCTCGCCCGCGCCGTGCAGTTCAATGGCCGCCCAGGCATTTTCCTGGTAGCCGAAGGAGAAGCCAATGTTCTTAAAGCCCAGCGCGATGCCAATCCCCCTGGTGAGATAAGGGGGATCGCCGGGCGCGGGCTCGGCGCGCGGCGCGATCCATCCGCCGTAAGCGTTGCGCTGCCAGCCCAGCGCCTCCGCCGTCTTGATGAGGCAGTCCTCCAGCCCATAGGGCGCCTCAGGGAGCGGGTTCCCCCAGGGCATGGGATCGCCCTCCAGCACGATGTTTTTCAGGCGCAGCGCCACCGGATCCATGCCCAGGGCTGCCGCCAGTTTGTTCATCTGCGCCTCGGCGATGAAGTTACCCTGCGGGGCGCCAAAGCCACGGAAAGCTCCGCCGGGGATGTTGTTGGTGTACACGCCGTAAACATCGGTCTTGACGTGCGGGATGCGGTACGGCCCGTTGCAAGTGAGCAGCAGGTTGCCCAGCACCTTGTTGGTGGTGTAGATGTAGGCCCCGGCATCCGCAATGACCTCCGTTTCAGCGAAGACCAGGCGCCCATCCGCGGTAGCGCCCCAGCGCGTGCGCGCGTAACAGGCGTGGCGCTTGTGATGACCGATGATGGATTCCTCGCGCGTCCACACGATCTTCACCGGGCGCTTCAGGCGCCAGGCCGCCAGGGCCAGCACAATCTGCACCGACATGTCCTCCCGTCCGCCGAAGGCCCCGCCAATCGCGGGGTAAATGACGCGCACCTGCTCCGGTGGCAGTTGCAGGGCCTGCGCGATTTGATGCTGGTCCTCGTGCGTCCACTGCCCGGCCACGATGACGGTCACGCGCCCGGCCTCATCTATGTAAGCCAGGCCGGCTTCGGGCTGCAGGTAGGCGTGCTCCTGACCGGGGATCTCGTAGGTGGACTCGATGACGATTTCGGCCTCATCGTACCCCACAGCGATGTCGCCGCGGCGAATGCGATGGTGGGAAACGACGTTGCCCTCGAACACCAGTTCCGGGTGGATGGGCGTGCGCTCATGCGGGGGATGGAGCAGGGGCGCATCGGGGCGCATCGCCACGCGCGGATCGGAGACCACCGGCAGGTCCTCGTACACCACGCGGACCAGGTCGCGCGCCCGCGCCGCCGCCTCTTCCGTCTCGGCCACGATGGCGGCCACCTGATCGCCGACAAAGCGCACCACATCCGCGCCGGGCTGCGTGCTGCCAGGGCCACAAAGCACAGGCTGATCCGGATACTGCAGGCCGTAGGCGTTAAAGGGCACGTCGTGCGCCGTAAAGATGGCCACTACTCCCGGCACCTGCAGCGCCTCCTGGGTATCTATCTCCAGCACCCGCGCATGCGGACGCCGGGCAAAGAGCAGTTTCATGTAGAGCTGCCCTTCCAGGTTGAAATCGGCCGGGTACAGGGCTTTCCCGGTCACCTTTGCATGGGCATCAAAACGCGGTAACGACTCGCCAATGTACGGTGCTTTCATCAATCATCCCTCCTCGGTCAATTTACCATGCTCAGCCTGTCAGGCCTCTAACGTCCTTCCACAAAACGCGCCCAAACCTCCGCATACATGGCATCGGCCTCCTCGGTCAGGGGCAACAACATTTCGGCCTTCTTTAAACCTGTGGGGAAAATAATCGGGTCGTCGCGTAGCTTCTCATCAAGATAAGACAAGGCGGCCACGTTAGGCGTGGCGTAATAGTTGAAGTTGGCAATGGCTGCCGCGGTCTCGCCGCGCATGAGGTAATCCAGAAGCAGCTCCGCGTACTCGCGGTTGGGGCTGCTGGCCGGAATGACGAAGTTATCATTCCAGATGATGGTACCTTCCGCCGGCAAGACGTAGCCAATGTTGGGGCTGGCCTCGCGCCCCTCGAGCGCGCTGGCCGCGTACCCCAGGGCGAGGATCACGTCCCCCCGCAACAGGGCGGGGATGGGGCTGCTGGTCTCGTAGCAGTCGGGGCAGTCATCAAGGAACACCACATTCGGACGCAGCTCCAGCAAACGCTGCAGGGCTTTTTGCAGATGCTCAGGGTTCACGGTGTTGCAGGAATAGCCCAACGATAGCAAGGTCAGGCCAATGGTTTCACGCATGGCCCCTTCCCGCCACAAGCCGACCTTGCCCGCGTAGCGCGGATCCCACAAATCGGCCCAGCGCTTGACCGGCGCCACGACCAGGTCATTGCGCACGACGATGCCCGTGGTCCCCCAGTTGAAGGGCACGGTGTAAGCATTGCCCGGATCAAACGCCGGGTTGCGAAAATCCACGGAAATATTATCCAGATTGCGCAGATTGGCGTGATTGAGGCGCGCCAGGAGCTTCTTCTCGCGCAAGCGCGGAATGTAGCGGCTATCCATCACGACCACATCATACACGCCCCCGGCTTCCAGATTTTCAACCGCTTCTTCCGAGGAATCGTACGTCTCATAGCGCACCTTGATGCCGTACTCAGCCGTAAACGCATCAAATACCGACTGCGGCACATCATTGGCCCAATCGTAAAAAACCAGCTCCTCCGGCCTGGGGGCCGGCGTGGCCGAGGAAAAACACGCCGCCAGACTCAGCCCCAAAACCACCACCAGCAGGATTGCCCGCAAACGCATACTTCCTCCTTACACCAATGCACCGGTCGCATGACTTAAAATCCGTCGCAAAACGGCGACAGTCGTAGCATAGGTTGGATCCATGCCGTAGTAAGAAAGATTTTGCGCGCCCAGATTCTGCCCCTTGCTCATCGGCGTATCCGAAGCATAATGCAAAATTCCCACATCCAGGGGCATAGGGTACAAATTGATCAGCTCATCCGTGGGGTACCGGCGGGGCCGCATGAACTCGTACAAAGCCGAAAGGTACGGGCCGGCCTCCATCTCCACGTCCGTGTAACCCGCCTCCAGGAACCCCGCCATGTACGGCTGATTCTGCAGGAAAGTGCCGCGCACCGTCAGGGCCCGCTGGTTGTCGAGCACGTCGCCATACACCAGATAGGGCGCCACATCCGCCGCACGGAAAACGTTGTTGATGAGGAACGTGTTCTGCGAGTGCTCATCATACACCACATTCGGGATCAACACATCGCCGATGCGCCCGTTCAGCGTCGCCGCCTTGCCGATGATGTACACGCCGCGCAGGTCCGCCACGCTGGCGGCAATCTGCGAGAGCAGATGATACGCCGCGAACCCCAGGGGATAGTCAATGTTGAGAATCACGGCGTTGCTTGCGGCCAGACGCGCCAGCGGCAGGTCGCGCAAACGGCTGTCCACAAACTCCGGCCTGAGGCGCTGCAGGTCAATCACCTGCGCCTCCAGGTCGAAGGTCTGGACGCTGGGGATGCGCGTGATGCCGAGGGCCTTTTCCTCCTCTAACCGCTGCTGCGCCAGAGAACGCCCCTCTGGCGTGGCGAGATGCTTTTTGAGCGCGTAATAGAGCAGGTTCTCCCAACTGCTGCGCAGCTCCCCGCGGCGGATGCGCTGCGCTTCAGCGTACAGCTCCCCATCGCCGTTCTCCAGCGCCCCCAGCAGCTCGTGCTCGTGACGCTGCGCAAAGCCCGTGAGCATGTTGACCAGGCTGTGGGTGTTGCTGGACACGAAGTACACGGGCCGATTGCTGATGTCAAACGGCACCTGAGCGCTCACATGCTCCCACCAGCGCTGCGTGGCCTGACGATAGGCCACATAGCTCCCACTGAGCAGTTGCAGCGCGAAGCGCTTGCGCTGGCGCGCGATGGCGGCCAACCAGCCCGGCAGAGCCGCGCCCCAAACCCGCTCCAGCTTCCCCCACTCCTCGTCCGTGAGCTGCAAAGCGTCCCGCGCCTCGCGGCACAAGCCCTCATCCACGCAACCAGCCTCCGCCGCCGCGCACAGACGTTCCACCAGCGCCCGCTGCTGATTGAGCAGGGCGTGCATCTTGTTCCACTCGATCTGCAGGGCCACCAGGATGGGCACAATGTCATCAATGTCGGAAATGCTGGCGATAAACGCCGCCAGCGTGTCCCTGCCATTGTACAACATGCGGCGCCGACGCCCCGGCGCGCTCACGCTCTGCCACTGCGCCACATCCGTATACCCCGCGCGCGCGAACGTCGCCTCGCTCTGCGCCAGCACAACCAGGCGCACGTCGCGAATGCAGGGGGGCAGGCGCAGGCTGCTGTAGATAAAGGCCGACATGTCAGGCCGTGGGCTGGCAGCGCCGGGATGCAGCGCCGACTGCATCGCCAGATGCGTTTCCTCCAGCGTGCGGATTTGCACTTCCTGCGAGGTGCGCAGCAGGGAATAGTAAGTCCGCATGTAAAGCGTGATTTCCGGCGCCGCCGGCGGCGTGTGACGCTTCATGCGCTACGCCTCCCGCTGAGCGGCACGTTCAACGGCGCGGATGATTTTGTAATAGCCGGTACAACGGCACAGGTTGCCACTGAGCGCGGTCACAATCTGCTCGCGGCTGGGATGCGGCACCTCCTCCAACAGCTTGGCGGCGCTCATCACAAAACCAGGCGTACAAAAACCGCACTGCACCGCATCCTCGGCGATAAAAGCCTCCTGCACGGGATGCAGGCCCTCCTGCGGCGTCACCCCCTCGATGGTGACCACCGTTGCGCCATGCGCGCGCGGCGCCGGCGTGAGGCAGGCCAGCACCGCCATCCCGTCCAGCCAGACGGTACAGGCGCCGCATTCGCCTTCCCCGCACCCCTCCTTGGTGCCGGTCAACCCAAGATGATCGCGCAGGAGCTGCAAGAGCGTCTTGCCGTTGGCGCCCCTCACCTCTACCGGCTTGCCGTTCAAAGTGAAGGCAATGGGCTCCGCCCCGTCGGCATGATGCATCAGCGGCGGGCCGCTGAGCGTGGGGCGGCTGATGCGCGGCGACATCAGGCGCACCACCTGCTCCACCGGCGGCAGGTTCAGGCGTTCGTGCCCATCGCGCACCGCCTCCAGCGCCGACTGGGTGAGCGCGAAGACCTCCTCGGTACGCAGCCAGGCCGCCGCGCGCACATCGTCAATGGGACGGGCGGCATGAGCGGCCCAGCGCGCCGCCGCCTCGATGCTCTCGCACGTGAGCGGGCGCCCGTTCAACTCCGCCTCCGCCTCCGGCGCACGGATGATGGTCGGCGCCACGCTGCCCAGGGCGATGCGGCTCTCGCGCACCAGGTCGCCCTCAAAGTCCAGCACGATGGCGATGTTCACCACGGCAATGGCCAGGGAGCGCCGCAAGCCGAACTTGAGGTAAACGCCCCGTTGGGACCCCTTCAACGGCTTGAACACGATCTCGCTGATCCACTCATCCGGCTCCATCACGGTGCGCCGCACGCCGGTGTAGAAGTCGCGCAAGGGGATGAAGCGCTCGCCGCGCGCCGAGCGCAGCGCCACGCGCGCATCCAGCGCCACCAGGGCCGTGATGGTGTCGTTGGCGGGGGAAGCCGTGGCCAGATTGCCGGCGATCGTGCCGCGATTGCGCAGGGCCGGAGCCCCCACGCCCCAACAGGCCTGCGCCAGAGGCAGCGCCTGCTCCTGCAGAATGGGCGAGGCCGCGGCCTGGGCATGCGTCACCATGGGACCGAGGTGAATCAGGCCATCCTCACCGGCCCGAATTTCATCCAGACGTGGCACGCGCGTGATATCAATCAGCACAGGCGCGCGCCGCGTGCCGTGTTGCAGCTCCACCAGCACATCCGTCCCACCCGCGATGAGACGCGCCTCGGCCCCATAACGCGCCAATAACTCCGAAATTGCATCTGGGGAAGTCGCCTGATAATACACATCCCAAAGGGCCATAGTTTACTCCTCGTGAAAAGCCGGAAATCGGCAAATCTAAAAATTGCTTGTTGATACGATGACCGCACCGTAATTTTTTGTGCGGTCCGGCTGCTGTGATTTTCATCCTTACGGAAACGCATTCCTGCCTCGTCGCGAAGTGCTGCGCGAGCTCTTCCCTGCAGCCACTTTCAAGTATAGCCCGAAGCAGCGGAAAGACAACCTTTAATCCAGCCAGGCGAGCAAAGCAAGCTGCCAGCCCTTGGGTCCTGGGCGCGCGCTCAGCACCACACGCCGCGGCACCCCATCCCACACCGTTGCCAGGACGACCGTCTGCGCGGGGGTGTAGGTCACCGCGTAGGGGGTGTACCCCTGCCTCAGGCAGGTTTGGGTGATGTGGTACACGTCAAGCGCCAGACCATCCGAGAAAGAGCCGCGCCGCAACACATCCTGGACAGGGCCGAGCAGCGCCTCCGCCCGTTGCAGATGACCGCTCGCAAAGGCGCGCATCGCCTGCGTCAGCAGCAGCTCCAGCGTCACCGCCTCCGCCGTCTGGGACGCGCGCACAAAATCCGCGGGCGGGATAGCGTTCTGCTCCGCCCAGGCGGGATCGAACAGCACGCCGGTCAGATAATAGGCCACCGGATCGTAAGCCTCCTGATAAGCGCGCATCGTATCCACCAGCGAGGTGAGTGTGCGCAGCGCCTGCGCCGCCTGCGCCGACGCCGGTTCCGCCGCCGCCCAGGCCCCCCAGGCCCGCTCGAAAGCATCCACCTCCGCATACCCTAAAGCTGCGAGCGCCCGTTGCAGGCGCGTCAGCTCATCCTCACCCCCGTCCTGCGCGATGGATGCAGTGCACAGCGTGCGCAGCCCGTCGCGACCGTGGCGCGCCTCCACAAACGACACGAGCGACGCGGCCTCCAGGTAACCAATCTCGTGCTGATGGGTGTAGAAATTGCGCACCAGCCGCTCCAGAGGGATGTACAAGCCTTCGGCGCGCAACGTGCTCAAATGATATGCAGGCGGCTCGGGGCGGTAATGGCCACCCGAAAGGTGCACGGCCAGGCCTTCGCGCACCAGCGTGAGCGCGTCCGTGCAGCCCAGCGCATCATCCAGGCGATGCACCAGCTCATGGCGCAACACCAAATCCAGGCGCGCGGGCGCGTAATCGCGATCCGTGTACGTGATAGCCACCCACTGGGACGACGCATACCCACCCTGGCCGTAGACGCGATCCAGCAAGTAGATGGACACCGGCTCTGTTGGTTCCACGCCCAGGGTCGCGGTCACCGCTGCATAAGCGGCCACCGCCTCCGCGCGGATAAGCTCAATGTCGCGCGCCGCGGCACTGCCGGTCAGGTAGTAGAAGCGCAGGCCGGGCGCCTCGGCGACCGTCCAGCGCGCCTGGGCCTCGTAAGGCGAACGCGCCTCCGGCGGGGCCAGGTCCACCCAGGCCACCTGCGTTTGTTCAGCCGCATCCGCCCAGGTGAGGGTCAAAGTGACCGGCACCCGTCCCTGGAAGCCGGTCGTATCCCAGGCCCAAATCCAGCGCACGCCGGGCGCCCCATCCAGCGCCCAGGGTGCGGGCGTCGCCGTCAGGAGCTGCGTGGGCAGGGTCAGCGTCACGGTCAGGGGAAGCGGCTCCCCATCCGGGAAGCGCACATCGAACGTAAGCCGGTCGCCGCTGATAGCCGGCTGGGGGAAAGCGCGCAGCCAGGCCGAAGCAGGAGCCGGCGTGAGCACAGGCGTAGCGGTCACATCAAGCGTGGGTTGCTCTCCCGCGGGCGTGCGGGTCGCGGGGACATGCGGCGTCACGCGCAGGAACTGACAGGCCACCAGCACCAGGCTGAGGGCCAGGATAACCAGATAACGGCGCAGATGGGGTGACATGATACCGTGATTCTCCTATGGGCTTTAGCCTGTCCAGAACAGGACAAAATTTAGGACAAGCTTTAGTCTGTCCAGAACAGGACAAAATGGTAACTGCCTACTCATAGCGATTGAAATCGCCTCTGATGGGCTTATAGCCGGGCGTCCCTGACCCCCCTGTAGTCCCCCCTAAAAAGGGGGGACGGTGGCCCGCTAAGGCGAGCGGATACCCGAAGCGCAGCGAAGG
>FWWL01010679.1_pt1 | contig 10457 bp, 7 predicted proteins | sample 2228331 | NCBI WGS metagenome assembly FWWL01 (sample SAMEA103939775, study PRJEB20133) | metagenome
GTTGTTGAAAAAAGTGTACACGTTAGCGACCTCGCCACGACGGCATACCTCGGCAATGCGCTTCACCCAATCCTGCAACTCGGCTTCCGAATAATCATACCGATACAACTGCCGTCCCAAACCGTGGAAACGAACGTACAAAAAATCCGTGGTCGGGAGAATCTCTGGCGGCAACGTGGGATGGCTAACCGCCACAAAGGCCACTCGATAGTTGTGAAGCAAATCTCTCACCTCATTGTTCCACCACTCTTTGTGACGGAACTCCACGGCATGACGAACTCCGGACAAGATCGAACCACTGAGCCTGTCGAGGAATGTCGAAAGCAGCGTAAGATCCGGCCTCAATGATGGTGGCAATTGCCAGAGAATGACCCGCAGGGACCGCAATTGACTGATCCTCGCGGCAAACTCGGTCAGTTCGGCTTCGCAATCACGGAGCCGCTTGAGGTGTGTGATTCGCCGGGAGGCCTTAACCGCCAGGTGGAATGTCTCCGGCATCCGCCGATTCCAAGAGGCGATCACATTTGCCGTGGGATACCGGTAAAAGGTCGCGTTCAACTCCACCGCGTTGAATTGCTGCACATAATAATCAAGTCGGGCCGAGCCTTTTACCTCCGGGGGGTAGAACACACCGCTCCAGTCGTCGTAGGTCCAACCGGAAGTTCCAACCCACAACTCGGGAACACGCTGTTTCTTCGGCATCGATGACACTTACTCCAACAACTCCAAGGGTACCACCCATTTAAAGCAGCCTTTGGGGCCACGCAACTGTCCCGGCCTACCCTCCCTGACACTCATCGCTAAAGGCGAAGCACCGAGGTGCCTCATATCACTTGTTGCCGGCAACCCTTTCTGGGGATTTCTGCTACAATGAAAAGTGAAGTCTTGGGGAAAGTCAAGCTTGCCCCACTCCGTTTCCCATTCCCACTTTGACGAAAGGATGATACGTGATGCGATGGAAGTTTCTGGGACAATTGGCAATCGCCCTGGCCGTGGTTGCCGGTATCGGATGGTTTTGTGTGACTCAACCAGGCCGGGCCGAGTCCGGGGCAGCAACCGCTCCCAGCGCGGGGGCACAACAAGTTGGCCCGAAAGAGACGGCCTTCCGTAAGCAACTCGACGCATGGATCAGCCTGCTTGAGCAGATCCGCGACATTCGGTTGAAGTATCCGAACGCCAATCCCGCGGAGATGGCCCAGTTGCGCGAGAAATACGAGCAGTTGCTGAATGAAGCCGAAAAACAGTTGCCGTCCTTGATTACGGCAGCCGAGGCCGCCTACGATGAACGTCCCCAGACCGAGGGCGATCTCGTCGATCTCCTCTTGGAGGTGGCCCTCGACCGCAGTGAACAAGGGCCATTTCAAGACGGTCTGGCCTTGGCCGAGAAGCTGATCAAGAACAAGGTCACGTCACCGGTTGTCTATCTTGCGGCCGGTCGGGCGGCCTTCGCCTTGGAGGATTTCACAAAGGCCGCAGGCTACTTCAAGAAAATCAGCGAAGCAGGAATTCAAGACGATCAGGTGAAAGCGATGGAAGATGCCGCAAACTTTTATGCCCAACAGTTTCCGCTCGAACAGCAAAAGCGACAGGCCGAGGCCAAGGCCGATGACTTGCCGCGCGTCCTTCTGAAGACGACAAAGGGCGACATTTTGTTGGAACTCTTTGAAAACGAAGCCCCCAATACGGTGGCCAACTTCATCACTCTGGTGGAGCAAGGGTTCTACAACGGTCTGACGTTCCACCGTGTTATTCCCGGTTTTGTGGCCCAGGGGGGATGTCCCAAAGGTGACGGCACCGGTGGTCCGGGCTATCAGATTGCAGACGAATGCAACGGCCCGAACGCCCGCCTGCATTTCCGCGGGAGTCTCAGTATGGCCAATGCCGGGCCAAATACTAACGGCTCGCAGTTCTTCATCACGTATGCCCCGACCAGCCACTTAAACGGCAAGCACACCGTCTTTGGTCGGGTCCTATCAGGGATGGATGTGGTCGAGAAACTTCAAGCCCGGAATCCCGAAGCCCCCAATCCGCCGCAGCCCGATAAGATTATCTCTGCAACTGTGGTCCGAAAGCGTCCCCATCCCTACACGGTGAAGAAATTCGAAAAATCTTGATCCTCGACGATCACTTCAGATATGGCCGCCCGCTGATGGTTGGTCTCCGCCTACGTGAGACCGGCCATCAGCACCAGGCCAATGATCCAGGTGATGAGAATCACGGAGGCGACCATCAAACGTCGCCACTCCTTTTTGCCGGGCGGACGGGGACGTTCGTCCGGTGGTTTCTCTCTTGATGTTGATGTTTTGGCTCGAGTCATCTTGAACAGGATGGACTTCAGTCAAAGCGGCCTGTTCCCTGACCGGGACGATAGTTTCGGCAGAAGGCCTCTTCAAAGTCGTAAACGTTGTCAAAGTCTTCGCGTCGATCGTCTTTGGTTTTTCGCATGAGCCCAATTCGGATCAGGTTATAGACGATCTCGCCGAAGTCACTCGTGGAATGGATTCCCCATTCATTAAGGACCGTTTTTGCCAGATAGCCGAACTGCTGGGTAGCATACAGTCTGGCGGCCTCGCAAAGTTCCTGCCCGGAGATGTGTTTCGGCGGTTCCTCGTCCGCCTCGTCATCGTCCGCTACGTGACCACTAATCGCCCGAAACCGCTCTCGGACCTCATCGGGCAGCGGCTCGCTGGGGGCTTCGCGCCCCATGCCCAATTGCCGAGCAAAATCGAGTGCCTGGAAAATAAAAAGATAAGCATCCAGTTTGTAGCGCGGATCTTCCTTCAAAAGTTCCAGCAGCGCTCGGGGTAAAGGCGACACGTGTTCGGCCATGGCTTCTTGACAACGTGTATCAGTCACACGACGCTCAATTGTCCGGAGAATCTCACTACTTTTTTATACGCAGGACCGGGCTACTTGGCGCACGATGGGCCGCCAATCGTACCAGGCTTGCCCAAGTTGGGGGAAACACCCCCATCTGACGAGCCTTGCTCCCGACCGCTCGGTTGGGCCTCCTGATTGAGATGGGCCGCAATCCACTGTTCCAGCTCTTGCCAATCGACGGGCGGGAGCGAGGAAAGATCGGGCCGCAACTTTTCCGCACCCTTAATGTACACATGCACGATCTCGTCGGCCTTCTTGGTCGTGTTCCAAAGGATCAATACCCGGATGCACCGTTGCAGGGATTGCGGGACGTCAAGTTCGTGACTGCACAACATGGCGACGCTCATCCAGCCCAACTGGCGGGCAGCCAGGGCCGGAAATTCGGCGTTCAAGTCAGGGGAAGTCGAAAAAAAAGCGGCCGCAACATCCTCCGGAGCAATTCCGTTTTGGCGAATCATGAGCGCCAGCAACTGTCGCGTTGCCTCCAGAATTGCCTCCGGAGTGTTGGCATCCGCCGTCGTTGCGCCTCGCACGCCTCGACAGTACATCATGGTTCGCAAATTACCTCCAAGGACCCATGGCCACAAGCCTACGTGACGACTGTCTCAGACTCAAGCCACGATACGGCCCCATTGACGGTTTCCGGCAGGTGTCAATCGCTTCCCGGCACCCAGAGCTTCTTCGAAGAGCCCGGCCGACCGCTTTGGGAATCGGGGGTCCAAATCCCACCGCCAGATGGGCCTCCCGCCGGTGGGACTTCACCCTCCTGTTGCGCGAACTGTCCCAAATACTCTATCAGCGATACGAGTTCTCGAAACAGTTGCACAACATCGGGGTCGTTCTGATGTTCGTTCGCCATGTGCTCAATGAGCGGTCTCGCATTTGTGGACTTATCGCGAACAGCCGTTTGAAATTGGAGTACGTGTAAACTGCCGTGAGGCAGGTTGTGCTTTTCCGAAAAGGCAATTCCCTCATCGAGCAAGCGGGAAATCTCGTCGGTGTCAAAGTGTAGGCGTAAGGCTTCATCACCCGCGCGCCAATACGCACCTAGGACCGTCTCTGGCGGAACGCCGTCTTCATCCCGCCGCCGGATAATCTCCCGGGCCAACGCGTAAATGAAGAGGGATTCACGGTAAACCACCGCCAGGCTGTAAAACTCCTCCAGTGTTTCGAAATTCAAGCGCGTTAGATCCAGAACTCTTAGCAATGACAGCGGAATCCGGCGGAATCGCTTGATCTCAACATCGAGGTCGTCCTGGAAGCCCAAGCCGAGTTGCTGCTTCAACTCGTTCAGATAGCCGGTGATCGTGATGTTTGCCAGCTTCGAATCGATGTAGCTCAGAATGGCCAAGGCCCAACGACGCTTCTGGGGATCACTCGCCGCCTCTTTCAGTGAGAGCCCGTCCAACGCCGGAAACGTCATATTGGGCAACCATTCAAGAATGGCAGTCTTCCACTCTTCTTTGAGGTCAATGGTGGGCTCAAAACCCATAATGATCTCACCGTCGAATGCCAATCTCAAGACACGAGAACTCTCGAAAACTCCCGGCTTTGCCGTCCATTCGAGATCCTCGCGACCCAGCCACCCTTTGACCATCTCCTTGAGTCGCTCCAAATCGGATTCGTAAACTCCCATGAAAAGCAATCTTGCGGGCCGATCTGTTTGCCGCCCATAAAAACTGCCGAAGGCAATCACGGGCGACTTGCCGGGTTCACTGAAGATGCGACGATTTTGGCTGTCCTCACCACGAATTGCCCGACGCAATACGGTGAGGATGAGCTCCGGGGTGATTTCCTCGTCCACTTCATCCGGAAAATACCAGGGCAGCGGTTGCCCATGTTCCGGTCTTTGCGACAAGACCAAACGGTCGGAAAGCACCGCCTCTTTCAACCGATCCGGTTCATCAACGACGACTTCCACATTGTAGCACGTTTCCTCGTCACCCAATTTGCCGGTCATAAAGAAGAAACGATGCAGCGAGAATGCCGCCAGCCGATCATTCTTCTCCAATTCACCGGCGCGGCTAAAGGCCGTGGCTGCTTCCTCGGGCTCCATCAGCCACATTAACGTTACGCCCAAGAAATGCCACACACGGGCATCTTCCGGGTCAGTGCTCAGGTAGCCGCGCAGATATTGTTCGATTTCCCGCCATCGCAAACGCGCTGCCAGACGATCGGTGACGTCGAAAAGCGGCTGATACTTTTCCTCTACGAACAAACCATCCCACTGAGCCTCCCGCAGCTCCAAAGGTATCTCCTGGCTGGCAACAACTTGGCTTAGTAACTCTTGAACACTGGTCTGCCCGTTGTGTCTAACATTCTGGAAAAGCATGAGGATTTCCACCGCGGCCGGGATATGACCAAACTTGATGAGGGCTTCGCCGATGGTCGCCGCAGCCGCCGTTTGCCTCACATAAATGATTTTCTGGTCCTCACTGGCTGTCAAACTTTGGCCCAGGGCGTCTATGGCATTTGACACCTGTCCCTGGAAGAGATGGCTCATGGCCAACTCGGCCAAGGCCACGGGGCTTTTTGGAAATCGCTGGCTGTACTCTTGGGCAGCCTTGACAAATTGGTCAATATTACCGGTCGCCCGTTCCAAAAGACACTTGTAAGACCAAGCGCAGGAACGGTTCGGGTCCTTGGCGATGGTCTGATCAACCAATTGGACGGCCGCCCGCATCTGCCCGCCCTCCATGAGCTTCTGGACTTTTTCCAAAAACCCGACACAATCGCTGTGGCAAAACTTAATTTTTTTCCCCGTTCCACCGGGACACATCGCAAATCTGTCAATCGCCATGATTAGGGTATCTCCTTATCCGAAGTCTCTTACGGATCGAAACAATGGCGCAAGTGTCCACCAAGACCCCGCCCTGGCCTTCATGAAACACTGCTGCCGTCAATTTCAACCAGTGGTTTTGTTAAAAAAATCGGCCCTTTCCGGAACCCGCGAAGACCAACGGACCAGCCGACCCTCCGCATTTGGCATCGGGCTCCGCACAAGACCAAGCCTTTATGTTATCAGGTCTTGCTTGGCATGGGGAGACAACGAGCGGGCCGGGGTAGATTTTCTCGGCACACCACCATTGCGAGGGGGCACGAATTCACGATGGGCAGGCACGGGGCCTGTTCCCACGACAAGAATGGTGGGATGCGCGCCGTCGCGTCCGCCATCATGCCGATTGATGATCCATGGTGGTTCACGGCCACGACGGCGCGTGGCCCTCCAATCATGATGGTGGTCCAACACCGAGAATGGAGGGACGCGCGCTGTCGCGTCCGCCGAAGTGCCGGTTGATCATCCATGGTGATCCGCGGCCACGACGGCGCGTGGCCCTCCAATCATGAAGTGATCCTGCAATCATGAAGTGGTCCTCAAATCATGAAGTGGCCCTCCAATCATGAAATGGCCACGACGGCGCGTGGTCCCGCACGACGGGTGAATGCCCGGGAGTAGCGGGCCTCCCTGTGGTTGCGCTTATGCAATTCACCTATGCAATTCAGCATCCCCGACGGCAACACCTTGTGGACTTCCCGCCGTGGGTTAAGTAAATTGGGGGCAAAATAGAACGTCTCAATCGTTCCGTCAGATTGGGGAGGTACAACGTGTTGCGGATCATTGCGAAATCCCTTTTGCTGGCTGTGGCAATTTTCGGCCTCTGTGGTCAGGCGATGGCCTCGACCGCAGGTTCAACGAAGCGCTGGAATGTAATCTTCGTTCTTATCGACGACTTGGGGGCCACCGATTTTGGATGCACCGGCAGCCGCCTTTACGAGACGCCCCACATCGATCGGTTGGCCGCTCAGGGAATGCGGTTTACCCAGGGCTACGCAGCTTGTACCGTTTGCTCGCCCACGCGGGCGGCCGTCATGACGGGAAAATATCCGGCACGGCTCCACATTACCGACTGGATCAAGGGACACGTCCGTCCCAAAGCAAAACTCCGCATCCCCGATTGGACGATGTACCTCCCCCTTGAGGAAGTCACGATCGCCGAGCGGCTGCGTTCGGCGGGTTACGCCACGGCCCATATTGGCAAATGGCACCTGGGCGATCCCCCCTACTATCCCGAGCATCAGGGGTTCGACATCAATATCGGCGGAACACATATGGGATCGCCCGGGAGTTACTTCTGGCCGTATGGCAAGGATGATCGCCGTGTGCCCCTGGAAGGCGGGCGGGAAGGCGAGTATCTGACCGATCGCCTCACGAACGAAGCGATCCGCTTTATCGAACAACACAAGGATCGCCCCTTTTTCCTGTATTTCGCCCATTATGCCGTCCATACCCCGTTGCAGGCCAAGCCGGAATTGATTGCCTATTATGAAAAAAAACTCGCCGAGGCCGCTGCCAAGGGGGACAATTTCGACGGCCAGCAGTGCCCGGTTTATGCGGCCATGATCCACAGTCTCGATGAGAACATGGGCCGACTTTTGGAGTCCCTGGATCGACTTAACCTGACCGAGAGGACCGTGATCTTTCTCACATCGGACAACGGTGGGCTGGTGCTGCCGGCGTGTCAGAAGAGGCCCGTTACGCATAACATCGGCCTGCGGGCAGGCAAAGGCTCGGCATACGAAGGCGGCGTCCGCGTCCCGTGGATCGTCCGTTGGCCCGGTGTCATTACCCCGGGAAGCGTTTGCCACGAACCGATCATGACCATTGACGCCTATCCGACGATCCTCGAGATCACGGGTGTTACTGATGCTGAAGGCCACACCTCGGACGGCGTCAGTCTTGTGCCGCTTCTAAAACAAGAGGGGAGTTTCCCGAAGAGGGCCCTTTATTGGCACTATCCCCATTACCACCCCGGCGGCGCTACGCCCTACAGTGCCATCCGTGATGGCGATTGGAAGCTCATCGAATTCTTTGAAAATAACCATGTGGAGCTTTATAATCTGAAGGATGATCCCCAGGAATCACAGGACTTGGCCGGTCGCTTGCCGGAAAAAGCGAAATTACTTCGCAGCCAGTTGCATCGTTGGCGTGAGGAGGTGGGCGCCCAATTACCAACCCCCAACCCCGACTATCAACCAGAATAACGTTTCCTGCCGCAATGGACGTCACATCTCCCGTTTGGTGAGAGATGATTCGATCTCTCGTGGGTTTGTCGGTACCTTTTTAGGAAAGGAGTGAACACGTGAAGACGCATCTTTGGTTCGGTGTGCTGGCATTGCTTGTGGGTTCGGCCTTGGCTTCCGCAGTGAACGCGGAAGAAGGCTGGATCACCATTCCCATCGAAAAGGGTCTGCCGGGTTGGAAGCTCAAGGGCCAACCGGAGCAAAGCAAATGGCAGGTCGGGACGGCCGCCGTAGATCCCAACGATCCCAGGTCCCTCATATGTCAGCCCAGTGGTCATGAGCTTGTGAATGTTGGATCGCGCGGGGTGGATATCTTCACGGAACAGACGTTCGGCGATGCCATCATCGAGCTGGAGGTCATGGTGCCCCAGGGATCGAATTCCGGGATCTACGTCATGGGCGAATATGAGATTCAAGTTCTCGACAGCTACGGCAAGCAGACCTTGGGCATGGGCGACATGGGAGCGGTTTACAGCATGGCGGTCCCCAAGGTCAACGCCTGCAAGAAGCCCGGTGAATGGCAGAAGTATGTCATTGAGTACCGTGCTCCGAAGTTCGATGCCACGGGGACGAAGATCGCCAATGGCCGTCTCGTGAAGGTGATCCTCAACGACCAGGTCATTCACGAAAACCTTGAACTCAAGTCACAAACCCCCGGCGGCGTTACCGGTAAAGAGGTACCCCGTGGGCCCCTCATGTTCCAGGGTAACCACGGACCGGTGGCCTATCGAAACATTCGCATCAAGCCGTTGGATTGAAGACCAAAAGTTATTGACCCGAGGGCATTCCCATCCGGCACAGGGGGTCGCTTCCGTAGCTTCTTGGTAAGCCCATCCGATAGCGAAGTCGGCAAAAAAGCCCCTTCGGTTAACCAGACCGAAGGGGCTTTTGCTTTATTTGGGCAACTGTTTCACGGTCCGCAGCCTTTCCGTCATGTGACGGGGGTAGCCCGGTAAGGTGTCGATCAGAAACTGACTTCGCAATCGGGCAATGCCTTGCGGAGTTGGGCCACTCCTTCCTCCGTGTAACGACTTTGATCCAAAGATAACCTCTTGAGACTTTGCAATTTGGAGAGATGGGGCGTGGCGGCGTCTGTAACCTTGTTGCACTCCTTTATTGACAACACCCGAAGTTTGCTTAGACCGGTCAGATGCGCCAGGCCGGCATCACTAATGGGGGTCCCATCCAAAATCAGCTCTTCCAGCTCGGCCAGCTTGCCGATACTCTCCAATCCGGTGTCCGTGACCTGCGTGTGCCACAGGTCCAGGATCTTGAGCTTGGGGAAATTGAGCAAGGCCTCAGCGGTGACGTCATCTGCTTGCGTTTCGGCCAGGTCGAGCTCCTCCAAATTCTTGCAGTCCGTTAGTTCTTTTAGACCATGTCCCGCAATGTAAAGGCCACGCAGAAAGAGCCGACGCAACTTGGTGAACACCTTTAGCTTGGCCACCCCATCATCCGTGACGCCATAACATCGCATCAGATTAAGGTTTTCCAGATTGGTCAGTTTGGTCAAAGCCTCAATCCCTTGATCGGTGATACCGCTATCTTCCAAGGCCAAGTCCTTGAGGTTCCGAAGCTGGGCAATGACGGCAACACCCTGATCGGTAACGGAGGCCTGGTTCCGGAGTTTCAGGGCACGAAGTTCCTGAAGGTCTTTAATCGCCTCGAGGCCCGCGTCGGTAATCATCACACACCCACGGATGTCGAGGCTGCGAAGATTCTTCAGGTTACCGACATGCTTCATGCCCGCATCAGAGAAATTGTTGTAAAGCAGGACCAACTCTTGAAGATTTGTCAGACCGGATAAGTGTTGCAGGGCCTCGTCCGTAAGATTGGTGCTTCGCCGCAAATTGAGGGACCGCAGGCTTTTAATCTGTCCGAGGATTTTGACACCGTCATTCGTGATGTTCGTGTTCTCCAAGACAAGCGATTCCAGTTGCGGAAGCTTGGTCAGTTCCTGGATGCCGGTGTCATGGATTTCCGCTCCCCATAGGCTTATCTTCCGAATGGTGGGAACCTTCGCAATGAGGGCCAAATCTTCGTCCGTTGCTTGCCGTTGGAAGAGATCGACCGCAACCGGGTTCTTGCCTTGGTCATACTCGATCTTGCCCCCCAGTTGTTCCACACGCTTAACGAGCGCTGCGACGTCGTCCGGATTAACTTGCACGGTCTCCTCGGCCTGGGGACCGCTCTCGGCGGGTGGTTGTTCGGGCGTCTGGGGTTTGGGACATCCGACCAAACCGACGATCACTAGGCTCCATACAAAACTCAGAAAAACGGTGTACCTCCGCATGAATCACCTCTCTGAGAATCCCACGTCTTAATGCTTGACCGTTATCACTCCATCATGCCCACCCTTCTGCCAGCGGTGCCTTAAACCCTTTACGTTATCATGAGCCATGGAAGTTCGCAAACGGGACACCGAGGTGAATCTGTAAAGGTTTTTCTGGCCGATTTGGTGGACAAGCCGGCATGCGGCACCTTTTGAAGAAACT
>FWWL01008178.1_pt1 | contig 10456 bp, 3 predicted proteins | sample 2228331 | NCBI WGS metagenome assembly FWWL01 (sample SAMEA103939775, study PRJEB20133) | metagenome
TGGCAAACGCAGTGTAAAGACGCTGCAGCCCAGGACCCGAGAGGACCCATTCCCAGTACGGGGTCCCGTCGGGAGCTCCGTGTGCCAACGTATCCCAAATCGCTTCGAGCGCCGGTAAGCGCGGCAGGCGCAGGTTGCCGCCTTCGCTGGCCAGCACCAGCGGCGTGGTGGTCGGCGAAGGCTGCCATAATAGGGCAACGCCAAGCCCCGTGCCCGGGCCGATCACCGCGATCGGCGCTGGACCCGGTTGTGGCGGCAGGCCCGCGGTACCGGGCAGTGTTGTCCAATCCGACGCCGCAGCGCTCATCAGCCCGTAGGCTTGCGCGACGAAGTCGTTCAATAGCCACACCGGTGCCGTCAAGCGCTGCGCCAGCCGCTGGGCGTCGATCCGCCATTCGGGCCGGTTGGTCAGAACCACCTGTGTCTCTTTCACTGGGCCGGCGGCGGCGATCACCACGCGGCGAACCGACCCCGATGGCGCAGGGTGCTGGGTGAGAAAGGCCTCGAGCGCGGCTTCGAACGTTGGCAGCGCGCGGGTGGGAAAGGTTTGGGAGGCCAACAACGCCGGAGTGCCGCGCTGCGCCGGGTCGTTCAACCGATCGCGGCATGCTGAACGATCTGTTAGGGTCGTCGGGTGGCTGACCCAAGCAAAACGTGCGTGCGTGCCGCCGATGTCGGCGACGAGATAAAGATTCGCGGCAGGGGTCATAGGGTCACGGTTTGGTCGCAGGACATTGCTGGCGCAGCTTACTGCTTAGCTTAGCACGTGTTGCCACAAAGTGCGCCGGCGCGACGGATCGTTCGTTGCGGCGATAACGATTGCTGCCGCCACTCGCGCCTGGGCGGCCGAGAGTTTACCCGCCGGCACCGTGCCGAGCGCTTCATCGAGCGGATGCGGGGTTACCGCACCCCAGCCGCAGCGACTGGCGCGCACCACGCATAGGCCGGCATGGACTGCGTCGCGGATGGCTTTATGCCAAACGTCAGGAAGGCTGCCGTTGCCGGGCGCCAAGAGCACCGCTGCCGCCGCGCCGCGCGCGCGTGCCGCGGACAGGGTATTGGGGTCGTCCCACGCGGTGCAGGGCAAAAGCGCTACCTCTGGCCAGGGGTCGGGAAAAGGGAGCAGCGGCGGCGCCATCGCGGAAAGAATCTTCGCCTTTTCCCCATCAAGGGTTGGATCGGCAAAGGCAGCAAGCGCCGTGGTGTGCACCTTGCGCACCCCCAGCGCGGCGAAGACGCGTCCGGCAAACGCCAGCCAAACCCCAGCGGGAAGGGCGTTACGGGCGATGAGATCGAACGCTGCCACGAGGTTTGCCGGACCATCGGCATGGGGATCGTCCGCCGGGTGCATCGCGCCGGTGAGCACCACGGGCACGGGCGCAGGTAAGGTGAGCGCCAATACCGCGGCGGTTTCCTCGAGCGTGTCGGTGCCGTGGCTAATCACCGCGCCGGCGCAGTCGGGAGCCGCCAGCGCCATCTGCAGGGCGTCGCGCAGTTGCCGCCAGTGCGCCGGCGTGGCGTCTTTGGAGTCGATGCGGTAGGGTTCGCTTGGGCGCAACGGCAGCGGCGGGACTAAGCCCAGGCGCGCAAGCAGCGTTTCCGCGTCATAAGTCCCGGCGGCATAAACCGTGCCAGTGCCGGCGCCGGCGATCGTGCCGCCGGTGGCGATCCAGGCGATGTGCCTTTGCATGCTAGCGGTGAGAGAACGCATGGCGCAGCGAATCGACGAGGGATCGGATCGCGGTTTGCCCGCGCTCATGACGCTGTGGCGGGTTCCGGGACGGACGGCCTCGCAGGCGCCATGGGCGCGGAGGCGGAAGACCTCGGCGCTGAGGCGGCATCGGCGGGAGGCAGCGCAGCGGCCGCTTCGCTTTGCCGCTGCCACAGTTCCGCATAGCGGCCCCCGGCGGCAAGAAGCTCGGCGTGCGTGCCCCGCTCGACGATGCGTCCGGCTTCGAGCACCAGAATCTCGTCGGCGTCCTTGATCGTCGAGAGCCGGTGCGCGATCACCAGCGTCGTACGTCCCTGCCGCACCGCCGCGAGTTCTGACTGGATCTCGCGTTCGGTGCTGGAATCGAGCGCCGAGGTGGCTTCATCGAGCACCAGGATGCGCGGGTTTTTCAGTAGCACGCGCGCGATCGCCACCCGTTGTTTTTCGCCGCCCGAGAGTTTCAACCCCCGTTCCCCGACCAAAGTGTCCAGCCCGTCCGGTAAGCGCGCAATGAGGGCATCGAGCCGCGCGGCGCGAATTGCCGCCCACACCTCTTCATCGCTGGCCTCGGGTCGCCCATAGCGGATGTTGTACCCCAGCGTGTCGTTAAAAAGCACGGTATCCTGCGGCACGATGCCAATGGCACGCCGCAGTTCGTCCTGTTTGAGCTGGCGCACGTCGATGCCCCCCACCCGCACCGCACCGCTGCTGACCTCATAAAAGCGAAACAGCAGCCGCACCAGCGTCGACTTCCCTGAGCCAGAACTGCCGACCACCGCCACTGTCTTGCCGGCGGGGACGGTAAAGCGCACCGCTTCGAGAATCGGGCGGCGCGGGTCGTACGCGAACGAAACGTCCTCGAACGCGACCTCGAGCGGCCCGGAGGGCAGCGGTAGCGGTTGCGCCGGATCGGGCACTTCGGGGGGGATTTTGAGCAGCGCGAACAGCCGTTCGATGTCCACGAGGCTTTGCCGAATTTCCCGATAGACCACCCCGAGGAAGTTGAGCGGCATATACAGCTGCAGCATCACGCCGTTGATGAGCACCAGGTCGCCCACGGTCATCGCGCCCGTCTCGATGCGCGCCAGCGCTAGCCACAACATTGCGGTGACGCCCGCGGCGATGATCGCGGCTTGCCCAATGTTCAGGAACGACAGCGAGTATTGCGCGGCGATCGACAGCTCCTGCCATTTCGCGAGGTCGCGGTCGTAGCGCTGCGCTTCGAAGCGTTCGTTGTTGAAGTACTTGACGGTTTCGTAATTCAAGAGCGCATCCACGGCGCGCGTGTGCGTCTGCGCATCGATCGCGTTGAGTTTGCGCCGCTGCACCGTGCGCCAGTTGGTGACGATGATCGTAAATACGACGTAGGTTACCAGGGTGGCGGCGGTGATCAGACCAAACGCGGCGTCATAGAGCGAAAACAGCAGCGTCAGCACCAGCGCGATTTCCACCAGCGTCGGGGCGATGGAGTACAGCGTGAAGTTGATGAGCGTGCCAATGGCGCGCGTGCCGCGCTCGATGTCGCGCGTCAGTCCCCCCGTTTGCCGCTCGAGGTGAAAGCGCAACGACAGCGCGGTAAGATGTTCGAACACCCGCACCGAGAGATAGCGGCTCACCGCGGTGGTGACGCGGGCAAAGAGGACCTCGCGAAGTTCAGTAAACAACGTCGTGCCCAGCCGCGCCAGCCCGTACGCGACGACAAGCGTCACCGGCGCGCCCAGTTGCCATGGCATCGCGGTGGCTTTATGCGGCACCAGGCTGTCGACCAGATGCTTGAACAGCACCGGGTTCGCGACCAGCACGACTTTGGCCAGGACCAGCGCGATGAGCGCTGCGATCACCCGCACGCGGTAGTGCCAGAGGTAGCGCACCAGCTCGCGCACCGTGCCGAGCGGGTCGTGCGCGATGGTGCTGACCGGTGGCGGTAACCCGGCAGAGAGATGACGCATGGGGCTTTTTTACCCGACAACCGCAGTGGGAATGAGGGTGCGCAGTTGTTGCAGCAACTCCTCCTCGCTGTAGGGCTTGCCTAGGTACGCGTTGGCCCCTAGGGAAAACGCATGAACGCGGTGCTTTTCGGCGATGCGCGAGGTGATCATGATGACGGGGGTGTCTTTGGTCTGAGGCCTCGCGCGCAGGTGCCGCAGCAGCTCGAAGCCGTCCATGCGCGGCATTTCAATGTCCGACAGAACCGCGTCCGGGGTGAGTTCTTCCAACTTTTCGAGGGCGTCTTGCCCGTCTTTGGCCGTGACCACCCGATAGCCGGCGCGCTCGAGCAAGCGCTGCGACAAGCGGCGCACGGTCAGTGAGTCGTCGACGACCAGTACCAACGGCGGCTCTGCAGTCGTTTCGGTTGTGGGTGGCAGCGGTTCGTTCGTCTTTTCGAAAAGATGCGCCTGTGGCTGGGCACGGCCGTCATCCCTGGGCGTGGCGGCTTCGTGTGAAGACGGGCTCTGCCCTGCGGCGTCAGCGTTTCGGTGCATGGCCACCGGGTCGAGAATGAGCGCCGCTTCACCGTTGGCGAGCAACGTCCCGCCCAGTATCCCGGGAATCCGCCGCAGAAACGGCCCGGTGGGTTTGGCGACGATTTCTTCTTGACCGGCGAGCGCTTCCACCCAGACAGCCAGCCGCTCTTCGCCACTTTTGAGGAACACGACCCAGTGGCGCGCTTGTTCCGCAGGGTCAGGCATTTGCACGAGTGAAGCGAACGAGCGCAACGGGTAAAATTCCCCGGCGAATTCGAGTCGACCCTTAGCGCGTGCCGCGGCGAGCGCATCGCGTTTGAGCTGTTGCGTGTGGGCGATGAGATCGATAGGAATCGCCCAGCGGCGGGTTTCAGTTTGAATGAGCAACGCCTGGGCGATGGTGATCGCCGAAGGAATGCGCAGCAAGAACGTCGTCCCCGACCCGGGGGTGCTGTGGGTTTCGATACGGCCACCCAAGGCAGCCACTTCGTGCTGCACCACGTCCATGCCCACGCCGCGACCGGCGATCGCACTGACCTGATCGGCGGTGGAAAAACCTGAGCGAAAAATAAACCCAGCGAGCGTTTCTTCGCTCGGGGTTTCATCTTCATTGACCCACCCAAGGTCTTGAGCTCGCGCCAGAATGCGCGCGTAATCCAGACCTCGGCCATCATCGCGCAGTCGCCATTCGGTAGCGCCGGGGGCAGACTGAACGCTCAAGGTGATTTGACCCCATTCGTCCTTGCCTGCCGCTCGGCGCTCTTCAGGCAGTTCGATGCCGTGCGCTACCGCGTTGCGCAGCAGGTGTTCGAGCGCCGGCAGGAGCCGATCGAGCACCGCGCGGTCGACCCGCACTTCACCGCCTTCCAAGTCGAACACGACTTTTTTGTTCAGGCTCTTGGCAGTTTGTTGTGCCAGACGTTGCAACCGGTTGGTCAAGCTGGCGACGGGGACGGCGCGCACCGCCATCAATTCGGCTTGCATTTCCCGGGTTTGGCGCGCTTGCCGGTGCAGCCCGATTTCGGCGGCGTCGGCGGCACTCAACAGCGCCTGTTGCAACGTGGCGACGTCAGAGACGCTTTCGGCCAACAGGCGCGTCAGCTCTTGCACCCGCGTATAGCGGTCCATTTCCAAGGGGTCAAAGTCGGTGTGTTGTGTTTCGGCCACATGCAACCGCGCCTGCAGTTGGCTTTCCGTCTGGATTTCGAGCTCACGCAACTGCTGGCGGATGCGCACGACGTTGTCGGTGAGATCCAGCGCCGACTGGCGGATGCGGGCGAGCTCGGCTTCCACCCGCGAGCGCAGTGCGCCGATTTCCCCGGCTTCATTGAGCAGGCGCTCGAGTAGCACTGCCGGTATGCGTAGGGAGGCAGCTTCAGCAGCAGGCTGAGCGACGGGAGCCGTTGCGGCTATGCCCGAGCCGGCGGTGGCTGGGGCTGCCGGAGCGGCAGCAGGCGAAGGGATAATGCCCGTATCGCTGACGCCAGCCGTTTTCTCCGCTGACGGTTCTTGTCCGGACAAGCGGACAAAGGCCGCATACGCCTCGGTGAAGGCTTCAGCGCGCGTCTCCAGTGCCTGCGCCCTCTCTTCTTTGAAGGCTTGTTCGAGCTGATGGAGGCGTTCGCCGAGCGCCATGGCACCGGCCATGCGGGCGCTGCCTTTGAGGGTGTGCAGGGTGCGCAGGATCGGCGCCAGATCGGGCGCAGAACCTTCTTGCCATTGCTGCTGCAGCTCCGTCCATTGTTGCCGCACGGTTGCGAACAGATCCCGTCCTTCTTCCAGAAAGATCGGTCCCAGTTCCGGGTCGAGTGTATCGGCAAGGGCCTCTTCTTCCTCCCCAGAAGAGGCCACGCGGGGGGATACCACTGCAGCAGGAGCGGGTTCTGTCGTGTCCGAGGTGCGCGTCACCTGCGCCGGTGGCGGGGTTTCGGGCGCTGCGGTCTGCTGTGGTGATGCTTCTGGTGCCCCTGTCTGTTGGTCGGGCAACCACGGGCCGAGTTCGGGCTCATGGCCCGTTTCGCCGCTTGCTGTCTGCAGCTCGGTCACTGTCGGCGATTCGTCGGTGCTGCGCAGCGCTTCGATCAACGCGCGGCGCGGTTTTGGCACCCCGCCGCGCTGGAAAACGGTCAGGTCTTCTTCGGCGCACGACAATACCTGCCGCCACAGCTCGGCGGTCAAAACGTCTGGCGCTGCGTGGTGCTGTTTGTGGCTATCCAAGGAATGTTCGAGGGCGCGGAGCAAGTCGTGCAGCTCAGGCAGCTGTACCGCACCACAGGTACCGGCTAGGGTGTGCGCGGCACGAACGACTTCGTGCGATGGCGGCGCTACAGCGCTGCTGGTCAGATACTGGCGCAGGACATCAAGATGTCCGCGCGCTTCATCCAGGAATGTCGTATACAACGCCCAGGAAATGCTGCGATTGCCGAATTCGTGGCGTTCGGGCGGCGTGCCAAAATCAACGGCTTGGAGTAAGGCGGCGATGGGTGTGGGGGGTATCGCACTGGCGCTCGTTTCTGGCGTCGGGTAAGTGCCATCGGCGCGTTCTGGTGTGGATTCTTGCGCCGGTAAGGCTTCCTCGCTCGCTTCGTCGGCGGCAGCTTGGGGAACCCCAGCGGGAGGCTCCGTGGGGGGAGGCGAGGAAACCTCCTGGCTCGTTTCCGCCGCCGGCGGGGGTTGGATGCCGCGCGCCATCGCTTGCTCTGCTGCAGGTGGGGATGCCGCCGCTGCCGCGGGCGTAAAAGCCGTGCGCCATTGACGGGCCGCTTCGATGAGTTCGACAACCGGTGCCGGAAGGTCGGCGTGGGTTTGAGTGATGCGGTTCAACGTACCCGTCAGTCCTTCGACGAGGTGCGACAGAAAGCCGAGCGCGGCGGCATCAAGCGGCGAGCGATCCTGTTGCAGCCAGTGGTTGAGCGTCTGTTCGATTTCCCACGCCGTTTCGCCAAAGTTCGTCAGCCCCACAATGCGGCCGCTGCCTTTGAGGGTATGGATGCCACGTCGGAAGGTGGTGAGCGCCTCCCGGTCATTGGGATGCGTTTTCAGACGATCGAGCGCCGTTTGCAGATCCCGGAGCACTTCTTCTGCTTCGGCGAAGAACACGGCCAGCAGTTCCGCCGTCTCGTCCTCGGCACTGGCGTCGGTGCTGGGGACAGGCGTGGGCAGGGGGGATGGGGATTCCTCCGCCGCTGGGGCGCGTGGTGGTTCAACGATGGGTTCGCGAGGGGAAAGTGGGCTTGAAGCGGGGGTCCCACCCAAGATGAGTTCGATGGGAACGGCTTGTGGTTCGGGCAAGTTCGGGGCTTGTTGGCCAGAGGCCGTCAAGCGCTGCTCCCAACTGGCAATGCGCGCGACCATGGGATCGAGCGCGTCTGGGGGCTGACCTTGCGTGGCCAGCGTTTCGATCCAGCGCTTGGCCGCGGCGATTTCGGCGAGGAGTTCGGTTTTGTCGAGCACGACGCACGCCGTTTCGATCGTGGCCCACAAGGGTGCGAGGGTGTTGGGATCGAGTACGGCGTTTTCGCGAAATGCCCGATCAAGGGCACTTTCGAGTTCTCCCAGTGCGCGGTGCAGCTCTTGTTGCAGTGCAGACTCGGCCTGGTCGTCGACGACGGTCTCGGCATATCCCGTTCCAGAAGCGCGATCCAATGTCCGTTGGGCGTGCCGATAGGCCGAATCGAGGGTTCGACGAGGCAATCGTCCCGTGCTGGTCAGGGCGTCTTGGAGCATCAACACGACGGCGGCAAGTTCCTCAGCCGCCGCCGCGTCGGAGCCTGCCAAGCGCGCCAATGCTTCGAGAACCTTGGCCAGGCGCAGGGCTTCATGGTCCTGCCGCTCGCGCAATGCGGCGGTCAGCGCAGCAAACGCACGAGTTTTGGTTTCGGTCGGCTGGTCGGTTTCCCACGCCTCACGAACGGCGTCCAGCGCCGTGCGCAGTGCGGCGTCGAGTTCGGGCAGTGGCACCGGGGAGAGCGGTTGATCGGCGCCCTCGATCCAGGCCGGCAAATGCCAGTATTCGTGCGCGAGTCGCTGCGCTTTGGTTTGTGGCGCGATTCGGGCCAGGGTGAAGGCGAGGTGTTGCCACAGCGCTTCGGGGACACGGTCGGGATCGCCGTCGCGCAGGTAGTGATCGAGCGTGCGCAGCAGACGACGGTTGTCGGCGTCGGGCGCGAGCTGGCCGCGCACCAGGGCGTCCACCAGCGCAATCGCGCCCAGCCACAAGGGTTCGCTCGCGGCGCCGATGTAGAGTTTGAGCAAGCCGGCCAGGGCTTCGCGTGCCGGCAGTAAGGCATGCGCATGCGGTTGGATCAACCAGTCGGCGAGGGCCTTTTCGAAACGCAACCGCAGCTTTTTGTGCAGATGCGCGCGATCCCGCACCCGGCTGCGCACGCTGGCGTGAGGAGGCAAGGGCAGGGCAAAAAGATCGCTTGCCGCTAACGGCTGGTTGAGTAGCGGCTGCAGATCGAGATAAAAAGCGGCGAGACGCAACGGCTGGTAGGTACCGTCCGCGAGTTCGTAATGAAAGTTCTCCGCTGCGACCACGGCTTTTTCTAATGCCGTTTCCCAATCGGGGCGGCGCGCCGGCAAGTCGAGAATGGCTTCGAGCGCATGTTCGAGCGCCGAAAGATAGCGCGCAAAGGCTTCCACGCCCGCGATTTCCAGCGCGCTGCGTGCCGCCAGTACGTGGGTTTGCGCTTCGCGCCAGGCGGCCAGATCGGCCTTGTCGCGCGCGGCGGCTATGCGGCGGCGGGCGGAGGCGAGGCTGGCGGCAATGTCTTGCTGCAGCCAGCTCAGTGCGGTGGGATCCCATCGTGCCACGGCGCGTCATCCTTTGAGCGTTACACGCGAAAGCCCGCAACCGAACCGCGCAGCTCGGCGGCGAGATCGGCCAGCGAGGCGATGAGTGCCGCCGTGTCCTGCGTGCCCTCGCGGGTACGCTGGGTGATGGCCAGCACGTCGCGCATCAGGCGCGAGATCTGTTCGCCCCGTGCGGCCTGGGCCTGGATGTCTTGGGTGACTCGGGCGATCAGCGCGGCGGTTTCACGCGAGGTTTGGGCGATTTCATCGAGCGCGGCCCGTGCATCCGCCGACAGTGCCGTCCCCGCAACGACTTCCTGGGTCGTGGCTTCCATCGCCGCGATGGTGTCTTGCGTGTCGGTCTGAATGGTGCGTACCAGCGCCGCGATCTGTTTGGTCGCTTCGGCCGAGCGTTCCGCCAGCCGCTGCACTTCTTCCGCGACCACCGTAAAACCGCGCCCGGCTTCTCCCGCGGCAGCGGCCTGGATCGCGGCGTTAAGTGCGAGCACGTTGGTTTGCTCGGTAATGTCGGAAATCAGTTCCACGATCTCGCCGATCTCCTGCGAGGATTCGCCCAGGCGTTTGATCCGTTTCGCCGTTTCCTGGATTTGTTCGCGGATGCGGTTCATGCCTTCCACGGTCTGTCCCACCGCCTGGGTGCCTTTCATGGACGCTTCCAGAGAACGGCGGGCGGCCTGGGCTGACTGGTTGGCGGCTTGCGCCGATTCGCCCAGTGACTTCGCCACGTCCTGGGTGATCGCGTCGGCTTCCTCGATCTCGACGGCTTGTTTTTCGGTATCGGCCAGGAGCGCCGCCGAGCGCGTCTGCGCTTCTTGCGTTGCTGCGGCGATCTGCTCGGCCGTCTGGTTGATGCGTTTTACCAGCGTCGAGAGTTCCTCGATCGCGTAATTGACTGAGTCGGCGATCGCGCCCGTGATGTCTTCCGTGACCGTGGCGCGTATCGTCAGGTCACCATCGGCAAGGTCGGCCATTTCATTGAGCAAGCGCAAAATGGCATCCTGGGTGCGCCGGTTGTTTTCCTCGGCCTTGGCGCGTTCGGCCTGTTCGCGTGCGGCTTGGGCTTGTTGAAAATCGACGTAAGTTTTGGCGGTCTGTACAAATACTCCTACCAGCGCGATTCCGGCGAGCATCAAAACAAGATTGGCGCCCGAGCGCGCGGTTTCGAGTTCTCGTTCGATCAAGCGGTACAGTTGTGCGGTCTGTTCCTGCAACTGAGGCACTTGCGCTAGCATTTCAATGGCGGCGCGTTTGCCCCCGATCCATTGTGGGGCCAGTTGGAGGGCTTCTTGCATCGTCGCAACGACGAGTTGCGCCGCTTCCAGGACTTCCCCCAAACGACCGCGCAGGAAGGGAGTGATCGCTTCGGGAAGGGGGTCGGCCGCCAGCCGTTCCAGGGCTGCGATGTCACTGCGAAGCGCGGCGAGCGTCTCGTCGTTGGGATCGGCGAGGTACGCCGCGCTGCGCT
>FWWL01010682.1_pt1 | contig 10454 bp, 10 predicted proteins | sample 2228331 | NCBI WGS metagenome assembly FWWL01 (sample SAMEA103939775, study PRJEB20133) | metagenome
TTATTTTTTTTTAATGACTATTAAAAATTATTTTATTTGTTTTTAGTTTAATTAATCTTAATTTTTAATAATTTTTTTCTTGAATTTTTAATTTGTATAAAATTTATTAAAATAAAAAAATGGGGTTTTATTATGAGCAATAAACTTGTAGAAGTAGATAAAATGCTACCATCTATAATGCCAGTTTTTCCAATTGCTCCAAAACCAATTTTCCCTGGCATATTTTTACCTCTTGATCTTGAACTTGAAGATGATCTTATGAAATTAAAAGAACCTTTAGAAAATAGTATCTTTTTTTGTGGTCTTTTATTAAAGGATTTAAATAAAGAATTTAATGAAGACAACCTTTATGATGTTGGAGTTGCAATAAAAATACTGAAAAGAAGTTTTATAAGTTCAAATATTGTATCAATGTTAATGCAAGCCTTAAAAAGAGTTAAGGTAAAAAGATTACTTAGAGATGAAAAAGGTTTACTTCAGGCTGAAGTTGATTTTATCGAAGAAGAATTTGATCCTAACGATCCTGAAATAAGAGCATATCAAGCAACAATTATAGACATGGTTAGAACTCTTGCCGATCAAAATCATTTTTTTCTTCAAAGAGTCAAGGCGACTGTATTTAATGCTGACACTCCATCAAAAGTTGCCGATTTCACTGCTTTTATACTTGATTTAAATAGAGAAGAGAATCAGAAAGTTCTTGAAATATTTGATGTAAAAAAAAGAATGCATAAAGTTATAGAACTTCTTAAAAATCAAATGCAAATTGCCGAAATACAGCAAAAAATTCAGGATCAAATTAATGAAAAAATTGCTAATCAGCAAAGAGAGTTTTTCTTAAGAGAACAATTAAAAGCAATAAAGAAAGAACTTGGTATTTCAGGTGATGAAAGATCTTTTGAAATCCAAAAATTCAGAAGATTACTTAAGGAAATGAAATTTGAAGGGGAAATCTTAGAAAAAGTCGAACAGGAAATAGAAAAACTTGAATTTATGGAACCACAAAGTTCGGAATATGCTGTTATAAGAAATTGGCTCGATTTAGTTTTTAGTTTACCCTGGAAAAAAGAGAGTAAAGAATCTATAGATCTTAAAAAGGCTAAAGCTATACTCGAAAAAGATCATTATGGATTAGATGATGTAAAAAAGAGAATTCTAGAGTTTTTAGCAGTTAGAAAACTTAATAAAGATATTAAAGGTTCTATTATTTGTCTGGTTGGACCTCCTGGATGTGGAAAAACATCTTTGGGAAAATCCATTGCAAGAGCAATGAATAGAAGATTTCATAGATTTTCCCTCGGTGGAATGAGAGATGAAGCCGAGATTAAGGGACATAGGAAGACTTATGTCGGTGCTATGCCAGGAAGAATAATTTCAGCATTAAAAATTGTTAAAACAAAAAATCCTGTTATAATGCTTGATGAAATAGATAAACTTGGTATTTCATATCAGGGAGACCCTGCTGCTGCACTTTTAGAAGTTCTAGATCCAGAACAAAATTATGAATTCAGAGATAATTACCTTGAAATACCTTTTGATTTGTCCCATGTATTTTTTATTACCACAGCTAATACACTGGACACAATTCCAAGACCTCTTCTTGACAGAATGGAAGTTATTAGACTTTCAGGATATATAGATGAAGAAAAATATGAAATTGCGAAAAAATATTTAATCCCCAAACAGCTTAAAAAGCATGGACTTAAAAAAGATGACATTATTTTTGGAAGAGAAGAATTATTTTATTTGATTAAAAATTATGCAAGACAGGCTGGTGTTAGAGATTTAGAAAAAGAGATAGAAAAGATCTGTAGGAAGGTTGCCACAAAAATTGCTTTAAAAGAAGATTACAATAAAAATTTGTCATTTGAAGATATTAGAAATTATCTTGGAGTTCCCAAAATTCGTGATGATGAATTAATAAAAATTACAAAACCTGGGTTAAGCATAGGTTTGGCTTGGACCGAACTTGGTGGTGCGACATTGGTAATTGAATCGCTTAATATACCAAATTCAAAAGGATTTAAATTGACTGGACAACTTGGTGATGTTATGAAAGAAAGTGCAAATATTGCATTATCCTATGTTAGAAGTGTTTGCTCAAATTATGGAGGCGAACCAAAATTTTTTGAAGATAATGAAATTCATATACATATTCCAGAAGGAGCAACCCCTAAGGATGGTCCTTCAGCGGGTATTACACTTGCAACTTCTTTATTATCTTTAGTCATTGGTAAAAAAATTAGAGAAAAAGTTGCTATGACTGGTGAGCTTACTCTTACTGGAAGAGTCTTAGGAATCGGAGGATTAAAAGAAAAAATTGTTGCAGCTAGAAGAGCTGGTATTAATGAAATTATTTTACCAAAAGAAAATGAAGTTGATTTCGAAGAAATACCTGATTATTTAAAAGAAGGAATTAAATTTCACTTTGTAGAAGATGTTAATCAAGTTTTTGATATTGTCTTTTCAAAAGATGCATTTAATAAAAATCAATAATTAAGTTCAATTACATATGGTAAGAGCTAATCCATACTAATTAAACCATAGAAAGAGGCTCTTTCCATATGCGTTATTTTAGGTTCATTCTTATTTGAATATACTGGACCTGTAAATGGATCAAAAGATGTTAGTGGATCTTTAACCCGGTTATATATATAAAATATATAATCATAAAGATTAATATTTTTATAAGATGTTTGAGTTTTCTTTGTTTTCAATATGTTGGAAATGTCATTACAAATTATAGTACTAAAATCTTTTCCTATAATTGCTGAATTGGAATTTGCAAACCAATAATAAAAGTTAGGTTCTAGTTTATTTGAAAGGATTTTGATAAATAAATCTTCATATATTAAACCCCATTTTACAAGTTGTCCTGAAATAATAAAATCTATCCCGAATTTAACCATGGGGGAGTAGTGACTGAAGGTATAAACCTTTTTACCAGTATTTTCATAATGCTGCTGGCATGTCTTTGCGACAGCGGGACTATCTTCTGTATATCCTATAACTTCAATACCGTAACTTATCATTTTTTTAGCAATTTCACTCGTTTGTTTTGGATCATACCATTTATTAAGCCAGTATAAATATACTTTTGTATCTTTATTTACTTCCTTAGCGCCTGTCGCAAACGCATTAATATGTCTATACAATTCCGGAATTTTTAGTGTGCCAATATAACCTATTTTGCCATTTTTAGAAATTACTCCAATAATTAAACCACTTAAATAGTATATTTGATATAATCAATCATATAAGGAATAACATTTTTTTTAGGATATAATCCTAAAATATGACTTCAGGATATTTATCTGCTATTTCTATAACAATTGAATCATAGCTATAGCTTGTTGTAACAATAACATTACATTTTTCTTTTTTAATTAAATTGTTAATGGTATCTATTAATTTTTCAAGTTTAATATTTTCTCTATAAATTATTTTAATATTTTTCAAATTATTTTCTAAATATATTATTCCAGCTTCATGAGCATATGTCCAGCCGAAATCGCTTATTTCATTAGGATAAACAAACCCTTCTTTAATAGGAACTTTTAATTTAGAAATACTTACCTGTTGGTATATTACAAAAATTAAAAGTAAAAAAACACAAAAAGTAAAATATAAAAATCACCTTTTCCAAAAAAACTTAAACTTTTCATACCATTTTCTTATATTCATCAATTATTTGACATGATGAAGAAGAACCGATTCTATCAACTCCATGTTCTATTAATTCTTTTACAAAATCAAGTGTCTTTACTCCCCCCGAAGCTTTAACTTTTCTATCAAAAAATATCATTTTCATAAGAACTATATCTTCTAAGTTTGCTCCTTTATCTGAGAAGCCTGTAGAAGTCTTAATAAAATCCGCTCCTGCTGCATAAGAAATTATAGAGGAAATTATCTTTTCTTCAGTAGTTAAATATGATGTTTCAAGAATTACTTTCAAACACTTTTCACCGCAAGCTTTCTTTATACTAAGAACTTCATCATAAACATACCTATATTGCTTATTTTTTATCATAGAAAAATTTTGAACCATGTCAATTTCATCTGCATTAAAAGATAATGCTCTTAATGTTTCTTCTTCTTTTGTTGTCGAATAAGTATAACCGAGAGGGAATCCTATAACTGTCGCAACAAGTAAGTTTTCATATCTAGTTTTTGCATAACCGACAAATGTTGGTGGAATACATATTGCTTTAAAATTATATTTTAAAGCCTCATTAGCAATTTTATCTACATATTCATAAGTACAATCCGGTTTTAAATATGTATGATCAAAAAATTGGGAAATATTTATTTTATCATCATTAAATTTTAAGAAAGTTGATGGGATATAGTTTTTCACATTATCTTTTATTTTTTGTTCAAAATTAGATATTTCTTCAATATCTTTTTTAAGTGTTTGAAAAATTGATTCAATATTATTAAGAATAGTATTTCTAACATTTTCAACCATATTTATTCCTCTATATTTTTTTTATTTTTTATCAATCAACTTTTACTTTATTCTTTATTAACAGTTTTTCTAATTTTTTCTATAACCTGTAAAATCATACTTTCATTTTCTTTTGAATAATTTTTAGAAATTTCTTCTTTTAAAAAAGTATTTTCCTTTATAAGATTTATGCATAAAAAAACCATTAGTTTTAAAGCATCGGTTTCATTTGTTTCTTTTTTCAAAATTTCAATTTTTTCCTTAAATAGTTCTGCTAAATTTTTTAATTTATCATCATCATCTTTATCAGAAATAAATTGAAAATCTCTACCAAAAATTGAAAAAGTAACTTTACCCAAAAATCATTCTCCTTTATATTTATTAAATTCATTAAATTCGCTATCTTTATATTCTAAATTATCCTTATATTGAATAGTCCCATTATATAATGGTAATTCATTAAAAAGAATGTTGAATTGTTCTACTTTTTCTATTAAATCCTTTAATTCTTCTTTCAAAATATTAACCTGTTGATTTTTAATCTGAAGTTCTTCTTCTAAGCTTTTAATCTTCTCTTTTTGAAAACTGACAAAATCCAGTAACTTTTCGACTTCATTTATCAAAGATGATAATAAATTTTGTTCTAAAAATTTCATAATCTATTTTTATTATAATTTTAAAATAAAAAAAGTCAAAAAAAAGCCAGCATTAGCTGGCTTCAATTTTGTTCATTTTGATAACAAATTTTAAAAATTTTATCTAACAGCCTCTACAATCTTTTCAAAAGCTAAAGGGTCTTCAATTGCTATGTTAGAAAGAACTTTTCTGTTAAGTTTAATATTATTTTTTCCCAGTTTATTTATAAATGTTGAATATGTTAATCCGTAAGGCCTAACAGCTGCATTAATTCTAACATTCCATAAAGCTCTAAAATCTGTTTTCTTTTTCTTCCTATCTCTATAAGAATAATATAGACTTTTTAAAAGCTGGGTTTTGGCAATTCTATATAAATTTTTTCTTCTTCCCCAGTATCCTTTTGTCATTTTTAATAATTTTTTCCTAGACTTTCTTGCTGCTACTGCAAATCTAACTCTTGCCATCTATTTTCTCCTTATATACTATATGGTAATCCAATTTTTATTCTTTTTACTTCTGAAGCTGATGCTATTTTTAATTTTCTAAGTCTTCTAATTCTTTTTCCATTCTTCTTTGTGAGAATATGATTTTTATTAGCATGTTTTCTTTTTAATTTACCGTTGGCTGTAACTTTAAATCTTTTTTCAAAAGATTTCTTTGTTTTAAGTTTTGGCATAATTAACTCCAATTTACTATAGTTTATTTTTTCCTTGCAACCATAATCATAGTTAGAAATTTTCCTTCCAGAAAAGGTTTTTTTTCGCAAATAGCTATATCTTGCAATTCATTAATAATTTTTTCAAAAAGCTGTATTCCAACATCTGAATGAACAATTTCTCTACCTCTAAATCTTAATTTGAAAAGAACTTTATCTCCATTTTCTAAAAATTCTCTAGCCTTTTTTAATTTAACTTCAATATCATGTTTTTCAATAGTTGCAGTAAATCTTATTTCTTTAATTTCTACCTGTTTTTGATTTTTTTTGGCTTCTTTCGCTTTCCTTTCTCTTTCAAATCGAAATTTACCAAAATCAATTATTTTACAAACAGGAGGTTCAGCATTTGGAGAAATTTCAACAAGATCGAGTCCTTTATCATAAGCAAGTTCAATGGCTTTCTTAATGGGAAGTATACCTAGTTGTTCTCCATCTTCACTGATAACTCTAACTTCTTTTGCAGTAATTTCTTCATTTCTTCTAATATCGTATTGCTTAGCAGCAGGTCTTCTCTTGTCTATATTATACTCCTTAATGTATTGATACGGAAGAAATAGTTATCACAGTTAAAAAATAAGTCAACAAAAATTATTCGGGGTAAAGAACAACTTTTACAGCTTCCCCTTTTTTTAATAGATTAAAACCTTCTTCAAATTTGCTTAAGGGGAATTTATGAGTCACAAGTTTTGATAAATCTATTCTCTTATTTTCTAGTAAAGATTTTAATTGATACCATGTTTGAAACATCAATCTACCGGTAATGCCATGAATATCTAATCCCCTAAAAATCACGTCATTATTTAACTTTATTATAGGGTCTGAATCAAAAACTCCAAGAAGCGATACTCTTCCTCTTTTTTTCATAGAGGAAAGGAGTGTTTCTAAAGCTGATTCTTTACCAGACATCTCAAGGCCCACATCAACACCAAGTCCATCAGTAATATCTTTTACAAATTCTAATACATTATCCTTTCTTGGATCTAAAACATAAGTTGCCCCCATTTCTTTAGCTAAATTTTTTCTCATTTCAGAAACTTCGGTAACTATAATTTTCCCGGCTCCACATGCCTTTGCCACAGCAATAGCCATAAGACCTATTGGACCTGCACCTGTTATTAAAACATCTTTTGCTGCAATATCGCCAGACAAAACTGTATAGACAGCATTACCAAGTGGTTCTTGAATAGATGCAATCTCTACTGGTAAATCTTTTGGGTTTTTCCAAGCATTTTCTTCAGGTATTACAAGATAATTTGTAAAAGCTCCGTCAGTATGAACTCCAATTATCTTCATATTCTGACATATATGCTTATTACCTGTTTTACACATGTAACATGTGCCGCAAGCAATATGAGTTTCAGCAGAAACATAATCACCAACTTTTAAACTTGTAACATCTTTGCCAATTTCAACAACTTCTGCAGCAAATTCATGTCCTATTACCCTAGGAGGTTTAATATTTACTTTTGACCAGTCATTCCAATTATATATATGCAAATCAGTTCCACAAATTGATGCTGCTTTAACCTTTAATAAGACCTCTTTTGGACCAACTCTGTCAGGTATTGGAACATTTTTAATAACAAGCCCAACATCGGGTTTTTCTTTGACTATAGCTTTTTGTGTTGCCATTAAAATCCTCCAATTTTTTTAAAAAATTAAATAAAAATACTTAACAATCTCTTTATTTAAAAAACCAATAAAAATTATTTCAAAACATTTAATTCTTTACCAATTTCTTTGAAAGCGTTTACAGCATAATCAAGCTCATCCTTTGAATGAACAGCATGAACCATTACTCTAATTCTTGCTTTACCCATTGGAACAGTAGGATAACCAATAGATTGAGCAAATACTCCTTTTTCAAAAAGTTTTGCAGAAAATTCTCTTGCAAGTCTAACATCTCCAAGCATAACAGGTGTTATTGGAGTTTGTGTTTTACCAATATCAAATCCAATCTCTTTCATTTTGCTTTGAAAATATCTAGCATTCTCCCATAATTTTTCGACTAAAGTAGAAGATGATTTCAAAAGATCTACTGCACATATTGCTGCCCCAACATCTGCAAAAGTAACAGATGAAGAAAATAAAAAAGGTCTAACTTTTTGTTTTAAATATTCAATTAATTTAGTATTTCCAGCTGCAAATCCACCAACTATTCCAAAAGCCTTAGACAATGTTCCAACTTCAACATCGACTATTCCATGAAGTTTAAAATGATCAACAATACCCGCTCCATTTGTACCTAAAACACCTTCTCCATGAGCATCATCAACATAAATCATACAGCCATATTTTTTAGCAACTTCAGTTAATTCTGGTAATGGGGCAATATCCCCGTCCATTGAAAAAACTCCGTCGGTGATAACCAGCTTTCTGCAATTTTTATCTTTATATTCATTTAATTTTGCTTCAAGATCATTTGGATCGGCATGATTAAATCTGACAATTGTAGCCTTAGAAAGTCTGCAACCATCGATAATTGAAGCATGATTCAGTTCATCTGAAAAAATAAGATCCCCTTCACCAACTAAAGTAGGTATTACACCAAGATTCGCACAAAAACCACTTTGAAGATGAATTGTAGCCTCTACATGTTTAAATTCAGCAAGTTTCTGTTCAAGTTCAAGATGTTTATCTGTGGTACCTGCGATAGATCTTACCGCAGCAGGACCAACACCATATCTATCAATCATCTCTTTTGCCGCTTTTTTTAAATGGGAATGATTTGCCAGTCCTAAATAGTTATTTGTACACATATCTATAACTTTCTTCCCATTAACAACAGTTGTTGAAGAAAGCTCATCAGATATTGTTCTAATTGTATTATAAAGTCCTGTTTCCTTTAACTTACTTAATTCTTCATCTATAAATTTTAATGTGTCCATAATACCTCCATCTTAATCAACTTTTATCTATTTGATGATAAAAATCTTTTAAGATTTTGCAATATTAATTTTAATTTTTATAAACTTGAAATTCCGAATTTTTTATATATAATAAATATAAGCTAAATTGAAAATATAAAAAAGAAAATTTTATACTATTTTTAATTAATTGATTTATAGATATTTTTAAAAATAATTTCCTTAATGAACAAGGGTTTTAATATGAAATTTAAGTATTCAAAAGAAGAACAGGACAGAATTAAATTACAACTTATTTTGAATTTTAATATAAAATTTAAATACTCAAATATTTTTCTATTATTATTGATTATAATTTTTATTTTCTCAAACATGATACTTGCCCAAAATGAACTAATGAAATTGGATGAATTTCAAAAATTATCTAATGATAAAAAAATTTCATATTTAAAATCTATAATTGCTTCAAACCTATATGAATTAAAATTAATTTACTACATTACTCTTACAGATAAGCCAAATGAATTGTTTATTTTTTGGGAAAATTTAATCAAAAATACACCTGAACCTCAAGAACAAAACTTAAAAACAAAAAGAACAATAACTCTTTACACTATATATACTTTTCAAGGTAAAATAAGCTATATAGAAAGAAATATTTCAATTATAAATCAGGCTGAGAGTTTATCCAGCGAATCTACTAACGAAATCTTATTTATTAAATCAATATATTATTTATACTATTCATTTGAAAATTCTGAAAATTATATCAAAGCCAAAGAGTTCATAACAAATTTTTTAATTGAAAATAAGATGATTGCTTTTTTTTTCATGAGCCATTCGAATCTTGATAAGATACAAATAATTATAACCAGCAATTTTGAGCATTTTATAGAAATATTTACAGAAAAGTTTTTAGTAAAAAAGATTAAATCTACAAGATCGGAAGAATTAAAAAAAGAAATTGCAAAAAAAATTTTAGTAAAAAGACCTTCATTTATATTAAACCAACTTAAATTTCTTTTTATGAATGGTTCAAATGATTTTAATAGCTTTTTAATAAATGAACTGGCTTCAAATAACAATAAATTCAATAAATCTGACAAAAATAAAATCAAAAAAGAATTATTAAATCTATTAAAATACAATTTTTCTGAAGTTGTTCGTAAATCGATCTATCTTTATTTTTCTTCATCAGAACCATCCTTTTATATTGAACAATTTAAAACTTTTTATAAAAATGAAACCAATATTATGAAAAAAAATTTAGTCATATATCTTCTTGAAATAAATAATTTATCTATATATCGAACAGTTTTATTAATTTATTTGAATGAAAATGATAATTGGTTAAGAAATATTATATTTGAACAGATTGATAATCATACTAATAAAGAGTTGCCAGCTAATTTTGCCTTAGAATTTTTAAAGCAATTTCATCAGGTAAAGGAAGACAGATTTATTGTAATAAAATCAAGATTTTTATTTTATTTAAACAATGATGATAAGGTAAAACAAGAAGTCAGGTTATACGCTTTAAGTAGTATAGATAAAAACTTTATCCCTGAAATTGATCTTAATTTTTCCAAATATTTAGCATTAGAAACAGATTTTGAAATTTTTAAAAAAGCTATTTAAATCACAATAAATCACAATAAATACAATATTCTTGTAGATTTTACATCTATGAAAACAAAAAAACCTTTGGAACCAAGCAATTACATTAAAAATCCAGATTATTTTAATTTTCTATGTAATATTTTTCTATTTGGAATAACTAAAGATAATT
>FWWL01010683.1_pt1 | contig 10454 bp, 8 predicted proteins | sample 2228331 | NCBI WGS metagenome assembly FWWL01 (sample SAMEA103939775, study PRJEB20133) | metagenome
GTCTCGGAACTGGCGCGCATGCTCGGCGGTGTCACCATTACCGACCAAACCTTAGCCCACGCCCGCGAATGGCTCGACCGCGCTCAGAGACGGGATTCTTAGAACCCAACAACTTTTTGAGAACAAACAAAGTTTTTTCTAAAGAAGTTCCTTCTATCGCTCGATAAGAAACAGTGGGAATAGAGTCATGCTGGAGTGTTTTCCAATAAATCGGGATTCTGAGAGCCGACCTGGTTATGTCGTTGAACACAGCACAACAGCAAATGAACAAGGTAGGTGTAGCGAACTGGATTCCATGGGCGCTCCTTTCTGTCCTTTGGGCCTATCTTACCTATGCCGCCACTATTTATCTGGAACTACGGGACCAAGTTTTGATGGGCTGGGGCCTTCTCGTGGTTTTATGGCTCCTGATACGCTCCAAGGTTGGAACCATTCCCATTCGCGTTTTCATCATTCTTCTGAGTGCGTTTCTTTCGCTTCGCTATTGGATGTTTCGAACCTTTGAAACCCTGAGCTATACCGGCCCGTGGGATTGTATCGGCATGCTGCTTCTCTACGGGGCCGAAACTTACGGTATCAGCATTCATCTTCTGGGACTTTTCGTGAACATCTGGCCTTTGGAACGCGAAGAAGAGCCGAGCCTTCCTCAAGACCCGTCCCAATATCCGACCGTGGATATTCTTATTCCCACTTACAACGAGCCCGAAGAGATTGTTCGAACCACGGCTCTGGCCTGCACGCTTATCGACTATCCTCGAGACAAAATGAATATATACATTCTGGACGATGGGGGCACGGTAGCCCGAAGAAACGATCCGGACCCGGAAAAGGCCCGTGCGGCAACCATCCGTCATGAACGACTGAAGAAGCTGGCATCGGACATCGGGGTTCATTACATGACCCGGGATGAAAACGTGCACGCCAAAGCCGGAAACATCAATTATGCGCTGCAATGCCTATGTTCCACCGATGCTTCAAAGATGGAAGGGGAAAGTTTTACCTGCGTGAATGTTGGGATTCAGCAGTCCTGTAGTGATCTTATTCTTATTTTGGACTGCGACCATGTCCCGACCCGAGATATTCTCAAAAGAACGGTGCCTTACTTTTTGAGGGACGAAAAGCTTTTCCTGGTGCAAACCCCTCACTTTTTCATCAATCCCAGTCCCGTGGAAAAGAACCTGGGTATCTATGGACGTTTGCCCGGAGAAAACGAAATGTTTTATCGGCGCATTCACCTGGGCTTGGATTTCTGGAATGCGTCCTTTTTCTGCGGCTCCGCAGCGCTTTTGCGCCGTTCGTGCCTAGCCGAAGTGGGAGGTATTCAGGGGGAGACCATCACGGAAGATGCGGAAACGGCCTTAGAACTTCACCGGCGTGGCTATCGTAGTGTGTACGTCAACCGCCCCATGGTCTGCGGCCTGTCTCCGGAAACCTTTGACGCCTTCATTCTGCAGCGCTCTCGCTGGGCCCAAGGCATGGTTCAGATTTTTCTCCTTAAGAACCCTCTGCTGGCCAAGGGACTCAGCTTTATTCAGAAACTCTGTTATCTCAATTCCTGTCTTTTCTGGTTCTTCGGCCTGGCCCGTATTGTTTTCTTTCTCGCCCCGATGGCGTACCTTTTCCTCGGTCTTCGAGTCTACAACGCGTCGGTGATTCAGGTGACCGCCTACGCCCTCCCGCATCTTTTGGGGTCCATGCTTGCAGCCCATTATCTGTACGGGGATGTGCGCCACACTCTGTTTTCCGAATTCTTCGAAACCGTTCAGAGCATTTATCTACTCCCGGCAATCCTTTCCACGTTCAAGAACCCTCGATCCCCCCGTTTCAAGGTAACCCCCAAAGGAGGGCATCTCGTATCCGATGCCCCCAGTCCTTTGGGGTATCCCTTTTACGCCATGTTGGTCCTAGCCTTGTTGGCCATGGGGGCAGGTTACCACCGCTGGATCACGTTCCCTCTGGAACGGGACGTCATTGTCATCTGCCTGTTTTGGAATGTCTACAACCTGGGAATCATTTTGCTCTGTTTGGGAGCCGCTTGGGAACTGCATCAATGGCGGCGTCATCATCGGGTGGTTACAGATGAACCGGCCCTTCTTCTTACCGAAGACGGCCAAAGGGTGCCTGCGCGCATTGTGGATCTGTCCTTAGGCGGTGTGAGAGTTCGAGTAGCTCCGCTTGACGCCCAAGCCCTTCACCCGGGGAAGATTTTGACACTGTGCGCCGGGGACAGCTTCCAAAAGCAGTATTTCCTATCGGTTCAAATTGTTCGAATGGACCCCTGTCAAATCAGAGGACAACGCGAATGCACACTCGGCTGCCAATGGGCGGATGACGGGGCTCAAGCCTTTGCGGATCGGGTAGGTTTCATCTACGGTGATAGTGAACGCTGGCGGCGTTTTTGGGAATCTTATCCTCGTGGGCATTTGGCCTTGGGACGTGGCTACGTGCTGCTTCTCAAGACCGGTATCCTAAGGGCTTTTCAGAATTTTGTCGGCACGGGCAGATTGTTTGCGTATTACACATGGAGGATGATAGGGATTCTATGGACGCGAGGATTCAAAAGAGACCAAGAGGCTTTGTGACCCCGCTGGCCTTGGTTTTGGCGGCGGCCTTACTGTGCCAGCTTTTTCCTCTGACGGTATCCGCCGCTGTTGAAAAGAACGGTATCCTAACGGAGCCCATGCGTTTCAGGGTGCCATTGCCGCAGTTGGTCCCCATATCCGTTCACAAGATGCAGGGAGCTTACAACGGATTTGACGTGAGCCTGCCGGTTCCCGAGCGGTGGCATATCCACGAAGCCGTGCTCACCTTTTCCTACGTGAATTCCACAGCCCTGCTCCGGGAAAATTCACGACTCATCGTGGAACTCAACGGGCATCCTTTGGCGCAAGTGGTTCTGGAGGCACAGGCTCCTGAAGGAAAGGTCTCGGTTCGTTTGCCAACGAATCTTTTGACTCCGGGTTACAATGATCTCTCCTTTAAGGTCACTCAGCACTATGTTCTGGATTGCGAAGACCCTACCGCTCCGGAACTCTGGACGACCCTCAAGCTGGATGAAGCTTACCTAGATTGGACCGTATCGCTGAAGCCTGTGCCACTGCGACTGAGCGCCCTGCCCACCGTGGTTTTTGAACCTGCCAATCCAAGGCCGGAAAAGGTTCATATTGTCGTGGCTTCCTCATCCCGGGACGATGCGAAAAGGGCCGTCCTTGCGGCATCTGCGGTGGCTCTTCGTTTTGCTTATCGCCCCGTGACGTTTTCTGTCTCCGACACATTAGAACCCGGCCGGGACAACGTCGTGGTTGGATCCCCTGAGTTTCTCTCGCGCCTTCTGGGATCTTCGGCTCCAACCCCAGACGGGGCGTACCTGGAAGTTCGACATATGCCGAATCCCGCTGAAAAAGAGGGTGATTCCTCCAAGACGTTGGATACCACTCATGCTCTGATTCTTGTGAGCGGACCAAATGATGCTGCGGTGGAAAAGGCGCTTCAGGCCCTTGCTTTTCTCTCCTTTCCTTTTCCGGATTCGGCGTTCACCCTGGTTCAAGACGTGGCTCTGCCTGTGGTGAATCCGTATGAAGCTCGGGGGATGCTGCAATTAGACCGGACCTACACCTTTCAAGACTTGGGTTTTCCCAGTGTCACCTTTCAAGGCTACAGACCCGCTCCGTCCATTCTTAGGTTCCGCTTGCCGTCGGATATCCTCATCAAGCCCCATAAGTACGCCACCTTATCCTTGCACGTAGCCTACAGTGCGGGCATGCGTGAAGATTCCGTGCTGGCCCTTTTTTTTAACGGTAAGTTCTTTGCCTCCATTCCTCTCAGCGAAAAAACGGGGGCACACTACCAAGGGTATCGTATCTCCTTTCCCACCTATCTATTGCGACCCGGAGACAACGAACTGGCGTTCCATACGGTTCTGACGCCGCTCATCACAGGCCGCTGTACCCTTATTCAGACAAACCATCTTTTACTTACGGTCTTTGATGACTCCACACTCCATGTGCCTGGCATCTCTCACTTTGCGGCCATGCCTGACTTGAGTCTCTTTTTCAAAGATGGTTTTCCCTTCGCCCGGCATCCTGACGGACGTGAAGCCGCCCTGCTTCTTCCCGAGGCCGACTTTGCTTCCATGGAAGCGGCTGTGAACTTGGTGGCGCTCATGAGCCAAAAGGTGGGCTATCCGCCGGTGGGGTTGCAGATTTGGGAGACATTACCGGGAAAGCCTTCCGTGAATGTTCTGGCCGTGGCTCCCTTGAAGGCCCTTCCCCAGGATTTGTTGCGGGCGGCCCCGTATCATCTGCTTCAACCTGTCCAGGCTGCTTATCCTGTGGCTTCGCCACCACGCAGTGAACCGCCCCAAGGGGAAAACTGGATCAACCGTTGGCTGCGGGGCTTGTCGGGCCGAACGGGAGTGCCTCAGGATACTTCGGTGGTACGGTTTGCTCGAACGGATCAAACCGGAGGTCTTTCCGAACAGAGAGCCGCCTTGATGGAATATCGTTTGCCGGGAACATCTGATCGGACCCTGTTGGTCTTGACGGCGCACGAGGCGGCGGCGATCGCTCGAGCTGCCAGGTCTCTGTGGGAATTTGAAACCCAGGGCGCTTGTCAAGGTGATCTGGCGTTCCTGGATTGGGATGGGCCTAAGACACGGGTGCAAAGCCTTCGCGTGAGTGAAACTTATCGCGTGGGCAGCCTCACCCCGTTGACCCGTCTAGACTTTTTCGTCTACACGTACCCTTGGGCCTTTGCACTTACGGTCCTGTTAACCTTGGCCTTGGTAAGCTACATTATTTACCGGCTGCTCAAGAAGTACCGTCGGAGGCGATTGAGTGCGAGTCAAGATTAGTGTGGTTTTCATAGGGATGATTCTTTTGGTGGGAAAGCCCTTTATAGCTTGGGGTTTGGAACGCGCTCTCTGGGATGATTACAAGGATCGTTTTGTGAGTCCTGACGGGCGGGTCATCGACCGCGGGAATCGGCAGATGAGTCATTCCGAAGGGCAAGGTTACGGCATGATTCTGGCTGTTTCTGCCGATGACCGGCAGGCTTTTGATCTCATTTGGCAATGGACTCGAAATAACCTGCAGGTGCGCGGTTCGGACCGTTTGCTGGCTTGGGCCTGGGGGCAAAGACCTAACGGACAATGGCGAGTGCTGGATTTGAACAACGCTACGGACGGTGATCTTTTGGTGATCTATGGGCTCTTGAAGGGTTTCGAGCGTTGGGGGGATGCAGACCTTCGATCCAAAGCCTTGGAACTGGCCGGCGCCGTCAGGGAACACCTGATTGTGAACGTAAAAGACCGTCCGCTTCTTCTTCCCGGATATTACGGCTTTTCCGAGGAAAACGGTTTTGTGGTGAACCTGTCCTATTATTTTTATCCGGCTTTGCAGATCCTAGCTCGATATGACAACGACCCGATTTGGAATCGTATTGTTCAAAGCGGCCTGGAACTCCTGAATCGTTTTCGGCGCCCTGCTTGGAACCTGCCACCTGATTGGATGCTGGTGCAAGCGGAGGCTGTGGAGGTTTTTCAAAAAAGGTCTTCCCGCTTCGGCTACGAGGCCGTGCGAATCCCGCTGTACCTGGCCTGGGCGGACCATCGGGATGCTCTTCAACTATGGTCAGGAATTCTGGAGTGGGTGGACAAGAATGACTCCTTACCCCTGTGGGTCGATGTTGTGGAACCGGCGGTATCTCTTCACGAAGCACCTGGAGGTTTTCACGCCGTGTGGGCGGTGGCCGCTCAAAAGCTGAACAAAGTGAAGACGGCCGAAAAGCTTTGGAACCTGGCCCGCGAAAAGGTGGGTCATGAAAAGGAGGACTACTATTCCAATACGCTGTACCTCCTGAGCTTTCGATCGGTGGAGGGTTCCTGAGTGAATTTATGGTCGTCGTCCCTTACCAAAAGCCTCGCAGGGACGGGCCCCATGGATGCACATCCAGGGCCGGCCCATGGATGCCTCTGTAGGGGCGGACCTTTGTGTCCGCCCCGAAACCGACCGGGAATGGGAAACAATCGGGGCGCACACACCGGTGCGCCCCCACAAGCAGTGGTTTTCACCGTGGACGGACATCTCATGCAAGATCAGTTAGGCGAATCTGATTTCGAAAGATCCGCACGGTCTGAACCTTCGAACACAGAGGACCCAGAAATGCCGAAAAAACGTTAAGAGCCATTCCGAGCAAGGTGAAAGGTTCCATGAAAAACCTCTTTTTTTTCAAACCTCTAGGAACACCTTCGAGAAAGAGTTTTCGCCTGGAATCGCCCACGTCGTTCCGCCCGCATTATGAGCGGGATGAAGGCCCGCGCTCCCTGGAAAACCATCGGCTTTCTTCATTGTGGGACAGGATTTGGGCTCTAAACTCTTTTGCTTCGTTCTGCCGACCGGGTCGAAGCCATCGCTCTCAGTGCGTAGGATGCCTGGTCGGAGCATTCCTGGCCTTCATGGTTTTCGGAGTCCTGCAGGCCAGGGCTCAGGAATCTAACCAGGCGGCATTGATTCATGTTGAAAAGGGATCGCAGGAACACCTGCTGTTTCCGAGGGCCGTTTCTGTTCCTGTGCCGTCGTTCCCAGCTCCCGGGCAGCCATTCCGTTCGACAGGGAGTCTCCAGCAGGATGTCCCGGAAAAACGACATGCAGGCAATTCGCTGGACATGGCACGCACCCGGTTGACCATCGCCTGGGGTTACTACAATCAGGCTCGATACCAGGATGCTGTTCGCCTGTTTGAAGAGTTGACCCGCGAGGAATCATTGAAGAGTATTGCCGAGGAAGCTCGGTTGGGTCTGGCTTACAGCCTGATTCGATTGAACCGTCTTTCGGAGGCTGCGGACTTGCTGGAAGATCTGGTGACCCAAGGGATCCGGCTTGAAGAGACGGCACCGGCGCTAGTGGAAACCCTTTTGGCGCTCAAACGCTACCAAGATGCGGAAAAGTATTTGCCTCTTTTGCGCTGAAACTTGTGTCCAGAAGTTTCCCAAAACTTTCGGGTCGTCATGGACATTTTCATGCCGCACAAGACCATAGAATCATGCGTCAAGATTGAGTGCGAAAGGGACAGTGTTTTGGCATGAAGATTTTGGGCGGACACTTCGGTCCGCCCCTTCAGGTCCTTCACCATCGGGTAGGGATGAGAGAACTTTGGCTAAAGGCATGGGACCGCCTTTACGTTTTCTTGGAAGTGGCCTAGGCAGGGGGAAGATTTTGGGCGGACACTTCGGTCCGCCCCTACGGACATTGTTGTCGTCAGGCAGGTCTCAAAGGAGTTTTGGCAGACAACCAGGAGCTATTAGAGAACGTTTTTTATGCTGGAAGCGGGCGTCACGCCCGCACAAAGAGTTGGCCAAAGCTTCGCGTTCCCAGGAAAGAAGACACAGCTTCAGCCTGTAGGGGCGAGGCGGCGCCTCGCCCCTACAGGCAAGGCCATTCGCTGCAATGGTCATTGTGCGTTCTCAGCCAATTTCCGATTCGGTACCCGTAGGTTGCTGGCTGCGGGCAGGCTTCCTAAAACTTTGAAGCCGCCTTTCTTCGAAAGAGCTGCGGGGGATTTTCCTAATGAAACAAACAAGGCTGCTGGCGGCTATTTTTTGCGTGGTCTTTATCGGGGTCCTGATGGCCAGTGAAACGGCACCTTCTTTTGCGTTGGCGCAAGGGGGTTCGGCCTCGGTTTCGGATCAGAATGAGCCCGGCGTTCGGGCTCGTGCGACGCTGGAAATCGCCTGGTGGCATTTTCGTGAAGGGAGGCCTCAAAGAGCCCTTGAACTTTTTGAAGAGCTCATTTCCGGCACGGGACCTCTGCCAGTGCGTCAGCAAGCCCAGTGGGGGAAAGCCCTATGTCTGGAGCGACTGCGGAGGCGAAATGAAGCGGCTGTTCTTGTCCAAGATCTTCACAGGCAGGGATATCGCCCTCGAGAGATGGAAAAGTGGCTCAGGGAATACCAGCGGGCAGGATCCCTCGTGCAGAGAAACCTCCTGGAGGCAAGGATCAGGCAAGAGGCGGCTTTGGTGACGAAGGCTGAGAATGTTGAAAAAGTCTCAGAATTCGTGCACAGAAACCACAGGATGCTTCGCCGGTGCGTGGCCCCTGAAGCCTTTTTTGAAGCGGCTCGAGCACTTCGGCAAAAGGGAAATGTGGTCGAAGCTCGAAACCTTCAAGAAAAACTCTTGGAATGCACGCATCATCGGTATGCCCTTCGCTTGGGGGTGTATTCCGAACTCTTGGACCTGGTGCCCGCGGACCAGGTGCTGGCATGGCTGAAGTCGGAGAAAGAGCGGGCGGATATTCCCACATCTTATCGAGACGGCCTGGAAGCCTTGGAAACGGAAGCTTTGCGTCGAAAGCTGTTCACTCTTCCCGAAACCTCTACGGAAACGGAATCACTGGCGCGTAGGATCTTGGAAAAAAACCCGAATGATCCCGACACATTGCTGAAGCTCGGTTGGCATACTTTTCATGCGGGCCGGTTTTCCGAGGCGCAAGAACTTTTTTCGAGGGCTCACACCACTCAACCGGAACGTCAGGACACCCTTTTAGGCCTTGCCCACACCCTCATATCCCAAAAGAAATTTCGTCAAGCACAGCAAACCCTGGACTCTATGACACCACCCTATTCGGAAGATCGTCGAAAAGCACTCTTTCGTCTCCATATGGAAGAAGGGACTCATCGAAAGCAGGAAAACGATCTTGCGGCAGCTGAAGCTTCTTATCGACAGGCGTCCGCGCTTGAAACGGAAGATATGGCTCCATGGCGTGCCCTGGGATGGGTTCTTTTGGAGCAGGGACGGGCGTCCGAAGCCACTAAAGCTTTTGAAAGAGCTCTTGCTTTGGAACAAGTACACGGAGACGCTGAGGGGCTCCTGCTTTCCTTGGAACGATCCGGCCATATGGATGAAGCCTATGATAAGGCTAAGGAACTTGCCTCAGGCGAGGATCCTTCCCTGAGGGAAGCCGCGGCAGGTCATTTTAAAAGAACAGGCAAGGCCCTGCACGCCGCTCAGGCGGGCTCAAAGACGAAAAACGAGGCTTCGCCGTGGAGTAGCTTGGCTGTCGCCTATGAAAGCCGTTCTGGAGATGATGGAACATCACGTCTGAAAACCCTTCGCGTTCCCTGGCACGTCTATGTGCCCACGGCTTCGGCGTCCTTATGGACTCTGAAGCTGGAAGGCCTTGATCTGGATAGCAATGATCCCGGAAAAAGACCTTTTGTGGGGTCGGCCGGCCTTTCGAAGTCCCGAACCCTTCACGCGTCTCGATGGATCACATCCAAGACTTTGACTTCCCCTGCCGTAGCCTTTCTTAAAGAAGGGATTTGGAATGTTCGAGCTGAAGTGGGCTTGACTCCCTTGGAAGGACCGATGGATCCTTTGCCGACCTTTGCCTTGGAACTTTCCGACCTCACATGGAGGTTGGAATGCCATCAGGAATCGGTGGAAGATTCGCTCCTTTCCTGGATCGGCCAGCGTGATCCCTATTCGAGCAAAACCTGGGGGCGAGTGGTTCGAACCGGAGGATCCCTGGCTTATAGCCGTTCCGAATCCGGTGGAATCTGGTCCAGGGTTCGGGTAGGTGCCGACCACTATCATGGAGAAAATGTGTGGCGGAACTCTTCCGTCTCGGGCGATGTGGCAGTGGGCCAAAGCTATCCTTGGAAAGCCGGAACCGTATCGGTGGGAGCGTTCTTTGCTGCGGCACACTACGATCGAAATACCGACTTTTACACCCTCGGACACGGCGGTTACTTCAGTCCGTCCCTTTTTGTGATGGCTGGACCTACGGTTCGATATCGCACGGACCCCGACAAGCCCTGGTGGCTGGATGCCCAAGCATCGGCAGGATACCTTTATTACAAAACCGATTCGAGCCCGGTTTACCCGCGGCACGATGGGCATGAAAAATATCCAGAAGACCGTTATTCCGGGCTGGGCTATTCCGGATCATTCAAGGCCGTGCGACTTCTCAAGCCTCATTGGGCCGTGGGAGTGCACCTGGATGTGGATAAGTCCTCCGATTACACGAGCTGGTCTGCCGGTGCCGCCATCACCTGGTTCTTCGACGCCCGCTCCACCTTGGGCCACACCGTTCCGCGTTATGACCTCTTCTTTGAGCCCCCAAAACGGTGACCGATACCTAGGAATAGCAAGGCATAGGAAGGTTCATAAAGCATGTGATTCATGGAAATCGGTTGAGGGAAATCAAATGTAGGGGCGAGACGCCGCTTTGCCCCTCCCTTGAAATGGCATTAAAGACCTTGTTATTGCGAGTTCCCGGACAGGCTCCTATTTGGATGTTTCGTCCACAACCTGAGGCACAAGATCTCCGGCTTTTCCCTGCAGGCTGACGTTAAAAGCGCGGCTGTATGGGGTGGGTTCCAGGTTGATTTCCACGACGAAAGCTCCGTGCTGTTGTGCATAGAGGCCCATGGAAGCGGCGGGCTGAACCACACC
>FWWL01010684.1_pt1 | contig 10454 bp, 9 predicted proteins | sample 2228331 | NCBI WGS metagenome assembly FWWL01 (sample SAMEA103939775, study PRJEB20133) | metagenome
CCTCTCCCCTTCTCATGGTCGCGACTGATTCCTACTGGCAACCCGTGATGGGAACGGTTGTGTCCAGCGTTTTCGCTGTTTATCACCTTTCTGCTCCCGATTGCTGTTGGCGCACGAATTCGGTGATGATGTGGACGAGCAACTCTACACCCTGCAGTGCGGAGGGGATGTCCAGTCGCTCATTCTCGGGTGAGTGGGGGCTTTCCTCACCGCAGCACAGGAGCACGCACTGGATACCGTGTTCGTTGAAGATGTTGGCATCACTTCCGCCGCCAGTGCTCTCCCATTGGGGAGTCAAGCCCATGCGCGCCAACGCAGCGGTCACCAGTTGGGCAGGCGCGTCCGTTTCGTTGATTCGGAACGCTCGGTAAACTTCCCACACCTGCACTTCCGCTCTACCGCCCCCTCGTTGGGCTTCCGTCTCCAAGAGGGTGACCATGTGAGCGATTTGCTCGTCCAGTTTGCGCGGGTCATGGCTGCGGGCTTCCCCCAGCAGTTCCACTTCTTCGGGAACGATGTTGGTCGCAACGCCGCCGCGAATGACGCCGATGTTCGCCGTCGTCTCAGGGTCAATCCGCCCCAACCGCATTCCAGCAATCGCGCGAGCGGCTAACTGGATGGCGTTGATGCCCTTTTCGGGTGAGACGCCAGCGTGGGCTGCCTTGCCCTTGACAACTGCCCGCAAACTCTTTTGGGACGGTGCTTGAACGATGACGCGGTTGACTGGCGGTCCGCTGTCCAACACGAAGCCAATTTTTGCGCTGATGCGAGAGTAGTCCAAATGCTTCGCCCCGTGCAATCCCGTTTCCTCGCCCACGGTGAAGACGACTTCCAGCGGACCGTGCGGGATGTTGTCTTCCTTGAGCACGCGCAGCAGTTCCAGCAGGACGCAGATACCTGCTTTATTGTCGGCGCCCAGTATGGTCGTCCCGTCGGAGCGAACCTTATCACCCTCCACGATGGGTTGCACGCCCTCGCAAGGGAGCACGGTGTCCAAGTGGGCGTTAAAGAACAGTGGGGGCACTCCTGCCACCGTGCCTGGCACTTTAACGATAAGGTTGCCCTGCTCGCCACCGAACCCCTTGCCAGCCTCGTCTTCTTCCACGCAGAGCCCCAGAGCAAGTAATTTCGCCTTCACGGCTTGCGCCACAGCACCTTCTCGCCCTGACGGGCTGGGGATGCGCACTAACTCCAGAAAATCCGCCAGAAACCGTTCCCGATTGATCGGCATTGTCCTGTCCCCCTCTCAGCAGCGTTTGGGACACAACTCCTCGTCGTTCCCGCTGCAATCATAGCACCATCCACTTGGGAGGCGTTCCCTTGACAACTTTTGACTTGTTGTGCAACCTTTTGTGTTGTCCGATGGCATAATTCTGAACGCCGATAGCAAGACTTCTGGTGGTATGGAGGCGATGGGCATGTCCAAGGGAACGATGCTGGCGCTGCTGGTGGGGATTGTGTTGTTCGTCGTGGGGATTGTGCTCCTACTCGTTTGGTGGGGCGACTTTTTGGTGGTGCTGAAGGGCGCACTGGGACCCATGTTGGCTTTGGGCGGCGTGCTCATTGTCGCTATCGCGTGGAGCGAGTATCAGGCAGCCAAAGAAATGGAACGGCTCACCGCGCAAACGCAACCGACCACGCCACCACCTGCACAACCCACCACTCCTTCAGAGACAAAGCCAGCGGAAGAGCAAGCAACACAGCAGCAATGAACCAAGGGAAGCATTGAAGGCGTGAGTAACTACCAACTTGCTTTGCCGAAACTTTGGTGACTGAAAAATGGCACGCAACGCAGCGCACCCGGTGGCATCCGACCAAATTTGCCCTGCTCGCAAACAGGCGCTGTTGGCGGTGGTGGAGGCGGACGAACGAGGGGCGTATGTGAACTTGTCCCTGCGCCAACTGCTGCGCCAAAAGTTTTTACCTGCATCCGAACGAGCAATGGCAACGGCGTTGGCGTTGGGGACAATAAAAATGCGCCTCTACCTTGACCACCTCTTGCAACCTTTTTGCGACTATCCCCTGGACGAGTTGCCTGTGTTCATCCGCAGCATTTTGCGGATGGCAGCCTATGAGTTGGTTTTCTTCCGCCATCCCGCACCCATCGTGGGAAACGAGTATGTGAAGTTGGCGAAGCGGTTCGGGCACGAAGGCACTGCTGCGTTGGTCAACGCCGTCATCCGCCGGTTCAGCGAAGGGTGGCAGCAAGTGCCTGTCCCCTCGCTGGCGGAAGACCCTGTCGCTCACATCAGCATCACCACCTCGCACCCTCGTTGGATGGTGGCGCGATGGGTGTCCTTTTGGGGCGTGGAGGAAACCCTTGCGTTGTGCCGCGCTAACAACGAACCACCCCCACTTTGCATCCGCGTCAACCTCAAATACACTGAGCGCGACCTTGTTGCGAAGGCGTTGGAGTTTCGCTGCCGCAAGATTGAGCCCAGCCCCTGGGTGCCCGAATGCTTGCGCTTGGACACAACAGCGGATGTGACCCGCTTGCCCGGCTACATTGGCGGATTGTGGACGGTGCAGGACGAGGGCGCAATGGTGGTGCCTTACCTGCTCAACCCGCAGCCGGGCGAGTTGATCATTGACGCCTGCGCAGCCCCCGGCGGCAAAACAACGCACATCGCTGAAATGACTAAAGACCAAGCCGAGATTATCGCCATTGACCCCCACCCGTCCCGATTGAGGTTAGTGGAGGAAAACGCGGTGCGGTTGAAACTGTTCAGCATCAAAACAGTGCAAGGCGATTGGCGCGAGTTGGCGCCGCAGTGGACGAACCAAGCCCACAAGGTGTTACTGGATGTCCCTTGTTCAGGGACGGGCACCTTGCGGCGCAAAGTGGACGCCCGCTGGCGAAAGAGCGAAGAGCAAGTGCGGCAATTGGCAGAGTTGCAGTTGCAACTTTTGGAAGCGTCCGCGCCTGTCGTCCGCAAAGATGGTGTCATCGTTTACGCCACCTGCAGTTTGGAGCCCGAAGAGGACGAAGCGGTGGTCAAAACCTTTTTGGAGCGGCACCCTGAGTTCGTGATAGATGACCCGCGCCCCTTTTTGCCTGCCGAGATCCCTAACGCTATTTCGCCTGAAGGGTTCTTGCGCCTTTTTCCCCACAGGCACAACACGGATGGCGTGTTCGCGGTGCGGTTGCGAAAGGTTCGGTGAGAGGTGACCTTTTTCATGCGGGTCATTGCGGGCATTAGCAAAGGTCGGCACTTGAAAGGCGCCCCCCATGGACGGGTGCGCCCCACCAGCGACCGCATCCGCACGGTTCTGTTTGACATGCTGGGCTCTGCCGTGATTGACTGCCACTTTCTGGATTTGTGCGCGGGAACATAGGCGCAGTGGGCATAGAAGCCCTCAGCCGAGGGGCAGCGCGCGCCGTTTTCGTGGAATTAGACGAACGGTGCATCGCTACCATTAAGGACAACTTGCTCACCACGCGCCTATTAGAACGCGCCCGCATTGTCAAGGGGGATGCACGGCGCAAACTTCCCCAACTTTTGGCGGAGGGGGAACGGTTTGACATCGTCTTTTTGGACCCCCCTTACGGTAGTTCCCTTGCCGTCCAACTGCTGACTTGGTTGGGCAACCACCCTGAGTTGCTTAAGGGACCTCGCTTGGTCATCTTGCAGCAACTGGCACGGGAGAGCGTGCCAGAAAAAATTGGTGCGCTGCGAGCCGTGGAGCACCGCCGCGTGGGCGAGCATGTGCTGCGGTTCTTCACCCTTGCAGCGGAAACGGAGGGATCACCGTGATTCGTGCTGTCTACCCAGGCACTTTTGACCCTGTCACCAACGGGCACTTGGATGTCATAGAACGGGCAGCCCACATCTTTGACGAACTTATCGTCGCTGTCACCACCAACCCTGCCAAAACGCCTTGGTTCACTTTGGAGGAACGGATGGAGATGCTGCGAGAGTGCTGCCGCCACCTGCCCAATGTCCGCGTGGAGAGTTTTGACGGCTTGTTGGTCAACTTCGTCCGCGAGAAAGGAGCAAAAGTGATTGTCAAAGGGCTGCGAGCGGTGACAGACTTTGACTACGAGTTTCAGATGGCGACCATGAACCGCAAACTGGCGCCCGACATTGACACCCTGTTCCTGATGACCAGCCTGCCTTACGCCTACTTGAGTTCCAGCATCGTGAAAGAAATCGCTTTGCTGAACGGCTGCCTCAAGGAATTGGTGCCCGACTGCGTTGCGGAACGCTTGCGCCGAAAGGCAGCGGAAAGGAGGCGGTAACCATCTCGGACATCTATCGCGCTATCACGGAACTGGAAGAACTGGTGCGCAACGGGCGACGCCTCTTGGGGCGTTGGGTCATTGTGGACGAAGAGTTGTTCGCTACCAAACTCCACCGGATGCGGGCGTCGCTCCCTGATGAAATCCGCAAAGCGATGGAAATCCAGCGAGAGAGCGAGCGCTACCTGCGCGCTGCCCGCGAGGAAGCCCAACGCATTATCCAAGAAGCCCAACGGGAAGCCGAGCGCTTGCTGGAACGCGCCCGACAAGAAGCCGAACGGTTGGTGGCTGAAAGCCTGATCGTCCAACAAGCAGAACAACGCGCCCGCGAAATTTTCACCGCCGCCGAAGAAGAGGCGCGCCGACGGCGCGAGGAAACGGATGCCTATGTCCGCGATGTCTTGGACCGCTTGGAACGGTTTGCCCGACGGTTGCTGCAAGTCGTGGAGGAAGGGCGCAAAGAATTGCAGGACAACGGATGAACCGCTTCGGTCCTTCGCAAGGACATGGCATGCCTCTACTGCTTGGGTAGCGGTCGGGTCAACCGCTGTGTCTCATAACGCAAGCGCTTAGTGCCCGTGCTGGTCATCTGCTGCCCCTGCTCCAACCGCTTGGCTTCCTCCAACGCCACCGTCGCCAACTCCTGCTCACCGATGTTAAGCAATCGCGTCGCCGACTGGCGCAACAAGCGGGTCGCTGTGCCATAGTCACCCGCTTTCGCTGCCTCTAACGCTCGCGTCTGCAGTTTGAAAGCGGTGGCTTTCTCCACCAAGTTCATCACGCGCGGGTTTATCTGTTGGACGGCTTGTTGGTCATCGGTGAACTCCACGACGATGTCAGCGCGAACCTTTTCGCCGTAGCGCCCCTCGTGGGGCAAATCGTAACTGACCTCGGCTTGTGCGAGGCGAAAAACGCCTTTCGGCTTTGTGGCGACAGACAGTTCCACCAGGATGGCTTGCCCCTCGTCCCGCTCCAAGTCGCCCAGCGGCACCTGCACATCGCGGTCTGAGATGGGTTGATAGCCCAAGTTAGCGATGAGCGGGAGCACCCGCCACACTTGGCGCGGTCCGACCCCTTGCGCCAACTTCAGCGTTAGGAACGCATTGCGGGCAACCACCCGCTTGGCGCTGCGGACTGCCAACTGGAAGTGCTGCAGGATTTGCTCAGGGCGCTCAATGAACTCGGAGAAACCACCGAGGCTTTTAGTGGCGTTGGCTAAGGCGTCTAACAAGTCTTCGTTCCAGTCTTCGCCCAACCCGAAAGCGTAAAGGGGCACGCCCATTTGCTTCAACTGGTTGGCTAACTTCTGGCACTCGTCTTCGTCACCATAAGTTTGCCCATCGGTCAGCAAAACCATCCGCGAAACGCGGTCGGGGGTCAAGTGCTTTTGCAGTTCTTGCAAACCCAATTGCATCCCCTTGCTCATTTCCGTGCCGCCTCGGTCGGTGATGCTGTCCACTTGCCGCTTGAGGTAGTTGCGGTCGGTGACGGGCGTAGCAGGGACAAGGACATCGGCTCGGTCGTCAAAGATGACGATGCTGACAATGTCGCTGGGATCCAGTTGGTCAATCACCAGTTTCACCGCTCGGCGCAAGTTTTCAATCTTCTCGCCCGCCATGGAACCGCTGCGGTCAAGGACGAAGCAAAGGTTTAGCGGGGCTGCTTCGGGTAACCCTTCGCCGACTGGGATGACCTCAATCAGCGCGTATTGCAATTGGGGTTGAGCATTGGCGAGCATTTTCGGTCTGGCTAAGGTCGCAACGAGTTTCACTTCGTCCGCCATGGTAATCCCTCCTTGCCCCGAAGTCACCTATAACGGTAGCGCTTTGGGGCAAAGAAAGCAAGAGGCACCCTGACAGGGCATCAGGGTGCCAGAGTGTCCCCCTGAGAAGCGTTCAACCGCGAAAAAAACCGTTAGCGCCCTGGTTGAGGGGCAGGAGGTTGAGGGGTGGGTGTAATTTCCGCTTCCTGTGCTTTCGTCGGGAAAGTGCCGGGGAGTTTACCAATTTCTCGCCCCTGCGGCGGACGAAGGTATCGCCACCCTGACCAAACGGCTATAGCGATAGCCACTACAACGATGATGACTGCCACGACAGTTTTCAGGTTTTGAGACACAAGCCATCCCCCCTCATCACTTATAGGACGGGGCATAGTTGCCGCTGACTTTCCAATGCAGCAAGTTGCGGTTGGACTGTCCGGCAGCGGCGCGGGCTTGAATGGCTGTGGGTGTCCACGGCCACGCCATTGTTGTCCGCCGGTCCAAAGTTTTGGTGTGTCCGTCCACGAAGCCAAAAGTGGTAATGCGGTTGTGACCACCAATGGCGAATTGGAGCGTAATCGCAGGGGAGCACCAACCAGTGATGGTGAAGTAATCGGGACCCGTCGGCCAACCGGGGTCTGCTACGTTCCGAACATCCCAACGCCAATAGGCATAACCCTCCGTGTAACTCACCGTCGTCCACAATTCAAAAATGCTGATGGTGTCACCGGGAGCGCCAATTTCAGGGAGCGACTTAGATCGTGGCACCCAGTTGTAATAAGCGTGGAGTCCAAAGGTGGCGGTGCCAGAGGGACCATCATCCCAGTTTGGCTGGAAGTGTGTCCATGAGTAGGAAATGGGAGTGCCATAGGAGCCATCACAATCGTTGCGAGGAAAAGAGTCGCTGGGGCATTTTAGCAATTGCTCGTTCCGCATATAGGGCATTAGCATGTCTTCAGCACCTAACGCCCAGTTAGCACGGGTCGGGTCAGGATAGATTTGTTGCCACGGATAGTTCCAAACACGGATGCGGTTCAACAACTCGTCATAGTCCTGCGTGTATTGGGCACCTGCCATCAGCAAGTTACGCATGTTGCTCACGCAGGTGGTTTGCCGCGCCTTTTCCCGTGCCGTTGCGAACACGGGAAACAGGATGGCTGCCAGGATGGCGATTATCGCGATCACCACCAGCAGCTCAATGAGGGTGAAACCTCGCCACGACGAACTAAAACGGAACGCCTTTTTGCTGCAACGCAACATCGCAAACACCTCCCTTTAGGTTTTGCGGGGTGGCGCAACGCTCCCCCGCACGACTAACTCCACCGGCAGTTTCTCCACTGCCGGGTGAACTTGCCCATCCAAAAGAGCCAGCAACTTAAAGACAGCACGACGCCCCAACTCCACAAGGGGCTGGCGAAAAGTGGTCAATGGAGGCTCTAAATAGTTGGCGGACGGCGGGTCGTCAAAGGCAACGAGGGAAATGTCCTCTGGCACCCTCCACCCTTCCCGCTTGAGCAAGCGCAATGTCTCCGCAGCAAGATAGTAGCCCGCCACAAATAGTGCTGTCGGTCGGGAGCGGTTTTTCAAAATAGCGAGCAACTGATTTCGGGTTTTCGGCGTCAACACTGTTGACTTCTCCGCTTCAATGAGCCACTCGGGAGGGATGGTCAGTTCATGGCGCCTGACAGCAGCCACAAAGCCGTCCCAACGGTCGCGGGAGTTGGGGGCAATCCGACGCCCAGTTATCAACGCGATGCGCCGATGTCCCATGCCAACAAGGAAATCCACCGCTTGCTGTGCGGCGGCAAAGTTGTCCGTGTCCACACAAGGGAACACTGCCTCCTGCCACGAAGCACCGATAACCACAAAGGGAACGCCTGCTTGCCACCATGCCTCCAACACGGGGTAAGCGTCCTCAAAAGGAGTGAAGACCAGAAGGGCACGCTGCGCCAAAGTTTCTGGCGGCAACCCCTGCAACTGATCAAACCCCATTTTCCAAAACTGCACTAAGCACCCGACTTCTGCCAAAGCGCTCAAAATGCCCTGTAAAATCGGACCGTAGTAAATGTTGTGCTCGGTTAGGGTCGCTGTTTCGGTGAAGGGGAAAACTAACACAACGGAGTGGCGAGGCGCTGGTGCTTGAACGGGGCGCAGCACAAAGGTGCCCTTACCTACGAGCCTGGCAATGAGCCCTTCTTGCTCCAACTCTTTCAGGGCGCGGTTCACCGTCATTTGACTGACCTGCAACCTTCGTGCCCACTCCCGCTCCGAAGGCAGGGCATCCCCAGCCTGAAGCCCCTTCTCCGCAATGAACTGGCGGATAATCCGCTTGACTTGTTCAAAGCGCGGCACATGGCTCACTCGGTTCACGCGCATCCGTCTGTGCCTCCAAGCGTTCCAGTGTTATAGAACACTGTGTCACCAAGATTGTGCCACCGCTAAGGCAAGAACGCAAGGGGCAAAATGGGGGCTTTTGCCACCAGAAGGAGGCATTTTGGACACCTGCAGGACACATCTGGAGGGTTTGCCTCCCGGCGAACTGCAAAACGAAGGGGCGATACTGGATGGTTCACCTCTTGACGCCACCACAACAAATCGGCACATCGGACGAGGTGACCTTTAAGGGTAGAGAGGGGGCGCGAGCAAAGAAGAACGGTAGCGTCACCACTTGTGGGCGACGGTTGTTTAACTGGAGGGTTCGCCCCCTGACGAACCGAAAAACAGAATCGGCGCATCCAGGGGTGCGGTCCAAAGAAAGACGGCAGTTGTCAAGTCGGCGGTCTGTTGCAAAATCTATGCGGGTGCAGCGGAAGTCGCAGGTTTTTTCAAATGCTTGAGGGATGCGGCAATGGGATGGTTTCTCGGGTTTGCGCACAACCCGTTCTGGCACCATGAGTGGAAGAGTTTTGACCCCAAGCAGTTTGTGCGCACCACCTTGCGGTGGCTGTTTTGGACAATCGCGATCCTCCTCACCGTCCTAATCGTGCCCATTGCACTTAACCCTCTTGCAAATCGCTTCTGGCTGGGGATCAATGCGTTTCTCGTGGTGCTTCTCGCTCATTTGCTCTTGCGGTTGAGACTGGAAAGTCAATTTCCCCATCGCACTTTTGTGGACGACTGGCACCAAGGCACCTTAGATTTTCTGCGGTTGCTGCCCTCAAACGCGCACTGGTTGGTCATCGCCCGAAAATTTCCTGGCTGGTTTTGGCGGTGTTGGCTTGCCCTGCTTTTTGCTCCTCTCTACGCTCTCGCCTTTGCCCTCGTTGGGCTGCCTCCCGAAAGCGCCCTCCCTTTTGCACTGCTCTTCGGGACGACGGATTGGTATGTAGTGCCCATAGTTTTGGCGCTCGCTTTTGCTCCGGTCTTCAAGGTATGGGAGTTAGCCTTCCTCCTGTTTTTAGCAGCCCTCCCCTGGTCAGCGCAGGGAATTGCGCGCTTGGACCAAGGAACGGCATCACATGTGAAGGGCGTGGCGACAGCCGCCAGCGTGGCGTGCGCTTTCGTCTGTTTGAGTTTCCAGTTGAAAGCCGCACAGATGCAGGGAGGGGCATTTTCATTTTTCACTCCCCTCCCCTTCATGGGGGCGCACCTATCGCTCGTTTGGGCGTTGGGATGGTTGGCGATAGCCGTCGGACTTGTCCGCTTAGACCGCCTGGCGCGTTGGTTGGAACCTCCCAGAAGGGCGTGGCGTTTTTTCTTCGCCCTGCCCTTGTTCCTCACCCTTCTCCTCACTCAAGGCTATGTTTGGGGTTGGTTGCGGTCCGAGCAAGGATGGTCCCTCTCCGATTGTTTTGCGGCGAACGCTGCCCTCGTTTTTGCCCTTAGCGGTTGGCTGCATTGGTTGTGGTTCAACTGGCAATGGGCAGAGAAGGTGCCACCCACGAAGCCACCCGTTGCGTGGTTGCCTGAAACTTTTGCGTGGCGCCTTGTTCCTTTGACAGTGCCCCTTCTCGGGCTGCTTGTTGACAAAGAGCCTCTCCCCACATTGGACGGAGTGTTCCTTGCCCTTTGGCTGCTCTTTTCGGTCGTTGACGGAATAGCGTTGGCTCTCACCCGCAGTTTAGTTCTGCACGGAATGTTGCGGTGGCGCCTAAGCGGTTGGTGGCTGCTCCTTGCTTTGGCGTCCGTCCCAGTTGTGGGGTTTTTGCTCTCAACACCTGCTCTTGTCGCTTTTAGCCCTTCTGCCGCGCTGTTGTGCTTGGGATGGCAACCATTGTTGCAAGGGCACACGACAAGTTGGGCTCCTGCCACAAGAGTTTCGGCAACCGTAGCGACACTCCTGCTTTTTGCCCGCCTCGCTCTCTTAATCCTCGCATGGCGATGGAGCAAGGGAATGACCCCACTGTTGGCAAGGCACCTTCCGTTTTTGTCGCTCCTTCGGTCAGTGCTGTGGTTTGCATGGCGGGTCGGCGAAATAGCGTTTGTTGTTCCCGCTTTGGAGAGGTGGCTACTCAA
>FWWL01010687.1_pt1 | contig 10447 bp, 10 predicted proteins | sample 2228331 | NCBI WGS metagenome assembly FWWL01 (sample SAMEA103939775, study PRJEB20133) | metagenome
TGCACGATGGAGGCGTTATTTGGGAAGACACGCGCGTTCAGCGCCTTGATCCCCTCCAGCCAGGCTCGCGCCGCATCGTCACCGCGCAGGCGGCGGAGCGCGGTCACGAAGGCCTGGAACGACCCGTTGGTCGGTGCCCACCCCAGCCGATCACGCCAGCGCTCGTTCCCAGCGAAGTCGACGATGGAGGCCGGAATCTCCTCCGGCCGGACGCGCTCGGTGTTGTACACCACCGTCCGCACGCGGCCGCTGATGCCGACCCACAAGCCCTGGCGCGAGCGATACGGTTCCGGCACGCGCTCGAGCAGTTCGCCCGGCAAGGGCGCCAAACGACCCTCCTTGGCCAGCGCTCCCAGAGCCCCCGCATCCTGCCCGAAGAAGAGGTCGGCCGGCGAACGGTCACCCTCCTCGAGGATAGCCGTCGCCAACTCGGCGGTATCGCCGTAGCGGACACGCACGTCGAGCCCGAGCTCTTGCCCGATGCGATCCAAGAGCGGGCCGATCAACGACTTGGAACGACCGGAATAGATAGTGAGCGTTCCACCCCGCGTCGCTGCAGTCGGGGTGCTCACCGGTGTAGCGGCGGGGGTGGTTCCCGCGGTCGCAGTCGGCGCAGCGGGCGCCGCAGTCGGCGTCTCCACCGGGCTCACCGTCGCGGGTGTGGGGGTCGCACTCGAACCCCCGCAGGCGACGATCAACGGTGCGGCGACCAAGCTGAACCCACCGAGACGGAGCAGGTCACGACGACGCATCTCGTCTCCCTTCTCGACTCTCCGCGCATTACCCTCGAGGCGATCTCTCCTGCTCTGACCGACCGATGGCGCGGGTTCGGTGGCCACCGCGGAATCCCGACCACATCAGTCGGGATTATTCTCGTCGATGAGAACCGGCATTGTCAAGGAGCTTGCGCGAGGATAGTGCGTGAGGGAGCACCCGCCACCCTGTCTCACCGCCGTCGGGTGGAGAGGCCGGGTAGCGCGCGACACGCGGGACGCGTCTTCCGGCAAGTCCAGGCACGCGTTACGCGGCACCGGCGCCCGATCCGTCTGAGGCGCGCCGGCTGACACGCAAGTGCCGTCGCTAGGCAGCTGGCACCGCCGCACTTGGACAGCCGCACGGCGCTCGCGATACTCGGCGCACACTACGGCCGCTGCCCCTGCACCCGCCCTGAGCGCGCCGTGCCTGGTGCACGGGGGCCAGGCCGGAGCGAGCTGCAGAGGAGCCGGTGCCGCGCTGCACATACGAGACGCCCGCGCCGCACGGCGCGGGCGTCTCCGATCTCCCTAACGCCTCACCGGGTCACCCGGCGGCCCGGTGGGAAGAGGAGCAAGAGGCAGCCCGCAGCGACGAAGACGACACTCCCGGCGAGGAGCAGGTCGATCGTCCGCCAGCTGAAGGCGCCGGTGCGCGGCATGACCTGCACCGCCGTCACCCGCTGCTGGACGTCCGATACCGGGTCCGAACCCGGAGCGGCAGCTGGTGGTCCTGCGAAGGCCTCGTCCGGCGCTCCGACAGGTGACGACGCCTCACCAGCCGATCCGCCCACCGGGGACGGTCGACCGCCGTTGGTGCCGCCACCCTGGCCGCCCGGCAGCGTGCCGACCCCGCCGCTGCCCTCGCCACCGGGCGTACCACCGCCACCGGAACCGCCACCTCCCCCACCCGTGGTCGTCCGCTGGTTGGTGACGGCGTGCGAACAGTGGACGCCTCCGCTTCTGCGCCCACACTGGGCGACGCTGCCGAAAAATTCCTCATACGAGCAGGTGCCGACGCCCTGTACCACCCGGGCGGAACGTTGGCCTCCGCCACCGTGATGAAGCCGCCTTCCTTCACCAGCGGTATCCGGTGCGTTCCACAGTTCCACACATAGCTCGGCTCCACCTGGCAGACGAAGGTGACGCTGCCTGACGGGTCAGGACCGTAGGTCACCGTGACGGTCACTGGCGTCCCCGGCGGAGGCCCACCGAGCCACTGTTTGCGAATCTCGAGCGTGAGCTGGAACTCTCCACCCTCGCCGGGGTTCACTTTGGACGTCTCGTTCTTCACGACGTGGATACAGGAAAGGAGATTCCAGTCCTCACCTTCGCAGCTTTCCATCACGAGGAGATCGTACAGGGTAAAGGACCCTACACCGGACCGCGGCACTCACCCGGACGGGAGACCCGGCTCCGTGACGGTGAACGACTGGGCCGGCGCCAGCTCGAGCTGACACGGGTCACTAGAACCCTGCGCGACCAGCTGTGTGCCGTCCCAATCGCAAGTCAAAACGTCGTTGCCCACCTGTACGACGACGCGGCCCGGGACAGCAGAAGGTGGAGAACCGGCCCAGCTCTTGTCGACCGTCACGGGGAGACGTAGCTCGCTGTTCGTGGCTGCGTTCGCGACGGCATGGAAACAGTACCCGAACGGAAGCAACGGCGGATTGGGATCCTGGCACCATCCGCGGTCTCGCAAGTCAGCAAGCGTCACTGTCCCGGTTCCACCGATCGTCACCCACCCGTGCGGGAGGTTGGGCTCCTCTACGACGAGCTGGTCGCCCGGCCCCAGCAGGATATCGTCCGAGCAGCTGAGCGGGTTATCCCCAGTCCAATCGCACAGGATGGTCTGGCTTCCGACAGTCACTTCGATCAAGCCTGACTGCGAGGTCGGAGCACCCGCACCGATCCACCCCTTGAGGAGGTGAACGATGTACTTGTCCTGGGATCCGTCTCGACCGTTCGCGACCGTGTGCGGGCACACCCAGCGGCTGATTCCGTCAAACCCAGTGCCGATATCGGTGCACCGCTTCTCGAGCTCGGCATCGCTCAGTGTGAACGACCCCGTACCGCTTACCGCCACCCAGCCAGGCGGAAGATTCTCCTGCACGTTATAGGTCGCCCCGGACGCGAGGACGAGTTGGCTCGGGTCGCAGCTCAACTGGGCACCGTCCCAGTCACACCGCGCGAGCACGTTATCGTTTCCGTCGGTGATCACCAAGAGGTCGTCGATGGGCGTATCCGGCGGTGTCCCCTGCCAAGCTTTGAGGAAGACGATAAAGACCTGGACGGACTGCGTTGAAACGGGGGGATCGTTGCCGAGCGTACCAGCGGGGCCCCCGCGCTCGGGCCGAACTCGACGGTGACGGGATCCTTGACGAGTGGGTCTTGCTGGGAGTTAACCGGAGGCTCGGCACACCGCACTCCACTGCACTCCTCCGTCGAGGGATCGCTGCCCGACGCATCAGTACCTTCGGTTGACGGATCCTGCCCGGACTGACCCCCCAACCCACGGCCGTCGGCCTCGTCGACGTGGAAGGGCAAACGCTCAGCGAGGACCTCGTGGCCCCTCCCCGCGTCCCCAGTCCCCTGCAGCAGCGGGGCCAGACCCGCGAGGAGCAGGACACCGACCACCACGAGGACAGCCCCACCGAGACGCCAAAAACGCGTTCCTCGCCCTCGCACAGCGCTCCCGCTCATCGTTCGACCCTCCGGTTCATCCGCTGGCCACGACGCTCCTCCGGTCAGGCGCCTCGCTTTTCGTCACGTCCCCGACGGGCTTCCCGGCCGCCTCGCTTCCTGCTCGTCGGCTGCGAGCGTGCCGCTCGCGAGGCGACGACCTTCTCGACCTAGGCGATGCTTCCCCCGCGACCACTCCGGTGGTCACGGACCCACCGTAGCAAAGGTCGGGGAAGAGCTCTAGGGACGCTGGTACCTTATCCTAGGGAGGATTCAGTACTAGGTAGGGCACTCGCTTTGGTCCCTTGCCAGCCGTGTGACCGCCGTCGTGCCTGCCAGCGAGAGCGCGAGACCTACCGGCAATCGCCCCCTCGCGCTCCAGGTGGCGGATCGTGCGGCCGGCCGAGCCAGGCCGGTTCGCACTCGAACCTGCCTGCTCCAACTTCCGGCTGCAGTCGGGGGCTATCGGTACGGGAGCGAAGATGCCGCGCAGCCAGGCAAGCGACCGCCCGCGGCACCCTGGCACTATGGCTGCTAGAGGTCACCCACATGAGTTAGGAGACGAGCGGTGGAGTGTGCTCCGTGAGGCGCCACGTGAAGGGGGAGCACGCCTGAGTAGACGTTGCATCGTCCGCTGAGGACAGACGCCCAACCACGGGCACGTGTTAGCCTGAGACGGACGATACTCGCCAGGGAAGGCACGGACGCCGAGCGCCCTAGGCGTGGCCGCTGACACCGTGTTCACAAACGAGACCCCCGCACCGCACAAGCGGCACGGGGGCAACAACCTCGCTGTGGGAGACGAACGCGCTCAGCGCGCGAGACGACGCTGGTGCAGGCCGATGGCCAGTCCAACCAGCACCAGCAGCGAGCCAGCGAGGCCGATGGACCAGACCAGCGCGTCCACGCGAGCGCTGCGGCCGGTCGCTGGCAGCACCTGGGGGATATCGGCCGGGAGCTGGCCCGGCGTCGTCGTGGCGGGCAGCGCCTCGCTGGTGCTCTCCGGGCTGGGCTGGCTGACCTCGGGCGCAGCCTCGCTCACCGGCGCCTCACCGGTCGCCGGCGCACCCTCGCTCGCAGGCGGTTGCGGCGCCGGCGGTTGGCTTACCACCGGCGGAGGCGGCGTCGTCACGTCGGCTGGGCCGGTTGCACCATCCTGCGCGGGAGCACCGCCGGTGCCGGCCCCACCGGTGCCACCAGTGCCACCACCAGTTCCACCGGTGCCACCGCCGCCAGTCCCACCAGTGTCGCCGGTACCGCCGCCTTGGCCGGTGTCACCGTTGCCGCCAGAGCCACCCGTTTCGTCTGCCGGGGGGCACTCAACGACGGGCTTCCCTGCTTCAACGTTTCTGACTTTACAAAGGGATATGGGCTCGATGTTCCCACCCGTCTCTACCGGCTGGATACTCGTCCCACCGGTGTTATCCTCTGACTCTTCATTGAGATCTAGTTCGTCCTCCTCGCCTCCCCCGTTGTCGGAGCAATCACCAGTGAGGATTTCGATGATTGCTGAGGCTCCACAACAGAAACGTCTCTAGTGCCAGGAACCAGCTCGACCTCTACTTGGTCTTTAAGAACCGGGATAGGGGACTCCGCCCACGCCCCCGCAGTCATCCCCAGGGCGAGCGCTACCGCCAACCCCACCGTGATGAGGAGCCGTCCGACCGTGCCGACCACCCGATGCTCGCCGCGCCGCACGGTAACCTCCTTCCCCCCGCGGCCCCTGACGAATGCCCCGACGGTGGCACGCTCCGCTCCACTCGTGCGCTCTCGGACGACGCAACGCTCTAACTCGCCACCACAACTTACCCGGCCGGGTGCGCCACTGGCTCCGCGCCGTCCACGCCGCCCTTCCTCGGGCAGCGCTTCCTCGTCTCCGGGCGCCCGCCTTCTCGGGTGGAGTAGAGAGCGTACCACGTTCCTAGCCTAAGAATCTATCAACTTGCCTATGACTCTGTCAATACCAGCGGTACGGAAGTACTATGGCAGCCGCGCTCGAGCAGCCCGCGGTGCCTCCCCGATCCCAGCGACCAGGAGGGCGGCGCGCCTGCGTCACGCTCAGGCATTGCGCACCCGGCGCGCGCTCGCGTATCCTTATTGCCACAGATCCGAGCGCGATCCGGCCAGAAAGCGACTCGAGGTACCTGATGCTGCAGCGTCGTCCTCCGCGCACCCTCACCACCGGTGAGCGCACACTGCACGCACTGCAGTTCATCGTCGAGCGCGGTCCCGAGTGTTCCGTCAAAGAGCTGGCCGCCGCGCTCGACGTGAGCCTGGCCACGGCGTATCACCTCGTCCACACGTTGGTCGCTGCCGGGTTCGTGATCCTGGAACGGCACCGCTCGCTCCGACCCGGCCCGGCTCTCTACCGGTTGCTCGATAGACTCGCGGCTCACGGACCGCGACCGGAGTCGCTCGAGCCCTTGGTCGACGAGGTCGGCCGCCTCACCGAGTGCCGTGCCTACCTGGCCACCTGGTCCGACCGCGACGTGGAAGTCCTCTACGTGCACGGCCGCCGCGGCGTCCGGGAACTCCCGGGGCTCGCGCGCGGTTTCCGCGGTGCAGCCCACGCACTGGCCTTAGGCAAGGTGCTCCTCGCGCAGCGCCCTCCCAGCGAGTGGCCCGACTACCTCCGGGAGGAACCGCTCCCTCGGTTCACAGCCTATACACTGACGGCCCGCCAGGCGTTGCAGAGCGAGATCGACCGCGTGCGGGAGCAGGACGTGGGCTTCGACCGCGAGGAGTACGCCCTCGGCTCCTGCTGCATCGCTGTGCCGTTGGAGTCTGGACATCGCAGCACGCCGCTCGCGCTGGGGATCAGCGTTCCCCGGAAGCGCTTCGCGGTCGAAGCCGACCTCCTCACCGGGCTCCTCCGGCAGGTGCAGCAGGCCGTGTGACCCTCGACGGCGGTACGTCAGCTTTTGGCACATAGTGCGAAAAGGTGACGTTTCCTGTTGTTGCGCCCGGTCGGTCGGTCCTACGATGACGGTGTCACACGAGTGGGGGAACGCTCATGGAAAGCACGGCCCTCTGGCGCCAGCTCGAGCAGGTCCTCGACCCCGAGCTCGACGAGTCGATCGTCCGCCTCGGCTTCGTGACGCGCCTCGACTGGGACGGCGAGCGCGCACGCGTAGCCTTGCGGTTACCCACCTATTGGTGCTCGGCCAACTTCGCCTACCTCATGGCCGACGGCGTCCGCCGAGCACTCCTGGATCTCCCGGAGGTCAAGAGCGTCGAGGTCGCCGTCGAGGACCACTTCGCTGGCGACGAACTGACCCGCGGCGTCACCGCTGGCAAGGGGTTCGTCGAGATCTTCCCCGAGGAATCCGAGGAAGAACTCGAAGACCTGCGCCGGCTGTTCCTCGTGAAGGGGTACCTCAGCCGGCTTCTCGTGCTGGCCGAAAGTTTCCGCGCCACCGGCGCGACCTACGAGACGCTGCTCAGTGCGCGACTGGCAGACCTGCGGATCCAGGGAGACGACGCCTGGCTGGACAGTGAGGGGCGTGCCTTCGGGCCGCTGCGTTCCCGGGTCGTCGAGCGGTATCTGACGCGTCGGGCGGAGCTGGGCCTCCCCCGCGCTCCTGAATCGCCGCTGCTCCTGCAGCCCGACGGCAGGCCTATCGACCGTGCCCGGGTACGCGAAGAGTTCCGTCGCCTGCGGGCGACGGTGATCAACATCCGGGCGAGTACGGTCTTCTGTGAGGCAGTGCTGGCGAGCCGGAACGAGCGAACGGCGTGGGAACGAAAGGAGGCAGTGTCATGATCCGGTTGCCGGACGGGAGCGAAGCCTTCGTCATCGACGGCCACATCCACTTCTGGGACGGTAGTCCCGAGAACTGGCGCAACGAGTACGGGCGCGCCTGGATCGAGTGCTTCTACGACTACCACAAGTCGATGAGCCCGAAGGAAGCGGTCTGGCCGATCGAGAAGTTCATGAAGTACAGCGAAGAGGACCTCATCAACGACCTCTTCGTCGAAGGCTACGTCGACATGGGCATCTTCAATTCGACCTACCTCAAGGAGTTCTACAAGAACGGCTTCAATACCCACGTGCAGAACGGCATCCTCAAGCAGAAATATCCCGACCGCTTCATCCTCTGCGGCTCCTTCGATCCCCGCTGGGGCGAAGCCGGATTCGAAACCTTCCGCCGCATGGTCGAGGAGTACCCCATCAAAGGGCTCAAGCTCTACACCGCTGAGTGGTACAACGGCTCGCGCGGCTGGAAGCTGACCGACCCCATGGCCTACCGGTACCTGGAGCTCTGCCGCGAGCTCGGGATCAAGAACCTCCACATCCACAAGGGACCGACCGTCTACCCCTTGAACAAGGACGCCTTCGACGTCCACGACGTGGACACGGCAGCCACCGACTTTCCCGACCTCAACTTCATCGTCGAGCACATCGGTCTGCCGCGCATGGACGACTTCTGCTGGATTGCGGCGCAGGACAAGAATGTCTACGCCGGCCTGGCGGTCGCGAGCGCCTTTATCCATCCACGACCCCGCTACTTCGCCGAGATCATGGCCAACCTCCTCTACTGGCTGGGGGAGGACCGCATCCTCTTCGGCAGCGACTACGCGATCTGGACCCCCAAGTGGATCATCGAGAAGTTCGTCGCCTTCGAACTGCCGGAGGACATCAAGGAAGAGTACGGCGTCGACCTCACCCCTCAAGCCAAGCGCAAGATCCTGGGTGAGAACGCCGCCCGCCTCTACGGCATCGACATCGAGGCGCAGAAGGCCAAGCTGGCCCAGGACCCGATCGGCCAGCGCCTGGCTGCCATGTCTGCGTAAAGTGTGAGGGTCACCGCGGGGAGGGGGTGCTTCCCCCTCCCCGCTCGTGTGAGTGCGTGCGTGAGTACGGGAAGGGAGTGAGAGCGGATGCTGGCAGCACGGCTCTATCGGTACGACCCGTCGCTCAACGAGCAGTTGCGGCTGGAGAACGTGCCGGAACCGACCATCACTAAGCCGGACGAGGTGATCGTCAAGATCGTCGCCGCCGGCCTCTGCCGCACCGACCTCCACATCATCGAGGGGGTCTGGCGCGACATCTTGGACCCCAACGGGACCCTTCTCCCCTACACGCTCGGCCACGAGAACACTGGGATCGTCGAAGCCGTCGGCAGCAACGTCACCTCGGTCAAACCCGGCGACCGCGTCATCTGCCACCCCCTGCGCACCTGCGGCGTCTGCCTCGCCTGCCGCCAGGGCGAGGACATGTACTGCGCCAACGGCCGCTTCCCCGGCCTGGACAGCGACGGCGGCTTCGCCGAGTACCTCTTGACCAGTGAGCGGGCACTGGTCAAGCTGAGCGAGGACGTCGACCTGGTCGAAGTGGCGCCCTTAGCCGATGCCGGCCTCACCGCCTACCGCGCTGCCAAGCGGGCGGCCAAGCTCTTGCCTCCCGGCACCTGGGGCGTCGTCATCGGGATCGGCGGGCTCGGCCACATCGCCCTCCAGGTCCTGCGTGCCTTGAGCGGAGCCCGTCTGGTAGCCGTCGACATCTCGGAACTGGCCCGCCAGCGGGCCAAGGAACTCGGTGCCGATGCCGTCCTCCCCGGAGGCCCCGACCTGGTCGCGGCCGTCAAGGAGCTGACCGGTGGCGGCGCCCACGTCGTCCTCGACTTCGTCGGCGAGAAGGGGGTCGAGCAGCAGGCCTGGCAGATGCTCCGCAAGGGCGGCACCCACATCGTCATCGGCTACGGTGGTCAGCTGCAGATCCCGACCGTCCAGATGATCTTCCAGGAGATCGCCGTCGCCGGCAGCCTGGTCGGCAACTACGCCGAGCTCTACGAACTGATGGATCTGGCTGCCCGTGGCATCGTCCGCGTCCACACCCAGCGCTACACCTTGCAGGAGATCAACCGCGCCATCGACGACTTCAAGCACGGTCGCTACTTCGGCCGCGCCGTCATCACCCCAGCCTGAGCGGTCGACCGGGCGTTCTGCTCTCGTGCCGCGTGCTGGTGGGCGACAGCTGGAGCGTCACGTGTCCGGACAGGAGCCGAGAACGACGCGGCCCGGGTCGGGAGTGGCTTCCACCGACCCGGGGCCTCGTCGTGTCCGCCGCCGTGGTGCGCTCGTGACCGGTCGCGCTCGGGCGCGCACCCGCTGCACGGTAGCGCAGTGGGGCACGCCTGGAGGCGACCGCCTCGTCGGCATCGATGCTGCTGCGAGGGCGGTTCCGTTCTGTCTGTGCTCACCCCTAGCACATGACCACCGCGACACCCACGACACAGCCTCGCTCACACCTCGCCAGAGCGTGGGCGACCGCGAGCCGGCTCGCTCGCGCTCGTCCACGCGCAGCGCGTTGGCCGCGGGTGAGGAGTACGGCTGTTCGCCTCCTTCCCGCGACGAACGAATCCGCTCCGCTGCGCATCGGTACCTCTCGGGTGGGCGAACACCTCTAGACCGTCTGCGCATCGCTGCCTCCACGCTGGCGTGGCCGGGAGCACAGCAGCTGTCTGCGCGTCGGACTCGTTCCGAGCGCACCCTGCTGGTCACTTCTCTCCGCGTTAACGGAGCTCCAACGCAGCACATCGAGGGTAGCACCGCGGAGGAGCAGAGCCAGCCGCGACCCTGGACACCGGGTCACCATGCGCCCCGTGCCGCGGCGAAGGGACGCAACATCGGCCCCCGATGCCCTGGACCTCGGAGGAAGGCGTTCGCGCGTACGCGTGGTGCCTGGGGTCCAGCCGCTCCGCACGCGACTCCACTGCACGAGGGGCTCGGCACCGACAGCGGCGCAGCGTCCAGTGGTACCTTCCGGCTGCCGACGAAGACGGTCGCGCCGCGCGTGGCAGCCCGGTGCGGTCTGTCGTGCGTTCGCGCATCTCGGCGCGGAACGTTTTCGGGAAAGTCGAGCAGGGCATCACGACGCCGTACCAGCGCGCACGCAGCGTAGCGTCAGGTCGTACTGCGGGGGAGACGCGACATCGTTCGGCTGCACGGGCGGTGGCGCTCGGCCGGTCGCTCCCCTTCCCGGTGCTCTACGGAGGGCGCAGCCGGGCGGT
>FWWL01010688.1_pt1 | contig 10446 bp, 7 predicted proteins | sample 2228331 | NCBI WGS metagenome assembly FWWL01 (sample SAMEA103939775, study PRJEB20133) | metagenome
GCTTGCCTTTCCGCTTATGCGGCCAATTGCTGTACTGATGGCGATTAACGTATTAACATTTGTATGGAACGATTATATCTGGCCGCTGGTTACGATTCCGACCAACGAGGCGCTATTTCCGATAACGCTCGGTTTGACCCGTTTGACAGCTCTATATAAAGGAGAACTCGGCGTGTTAACGGCAGGTTATACATTGGCTTGCATTCCGTTGTTGATCGTTTTCATCTTCTCTATGCGCCAATTCATCGACGGAATGACTTCGGGGTCCGTCAAACTATAAATGGGAATTAATGGGAAATGGAAGTGGTAATTTGAATCGTCTGACGCCTTTTTTGATCAAAGATGTCAATCTGTTAAGAAATCGCATTCGTGTGATAGAAGCAAGCGAGTCGGATCTGCATCAGGACGCGAAGCTGTGGAATCTGTTGAAAAATAGTGCGAGAACGGCTCCGAAACAATTCCCATGGTTCACTCCGTTTGTTGCCCTGATGACGAAAGACGAACAAGACATTGCGAATGCGAAGAGCGTTCTGCAGGACTATACCGACAAACTGGAACCGATGTATTTCACCTCGGGGCTGCAGTTTCACTTTTGGTGTTTTGCTTTTCCCCATGCCAAGTGGTGCATGTATTTTCAATGGCTGGTGTCGCTTGGGGCGTTCAGTCCGGAGGAAGAAAAAACGTTCCGTGATAAATTGTTGAGTTTTCAATACCTTAATTTTTTTTACGGCATGAGAACGAAACCCGAACCTGAATGTGTAGATAATCAAACGTTATCGCTCTGTTTGTCGAATGTGATGGTCGGATATATATTTTCGTCGGATGATTATCCTAGCAAGATGGCTAAGATGATGCTCGATGAAGGATGGAGAAGGCTGCCGGAAATCGTCGGCAGTATGCCAGCCTCCGGTTATACGGGGGAGGGCAGCAGTTATATCGATTGCGTGATCGGTCCGGCTATTCCTTTGATTGTCGAATTGATCGAGGAAATGACCGGCGAGAAGGATGTTCTCTATAAGTCGTTTGCGCCGGGCGGTGTGGTCCCCGAGCAGTTTCTAAGCATTGTGGCGCGCGAATGGATGCCGGGTGGACTGCTGCTGCCATGGGATAACTACGGCTATCAATATGGGGTAAGAGCCCCGTTGGCCTATGCCGCTTTGAAAACCGGCGAGCCGATTTACAAAGATATTCTGCACAATCATGCGGTATGGTCCTATGACATCGGTGTAGGCTGGGCGTATGACGATTTGGTCTGGTCATGGATATGGTGGCCTGGAAACGAAGTGTTGGACAAAAGTACGGATTACAGCTGGTCGGAGCGGGATATAGGCGGGGCGATCGCCGCACAGGGGAACGATTATTATTTAATGCAAATGTGGGATGAGTCGGAACCGGTCTATCCCGCACGTTCCCACGTGAATCCCAATGCTGTTTTGTTGAACGCCTATGGTATTCCGTTATCATTGGACGGCTCGCTAGGCAGCTGTACGAGATTTCATTTCGAGGATACATGGCGCGAAGTGAAATATTCGCTGGGGGAGCCGACACGTTACAACTTTGGCGATGGCTGCGCGGGAGCCCATTCCGTCCTCTTGGTGGACGACTGGGAAGGAATGCGGGCAATGTCCGACTACAGGCAGTTCCGGGCGCTTGAGCTTGATCATCAACATGGCGCGATTGCTGCCGATGTAACCCCGATATACCGGGAGCATTTCAAAGATGCCGTCCAGGTTAAAAGACGAAGTTCCGTTGCAGCTGACCGTTTTTTTGTCATAGAGGATTACGCGGAGTTTCAGGACAATCACCGTTTCACATCCAGATTCGTTCTGCGTCCGACTATCGCCGACACCGGGAACGGGGTGAAATTGGTGAGTCCGGAAGGGATTACTTTGCACTTGATCGACCTGGCGGGAGGGACCGAAGTCAAGGTTGAAACGATAAAAGGAGCGGTTCATTATTATCCGATGGATCAGGAAATGCTGTTGGTCGATTTCCACGGCACATCCGGCAAAAGATTGTTCATCGCGTTCATCTCCAGGGTGTTTGAACCCGTTTCTTCGGTGGAAGGATGGCAGACGGTTCATGATCCTACGGAACAAATGACTTACGGGGATGCCTGGGAACCGCTCCTGGCAAGTCGGGATGTTCTTCCGTTCAAACTGCCCGCCTATATGGAAATGACCCTGCCGATCGGCAGAAGATGGTGGTATTACAAAAGAATAGGGAAATCGACCGGGAAATCGTGGCTGCAATTGCCAAGGGCGATGCACAATGCGAAATGTTGGATGAATGGTCGGGAAATCGATTTATCCTCAATCAGTTCGATGCTCCTTGCTCCCTTTGTGCCCGTTCCTTCCGAATTCGAAGAAGATACGGAAATCGATGTGGTCATCCGTTGCGACGTTCCGGTCAGCCATTTCGATGGCCTGGGCGAAGGGACGATGGGAATTAATGGCGGAGTTTTCGTTTGTTATCCCTGCGAGGAAGAGCAGATCATTGATGCTTCCTATGATGGGAAACACATTGAGGTCAAGACGAGCAAGGACCTGTATCGCTGGCCGTACAGTCTGATGGGGGAATACATTGATGCAGAACCTATACGATAAAATGGAATATTGTTTCGTTTGCGGCGCAGATGAGCTGAAGGTTATGGCGTCCGATCCTGAATGGAGAATCAGGTATGCCGCGGCACTCGCGATCGAAAAAAGAAAGGATTCCGCCTTTTTGCCTATCCTCGATGGGATGCTGGAATTGGAGAATGCCCGCCCTTTGTATTCGCAACCGGTTCCCGAGTATATCGGAGTCAGTGGGGATACGAGCCTGGCGGAACTGGCGCAGCCGTTTCAAGTGGTCTTTCCTGTTCCGGCCGACGAAGATACTCTAGAGGCTTGGAAAACGCGGGGGCGAATTAAACAAGCCGTTTTGTTCGCCATTTATGAAATCGGCTTGGCGAATGAAGCGTTGATTCAAAAAATGCATGCTTATCTGGAAGATGGGCAGGAGGACTCTTCGGTAAAAGCGGCGGCAGTTAGAGCGCTTGGAAAAGTCGGCAATCGAAGCAGTTTGGCGTACTGTGACAAGGTTGCACAACACTTCGACGGACCGATCCGCATGGAGGCGAAGAAATCGCTAAAGGCTCTGAAACAGAGAGAGGGCGGTATCGGATGAAAAGCGATATCGGAAATTTGTATGCACTGATTGAAGAGGCTTCCGGAAAATCATCGTTCAGTTTGTCGCTGTTAAACAGAGAATGGGGCGATGTGGAACAATGGCGTACCGCCGCACAGGTGAAGCTGCATGAGCTCCTTGGCCTTGAACCGGAAGGGGCGCCGATGGCAGCAACAACGGTTTCCATGAAAGACATGGATGGATACACAGAAGAAGTTATCGATCTGAAGTTGGATGCACACTCACAAACGACCGCTTCTTTTTTGCTGCCGAAACAAGGAAACAAGCCTTTTCCCTGCATCATAGCTTTGCATGACCACAGCGGATTTTATTATTTCGGGAGAGAGAAAATCATCGAAAATGAACGTGAGCCGGGCATACTGAGCGGGTTCAAAAAAGAGTGTTACGGCGGACGTTCTTGGGCCAGTGAGCTTGCAAGACGCGGTTATGCCGTGTTTGTCATGGATGCTTTGTATTTCGGTGCACAAAAACTTGATTTCTCGGCCGTTTCGGACGAGATGCTTCAGCGCTGTCCCCAAGTCATGCTGCCAGACCTGAACGAGGATGCTTATATTCAGGCATACAACAAGAATGCTCTTTTCATGGAAGGCTTGGTGCACAGACATATGCTTGCGGCCGGAATTACATGGCCCGGCGTCTTGTTCCACCAGGATAGAAAGAGCGTCGATTATGTGCTTTCCCGTCCCGAGGTTGATCCCGATAGAATCGGCTGCTGCGGGTTGTCGGTAGGGGCTTACCGTTCTCTTCACCTACTTGCACTCGATCCCCGAATTCGCTGTGCTTCCGCTGCGGGATTTATGGCCTCCTGGGGTCCCATGCTGTCCAATAAAATAAGGTACCATACCTTTATGCTCTATATCCCCCGTCTTTATTCCTATTTGGATCTGCCGGACGTAGCCGGTTTGGGAGTGCCTAAGCCTCTGCTCGTCCAGCAGTGCGGTCGGGACGAGTTATTTACCACTCAGGCGATGTCCGCAGGGGAACAGAAGCTGAAGAGGATTTATTCCCAATTGAACGCGAATGAAAGCTTGAAAGTTTCATGGCACGATGTTCCGCATTTGTTCAACGTTTCGATGCAGGAAGAAGCTTTTTCCTGGTTTGATCAGTGGTTGCAAGCGTAAATTTGCAAATGAATGGTGTACAAAAGTAGAAGCCAATAAATCAATCGAGGTATGAAAACATGACTAAGCTTATTCAGGCCGCCATTGGCACAACATGCTCAAAACCAGGTAATCTGATAGAAAATTTAACGCAAATTCGCGAGTTGGCCGAAAAAGCACAAAAAAATGATTGCCATTTACTGGTTACTCCTGAGATGAGCGCTACAGGATACGGGGGATACCCTGAAGTTTTAGCGCTTGCCGAAGAGCCTGGAAAGGGTTATATCTATCACTCTCTTGCGCAAATAGCTAAACAAACCAATATAGTGGTAACCGCAGGGTATGTTGAAAAAAGGCAACATCAGCTGCATATCGCGCATTATGCGGTTTTTCCGGACGGCCGTTTTGTATCGCAGCGAAAACATCGTGCTACACCGGCAGAAGCGCCTCTGGAACCGGGAGTAGAGCTCATATATGACGGAACAGAGGACATTGGTCAGGTGCCACCCGGAAAAGAACAATTTCAAACCTTTATGATTCAAGGGGTAATCTGTGTGATTGTGATCTGCGCGGATTTAGGAGTTCCCCAGCTTTCCACCCTGCTTAAGCGTTCTGGAGTGGAGTTAATGATCCTGCCAGTAGGTGCGGGAGGAGAGCGGGAACAGCGTCTCTCTGTCCAAGAATTGGAGACGGATGAAGGCATCCGAAAATACCGGGAGATGCTCAAACACAGCAGCCTGCCCCAGGAAGGGGCTATCGACAGCTTGCAATACAAACGGGCAACACTTGCTGTCAATATGAGCGGATACGATGGGCAACAGAGATATCACGGTGGTTCAGGGAGCATCGTGTCGGCAAACGGGCAGATTGCGGCATATATCCCGAGTTCCCACATCATTGAATATCAAAAACCGGCTTTTGCCTGTGCTGAACTGAATTTTACTTAGGAGGTGCCAGCAAATGGCAAAGACATACGCTGATGAAATATTGTTTGATTATGGACCGCAGAGAAGTTTTGGAACTGAAGCTAATGCTGCAGGTTTCCTGATTGGCGGCATCGGAACAGGAACCTTTACAATCGGTCAACGCGGTCAGCTTAAGGATTGGGAAATTTTTAATTCCTCCGGGAAGGGAAATTATTTACCTAATACATTTTTTGCGATTCACATTCAGGAAGAAGGAAGTCACGAATCGGTTTCCAGAGTGTTGGAATCACAAATTACACCTCCATACGACAGATCCCATGGGTTTGTGGACTATGAAGTCGGGGGATTGCCGCGTTTTGAAAGATCCGTATTTAAAGGGGAATATCCCTTTGTAACTGTTGATTTATTCGACGATGAATTGCCTGTAGAAGTTACCATGGAAAGCTTTAATCCATTTATTCCTTTAAATGCGGATGATTCCGGCATACCCGTCGGGATCATTCGATACCGGGTGACAAACACTTCATCCAGACCTTTAAATGTCTCTATAGCAGGATCGATGGCCAATTTTTCCGTGTTGAAAAACTATGACCGTCACACATGGAATTATTATCAGGTGACCGATCAACCTGTAAATGAATTCATTCAGGGGGAACATATCAAAGGATTGTTCTATCGCCCCGAGAAGCTTTCTCCGAATGACATGTATTATGGGACCATGGCATTGATGACGGATGAGACGGACATCACTTATAAACGGGCTTGGCTGAATGGCGGCTGGTGGGATGGACTGCAGGATTTCTGGGATGATTTCAGGGAAGACGGACGTCTGGAAGCAGAATCCGCCTATACGCAAAAAGACGTGACAACTCAATCCCCGGGGAACATCGGGTCGCTTGCAATCCACAAACAGCTTCAACCAGGCGAAGAGAAAATATTTCAGTTTACGATTAGCTGGAGCTTTCCAAACCGGGTGAAAAGCTGGAGCAAGCGAATGATTGATGATGATTTTAAAAAGAAGTGCAGTGACCCAAACGGGGATTGTTGTGGGCCTAAAGGGGATTCAGCGGATGCCGCTCCCAGTTATCCTTTAATTAAAAACTATTATGCCACAAAATTTGCAAATGCATGGGAAGCCGGATTATATACGTTTACCGAACTCAATCGTCTTGAAAAACACACCAGAGCATTTCACCAATCGTTCTTTGGCTCCACGCTGCCTAATTATGTTTTGGATGCCGTATCGGCAAATATTACGGTTCTGCGGAGCAATACTTGTTTTCGGTTGGCGGATGGAACATTGATGGCTTTTGAAGGGTGCTTTGATGACAGCGGCTGTTGTGAAGGGAACTGCACCCATGTTTGGAATTATGCCCAAACCATCGCTTATTTATTTCCACAGTTAGAGCAGTCAATGCGCCGTTTGGAATACCAAGTGGAAACAGAAGAAGACGGTAAAATGAATTTTCGCAGTTATAAGCTTTGGGATAGAGGAGGACACGGCCATGTTCCGGCGGCAGACGGCCAATTGGGTACACTTGTCCGTTTATATCGCGAGTGGAAAATATCGGGAGACAACAATTTCCTTCGGGAATTGTGGCCGAATGCCAAAAAAACGCTCGACTACGGTATCAAATATTGGGATCGGGATGGCGACTATGTAACAGAGATTGATCAATTTAACACCTACGATATTACCTTTCAAGGCGCGAATTCGCTTGTGAATTCTTTATTTTACGCAGCGCTCAAGGCAGGCGCGGAAATGGCCCGTTTTCTGGGCGATGAAGAAAGTGCCCTATATTATGAACAGTGTTTTGAAGAAGGACACAAGAGAATGGACAAACTGCTGTGGAACAGCGAATATTATGCTCAAGCGTTGGATGACCCGAATGAATTCCGTTATCAGTATGGAGATGGCTGCCTTTCCGACCAGTTATTTGGCCAAACCCTTGCCCATCTATCCGGACTTGGTTACATTTTGCCGGAGGAGCATGTTAAAAAGGCGATTTATGCCGTATTTGAGCATAATTTTATGATTTCGATGAAAGAGCACCATAATACACAGCGAACTTATGTTTTAAACGGGGAAAGTGGATTATTGCTCTGCACTTGGCCCAAAGGCGGCAGGCCGCGGTTGCCGTTTCCCTATTCCGACGAAGTATGGACCGGTATAGAATATCATGTCGCCACACATCTCATATACGAAGGATTTGTGAAGGAAGGGCTGACCATCGTCAAAGGGATTCGCGACAGACATGACGGTATCCGCCGGAATCCTTGGAACGAGGTGGAATGCGGCCATCATTATGCGCGTTCAATGGCGAGCTACGGCGTTTTCATTGCATTAACAGGCTTCAAGTGTGATATGACATCCGGAGAAATTTCTTTTCGACCTGCTGTACACCCGGATTTCTTTACTTGTCTTTTCTCTACCGGGACTGTATGGGGGACATATACATCAAAGATGGATCAGGATGGAAACCGTCAAGAGAAAATAGAAGTGCTTTACGGCGATCCCTCTTCTGTTCGGCTGGTTCCTGTAAGGGAGATGGGGAAATGAAGCGAATTCGTATAGGTGTGGTGGGTCTTAGCTTTGGCTCTTGGATGATTGAACATGAAATTTTATCGGCTTCTGCTGCGCCGTATGTGGAAATTGCTGCGGTATGTGATGTTCAAGAGCAGAAGGCGCAGGAATGGGGGGCAAAATTGCAGGTTCCCTATTATCAACGGCTTGAAGATCTCTTGCTCGATTCGAGCATTGAAGCTATTGCTTTATTTAGCGGTCCGAATGGGCGCGCAGATCTGATCGAACAAATCATTCTGGCCGGAAAACATGTGATGACGACCAAACCATTTGAAAACAACAGCCTGAACGCGCAAAATATTTTGCAAAAGGCCCAATCGCTGCACAAGGTCATCCATTTAAATTCCCCTTCTCCCATGCTAAACAATGATCTGCTTCAAGCTCAACGGTGGATTGATTCCTATGAGTTGGGAAGACCGATCGCTTTTCGGGCGGAAACCACATGCTCTTACCGGGAGAAGGCAAACGGAACTTGGTATGATGATCCTGAACTATGTCCTGTGGCGCCGATTTTTCGTTTAGGCATTTACATGATTAACGACTTGGTCCGTTTCTTTGGTGAGGTGGATAAGGTTAATGTACTCCAGTCCCGTATTTTCACCGAACGCCCTACGGCAGATAATGCACAGCTGAATATCCTTTTTAAGAATGGTTCGATAGGGAATATTTTTGCTTCGTTTTGTATAGATGATCAACAGTACTATAAAACGGCTTTTGTAATGAATTTTGAACGGGGTACCATTTACCGGAATATAGGTCCACGATCGAATGATCCGGCTGTAAAGAACAACCTCTTGCAAGTTGTCGCTGTTCAAAACGGAAAACAAATTATAGAATCTTTTCAAACAAGAGCTGCGGAGGGATATCAGTGGGATGTGTTTTATAAGACCGTTCGCGGAGAGAGGTTGGAAGATCCGTCTTATGCCGACGATATCGTTGCGGGGATTCGCTTGATTGAGTTGATGAAGGAACAGCAATAAACAGGGAAAGTGGGATAAAGGTGAAAAAACTCAAGGTAGGCTTATATGGTTCTAATGGCCACCAGGTGGATGGAGAGCTTTCGAATATCGAAGAGATCGATCTGGTAGCGGTATGCGGACTGCCGGAGGACAGGATACTTCATTTGCAGTCAAATCCAATAAGATATGATCGGTATGAGGAATTCTTGAAGCACCCTGGCATGGAGCTTGTTTCGATTTGTTCGCCGTTTAGAAGCAGCCAATATGAGGATATCAAAGCTGCGCTCAGCAAAGGACTTCATGTATATGCCGAAAAACCTTTTGTCATGGATATAAATCAATTGGACGAATTAATAAAATTCGCAAATATGCATCAGTTATATTGCAGAGAAATGTCTTCCACAGTTTATCAATCGCCTTATTCGGAAATAAGAACCATTGTAGCCTCGGGACAAATTGGTGATGTCATCCAAGTATTTACCCAAAAATCTTACCCTTATGCCGATTGGAGACCGCAGTCCGAAGAGGTCGACGGCGGTTTAATATTGCAGGCAGGAATCCATGCCGTTAGATTAGTGGAACAAACAGCACTGCGAAAAATACTTTCTATATCCGCAGTGCAAACTCAATTAGGAAACCCTGTTTTACACGGAAAGTTGGGAATGGCTGCAAGCTTTCAAATGCAATTGGAAAATGGGGCTGTCGGTTCGGCCATAGTGAATTACTTGAATTTTGCCGGATCAGGGATCTGGGGTAACGATCATTTGCGTATTTTTGGTACCAAAGGGTATATTGAATCTATTGACGGCGGGAAACAGGTAAAACTTGTTATTGGAAAAACCAGCCAAACGGTGAACGCCGGATCACTTGACCAAATTACACATTTTCATATGTTTGTGCGTGAAATTCTGGGTGTTCCAACTCCTTTGCCGTCGGTGGAAACGGAATTGAGGTCACTCCGCATTGTTTTAAAGGCAAGAAATTCCGCACTTAGACAGGGAGAGTTTATCCATGTATAAACGTGTTTTTACGGATCGCGCCACAGAGACAGCTTTTCTTCTCGGGGGGATAGGGACAGGTAATATTTCCATTGGCTCAAGGGGTCAATTTAAGGATGCCGAAATCTTTAACCGGCCCGGCAAAGGGAATGTTTTACCCTACTTCTTTTTTACAATCTATATTAAAGATTCCAAGGGTCAAGTCATTACCCGTGTACTTGAAAGTGAACTGCAGCCGCCATTTTCCCGTTCTAACGGATATTGGGCTAAAGAAGCGGCAGGACTTCCCAGACTAAAGTCTGCCAGACTGTGGGCTCACTACCCTTTTGTCCATGTAGAATTTGAAGATCCGGAATTGCCTCTGAAGGTCTCATTGGAAGCCTATACTCCCTTTATCCCGTTAAACTTGAAAGATTCCTCTTTACCGGCCTGTTTGATTCGCTACAAGGTCATAAGTCAAAGTGATGAACCTCTTGAAGTGACGGTTACAGGGAATTTGCCGAATGTTGCCGGCGCACAGTCTTTTGAACGGGAGGGTTGGGAGTCGATTAAGTATGCCGATCCGGGAATCAGCGAGTTTCGGGCTGAGCCTGAGTTCAGCGGATTATGGTATCATACGGCTCTGCCTGAAGATCACCTCAATAAAGGATCTATGTGTTTGGTGACAAGAGATCAGCATGTGACCTATAC
>FWWL01010692.1_pt1 | contig 10443 bp, 11 predicted proteins | sample 2228331 | NCBI WGS metagenome assembly FWWL01 (sample SAMEA103939775, study PRJEB20133) | metagenome
CCTCTTTATCCATCCTCTTAAATATACCAAATTTATTCCCTTTTCCTCTACCAAGGGCATTGAGTATACCTTTTGAGCCAGGTATATCAAGGTAGAAAGGTCTTCTTTTAGTGTATCAAGAGGCTTCTTCTCTCAATAGAGAGGTTATTGTTTCCTCGAAATTGAAAGAAGGCAAGGATTCTTTAAATCCTGTTAAATTCATACTCAATTTTATTCAGAAGAGGTTAGAAAGATGATTACCCTTATACCTGAAGAGGTGTATACAGTGAAGAAGGACAGATTTCTTATCATCAGGAAAAATGTAGAGACATACCAGAAGGCATCAAAGAAGGTCAAAACACAGATACTTGATGAGCTATCTCACATATTACATATGAAGAGGCAGTATATTGCCTTGCTCTGAAGGAATGCTGGGAAGATTATAGTAAGGAAGGGTACAGTTACAGAGGAGATAGAGAAATTTAGTGGGCTACTATCCCGTGAATATGAAAACAAACTCAGGAGACTTAATAATGATTGGTCTTAAATCAATTTCAAAGAGATTTTATTTTGAGGAAAGACGGCATCTGTAATGATATCCAGATGAGTATCTATAAACTCTTCCTCTATGGTTCTGTTATATTAAGCATTGATTTTGGAACATCCTGGATAACTGAACAGATATGATATGCCACCTTCCTCAAACATGCTGTCAAATTTTACGAGATTCTCAAAACCATGGCCTCATTACCAGGGACTTTATTGTCCTGATTACAATTTCTGAAGATGAAAACACACTCAATCATGTAGGTGTTGTTCCGTATTTAATAATATTTATTATATCCTCTGATGGTTTTGGAAGTCCTGCAAGTTTCCATGCCTGAAGTGGATCAATGAACTGTTCTGTAACACAGTTTTTCGGTTGATTAAGATTCTTGCAGACAGCATTAAGAATGGGAAAGAAGTTATACCTTCTGTAATACTCCCTGATAAATTTCAGTATCTCGAGTTTTTCATTTGTGAGTTCCTGGATACCCTCTCTTTCCGCAAGTGCACATGCTATTTTCTCATTCCAGTCATTGAAATCAACGAGATAACCTTCCTCGTCTACATTAAACCTTATCCCTTCATACTCAACAACTGGCATAAATACCTCCCTTTTTAAGTTATTCGTTAAAAAATCCGAGACTTTGCATCTGGTTTATTGCCCATTCATCCTCATGATATTCGTCTCCACCGATATCTTTCACACTTCTTGCATACTCTTTTAGAAAACAAAAGACAAGTCGCTTTTTAATACTGTTTAACTTATCTGAAGGATTGTTTATATTATCCTTCAAAGACCATCTTATGCTTAATGAATTTATTACTCTATCAAGATCTTCCTCTTTTATATCTGATTGTATAACCATCGTAAGCCTGTCGTTAGTGTCAGGTATTAATTTGAAAAATTGAACAGGTTCAGATATCTTTATACCTTTTTCTTCAGTCCATTCTTTCAGTCTCGGCACATACATAATATTTTCAATAAAATATTCTCTACCAAGGCTTCTCAGAACCTCATCATATTTTACTGTATCTATCATGTTTATTCCTGAATGCCCGTAATCTCTTTAATCTCTTCTTTTGCTTTTTCAAGTTCCTGTTTCTGTTCATTATCTATCTCGAGTAATAATATCTCAAATTCACCAACATGTGTCTTTTCTTCTCTTGCAATATCAAGTAGAACCTTCTTGATGTCTGGATTCTGTGCGATAGATGCCATCTGCTCATAAAGATTAATCGCATCGAGTTCAGCAATTATACCTGCCCTGAGTATCTCTCTGTCTAAGTTTTCCCTGTCAATTTTTGTGAGATCAATGGGTATCTTTGAAAGCATCTCAGCCTCCTTTATTCTATTTCATCTATAAAAAAATTCTCAATCCTTTCTCTTTCAACTGTTGTTTCAGGTCCATGACCAGAAAGTATCCTGGTTGATGGTTCAAGACTCATAATTTTTTTAAATGATTCTTTAAGTTTTTCTATGCTTCCACCATAAAAATCTGTTCTGCCCACACTTCCCTGAAATACAGTATCTCCTGTAAATATAACGCCATTTCCATAAAGTGATATACTACCCGGGCTGTGACCAGGTGTATTCATCACTGTAAATTCTGTATCTCCCACAGTGATTTTATCACCATCTTTAACGAATAGATCAACAACTGGAAGTCTTTCCATATCATATCCAAAGAAAGCAGCCATATCAGTGGCTCCATCATATATCTCTTTTTCTTGTTCATGGATGGTTACAATCGCACCCGTCTCCCTCTTCAGTTCCGGCAGTGCACCAACATGGTCGAAGTGCCCGTGAGTGCATAATAGATATTTTACACGAAGTTGTTTTTCTCTTATAAATTCCATAATTCTATCAGGCTCGTCTCCAGGATCAATGACTATAGCCTCAAGGGTTTTTTCATCCCACACAATATAACAGTTTGCCTGGAGCGGGCCGACTATAAGTCTTTCTATCCTCACTCTTTCCTCCTTTTTCCTAAGAGTTCCCTGAGAAATAAGAGTTCCTCACTCTTTATAATATTCATAATTGTAATATAAATTACCACCCCTGATGCAACTGATAATAAAAGTGCCAGAAACTTCGGTGTCAGTGAGGTTATCCCTGATGTAAGGATTGAATAGAGATATTTTACCAGAAATGACATTAATAAAGAAGCAAGGAGAATCCTCAAAATTGTGATAAATAATTTCTTTGTACCCAGTCTTCCAAATCTCTTTCTTAAAAGATAATAAAGGATAAAAAAATTTGACCATGATGCAATTGAATTAGCAAGGGCAAGTCCTCCATGTTCCAGAAATCTCATGAGAATAATAGAAAAAATTATATTCACCAGCATACCTGTGCCAGCAACCTTTACAGGTGTGCTGGTGTTCTGTATTGCATAGAATGTTGCTGTTATGATTCTCACTCCAACAATGGACCATATACCGAGACTGTAAAATAAAAGAGCATATGCTGTCTGTATTGTATCATGATGTGTGAATCTTCCTCTCTCAAAGAGGACCTCTACTATCTCATGCCTTAATGCTATAAGGCCAAACATGGAAGGAATTGTTATAAAGAGGAGTAATCTCAGACTGAAGGAAAAATCCTCCTTCAGGGAACCAAGATCATTTTTTGCTGCATGTTCGGAAAACATCGGGAGGACCGCCATGCCCATGGCAACACCGAATATACCGACTGGAAATTGAATGAGTCTCATGGAGTAGTAAAGATATGTGATACTACCTTCTCTCAGAAATGATGCAATTATTGTGCTCACAAATATATTTATCTGACTCACTGCCATACCAATGGTTGCAGGAATGATGAGTATAATTATCTTCTTCAGGGCTTCGTGTCTTAATGAATAGCTGACCCTCAGGTCATAGTTATTTTTTAAAAAAGAAGGTAACTGAATAAGAATCTGGGCAAGTCCTCCAAAAGTGACCCCTGCTGCCACTGCCATGATTGGAATCCTGAAGAGAGAACCCATTATGACTACAGAAGATATTATTGATAGATTGAGCATAACAGGTGCAAGGGAAGGTATAAAAAATACCTTCTTTACATTCAGTGCACCCATCAGAAGACTCGACAGACTTATGAATAATAAAAATGGGAACATGATCCTTGTAAGTGTAACCGTAAGATTGAATTTTTCAGGATTCGATATAAACCCTGGAGCGATTACAGTGACTATTAAAGGTGATGCTATTATACCTATTATGGTTATACTGCCCACTATTATCAGGATAAGAGTGAATACCATCCTCACTATCTTCCTTGCCTCATCATCTCCATATCTTGTCCTGTATTCACTGAGGACAGGTATGAAGGCAGAAGAGATCGAACCCTCAGCAAATAATTCTCTAAGAAGATTTGGAATTCTAAAGGCAACAAAGAATGTATCAGCCACCAGGCCTGCACCAAAAAAACCAGCAAGAACCATATCCTTTACATAACCCGATATCCTGCTGAGAAAGGTTGCAAAGGACATACTCAGTGCCGCAAGTGTTATTCTTTTTTTCTGATCAGTCATCTTTTATCTTCGATCTCGATAATAAGATATCTTTCTGTCGATTGGTTGATCTTGAATCTATCATCTGGTCTGTAACCAGCAATCCAGATAATATCATCATTACTCAGAACCAGGGGTATTGAATATCTCTCATCTTTTGGTATCTTGTTATCGACAAAGAAATCCTGAAGTTTCTTTCTTTTACCGAACCCGAGGGGATAAAAGAAGTCGCCATGCCTCCATGATCTTACAGTGAGTGTATTCTGTGCAACCCTGTCATAATCAAAGACAGCCATGGTTTTTCCATCGCCAATATTAAGAGGTCTCTCCTGTGTAACCTCTGTTTTTATCACCTTATTGATCTCCTTAATATACAGTTCTCCAGGGATCTTTAAAGTGTAGTCTTTAAGTATAACAGGACTTCTCACCGTAAGGATGAGTCGAGAATAAGACTTTATGACTCTTAGATTACGGGGAAGATGGATCCTGTTACCTGATCTTCCTTTTTTAATAAGGTTTATTATTGATTCTATATGTTCAAAGGTAATACCTTCCAGACCTGTAATCTCATCAATTGCGTTCCTCAGAACCCTTCGTAAAAGCCTCTTTTCGATATGCTGAAGAGGTGAGAGAGAGAGTATCAATTCACCATCCATCTTTGACTCAATCGCCTTAGTGAGGATCACTGAAACCTCTCTGTCACAGGCTTCCTCCTCTTCAAGAAAGATCCTTGCCATTCTCGAAAGGGTATCAATAAGGGATGGATTTATTTCCTCCATTCTGGGGATGATAATGAGCCTTATCCTGTTTCGTATATATTCTTCCTTCATGTTTGTAAGGTCAATGGTATAATGAAGTCCCTCTCTATAAAGATAATCTTCTATCTCTCTCCTTTTGACCTCTATAAGGGGTCTGATAATTGAACCCCTTACAGGTGGAATACCTCTGAGACCCCATGGACCTGTCCCTCTTATGAGCCTCATTATAATGGTCTCTGCCTGGTCACTGGCAGTGTGACCCACCGCAATCCTTTGGGCTTTTAAATCATTGAGGACTTCATAAAGTGCCATGTATCTCAATTCCCTGGCTCCTTCCTCTATACCTACACCCTTTGATTTCACAAATCCCATGACATCTATATCCTTCACAATCAGATCCATACCATAATCCCCGAGAAATCTCTTTATGAATTCGATCTCATCTGTTATCTCATCCTCACTTCTCAGATGATGATTAACATAAACAGGGAATATCTCGAGATGAAATCTCTCTTTTAATCTCCACAGGATATGAAAGAGACATACAGAATCAGGACCTCCTGATAAACCAACCAGGACCCTGTCTCCTTCAGTAAGCATTTTATATTCATCAATCGTTCTGAGAACCTTCTGGATTATATCTATATCCTTTTTCATGATAAAGGAAGATATGCCAGAGGATTGAGGTTTATACCTGAAAATATTCTTTCTCTATAATAAAAATAACCTGCAACAGATATCATCACTGCATTATCTGTACAGTACCTCAATGGAGGAATGTGTAATTCGATATCCATCTCCTCTGAAAGTTCTTTGAACCTTCTCCTTAACTCACTATTTGCAGCAACCCCTCCTGAAACCACAATCCTCTTCAGATCCTCCTTCTTCAGTGCCCATTCAACCTTTTTAATGAGGACATCAATAACTGTGCTCTGGAAAGAAGCGACTATATCTGGTATATTCTCTTCCAGTTCATTTCTATTCATGTTTTTTACGAGATTCAATACTGCTGTCTTGAGACCGCTGAAACTGAAATCAAAAGTATCAGGTAGATATGGCCTTGTGAATCTGAATCTTTCTGGATCACCCTTTTTTGAGAGTTCATCGATGACAGGACCTCCTGGATATCCAAGCCCGAGGAGTTTGGCAACCTTATCGAATGCCTCACCAGCTGCATCATCACGGGTCTTACCGAGTTCTCTGTACCTCAGAGGTGCGTCAACCCTGACCATCGTGGTATGACCTCCAGATACAATAAGGCCGAGGAAAGGAAATTCGACCTTTTCCACTGCAAATGGCGAAAAAAGGTGACCCTCAAGATGGTTTACAGAAACAAGGGGTATCTTTTTTACATAAGAGATAGATTTTGCGAATGAACATCCGACAATCAGTGAACCTATAAGTCCAGGTCCCTTACATACAGATATGACATCTATATCATCCATGCTTATGTTTGCATCATCGAGTGCCTGTATGAAGAGCGGGAGTATAACCTCTATATGTCTTCTCGATGCAATCTCAGGCACTATCCCGCCAAATCTTTTATGTATCTCAGCCTGACTGGATACTATATCCGAGATTACAGTAAATCTCCCCTCGTCAACATCCACCACGGATACTGATGTATCATCACATGATGTGTCTATGCCCACTATAAGGAGTCCCAATTTGTTCCTCAATAAAGACCTTCAATTATCCTTACTTTTTCGGATGGATTGAATATGAATAATGAATCATCAAGTCCTGTATTTACCCTCACATTGTTAAGTATTATTTCAATGGTATTCTTATTTGTATCTATTATCTTGAGTCTTTTTACAGGAAAATGTCCCTCCGCAGGGGTTAACTCAATGCTCATTATACCTGGCACAGGAGTCCGTGGCTTGAGTATGATCTTTCCCTGAACCTGTGAGACATGAAAATCTTTCTTCATATCTCCAAGTCCACCAAGGATTGCTATAGGAACTGATCCAAATCTCTCTTTTGAAAAAAGACTTCGGATTGCCTGTTTCTCTTTTTTATTATAAACGATGAGAGTATCATCGTTTATGAATACCTCCTGAGAATCATCACCGCTGTAGATCCATCTGAATCTTGAAGGAATCTTCACATAAAGTTTCCCTTTATATGTAACGGTCTTCTTTAAATCGACAAGGACGCTTCTCTGTTCAAAATCAGCCACCATGTCCGATATCCTTTTATAGGATTCTTCAATCCTGTTAAGTAATTCATCCGTCTCTCCTGAATATGTTAGCGAAATACTCAGAAGTATCACGATACACATTAAAAAAAGAGATCTCATCTCCTCCTCCCTATAAATTCCCTTGGTTTACCTGCAGCCTTCTGGGGACCAACATATCCATCATTCTCGAGCATCTCCATGAGCCTCGCAGCCCTGTTGAATCCAATCTTGAATCTCCTCTGGATGAGAGATATGGATATCTCACCGAGGGACTCTCCGAGTTCTATGACTTTATTATACAGCTCGTCTTCAATCTCTTCATTTTCATCAGAGGATTCATCATTTTTTATCTCGATTGATTCGATGATACTGTAATCAGGTGTGGTTCTTGCCTTTATAAAATCAGTGATTGTTTTTATCTCCTCCTCTGTTACATAGGCTCCATGAACCCTTTTAAGTCTCATGCCAGGGATCATGAGTAACATATCTCCCATTCCTAGAAGTTGTTCAGCACCCTGAGTGTCGAGTATTGTTCTTGAATCTATCCTCGATGTAACCTGAAATGCGATCCTTGCCGGAAAGTTTGCCTTTATAACACCAGTTATAACATCAACGGAAGGCCTCTGTGTTGCACATATAAGATGTATTCCTGATGCCCTTGCCATCTGTGCAAGTCTTCCTATGGAATCCTCCACCTCAGACGCCCCGGTAAGCATCAGATCAGCAAGTTCGTCAATAATTATTACAATGTAGGGAAGCCTTTCCTCTTCTGAACAGATTCTGTTGTAACTCTCTATATTCTTTGCTCCTTTTTCAGCAAGGAGTCTGTATCTCCTTTCCATCTCAAAGACCATCTTTCTCAAGGCATCCCTTGCATCCTTCGGATTCGTCACAACAGGACTGATGAGATGCCCTATTCCTTCGTAAGGAGATAATTCAAGGAATTTCGGATCTATCATCAATAACTTTACCTCTGATGGAGTGGATTTATAAAGAATACTTATGATCATACTGTTCAGGGAAACACTCTTTCCTGAACCAGTTGCCCCTGCGACAAGGAGATGTGGCATCTTTGAAAGGTCTATCACAACAGGATTTCCTATTATATCCTTACCGAGTCCCAGTGTTAATCTTGAAGGACTCTTCTGGAATATCTCCGTCGCAATAATATCATAAAGTGATACCACCTCTCTCCTTGAATTTGGAACCTCTATGCCGATACTTGATTTACCAGGCACAGGATATATTCTTATACTCTGTGCCTTGAGAGAGAGTGAGAGATCATCTGAGAGTGAAACCACCTTGTTTATCTTTACTCCTGGTGCTGGTTCAAACTCATACATAGTGACAACAGGTCCCGGGTGTACATGGGTCACCTTTCCATCTACATCAAAGTCCTTGAGTTTTCTTTCGATGTTCTGGGACAAAGTGAGTATCTCTTCCTTTGATGGAAGGATCGATTCAGTGTTATGGATTTTTAACATACTGAGAGGTGGAAATTCATACTCACCCACCCTCTTTTTGGATACATCGAGTTTAACCTGTTCTTTTCTCGAACTGGTTACGATTCTGAGAATTCCTTCATTATCTTCTTCCATAATCTCTTCCTTTATATCCTCCTCATAAGATGCACCACCCGCCTCCTTCCCTCTCCTGATACCGAGTGAAGATATGGATACAGGACTTAACATTATTGCAGATGTGATGATGAGAAGAAATGTAAACAGATATGAACCAAAGATTGAGAAGAGATCATACATTGTTGTTGAGATTATATAACCCATCATCCCTCCAAGACGGCTCCTCTGGATATCAGGATCAATGGTTAATTCAAGGAGACTGAGAAATATAGAAGATGAGATGATGAGCAATATGCTTCCCGGAATACGAATCCTGTGCCCTTCCATATTAAGCAATCTCCTCAACCCAAATAGAATCATAAAAACAGGAATGAATACAGATGAAAAACCGAAAAGCGTGAATAATATATCTGATATATATGAACCCACAGGACCCCCATAATTCTCGATCTTTTTATATGAAAAGGTAAAGATTGATGGATCCTTTTCTGAAAAACTGATAAGAGATACAAGTACATAGATACCTGTCAGGAGTGCCACCATGCCTTTAATATCCTTTTTTATCTTCAAGAAATCCATCTTATTATCAATATATTAGAAAGATGAGAAGAGTTGCAAGAAGGAATCTGTAATACACAAATATCTCCAGCCCATGATCTTTAAGAAATCTCAAAAGAAAATTTATCGCAAATATTCCAGCGAGAAAAGATGTTATCACGCCTGAAAAAAATATATTCAGATCAGCATCCATTGTACTGAGCTTTCTCAATTCAAAGATGGTTGCGCCAAGAATAACAGGAGTCGAAAGGAGGAACGAAAACCTTGCGGAATCCTCTCTTTTTAATCCGAGAAACAGGGCAGTAGATATAGTTATACCTGAACGGGAAACGCCTGGTATCAATGCAATCGCCTGTGCGATGCCTATAATCATGGCATCCAAGAGACTTACATCATTCAAGACCTTTTTCCTCGAACCCTTTTTATCTGAGAACCACATCACGATACCTATCACCACGAGTGATATGGATATAATAACAGGCGATCTTAGATTCTCCTCCACAAGCCTCTCAAAAGATACCCCTGCAATGCCTGCAGGGATGGTTGCAATGCCTATATAGAAAAGCAATCTCCTTTCATTTTTAATGATATTTAACCAGTCCCTTGCAAAAAAGATTAGAACAGACATTAATGTGCCAAGGTGTAATGCAACATCGAATGTGAGGGTATCCACAGTGCCCTTCCATCCAAAGAGCGCAGGGATTATTATCAGATGTGCGGTACTCGATACAGGAAGAAATTCAGTGATTCCCTGGATAATTCCAAGTATTATTGCCTGTATCATAAAGTATTATAACAGAAAAAATTATGATCTTTATCATATACATAGGCCTCAGTTAATGATTAAAATAATATTATGAAAGAGAGTTGCCCGGGAAGCAGAGAGATAAGGAATCCCTATCCAGAAGAACTGGTATGTGCATACTGCCTCCATATCAATGAGATATGGTCTGATGAGCCTGACACCACATGCAAAAGATGCGGTAGAACCATATCAAGGGAAATGAGACCTTCATGCATAGAGTGGTGTCCCTCTGCAAGGGAATGCATCGGTAATGAAAAGTTTGAAAGAATTATGAAGGCATTAAAAAAATAATTTTAATGGCGGAGGCTTTAGCCTCCGCCCTTTTCTTCAGTGGGATGCAGGAAAGAATGTATAACTTACCCACACAAGTATCCCGAGGAGAACAATCCCGAGCCCTATACTCCACCAGATGAGTTTCTTCTCAACAGGCAAGAGTGGCTCATACTCCATCTTTTCGAGTTCTTCTTTAAGGACAGTCTTTTCTTCTGCCATAATTAACCTCCTTATCCTGTAATAACAGGTG
>FWWL01009389.1_pt1 | contig 10442 bp, 10 predicted proteins | sample 2228331 | NCBI WGS metagenome assembly FWWL01 (sample SAMEA103939775, study PRJEB20133) | metagenome
TGGACCTCCGGGTCGCCATCATCAACAACGGCTTCCTGGGCATGGTGCGGCAGTGGCAGGAACTCTTCTTCGGCCGCCGCTACACGGCCACGCGCCTCAAGAACCCGGACTTCTGCCGCCTGGCCGAAGCCTACGGTCTGCGGGCCCTGCGGGTGAAGCGCCCCGAGGACGTGCTCCCCGCCGTGGAAGCGGCACGGGCCGCCGAAGGGCCCGTCCTCATTGACTTCTGGGTGGAGCAGGAGGACAACGTCTACCCCATGGTCCCAGCCGGCGCGGACCTGGACAAGATGATCCGCCGACCTCACCCAGTCCGAGAATTGGCGTAGCGGAGGGGACGATGCTGAAAGCGAGCCACTTGCCAGAGGATGGGGCGGGAGGACTTCGCATGAAGCGCACCCTCGTCGCCTGGGTGGAAGATAAGCCCGGCGTCCTGAACCGGGTGGCGAGCCTCTTCCGCCGCCGCAACTTCAACATTGAAAGCCTCACCGTGGGGCACACAGAGGCGCGGGGCATCTCCCGCATGACCATCGTGGTGGATACCCAGGGGCGGGGCAGCCACCTAGTGGTCCAAAACCTGCGCAAACTGATCCACGTGCTCAAGGTCCAGGACGTCACCGCAGCCCCGACGGTGGTGCGGGACCTGGCCCTCATCAAGGTCCGCGCCACCCCGGAGACCCGCAGCGAGATCATGCAACTGGTGCACATCTTCCGAGCGCGGGTGGTGGACGTGGCCCCGGATTCCGTCATCATTGAGGTCACGGGGACGGAGGACAAGATTGACTCCCTGGCGGAACTCCTGCGCCCCCTGGGCATCTTGGAAATGGCCCGCACCGGCCGCGTGGCCATGGTACGGGGCCGGGGCAGCAACGGCTGCCCTGCAGGCATGGAAGAAGGACGGGGATGACCTGCTCCGTATACTCCATCCTAGCAGAAAGGGACAGAGGACATGGCCAACATCTACTACGACAAGGATGCGGATCTGAGCCTTCTTGCGGGGAAGACGATCGCCATCATCGGGTTCGGCAGCCAGGGGCACGCCCACGCCCTCAACCTGCGGGATAGCGGCTGCCAAGTGGTGGTGGGGCTCTATGAGGGGAGCCCCTCGTGGGCCAGGGCTGAGGCGGAACACCTCCGCGTGCTGCCTGTGGCCGAAGCGGCCAAGGTGGGCGACGTAGTGGTCCTCCTCACGCCCGATTCGGTGCAGCCCCCCCTCTACCGGGAGCACATCGCCCCCCACCTGGAGGCCGGCGACACCCTGATGTTCGCCCACGGCTTCAACATCCGCTATGGGCAGATCGTGCCCCCGGCCGACGTGGACGTCAGCATGGTGGCCCCCAAGTCGCCGGGACACCGCTTGCGGGAACTCTACGTGGAAGGCGCAGGCACACCAGCCCTGTTGGCTGTCTACCAGAACCCCTCCGGCCGGGCCAAGGAGCAGGCCCTGGCCTACGCCCGTGCCCTGGGCTGCACCCGGGCCGGCGTCATTGAGACCACCTTTGAGGAGGAGACGGAGACGGACCTCTTCGGCGAGCAAGCCGTCCTGTGCGGGGGTGTCACCCACCTCATTGAGGCCGGCTTCAACACTCTGGTGGAGGCCGGCTACCAGCCGGAGATCGCCTACTTTGAATGCCTGCCCGAACTGAAGTTGATCGTGGACCTCATCTACCAGGGAGGCCTCTCCTACATGCGCTACTCGGTGAGCGACACGGCGGAGTACGGCGACTACACCGCCGGCCCCAAGATCATCACCGAGGAGACGCGCCAGGCCATGCGCAAGATCCTGGAGGACGTCCGCTCCGGCGTCTACGCCCAACAGTGGATTGAGGAGAACGAGAAGGGCCGACCTTGGTTCAACGCCCAGCGGGAGGCCCACATGCGCACTCCCATTGAGGAAGTGGGCCGCCGGCTGCGGCGCATGATGTCCTGGCTGGACGCCCGAGAGGTGCGGCCAGGTCCAGGCGGCACCTGGAAGGTGGAGAAACCCGGTGCCTGACGAGAGGAGGAAGCGAGGTTCCATGGACCGCGTCCTCATTTTCGACACGACGCTGCGCGACGGGGAGCAATCCCCCGGCGCCACCCTCAACATTGACGAGAAACTGGACATCGCCCGGCAACTGGCCCGTCTGGGGGTGGACATCATCGAGGCAGGGTTCCCCATGGCTTCCCCGGGGGACTTTGAGGCCGTCCGCCGCATCGCCCTGGAGGTGGGCATGCCGGAGGGCCCGGTCATCGCCGCCCTGGCCCGCTGCCACCCAGGGGACATTGACCGGGCTTGGGAGGCCGTGCGCCACGCGGCCAAGCCCCGCCTCCATGTCTTCCTGGCCACATCGGATATCCACCTCCAGTACAAACTGGGCATCAGCCGGGAGGAGTGCGTGCGCCGCGTGCAGGAGATGGTGCGCTACGCCCGCAGCCTGTGCCCGGACGTGGAGTTCTCCCCCGAGGATGCGGGGCGCTCGGACCCGGCCTTCCTCTACGTGGTGCTGGAGGAGGCCATCAAGGCTGGGGCGACCACCCTCAACATCCCCGATACCGTGGGCTACATGACCCCCGACGAGTTCGGGGCCCTGATCCGCGGCATCCTGGAACATGTGCCTGGGGCGAGGGATGTGGTCATCTCCGTCCACTGCCACAACGACCTGGGGCTGGCCACGGCCAACACCCTGGCCGGGCTGCGGGCTGGGGCCCGCCAGGCCGAGGTCACCGTGAACGGCATCGGCGAGCGGGCCGGCAACACCTCGCTGGAGGAGGTAGTCATGGCCCTGCACACGCGGCGCCAGTACTACGGCCTCCAAACAGGGATTGACACCACTCAGATCATCCGCACCAGCCGCATGGTCAGCACTTACACAGGCCTCCCCGTGCAGCCCAACAAGGCCATCGTGGGGGCCAACGCCTTTGCCCATGAGGCGGGCATCCACCAGGATGGTGTCCTCAAGAACCCCCTCACCTACGAGATCATGCGCCCGGAAACGGTGGGTCTGACGGAGACAAGCCTGGTCCTGGGCAAGCACTCCGGCCGCCACGCCTTCCGGGAGCGCCTATCCAAACTGGGCTACCGCCTGAGCCCCGAAGAGGTGGACCAACTCTTCATCCGCTTCAAGGAACTGGCGGACAAGAAGAAGATGGTGGACGACCGGGACCTGGAGGCCATCGTCGCCGACGAACTCTACCAGCCAGCAGCCACGTGGCACCTGGAGCACGTCCAGGTGATGTGCGGCACGGGGACCCGGCCCACGGCCACCGTCACGCTGCGCCACCGCGACGGCCGGGTAGTGACCGACGCGGACATCGGCACGGGGCCGGTAGATGCCGTCTACCGGGCCATCAACCGCATCGTGCAGGAGCCCAACGAACTGATAGAGTTCTCCATCAAAGCCGTGACCGAGGGGATTGACGCCGTGGGCGAGGTGACCATCCGCATCCAGACGGACGAGCCCATCAACGGCGTCCGGACGCGCGTCTTCAGCGGCCACGGGGCCAGCACCGACATCCTCGTCGCCGCGGCCCGGGCCTACATGAGCGCGCTCAACAAACTCCTGGCTGCCCGCCGGGAGGCGAAGGGAGGCGAGGGATCTCAGGAGGCGCAGGCACCCGCCCGTGTGCCCCGGGAGGAAACCTGAGGAAGCCAGAACTGCGCCACGTGGGAAGTGGGGCTGCAGCACGGCCGTGCCTCACCCCTGAACCCCCTCATCGCACGCAGAGAGGGGTTAGAGACGACCCAACATATGGGTGTAGGAGGTTGTGCCATGTACAGAAGGCAAGAGCGCAAGGAGAAGGAGATGGACATCCACAAACGATGGGAGGAGAGGCTGAAGAAGCGCCTGGGCGAAGGGGAACCTCGCGACTGCTGCCTCGCCTGGGACGAGGAAGGGCTCGCCCGGCAGGGCGCCGGGGAAGGTGAGAGCGCGTCCGCATCCGATTGAGGGGCGGGCACCGCGCCCCTGACGCAGCAGAAGAGGCCCCGTCCGGAACTCCCCCTCTGCGGTGAGGGCCGGCCAGCGTCGGCCCCGTCGCGGCCTCTTGCCATCCACGCCTACAGAACGGAAAGGAACCGTATGTCCCATCCACCCTCTGCCCGCGCGCGCACCCTTGTGGAGAAGATCTGGGACGCACATACCGTCCTGGCGCGGCCCGGCGAGCCGGCCGTCCTCTACATTGACTTACACCTCCTGCACGAGGTGACCTCCCCGCAGGCCTTCGCCCTCCTACGGGAGCGCGGTCTGCGGGTCCGCCGGCCGGACCGCACCCTGGCCACGGTGGACCACAGCGTGCCCACCCTACACCGCGACCGCCCCATCGCCGACCCCCAGGCCGCGGCCCAGGTGGCGGAACTTGTGCGGAACTGCCAGGAGTTCGGCGTACCCTGTTTCGGCATGGACCACCCGCAGCAGGGGATCGTCCACGTCATCGGGCCGGAACTGGGCCTGACGCAGCCGGGGATGACCATCGTCTGCGGCGACAGCCACACCGCCACCCACGGCGCCTTCGGGGCCCTGGCCTTCGGTATCGGCTCCAGCGAGGTGGCCCACGTCCTTGCCACCCAGTGCCTCCTCCAGCACAAGCCCCGCACCTTTGAGGTCCGCCTGGAGGGGAGACTGGGCCCAGGCGTCACGGCCAAGGACGTGATCCTCGCCTTCATCGCCCGCTTTGGCACGGGGGTGGGGACGGGATACGCCTTTGAGTACACCGGCCCTGTGGTCCGTAGCCTCTCCATGGAGGGGCGCATGACCCTGTGCAACATGTCCATTGAGGCCGGGGCGCGGGCCGGACTGGTCGCCCCGGACGACACCACCTTCGCGTACCTGGCCGACAGACCGTATGCGCCCAAAGGGAGGGCCTGGGACGAGGCGCTGGCCTACTGGCGCACCCTGCCCACCGACCCTGGCGCATCGTACGACCGCTCCGTCACCTTAGACGTGACGGACCTGGAGCCGATGGTCACCTATGGCACGAACCCGGCCATGGCCATCCCCATCACTGGCCGGGTGCCCGATCCGCAGGACGCGCCCGATCCTGCCCAGCGCGCGGCCCTGGAAAAGGCTCTCCAGTACATGGACCTGCGCCCCGGCCAGCCTCTCCTGGGACACCCGGTGGATGTGGTCTTCATCGGCTCGTGCACCAACGGGCGCCTCTCGGACCTGCGGGAGGCGGCCCGGGTGCTGCGCGGCCGCCGCATCAAGCCCGGTGTGCGGGCCCTGGCCGTCCCCGGCTCGCAGGAGGTGAAGCGCCAGGCTGAAGCCGAGGGCCTGGACCGCATCTTCCAGGAGGCCGGGTTTGAATGGCGGGAGCCGGGGTGCAGCATGTGCATCGGCATGAACGGCGACCAACTGGAGCCGGGCCAGGTCTGCGTGAGCACCAGCAACCGCAACTTTGAAGGCCGCCAGGGCAAGGGCGGGCGCACCCTCCTCGCGAGCCCCCTCACAGCCGCCGCCAGCGCCCTGGCCGGGACGGTGGCCGACCCCCGCCCCTTCCTGGAAAGGTGAGAGGAGAACCATGCTATGGAGCCGTTCACCGTCCTCAGGAGCAGGCTTGTGCCCCTGCCCCACGAGAACGTAGACACCGACCAGATCATCCCCGCTCGCTTCCTGAAAGTGACCGACAAGGCGGGCTTGGGCGAGGCCCTCTTCGCCGATTGGCGTGTAGACGAAGCCGGCCGCCCTCGCCCGGATTTCCCCCTGAACCGACCGGAGTTCGCAGGGGCGCAGGTGCTCCTCGCAGGTGGCAACTTCGGGTGCGGCAGTTCCCGGGAGCACGCGCCCTGGGCCCTCCTGGCCTACGGCTTCCGGGCGATCATCAGCACCTCCTTCGCCGACATCTTCCGCAACAACGCCCTGAAGAACGGCCTCCTGCCGGTGGTGGTGGACTCCGAGACGCTGCGGGATCTCTTCGCGGCCGTGGCCGTGGACCCCACGGCGGAGGTCCAGATTGACCTGGAAAGCCAGACCCTGCGCCTCCCCGACGGGCGGGAAGTGACCTTCCCCATAGATCCCTTCGCCAAGCGCCTCCTCCTGGAGGGGAAGGACGAACTGGACTACCTCCTCAGCCTGGAAGGGGCCATCCGGGAGCACGAGGCGGCCCATCCAAACTGGGTGTGCACGGTGGTGTAGGACCTATGGACGGTTCCTTGGCACGCTGCTTTTGGAGAGGGGGGTGTTTCGGGGCGACCCGCGGCCTTTCGGGGCCAGCGGTCGCCCTGGCGATCCGTCCTCCAGCGCGGTGCGAGGATACGGCGCTCCTATCGTACCCTGCTGAACCCTGCGCTTGGAGGATGAGCCATGTCTGTGGAACTGTACGACACCACGCTGCGGGATGGAGCCCAGCACGAAGGGATCACCTTTTCTCTGGAGGATAAACTCAAGGTCACCCTGAAGTTGGACGAACTGGGCATCGCCTACATTGAAGGCGGGTGGCCCGGCTCCAACCCCAAGGACGCGGCGTATTTCGCCGCGGTGCGGGAGTTGCCCCTGCAGCAGGCCCAGATCGCAGCCTTCGGTTGCACCTGCCGTGCCGGCCAGCGGCCCGAAGAGGACCCCCAGATCCTGGCCCTCTTGGACGCTGGCACGCCCGTGGTGGCCGTCGTGGGCAAGTCCTGGGATCTGCACGTGCGGGAGGTCCTGGGGACTACACTGGATGAGAACCTGCGGATGATCCGCGAGAGCGTCCGCTACCTGAAGGCGAAGGGGCGGACCGTGTTCTACGACGCCGAGCACTTCTTTGATGGCTACCGGGCGAACCCCTCCTACGCCCTGGCGACCCTGGAGGCCGCGGCCGAAGGGGGCGCGGACCGCCTGGTCCTCTGCGACACCAACGGCGGCACCATGCCATGGGAGGTGGAGGAGGTCGTCCGTCTGGTGGCCTTCCGGCTGGGGATGCCCCTGGGCATCCACGCCCACAACGACGCCGGCTGCGCCGTGGCCAACAGCCTGGCCGCGGTCCGGGCCGGGGCGGTCCAGGTCCAGGGGACGGTCAACGGCTACGGCGAACGGGTGGGGAACGCGGACCTCTGCACCCTCATCCCCAACCTCGTCCTGAAGATGGGCATCCCCTGCGTGAGCGCGGAGCAGTTGCGCCGCCTGACGGCGGTGTCCCGCTTCGTCAGCGAGATGGCCAACGTGCCCCACGACCCTCGCCTTCCCTACGTGGGCAGGGCGGCCTTCGCCCACAAGGGCGGCCTCCACGTGCACGCCATCCTGCGGGACGAGCGGGCCTACCAGCACGTGGACCCGGCCCTGGTGGGCAATGAGAAGCGGGTGTTGGTCTCGGAACTTTCGGGCCGGGGGAACCTCCTCTACAAGGCCCAGGAGTTCGGTGTGGATGCCGATGGCCCGGCAGTGCAAGCGGTCCTGGCGCGGATCAAGGAACTGGAGAGCCGGGGCTTCCACTTTGAGGGGGCTGAGGCTTCCGTGGACCTGATGCTGCGGCGGGCCCAGCCAGGGTACAGGCCTCCCTTTGAACTGGTGGACTTCATGGTGGTGGTGGAGCACCGGTTGGGCAGGGGGGTCTTCGCCGAGGCCACGGTCAAGGTGAAGGTCGGCTCCGAGGAAGTGCACACCGCGGCCGAGGGGAACGGCCCCGTCAACGCCCTGGACCACGCGCTGCGCAAGGCGCTTCTCCCCCATTACCCGGCACTGGCGGACATCCACCTGACGGACTACAAGGTGCGCATCCTGGACGGCGAACACGCCACCGCCGCCATCACCCGGGTCATCATCACCAGTTCCGATGGGACGCGTTCGTGGAGCACGGTGGGGTGTTCCACCAACATCATTGAGGCCAGTTGGCAGGCCCTGGCCGACAGCATGGAGTACGGCTTGGTGAACGGGGCGTTCGGCCGGAGGAGCCTCTCCCCGGTCGGCGCTCAGCCCTCGGCCGCCAGCGGCCAGGGGTAACGGTGCGGCCTGCCATGGGCAATCTATCGCGAGGGGAAGGGACATGGCTACATTCACAATAGCGGTCCTGCCGGGCGACGGCATCGGCCCGGAGGTGGTGGCAGAGGGCCTGCGGGTGCTCCAGGCGGTAGGGGAGCGGTTCGGGCACATCTTCCGGACCCAGGAGGCCCCCATCGGAGGGTGCGCCATAGATGCGACGGGCTCGCCCCTCCCCGAGGAGACGTTGGCCCTGTGCCGAAAAGCCGACGCGGTCCTCCTGGGGGCCGTGGGCGGTCCCCGTTGGAGTGACCCCCAGGCCTCGGTGCGCCCGGAACAGGGGCTTCTGGACCTGCGCCAGGCGCTCCACCTCTTCGCCAACCTGCGGCCGGTGCGGGCCTACCCGGGGCTGGAGCACGCCACGCCCCTGCGGCCGGAGGTCGTCGCCGGCACGGACCTGGTTATCGTGCGGGAACTTGCGGGGGGCTTGTACTACGGTAAGCCCCAGGGTGTGCGCCGCACGGACCAGGGCCGCGAGGCCGTGGACACCCTGTTCTACCGGGAGCAGGAGATAGAACGCCTCCTGCGGGTTGCCTTTGACCTGGCCCGGGGGCGCAGGAAGCGGCTGACCTCGGTGGACAAGGCCAACGTGCTTGCCTCGTCGCGCCTGTGGCGGGAGGTGGCCCACGAAGTGGCGCGGGACTACCCCGACGTGGCCTACGAGGACCTGTATGTAGACGCCTGCGCCATGCACCTGGTGCGGCGGCCGGCCTCGTTTGACGTGGTGGCCACGGAGAACCTGTTCGGCGACATCCTCTCGGACGAGGCGGCGGTCCTGGCCGGCTCCCTGGGGATGCTCCCCTCGGCTTCCCTGGGGGCCGAGGCCCGCCCCAACGGGCTACGGCCGGGCCTCTACGAGCCGGTCCACGGCTCTGCGCCGGACATCGCTGGACGGGGCATCGCCAACCCCCTGGGGACGATCCTCAGCGTGGCCTTGATGCTGCGCCTCTCCTTCGGGCTGGAGGAGGAAGCCCGGGCCGTGGAGGGGGCAGTAGAGGCGGTCCTTGCGGAGGGCTTCCGCACGCCGGACGTGATGTCGCCGGGCATGCGGCAGGTGGGCACGCGGGAACTGGGCGAGCGGGTGGCCGAGGCGGTGCGGGGTGGGGAGTTTGCGGCATCCCACTCAGGGCCTTTCTGAGCGCGTTTCCCCTTTCTGTGGTATCATACTGCCCAACTTCTGCGCAAGACGGCTTCGCCGGCGGCCTTCTTGACTGTCGGGGCAAGTTGTGCTCGGCAAAGTTCTCTGCGGTTCGTCTGCGCGACTGGGAAGAAAGGCTTGTAGGATGACGATGGGCTTCACGAGGACGCTGTTTATCATCTGCGGTTCGCTCTGTGTGGGATTGGGCATTCTGGGCATGTTCTTGCCCCTTGTGCCGACCACCCCCTTCCTGCTTTTGGCTGCTGTGTGCTATGCGCGCAGCTCAAGGCGGTTCTACCATTGGCTCATGACCAACCGCTGGTGCGGGGAGTACATCCGGAACTACAGAGAGGGCAGGGGCATTCCCCTCACGCAGAAGGTGCTCACGATCCTTTTGCTGTGGCTCACCATCGGCTATACGGCGTGGGTTGTGGTATCGCTTTGGTATGTGAGGCTCATCCTAGTCGGCATTGCCGTCGGGGTGACCCTTCACCTGGTCAGGATCAAGACGTTCAAGCCGGAACCCCGGAGTAGCCCGTCGCCCCGAGGATATCCCACACCTCCTGAGGAGCCTGCCTGAAGACTGGGATAGAGCTGCGGCTCTGGCAAGGGACTTCTCCAAGCAGCGCAAAGCGGCCCGCCCAAGGGACGTCTCCCTGGCACGGGCCGCTTGCAGGTGCCGGTGGTTTCTCGCGAGGGCACTCCGTCCCACGGCAGGCCTGGATGCCCGATCCTTCCTTCAGCGGCTGCCTCCGGCAGGCTTGCCGAACAGAGCCTCCACCTCTTCGGCGGTCATCTTGCCCGCCGCCTGGAGGAGTCGGGCCACGAAGATGGGCTCCGGCACGGCCCCTTCCTGGTGCACCGTCTCGTTGAAGACGGTGCGGGGCACCCCCATCACGCCGTACTTGTTCGCCAGGTGCGGGAACTCTATGGCCTCCACCATGTCGGCACGGACGAGGTCGCTTTCCATGGCCAGTTGATGGGCGAGGCGGACCGCCCCGGGGCAGTACGGTCAGGTGGGGGTGACGAAGACCTGGATGTGCACCGGCTCCGTCAGTTGCTCCAGGGCCTTGCGTGTGGCATCGGAGAGGGAAGTGGTCCCCCGCGAGACATCCAAGATGTCCTCAATGAGGGAGGTAAACTCGTACCCCGAGGGGATGCCGTAGAAGCGGATGCCGTAGTCCTTCTCCCCCACCACGGCGATGGCAGGGATCTTGTCCACCCCGTATTCCTTGGCCTTCTCTGCGTCGGTGACGAAGTTGTAGATTTCCGCCTCAATCTTGTCCGAGAGGTCGGCCACCTCCCGCACGATCTGCTCCGTCTCCTTGCAGTACTGGCAGGCGAAGGTCTGGGTGAACATGACCAGGCGCACCGGG
>FWWL01010696.1_pt1 | contig 10438 bp, 10 predicted proteins | sample 2228331 | NCBI WGS metagenome assembly FWWL01 (sample SAMEA103939775, study PRJEB20133) | metagenome
GTAATCACGTAATCTCATCGCGGCAACGTGCGAACGTGGAATGTAAGGACATCATCACACGACAATCACGTAATCACGTAATCTCCTTCCAGGTCACGGAGTGAGATCCAATGAACGGTATTCTCAGTGGAATGCGAGTCGTCGAAGGATCGGCGTTCGTTGCTGCGCCGCTCGGTGGTATGACCCTGGCACAGCTGGGCGCTGATGTCATTCGTTTCGACTCGATCGGCGGCGGTCTTGACTACAGGCGCTGGCCTGTGACTCTCGACGGCAAACATAGCCTGTTCTGGGCAGGTCTCAATAAAGGCAAACGTTCGATTGCCGTCGATATTCGTCACCCGCGTGGGCAGGAATTGCTGACGCAACTGATCTGTGCGCCCGGCGATGAGGCGGGGTTGTTCATCACCAATTTCCCGGCGCGCGGCTGGCTGAGCTACGAGACACTGAAAGCGCATCGCGCCGATCTGATCATGGTCAACCTGCTGGGGCGGCGCGACGGCGGCTCGGAAGTCGATTACACAGTCAATCCGCAGCTGGGTCTGCCCTTCATGACCGGTCCCTTCACTTCGCCCGAGGTGGTCAATCACGTTTTGCCGGCGTGGGATATTGTCACCGGCCAGATGATTGCCCTTGGTCTGCTGGCTGCCGAACGCCATCGACGGCGCACCGGCGAAGGGCAGCTGGTCAAACTGGCGCTGAAGGATGTCGGGCTGGCAATGATCGGTCATCTCGGCATGATCGCCGAGGTGATGATCAACGACGCTGATCGCCCCAAACAAGGGAACTATCTGTATGGCGCTTTTGGGCGCGATTTCGAGACCCTCGACGGCAAACGGGTCATGGTTGTCGGGTTGACCGACCTGCAGTGGCAGGCGCTCGGCAAGGCGACCGGGCTGACCGATGCCTTTACGGCGCTCGGTGAGCGCCTTGGTCTCGATATGAACGAAGAAGGCGACCGCTTTCGCGCGCGACGAGAAATCGCAGCTCTGCTGGAACCCTGGTTTCATGCGCGTACATTCGCCGAGGTGCGTCGCATCTTCGAGCAACACCGCGTCACCTGGGGACCGTATCGCACAGTGCGGGAGGCGATCGCTCAGGACCCGGATTGTTCACCGGACAACCCGATGTTCAGCGTGGTCGATCAACCTGGCATTGGCGCCTATCTTATGCCCGCCTCGCCGTTCGATTTCAGTCGGATGCCGCGGCTGCCGGCGCAGCGTGCACCGCGACTCGGCGAACACACCGACGAGATCCTGCTGGATGTGCTTGGCTTGAGCGAAGGCGAAGTCGGCAAACTGCACGATGAAGGGATCGTCGCCGGACCTGACGTTCCGTAAGGGGAACGGTTCACGATTGGGGGTTCGGGGGAAGCCCGCGAGATTACCCATCGGCGGCGGGATGGCTGTTGCGAGCGCCGTGAGACGTCGCCCCGCCGACGCAAAATACCACAGGTATGGTAAGTGTGCAGACTTACCCGTAAGGAGGCGTTATGAAACTTCCTGTTCACTTCTACAAACCGCTGGCGGCTGGCGCGCCGCAACCGATCCGCGAACTGCCGGTGCGGCCCGAGCGTGTGATCCACTTCTTCCCGCCGCACATCGAGAAGATTCGCGCGCGCATTCCCGACGTGGCAAAACAGGTGGATGTACTGTGCGGCAACCTGGAAGACGCCATCCCGATGGATGCCAAAGAAGCGGCGCGCGCCGGGTTCATCGACGTCGCCCGCGCTACCGACTTCGGCGACACCGCGCTGTGGGTGCGGGTCAACGCGCTCAACAGCCCCTGGGTCCTCGACGATATTGCCGAAATTGTTGCCGCAGTCGGCAACAAACTCGATGTGATGATGATCCCCAAGGTGGAAGGACCATGGGATATTCATTTCGTCGACCAGTATCTGGCGCTGCTGGAGGCAAAACACCAGATTCAGAAGCCAATCCTGATCCACGCTTTGCTCGAAACGGCGCAGGGGATGATGAACCTTGAAGCGATCGCCGGCGCAAGCCCGAGGATGCACGGCTTCAGCCTGGGACCAGCGGACCTGGCGGCGTCGCGCGGCATGAAGACGACCCGTGTCGGCGGCGGGCACCCATTCTACGGCGTCCTTGCCGATCCACAGGAAGGGCAGGAGCAGCGCCCCTTCTACCAGCAAGATTTGTGGCACTACACGATTGCGCGCATGGTCGATGTCGCTGTTGCGCACGGGTTGCGCGCTTTCTACGGACCATTCGGCGACATCAAGGACGAAGCCGCCTGTGAGGCGCAGTTCCGTAACGCCTTCCTCCTCGGCTGCACCGGCGCCTGGTCGCTCGCACCAAACCAGATCCCAATCGCCAAGCGCGTTTTCAGCCCCGATGTCAACGAAGTCTTGTTTGCCAAACGCATCCTCGATGCCATGCCCGACGGTTCCGGCGTCGCTATGATCGATGGCAAGATGCAGGACGACGCAACCTGGAAGCAGGCGAAGGTGATCGTCGATCTGGCGCGCTTGATCGCCAAAAAAGACCCCGAACTGGCGCAGGCGTATGGTCTTTGAGCAGAGGAGGGCGGCATGAGCGTCAAAACCAATCCGGGCAATTTTTTCGAGGATTTTCGGTTGGGGCAGGAGATTGTCCACGCTACTCCGCGCACCGTCACCGAGGGGGATGTGGCGCTCTACACATCGCTCTACGGGTCGCGGTTTGCGCTGACGTCTTCGACGCCGTTCGCCCAGACATTAGGGCTGGAGCGCGCTCCTGTCGACAGTCTGCTCGTGTTCCACATTGTGTTCGGCAAAACGGTGCCCGATATTTCGCTCAATGCGATCGCCAACCTGGGGTATGCTGGCGGGCGCTTTGGCGCAATCGTGTATCCCGGCGACACGCTCTCGACGACCTCGACTGTGATCGGGCTGCGGCAGAACAGGGATGGCAAAACCGGCGTCGTGTACGTTCATTCGGTCGGCGTCAACCAGCGGAACGAAGTCGTGCTCGAATACACACGCTGGGTTATGGTGCGCAAACGCGATCTGGACGCACCTGCACCGGAGACAGTTGTGCCGGCGTTGCCCGAGTCGGTTGCTGTGACTGATTTGACGGTTCCGTACCGTCTGCAGCCGGGGCAGTACGACCTTGCGCGTGCCGGAAGCCCGTATGTGTGGGAAGATTACCAGGTGGGCGAGAAGATCGACCACGTCGATGGCGTCACGATTGAAGAAGCCGAGCATATGCAGGCGACGCGCCTGTACCAGAACACGGCGCGGGTGCACTTCAACCAGCACGTCGAGAAAGAAGGACGTTTCGGGAGGCGAATTGTCTACGGCGGGCATATCATCAGCCTGGCGCGCGCGCTGTCGTTCAACGGGCTGGCGAACGCCCTGAGCATTGCCGCGATCAACAGCGGTCGTCATACGAACCCGAGTTTTGCTGGCGATACAATCTATGCCTGGTCGGAAATCCTCGACAAGATGGAGATCCCGGGGCGTGCTGACATCGGTGCGCTGCGGGTGCGCACGGTCGCCGCCAAAGACCGCCCATGCCACGACTTTCCGCACCAGAATGCCGATGGAACCTACGATCCGGCAGTCGTGCTCGACTTTGACTACACCGTGCTCATGCCACGACGAATCTGACACAACGCCAGAGCCGCCACCGGTATCGCCCGATCCGTGCAGACGGGTGGTATCGATGCGGTATTTGCCTTTGAACGGGGCATGGCGTCGTCCGGTGATGGATGTCGGGCGGGATGTATCTTCGTGTGTTGTTCGCCAGCGGCGCCCTTTGTTTGTACAGAAACGATGGGGAACGACGTATCATGCGGCATAGCGTCGTTGCAATGCTACAGGCAGGAGGCGTTGCGATGCAACGCCTCTACGTGGTATGTGTACCCAGGGTCCACGCTGGCGGGCGTTTCTCGATGAAAGCGTCGATCCCTTCCTGCGCGCAGGGTTCCATCATGTTGCACGCCATCGTCTCACCCGCCAGCCGGTAGGCATCAGCGATGCCCATTTCGAGCTGGCGGTAGAAGAGCGACTTGCCAATCGCAATCGCTTCTGCCGGGCGGGCGATGATGGCATCGATCAGACGCTGCACTTCGGCATCGAGATCAACGGCGGGGACGACACGGTTAACCAGTCCAAGCGCCTGTGCGGTGCGGGCGTCGATACGTTCGCCGGTGATGAGCATCTCGAAGGCGGCTTTGCGCCCGACATTGCGCGACAGAGCCACGGCTGGCGTGGAGCAGAACAACCCCACATTGATGCCGGATACGGCGAATGTTGCGTCTTCAGAAGCGACAGCCAGGTCGCACGTGGCGACCAGCTGGCATCCGGCTGCTGTCGCGATCCCGTGCACCCGGGCGATCACGGGTTGCGGCATACGCTGGATCGTCAACATCATCTGCGAGCAGCGGGCGAACAGTTCTTCGTAGTATACCTGGCTGGGGTTGGCCCTCATCTGTTTCAGATCGTGCCCGGCGCAGAACGCTTTGCCCCGACCGGCAATGACGACCACGCGCGCCTGTGGATCGGCGGCTGCAGCGTCAAGTTCCGTCTGAAGTGCGGATAGCATTTCTTCGGAGAGGGCATTGAACTGGCGGGGACGGTTCAGGGTCAGCCGCACTACGCCGCGTGCGTCGCAGTCGGTGATCACATATGGCTCAGTTGCGGGGAGAGCGTCTGTTGGGTGCATACCGGGCTCCTTTACGTCTCTGTATGAGCAACACCGTTTCCTTCAGGCATTATACACTGTTTAACTCGTCAGCCCCTCCCGGCGGGCAATGTCGGCGGCCTGCGTGCGATTTTCCGCCTGGAGTTTGGCAAGGATGTTCGAGACGTGGTTCTTGACCGTTCCCTCGGTGATGTGCAGCCGTCCGGCAATCTCGCGGTTGCTCAGCCCCTGCGCCAGCAACACCAGCACTTCACGTTCACGCTCCGACAGATCGAACAGAGGCGTTTCGGCGCGCTGCCTGCCGGTCGCCACCTCGCGCAGGGTGCGGGAGGCAATTTCCGGCTGGATGAAGACATCACCGGCATGAACGCGTCGGATGGTCTGGATGAGCGTGTCGGCAGGAGCATCCTTGAGCAGGTAGCCCGTCGCGCCTGCGCGGATGCTCTGAAACACATAGTCATCCCGGTCGAAAGTGGTCAGCACAATCACGCGCGCCTGGGGCCACGCGGCAATAATCGCACGGGTGGCATCCACACCATTCATCACCGGCATCTGGACATCCATCAGGATGATGGCGGGACGCAGGCTGAGCGCTTCCCGAACTCCTTCGGCGCCATCCTTCGCCTCGCCGACCACGCGCATACCGGGTTCGAGGTCGAGGATCGTCCTCAAACCCTGGCGCATCAGGGTCTGGTCTTCAATAATCAGAATAGAGATGTCTGGTTGCTCCATAATGCCCTGCTCACTGCTCGTGAGCGATGAGCGGCAGCACTGCCTCGATTGTCGTTCCCCACAGATGCTGCCCATTTGACGTCGCTGACAGAACGCCGCCGACTCCTTCCACCCGTTCGCGCATGCCGCGCAGCCCATAATGACCGGGGCGATCGAATGCATCTGCAGGCAGACCCGCGCCATCATCCTGAATGCAAAGGCGCACATCCTGTGGCGAAACGGTCGCCACAACTTCGACGTGCGTGGCGTGTGCATGCCGCTCGACATTGGTCAATGCCTCCTGTGCGACCATCCACAATGTTTCGGCAAGGACTAGCGGGAGCCGGTCGAGCGCCGGGTCAACCCGGCAGATGACGTTGATCCCGCTACGCTGACTGACTGCCACGCAGTGTTCCATCAGCGCCTGTTGCAGTGGACGATCTCCCAGACCAGGAGCGCGCAAACCGGCGATGGTGCGCCGGAGCGCCGCCATGCTCTCGCGCACCTGAATCTTCATTGTTTCTATCTGAGCGTCTGCACGTTGCGGATCGACCCGGTAGAGGCGCTGCGCCGCCTCGAGTTGCACGCTCAACGCCGAGAGCGTATGCCCCAGGTAGTCGTGCATGTCGCGCGCAATACGTTCGCGTTCCCGCAATCTCGCCAGTTCGACCGCCTGGTCGCGATTGCATTCCAGTTCGCGGCGCGCCGCTTCCAGTTCGGCAATCAGCCGGCCACGTTCGCTGCTGGTGCGCATGGTATAGTAGATAAGCAGATACATCCCGATCAGGAATACCCCAAGACCGGCATTCGCCGCTGCCAGACCAGGATCGAGATTCTGGACGCGCCAGCCCGCCGACTGGAAGGTCGTCAATATCAGGATCACCACTATGGTGATGATCGCGGGCAGCGGCGTCAGCAACCCAAACGATTGACCCACCAGCATGAAGATCAGCGTAAACAAGTGCTTGAACAGGGACGACTGGATCAGCCAGGCGACGATGCCCCCGCCAAAATAGATTGCGTGCTGCCAGAGTGGCGGGGGCCAGCGCTGGACAAAGACGTACAGCCGCAGGTATACCCCCAGTTGCACCGCCAGCAGTGTCGTAACCACCGCGACACGCCAGTCCAGCGCCGCGCGTTGCTGCCAGATGGTGACTGCAGCATATGACAGGTAGAGCAGAGTCGTGACGATGTGCCAGAACCAGATGTAGGGAACAAAAATGCGCCCTGGAACTGGCAAATCAGGATCGTCGTCAAACGTCCTGATTGCCGGAACAACACGTTCTATGAGCGATCGCATATTCAGAATCTACACCACAATCAGCCTGACCGCAATGGGTCAACCCGCCGCCATCCAGATCGCTTCCATCAGCGAAAGCGTCAGAAACGGTTCGCCGGTCCGGAGCGCCAGACTGTGCGCCAGAATGACCGGCGTCAGACTGCGCTTCCCCAACAAGAACAACCCGCCAGGTATCAACCCGTACACCAGGCTGAACACAAAACCGACGATGTTGAGCGCCCATACACTGTGATAGAGTGCGAAGAGCAGACTGGAAGCGACCACCTGACCCCACGCCGGGATCTGCATCCGTTCGAGTTCTTCCATGTTCCCGCGATGAGATTACGTGATTACGTGATTGTCGTGTGATTATGTCCTTACATTCCACGTTCCACGTCTGCACATTCCACGTTCACACGTTTCACGTTCACACGTTTCACGTTGCCGCGATGAGATTACGTGATTACGTGATTGTCGTGTGATTATGTCCTTACATTCCACGTCTGCACATTCCCACGTTCCACGTTCCACGTTCCCTCGTTCGCACGTTCCACGTTCCCACGTTCGCACGTTCCACGTTCCCACGTTCGCACGTTCCACGTTCCTGCGTTCCACACTCCACGTCATTCCCTCTGCCAGCGGAAGAAGCGCGCTGCCAGAATACCTGTCGCCAGGGCATACCCGATGGCGAGCGCCAGGTTGCGTGCCACATCTGTACCCAGGTCGCCGTTGATCAGTGGCGCCCGCACCAGTTCACCGATGGCATAGGCGGGGAGCAAACGCGCTATTGTTTGCAGCCATTCCACCATCTCCGTGACAGGAATGACCAGACCGGCGATGAACAACTGCACGAAGTACAGCACCTGCCCGACAGCAATCGTCACGTTCTGGTTGGGCGACAGGCTGCTGACGCACTGTCCCAGAGCTACAGAGACGATGACGGCCAGCGTGATCATTGGCAGGCTCAGAATCAAGCCATCGAACGAGACCCTCCAGCCAAAAGCGACGGCGGCGAATCCCAGAACCAACGCCGTCTGCGCCAGACCCATCAAAACATTGACGACCATGAATGCGCCAAAGAGATGGACGGCGGGTGTTGGCGTCGCCTTCAGGCGCCAGAGGACGCCAGTGGTGCGCATACTGGTCATAAACGCCGACCCGCCAAGCAGTCCGAACGACAGAATATTCAGCACCACAACCCCTGGGACAACCCACTGCATGAACGTTGCGCCATCGACTGCCATCTCACCAAACACGAAGCGGTAGATGATCAGCAGGAACACCGGAAAGACCAGGTTCCAGAACACTGCCATCGGCTCACGGGCATATGAGAGTGTCAATGCTTTCGAGAGTATCATGAATCGTTTCATGGCTGGCTCAGGCTCCTTCCTGTCAATTTGAGATAGACATCCTCCAGGTTGGGCTGACGCACGGCAATATCCCGCACCTGACGTCCATACTGCTGCGTTATGGCGTAGAGCGCCTGTAGCGTGGCTTCAGGATTGGTTGTTTCGATTTCGAGGTGTTCGCCGATATAGCTCATCTGCGTTGCACCAGGCAATGGCGGCAGCGTCTCCAGCGGCAGCTCGACCGTCGCGCGCAGCACCGGTTGTATATCGGCTGTGGTGATCAGGCGGTGCGGCGAGTCGCACGCTACAATCCGCCCTTCATCAATAATCGCCACGCGCCCGCACAGCGCCTCTGCTTCGTCCATACTGTGCGTTGTAATCACAATTGTGCGTCCCTGATCCTTCAGCGTGCGAATGATGCACCAGACCTCACGGCGCGCCGCCGGATCGAGTGATCCGGTTGGTTCGTCGAGCAACACGATCTCCGGGTCGGTAGACAGTGCAATCGCCAGCGCCAGGCGCTGCTGCTGCCCGCCCGACATCTTGCGTGCATGCCGGTGCGCCTGATCGCCGAGGTCGAACTGTTCCAGTAGACGCTGGATCTGGCTACGCGACGGATAGACGTTGTAGAGCGCCGCGTAGACCTCAATGAGTTCACATGCAGTCAGCCGATCGATCAGCGCCGTACTCTGCAGCTGAATCCCCAGTTTGCGCCGGGCGCGCTGCGGATCGCGCAGTACGTCGATACCGGCGACGAAGATGGCGCCGGTTTCAGGACGGTACAATCCTTCGATGCACGAGAGGAGCGTCGTTTTGCCGGCGCCATTCGGACCGAGCAGACCGAAGATTTCGCCACGCTGCACCTCCAGGGAAACACCCTTCAACGCTTCGATGCGTCGGCTTCCTTTGCCGTAGTGCATGCGCACATCGCGCACATCGATTGCCAGTTCACTCATAACGACCTCCTGTTTGCTCGCCGTCAGCGTAGCGTAAAGCCAGCCGTTGGTGAAGTGCAGGAGGATAGAGATGCGAGGGTGTGAAAAGCGGGATAGAGCACTATGACGAACGTCATAGCGAAGTTGCGTTCCATTGCTTTTCCAGAGATAATGTCGTCACACGGTTTCGGTCAGCAGAACAACGGGCACCCTATGAACGATCTTCTCATCCGTGGCGGGCGGGTCATCGACCCGGCAAACCATCTGGACGCCCCTGCCGATGTTGCGATCCGCGATGGGCGCATTGCGGCGGTGGCGCCATCACTCGACCCATCTCAGGCACGCGACGTGATCGATGCCTCGGGGCACATCGTCACCCCCGGGCTGGTCGATCTCCATACTCACGTGTACTGGGGCGTCACATATTGGGGCATCGAGGCTGACCCGGTAGCAGCACGCAGCGGCGTGACAACCTGGGTCGATGCTGGAAGCGCCGGCGCCTACAGTTTTCCGGGATTTCGCGAATTCATCTGCGCTGCCAGCCGGGTGCGGATGTTTGGTTTTCTCAACCTCTCAGCGATCGGATTGATCGCGCCGACCTGGGAGTTCGCCAATCTCGACTATTGTGATATCGATCTGGCGATCAGGACGGTCGAAGAGAATCGCGACATTATCGTGGGCATTAAGGCGCGCATCGACCACAACACCACGCGCGGCGTCGGCATTCGTCCGCTGCAACTGGCGCGCGCACTCGCCGACCGGGTAGCGCTGCCGCTCATGGTGCATATCGGCAACGGACCACCTCCACTCCGTGAGATTGTCGATCTGTTGCGCCCTGGTGATATTCTGACCCACTGCTTCACCGGCGGCACGCACCGTTTGCTCACAGACGACGGACGCCTCTCCCCCATTGCGCGGGAGTTACAGCAGCGCGGAGTGTTGCTCGACATCGGGCACGGCACAGGCTCGTTCAGTTACCGCACTGCCGAAGCAGCACTGCAGGAAGGGGTATTCCCCGATGTTATCAGCAGCGACATCCATCAACTGAGCGTGCAGGGTCCGATGTTCGATCTGCCGACGACCCTCTCGAAGTTTCTCAACCTGGGCATGGCGCTGCCCGATGTCATTGATCGAGCGACGCGCCGACCGGCGCTGGCGATTGGCAAGCCGGAACTCGGCACACTACGCCCTGGCAGCCCCGGCGATGTGGCTGTTTTTCGCATCGAGGAGGGAAATTACGCCTTTTTTGATGTCGATATGAACGAACGCCAGGGCGATCGGCGGCTGGTGTGCACCACAACGATCGCTGGCGGAACAGTACTACCACGTGTACCCGAACGTCCTCCGGCGATCTGGGCGATCCTGCCGGATCATCAGCGGCATAACGCACCCAACGCACCCCACCGAACAACATTCCCGTAGGGGCACGGCGTGCCGTGCCCCCCACCGCGCGCCGTGCCCCCCACCGCGCGCCGTGCCCCCCACCGCGTGCCGTGCCCCATCCCACCGCGTGCCGTGCCC
>FWWL01006202.1_pt1 | contig 10433 bp, 10 predicted proteins | sample 2228331 | NCBI WGS metagenome assembly FWWL01 (sample SAMEA103939775, study PRJEB20133) | metagenome
CGGTTTTTGATCATTCGCAGCGGGAGCGACGGGATTCGAACCCGCGATCTCGGCCTTGACAGGGCCGCATGTTAACCGCTACACCACGCCCCCAACCGTCCGATAGTTTATCATGCTCTAGAAGGATCGTCAAGGTTTCGCTTCTCTATTCAATCCTGCGGTTTTTGGGTATGGTGATATGGTGTTTGCCCATTTTTTTTTCGCCGCGGTTAGAGTGGGCAGGTTATGGTAGTGTGATTTGATCGCCAAAGTGCATGTGGTGCCTTATTTGCTGTCTAAACCAGTGCTTTCCAGGTGCGCTCGCCGAATTTATCACACTGGTCAAATATCCTAAAAGCCATCAGAATCCGGCACAATGGGAATGTGTGGGCAATATTGAGATTGTATTTAGTATGAGCACAATCGTACGAAAATGTTAGGGAGAAGGGGCAGGTGGTTCGTGTGTACTTCCTTCTTTGGAGTAACGCTCGGAATCGTTGCTTGTGGAAGGGGCGCTCGTGAGGGGAAAAGCCTCTCCGAGGTTGTGCACCAACTCCTGGACGAATACTTTGCCTGGCAGGATCCTTGGGCGCAGGCAGAAAACCTCAACAGACACAGAGGTGATGCCACTTGCCCTGCGCTGGGCGGAACGATTGGAACAGAATACAAAACTGCTGCAAAATGAGTTTGCCCCATCCGAATATAGTGCGGATGGGGCATAAAAGGCGTAATAGGAACGGAATCACTTGCCTTTGCGACGCCGACCCTCTGCGTCTGCGGCTTTCAGTGCCATGAAGACCTTTTGGGGAGTTACCTCGCCCAGTTCGTTGTGAATGGTTTCACCTGGTGCGCAGGCTTTTTCGGCGACGCGCATTAGATCTTCATCACTAACCTTAGTTAGTCCAATTTCGCCGAGAGTGGTGGGAAGACCGACGGCTTCGCAGAATGAGTAGACCTCGTTGATAACGGCAGGGCTCTTGCCGGTCAGGAAAAGAGATGCCAATGTTCCAATGGCGACTTTTTCGCCGTGATAGTAATGATGGGTGGGTGCCAGAGCGGTTAAGCCGTTGTGGATGGCGTGGGCAGCTGCAAGACCGCCGGATTCGAACCCCAGTCCACTCAACAGCGTGTTGGCTTCGACAACTTTTTCAAAGGCGGGGGTGACTACGCCAGCCTGATTGGCGGTTATGGCCTCAACGCCGTAGGTCAGCAGGGTTTCATAGCAGAGACGAGCTAGTGCGTAGGCCGTCATTGAGCCGAGCCGTCCGGTCATATTGGGCGCCTGTTTGATCTGGCAGGATTCAGCCTCAAACCAGGTCGCTAAAGCGTCTCCCATGCCGCTAATCAAAAAGCGTGCTGGTGCCTGTACGATGATGCGCGTGTCCACCAGAACCACGTCTGGGTTTTTAGGGAGGAAAAGATAGCGCTTAAACTGACCATCGGGAGTATAAATGACCGAAAGCGCGCTACAAGGCGCATCGGTAGAGGCAATGGTAGGAACGATGATTACCGGCAGTTTTATAGCGTGCGCTACAGCCTTAGCGGTATCCAGTGTTTTCCCACCACCGATTCCGATCACGAATTCCACGCCGCCAGTTCTCCCAATCTGCACTAACCGTTCAATTTCTTCATCGGAGCATTCACCCCCGAAAGGCTCGACAAGAGGGCTAATCGTTTCTTGCAGAGTTGGGAGCAGGTCAGGGAGTATTTTCGTGTGGACAAAGGGATCAGCCAGCAGCAAAGCCCGGATCCCAAAACGCGCACCTTCCTCGCCCAAGTACTTCAAGGCGTTGTAACCCTGTACATAGCGCCCTGGGAAAATGGTTGTGGTGATCATAGTGTATACCTCCAATTCAATTTACAGTATTTGATAGTGATAATTTTCACAAACCTATTGTAGCATATTGTTCAAAATTTCACAATGTTGTTTTGGAGTCGAATGTCACTGTTGTGGAGGAAGATTGTCTTAACCGAAAGGAGATTAATGCCGGACGCCGTAGCGCATTAGCAGGAGATAGAGCCCAAAAACGATTATCACAATGGAGCCCATGTTGCTGAGAACGGTGGGGGCAGCGGCCGGGTTACCGGCAATATAAAGGGCCAAGCCGGCAACCCCGATTACTCCAGCGGGGATCAATGGCCACCAGACGACCCGATGCATAATCATTCGGGCGGTCAGGGCAATCAACATCCATCCGAGAGCAAACCAGAGGAGGAACAGCCCGATAGCAGTAAGGGGTTGGGCGGTAGAAAGATAGCCAAGGAGTGCAGAGAAACCCGGGCCAAGTCCCAGTAGAAGCCCACCCGGGATCAGCCACCCAATGAGACGCTTTCGAACGCCAATGACGGTGAAAATTGTTCCAGCGGCAAGGAAAATCAGAAATGCAAAATCCTTTAACCCGGCAGGGGTGTAGAGGAGAACGTATGAGACCGCTGCCCCCAAGACAGCGGGAATGAGTGCCCATTCGGCGGGATGTGAGAAAAACCACGGTGTAAGAATGGCAATAATCAGACAACTAACACCCATTCCGGCGATAAGGATGCCGATTTTTTGAGCAAACGTAGGAGCAAAGGAAGGCAGAAACAAAGCCAGACAGGCGCTTCCAAAGCCTGCCAGAAGGATTCCGGTGATCCAGAAGGATAACCGCCGTGCCCACAGTCCCCAGCCGCTGATCAGAAACCCGGCGACTAGGAATGAAAACACGCGGAGATGCCCTGGCCAGAGATAGGGATCGGCAAGAACCAAAAAACCGGTAATGATGAGGGTCGCTCCGATCGCTGTGTGCCAGGGAGGCGGGGGGTGAATGCGCTTGGTTATAGAGGATTTGGTCTTGCTCATGATTATTACTGATTAGTAGTATACAAAGGGCAAACTCAACAAAGATGTTCCTGTGGGCACATTCTAGGGTAATAAGCCCAATTCACGTCCTCGAATAACGGCTTGAAGGCGATCTTTAACGTTCAATTTAGAGAGGATGTTAGAAAGGTGGTTCTTGACCGTCCCTTCAGTAATGAACAGACGTTCTGCGATCTCTTTGTTGGAGATACCAGTGGCTACTAGGCGGAGCACTTCGATTTCGCGTGGCGAGAGAATCTTTTCCGCTTCGGGGGAACGGGGAACGGCACGGGGTAGGCGCGAGAATTCCGCCACGACCTTGGCGGTTATTGAAGGTTGAAGAAAATACTCCCCACGTGCAGCAGCACGAATGGCTTCAAAAAGTTTTTCCGAAGAGACATCCTTGAGAAGGTAACCAATTGCCCCGGCCCGCAATCCCTCGAAGACATCCTCGTCGTCATCGAATGTTGTAAGGACCAGAATGTGGCATTCGGGTAGCAGGTTGTGGATGCGTTGAGTGGCCTGGACTCCATCAAGAATCGGCATGCGCAAGTCCATTAAGATCACCTGAGGGCGTAGTTGATGGGCCAGTCGTATGGCTTCTTCACCATTGCTGGCTTCCCCAACTACCTCAAATTCTGGCCGGGAGTTTAACAGCGTTTTCAAGCCCTCACGGAAAAGGGCCTGATCATCCACCAGCAGTATCTTTACTTTGCTCATATTCCACCTGTTTAGGTAGGATCATTCGTATTTGAAAGCCCTGACCAGGGCTGGAGTGAATTTCCAGATGACCTTTGAGTTGGGAGACGCGCTCGCGCATCCCGAGCAGCCCAAACCCATCCTGTGTTGATCCCGTTCCGCCTATGCCATTGTCTTGAATAGTCAGCACTACCTCAGAGGGGGCTTCAAAGTCCAGGCTCACTCGGATCTCTGAAGCGTGGGCGTGTTTGAGCGTGTTATTTAAGCCCTCTTGGACTGCTCGAAGTAATGTCAAGGCCACCTGAGGAGGAAGTGGCTGCGGGTTGCCTTGGACCTTCAATGAGGCTTTAATCCCTGCTGCCGAACCGGCTTCCAAAATTTGCTGAAGTTGTGAAATCAGAGGACCTTCGGCGAGCGGGGCACGCAGCGCTGCTACGGATTGGCGCACGTCATGCAAAGCCTGCTGAGTAAGCGCTTCGGCTTTTCCCAGCAAAGTAACCGCCTGTTGAGGATCTTGATCCAGTACTGCGCGAGCAGCGCGAATCTGAATATTAATCGCGGTGAGATGATGCCCAAGACCATCATGTATCTCTCGGGCTAAACGATTACGCTCGCGGGTGATGGCCAATTCTTCTGCTTGAACAGCGTACTCCCGTAGCTTCTGGTTTGCGGCTTCGAGATTTTTGAGCAGTTGTTGGACTTCTCGACGCGCATTTTCTTCGTTCAGCGCCATTTGCGTGAAGACCAGGATGAAAATCTGGCCAGCCAGGAAGACTGGGGTATCGGCCCATGCAGTCTGCCAGCCACCACCTACTATGATGGTAAGTAGCGCATAACCTGCCAGAAGAAGGCCATTGACAATTTGACGTTCCATACCTTGTAACAGGATGACGCTATGTCCCACCAGGGGAAGAAGAGCGAGAAAATCGAAACCACTCTGACCATCCAGGAAAACCAGGCTCATACCTAGTGGAATCTGGATCAGAAAATACAGGATTCGATAGAGAGGGGCTGAACGAATCAGTACGGCCTGATAACCATAAATTCCGATGGCCAGATAAATTACGCCAATGAACAGAGTGGCGGCCAGGAGGGGAATAGATATGTCCTGAATGGTGCTTAAGGTGGTGAAGAAGGCCGCCAGCACCATCACCGAGAAGGCCAGATGGACACCGCTGGCAGTAAAAATGGAACGTTGGGATTCGCTCATTGTGACTTTTATTATAAAACGTATGCTCCTTAGGTCCCTACATATGCACGAATTGAGCATGTGGGTATGACCATAGCCACATCCCAGAATAAGAAGTAATGTTTACACTTCAGAACAAGAAATCCTATCAATTTCCAGGGAGAGAACGCATAATGAGGACCCTTCTGGTTTATCCGGAATTTCCGGATACGTTTTGGAGTTTTAAACACGCTTTGCGCTTTATTGGGAAAAAAGCCTCGTCGCCGCCACTGGGTCTGCTGACCATAGCCGCTATGTTACCCCCAGAGTGGCCAAAGCGTCTGGTAGATATGAACGTTGAATTACTTTGCGATGAAGATATCAAATGGGCAGACCTGGTCATGATTTCGGCCATGGTGGTACAGCGTTCCTCAGCGCGTGAAGTGATACAACGCTGCAAAACGGCGGGAAAACGAGTGGTGGCTGGGGGCCCATTGTTCGCGGCTGAGTGGGCTAAATTCCCTGAGGTGGATCACTTGGTTCTGGGGGAGGGAGAGGCTACCTTACCTCGCTTCCTGAATGATCTGGGACGAGGGCAACCTCAATCTATTTATCTGGCCCAAGAATATGCGGATCTGAAAACCACCCCCGTGCCTCTCTGGGGGTTGGCTAAGGTGAGTGCTTATGACTCGCTGAGCATTCAATACTCACGTGGTTGCCCGTACCATTGTGAATTTTGTAATGTGACGGCGCTTTTTGGCCATCGGCCGCGCACTAAAAGCGCTGACCAGATTATTGCAGAATTGGATGCCATGTACTATGGGGTAGGCTGGCGACGTAATATCTTTTTTGTGGATGATAATTTCATCGGTAACCGGCGTCAAATCAAAGACGAGATTTTACCGGCTTTGATTGACTGGCGCCGAGGAAAAAGAGGTTGTTCTTTCATCACCGAGGCCTCGATTAATCTGGCTGACGATCCGGAACTCATGAGCATGATGCGTGAGGCGGGTTTTGTTTCAGTCTTTGTTGGGATAGAAACTCCGGAAGAAGAGAGCCTTTTGGAATCTCATAAAACCCAAAATGTGCGTCGTGATTTGCTGGAGAGTGTGCGCCGTTTGCAACGGTTCGGTTTGCAGGTGATGGGGGGATTTATTGTTGGCTTTGACAATGACCCTCCCACCATATTCCAGCGCCAAATCGAATTCATTCAACGCAGTGGAATTGTCACGGCGATGGTGGGTTTATTGCAGGCCCCATATGGTACTCCTTTGTACGAACGTTTAGCAGCCGAGGGGCGGCTATTGGATGACATGAGCGGTGATAATACCGATGGAAATACGAACATTATCCCTAAAATGGGGTTGCAAGCACTACGTGAAGGTTATCAACGCATCCTGCGTGAAATTTACAGCCCGCAGGGTTTTTATGAACGTATAAAGAACTTTTTAGATCATTATGAGCCGCCACGAATCCGTGTGCCCGTTCAGAAGGATGAGGTGGGAGCCTTTTTCAAAGCGGTGTGGGAACTGGGAATCTTAGGAGAGGAGCGGCGGGAATTTTGGGCGTTGTTAATCCGGACACTCCTTAAATATCCCAAGAAGTTTGTACATGCGGTGACCCTGGCGGTGTATGGCTTTCACTTTCGTCAGGTGGCTCGAGCGAGTGAGCAGGGTATGGGATGAGCTTTTTAGAAGGACCAGGAAAGTAAAATATCGCGTAAGCGGTGTTCCAGGACGCTGAAGGAATAGTATTTAAGACCCAGTCGGTAATTATGCTCGGCCATTTCCTCTGCCAGACCGGGTTGGGTGAGCACTTCCTGTGTCTTTTTAACGGTATCACTGGTGATAAATCCATCGAATTCAATCGTGCGGAACCCCTTGGGCTTAATATCGAAGGCATAAATGGAGTAATTGTTGACCACAATAGGGCGGCGAAAATAAACGGCTTCCAAAAAGGCGTTCCCGAACCCCTCAAAGGTAGAAGGATAGGTGACCAAATCGGCTTGTGGATAGACATCCCAAAGGGCATAGATCTTGCGTCCGTCGGGAGTTTGTCCGCGTTGTTCTCGGATGATGTCCGACACAAAATTGACCGGTACCTTTAGCGTGTTGGCTAACCATCGGATGTGCTGTTCATATTCGTGGCCTTCATCATCGCTTGCATGTGAAATAATCAGGCGCGCTTTTAAGCCCAACCGATGGATTAACTCAACGGCATGTTCAATACCCTTGCGCTGTACAACGCGAGTGGGTTGGAGAATGAAATATTCGTCTTCTGCGATGCCCAGGTCTCCTTTAAGGGACTTCGCATAGCCATTATCTTCTCTAGGAGGCAGGGTTTCAAAATCCATTACGTTAGGGATCAGCACTGAAGCGATCCCCGTACGATGGGCCAACTGGTGGGCTGCGGATGAGTTAATGACAATGTGGCGGATAAAGGGAAGATTGGGAGGGAAGGCCTGGTTTAAGTAATCCCACACGCAATTAACCATGAATCGGGTACGCTCCCAGAAAAAATCATGGTGATGGGCTAATGTGGGAATGCCGGTTTCGGCGATGAACTCGCACAGCGCTAAACCCAAGGGGAGGTTGAGAGGTATGGTAAGAGCGTTTTCAACCACCAGGGCTTCGATCCCAAATTGCGCGACAAAACGCTGGAGGTGAATCTTCAGATGTTGCTTAAGACGCAGAATTGCTTCTGTAAGAGAAGGTGGCCGAATGCGTTGCCCAAAGGCTACTCTGTTGATCTGAATTATCTCCGGATGATGAAAGGAGGCTTCCGGAATCAGGTAGGTCACTTCGGGTGGACGGTTGGACTCACCGGCAAAATAGAAACAGGAATATCCTAATCGCTCAAGTACAACAGCCCATTTTTCGCTTTCCAGCGAGACGCCATCTGTGCCTGCAAAACGGGTAGAAACAAAACCCAAATTACGCATGGCATGGAATCCCTGTTATCAGAAGCACGTAATCATCTTTAGCGTAAGGGTGAAAATACATTGGTCTTTGGTTGCTTAAATTGTAATACCCGAGCGCATTAGGAATAAGATCCAAATGCCCTAAGATGATGGCAGGGGGTGAAAAGGATAGCAACCCAGAATGCGAAGCATTGGTGCAAACTCTTTCAGGTTTTCTAGAGCGCGGTGTACTACTTGATCGGCCAATGACCCGAAGAAATCCACGTAGAAAAGGTACTCTCCCGGCTTACCCACTAGAGGGCGAGATTCGATCTTTGCCAGATCAATTTCGCGCAAGGCGAACACGCTGAGAGCGCGAAAAAGAGCCCCTGGACGGTTGCTCAAAGTGAATACAATCGAGGTTTTGGCCTGGCTGGGGGGTGGGGTTACTGCTTCGCGGCTCAATATTAAAAAGCGTGTGAAATTTGCCGCGTGATCTTCGATCCCTTCAGCCAAAATGCTCATTTGGTAAACCTCAGCGGCACGCCGGGAAGCAATGGCGGCCACTGTGGGGTCAGGGTGTTCCCGTAAAAGGCGGACTGCTCCCGCAGTGTCATATACGGGTTCTGCGCGTGAAATTCCCATACGCTGGAGGGTTTCGCGACATTGGGCCAAGGCCTGAGGATGGCTGATCACTTTTTGTAGATTCTCGATTTTTGCGCCTGGCCAACCAATAAGGCAATGCCGTATCCTGAGATAATATTCCCCAACGATGTGCAGGGCATGGGATAGGAGCAAATCATAATTCTGATGTACACTTCCGGCAAGTGAGTTTTCAATTGGAATGATACCCCGCTCTGCTTTGCCTTGTTCGACGGTCTCAAAAACAGCCTCAAATGTGTCACAGGGGAGGGTTTGAATGTGAGATCCAAAGTACTCCAGAGCGGCGCTTTCTGAGAAAGCCCCATGCTCGCCCTGGAAGGCTATTGTCTTTATAGGCATATTAAGTTGTCCTCTCTAACTTCCAAAATGGATAAAAGTTATCCCTATGTAATCCACTCATCCAAGAAGGGTTGGTACTTAACCGGATCAAACTCCACGAACCGATAACTGGCCATGTGATGAAGTGCGTAAGGGTCGCGCGAAAAATAATCTCGCAAATGCTCTTCACTTTCGGCACGGGCGATGACAATCCCGCCAATGCGCGGGTTCATGGGACCCGACATCAATAACCAACCCCGGTCGTAGCCTTCCTGCAAGAAGGTGCGATGTTGCGGCACAATCGGAGCGATTTCCTCAAATGGGCGTGTGTAAGTGATTTCTACGAGAAAGTGTTTCATTGGGTTACCTCCGTTGAGTTAATCAGGATGAGATGATATCTGCACGTTCAGATAGGATGTCCAGCAGGGCCATGAGACCGTAAAGATACGAACGCCAGCCCAGCCCACTTATCTGCCCCAGACATACCGGAGCCAGCAGGGAGGAGTGTCGGAAGGGTTCTCGGGCATATATATTCGAGAGGTGGACCTCAATGGCGGGTTTCCCGATGGCTGCTAGGGTATCGCGGATGGCAACACTGGTATGGGTGTAACCACCTGCGTTTATGAGGATCCCATCTAGCCAATCCATTTCAGCAATTAACTGATCAATGATGTCGCCCTCGGAGTTGCTTTGAAAGATGTGTAGCAGCCCTCCATGATTATTCGCATAGGCAATAAGAGCCTCATTGATTTGTTCAAGCGACTTTTTTCCATACACAGAAGGCTCACGTCGTCCTAGCAGGCCAAGATTAGGACCGTGGATGACTAAGACATGGAACGAGGATTCACGACTCATAGGCTACCTCGCGGAGTGTTTCAATGGCTCGTATGATGCTGGGGGCGTCAACATCCGATACCAGGATCACTTTACCAATCTGGTTGGGAAGGGGCCATTGCAATTTACCACGTTTATGCTTTTTGTCATGTTGGATTATCTCAAGCAAAGTCTCATTTTCTAAGAGAGGATGATAAAGTGGGAGAGACCATTTTCTTAAGACTTTATGAATCCGACCAACAACTTCCGGTGAGGTCACTCCCAGTTGTTCTGCCAGCAGGGCTTCAGCGGCCATTCCTATGCTGACGGCTTCACCATGGCGGATTGTATAGTTGCTTAGTGTCTCCAGAGCGTGGCCAATGGTGTGTCCCAGATTAAGGATCGCTCTCAGATCCTGTTCATAGGGGTCTGCCTGCACGACGCGGGCCTTAACAAGAATTGCTTGGGCCAGCACCTCTTTATTGAGCGCCACATTGGTGGGACCTGCTTCAAGCAGCGTAAAAAGGGAGGGATCTCCAATGATCCCATGTTTGATAACCTCGGCCATCCCCGATCGCAGCTCGTCTGGAGGGAGCGTGAATAAGTAAGTGGGATCCACCAGAATTGCGAGGGGTTGCTTGAACGTTCCGATCAGGTTTTTACCACGGGGCAAATCCAGACCGGTTTTTCCCCCAATGCTGGCATCCACCATGGCGAGGAGCGAAGTTGGAATGTGGATGATGGGTAACCCTCGCATGTAGGTAGAAGCGACGAACCCGGCAAGATCTCCAATCACTCCACCTCCTAAGGCAATGATCAGGTTGCCGCGATCCACTCTGGCTTCCAACAACTGGTTATATAGGGTAAGCACAGTATCGAGGGTCTTGTAGGCTTCTCCATCAGGGATTTTAATGAGCGTGGCAGGATACCCATCTGCCTGAAGGTGGGTCAAAAGATCAGGTGCGTGCAGTGAAGCGATGGTTTCGTTTGAAATTATAGCCACCCGGGTTCCGGGCGAAACCCGGTGGGATTGCAGGCTCGTCCCAATCAACTATGAA
>FWWL01010704.1_pt1 | contig 10429 bp, 7 predicted proteins | sample 2228331 | NCBI WGS metagenome assembly FWWL01 (sample SAMEA103939775, study PRJEB20133) | metagenome
GGTGGTGGTTCGTGATGGACCATGAAACAATCCACCCCCAGCTCACGCTGGGGGCTCCGCGCGTGTACCCTCCAGCTTGTGGTGGGGGCTCAACGCGGGAGGTGCTGCGGTTCCCTGGGCCAGGATGACATCGCCGCGATCGTATGGGCGTTTGCGGTTTTGCACAGAAAAGAAAAAAGCGGGGAGATTGTTGATCTCCCCGCGGTTTCAATGACACTCCGTCATGGAGCGGTGGGATGATGCCGGGCAATTGCCCGTCAATCTAGATATTGGCTGAGGCGCTGCACCACCTCGCCGGAAGGATTGCGGATGACGACTTCCAGCGGCATTTGGCCGGGCAGGCTGTGGGTCGCACAGCCGAAGCAAGGGTCGTAGGAGCGGAAGGCCATCTCCACACGGTTAAGCAAGCCTTCGCGGACCTGCCCGCCCTTGATGAGCTTTTGGGCCGCCCGCCGTACGGCCATGCAGATCGAGGCATTGTTGTTGGTCGTCCCGACGATCAGGTTTGCTTTGACCACCAGGCCACGCTCATCAGTGACGTAATGATGGGTGAGGGTACCGCGGGGGGCCTCCACACAACCGACGCCTTCGGTGGGCTTTTCTTTTGGGAGGACACGGAAATCCTTCCCCGTGATGCTCGGATCGGAGGCCAATTCCACCCAACGCTCGGCGGCGTAAAGCAGTTCGATCAAGCGGGCCCAGTGCGTGGCCAGCGTATGATGGACCGGCCGACCGCCGAGGACCTCGTAAAACCGCTGGAATTCCTTCTGGGCCAAGGGCGTGGCCATCCCATCGGAGGCGTTGAGCCGCGACAGCGGCGTGGCCTGATAGACCCCGGAATCCGGACCATCCACGAAGCCCTTCCAGCCGACCTTTTTGAGGTACGGAATCTTCAAATAGGTCCAAGGCTCGACGCGCTCGGCCACATATTCTCGATAATCCTTGGGGTGATACTTGGCATGTTCCTTTCCGTCGGGCCCGACCACGCGAATCATGCCGTCATAGAAATTCACGTGGTTATTGGCATCCACGGTGCCCATGTAATAGGTCTTTTGGACGTAAACATCGCCCGTGATGAGAGCGACGTACTCGCTATTTTTCAACACGATCTTATCGAAGAGCTGGAGGCTGAACTTGGCGAACTCGACGGCCTCACGTCCGGCAGCCTCGATTTCGCGCCGTTCCTCTTCGGTGATCCCTCGGCTGACCCCACCGGGAAGCCCCCAGTTGGGATGAACGCGGCGACCGCCCATCAGTTGGATGAGGTTATGGCCGACGTGCCGCATCTTGATGACCTGTCCACCGATTTCCAAGCCTACTTTGTTGACCACGCCGAGGATATTCCGCTCGGCCTTGGGGGCATCGGGACCTACGACGAAATCAGGACCGCCCAGGGCGTAAAAGTGGGTCGTGTGATCGGTGGCAAAGAAGATGCTGTAGAACAACTCTCGTAGCTTCTTGGCCGTGGCCGGCGGGTCAACATGGAAGACCGCGTCCAGGGCCTTGGTGGCGGCCATGTGGTGGGCTTCCGGACAGACACCGCAGATGCGGGCCGTCAGGTTGGGCATCTCTTCCACCGGCCGACCCACACAAAACCGTTCAAATCCCCGCAATTCCGGTATCTGCAAGTACGCGTTGGCCACCTCGCCTCGGTCATCGAGAAAGATCTCGATCTTTCCGTGACCTTCCAATCGGGTGATGGGATCAATCGTCACGCGTTTCATGGTTCCCTCGAGTCACCTTCAATAGGTATCGTATGGAGTCTTATTGACCAAATTCACATTATTGACCTGCCGCTGCCGAGGCTATCAACTTCCGTTTGCGCCGCAACAAACTGTGCGGCAGGCTGAAGCGGTAAAAGGTCCCCACCGGGTCCGGGATACCCTCTTGAATGATCTTCTCGATCTCCTGGGGGTCATTGGAATCGATCACCGAGGCCAAGGCCGCCATCAGACGTGCGCCGTAGTCATTGACATCCGTGTTCGGCCCGTAACAACCGATGCACGGCGAATTGACACGAGGACAACGGGCGCCACAGCCCGCCCGCGTGGCAACCCCACAACAAATGATCCCCTGCTCCAAGAGGCACGTTTCCTCGTCGGGGATGATTTCCCAAGTTCGATAAAACCGCTTGATCTTCTTTTCCGTCCGCTTGCGGGGACATTCATCGCACACGGTGGTGTTGGCCCCGATCACGGACCCCTTCGGCGGGAGCTTGCCCTCCAGGATGGCCACAATGGCGTCCCAGATGCGTTCTGCCTCCGGTGGGCAACCCGGCAGGTAGTAATCGACCGGCACGACCTGATCGAGGGTGAAGACCGAATCATAGAAGATCGGCAAATACAATTTGCCTTCGGGGACCTCGGTCTCGTGTTGGGGAACGATGTGCTGCGGATTCTCGGTGGAAGGCGTCTCTTCATAGACCGTCTGGAAGATTTCTTCGCGATGACTGAGATTCGCCAACCCCGGGATACAACCTTCCATGGCGCACGAGCCAAAGGCCACCAGGACCTTGGACTTTCGCCGCAGCAGCCGGGCCATATACTCTTGTTCGCTGGTGCGAATGCTCCCGTTAAAGAGGCACACATCGATGGCACCGTCTTCCATTTTTTCTACATCACGGACCTTGCCATCCATGACGCAGGGCCAGAAGGCGATGTCAAAGTGCTTGGCGACTTCCAGAATCTTTTCATCGATGGCCAGCACGGCGATTTCGCAGCCCCCGCACGATGCGGCCCAATAGAGCGCCAGTTTTCCTTTGCCTTGTGTTTCACTCATGGAAGCACCTCCAGCGATTCTTCATGTTCCTTGGCGATGGCCTCGACGGCGTGCAGTCGTTCACCATTCTCCTGCCAATTGGCGGGCCAGTTGAGGGGACCGAGCTTGCGGATGTCTTCCACGAACTTGTCGATGTGCTCGGCCAATTGCTGTCCCTCGGCCGCCGATGCCCACACCAGGCGAATGCGGTCTTCCTCCAGCCCCAATGCCCGCAAGGTGTGCTTCAGCATGTAATACCGCCGCATGGCCTTGTAATTTTGTTCGATATAGTGGCATTCCCCGGGGTGGCAACCGGCGATCATCACGCCGTCGGCCCCTAAGGAGAGCGCCTTGAGCACAAAGCTGGGATCGACCCGACCGCTGCACATGACCCGGATGATCCGCACATTGGGCGAGTACTTAATGCGGGCCGTGCCGGCCAGATCGGCGGCTCGGTACGAGCACCAGTTGCAGAGAAACCCTACAATTTTGGGTTCAAATGTTTCATTTGCCATGGTTCGGTCCTACTCGTCATTAACCGCTCAAAACACCGCACTTGGCATCGGTGTCCGACTCAGGTTCCCCAAATAACGTGCCTTACGGCGACTTTCAGGCGGAAACGGCCTGACGTTCCTTGGCGGCCTCTCCGCCGTTCCCGTGAATGGCATCCCACAAGATGCCTTCGATCTCCGCGAAGACCTGTTCGTTGCTGAAATGGGCACCGGTGATGGCTCCTGCCGGGCAGGCCGCCACACAGGTCCCGCAACCCTTGCACATCGCCGTGATAACCCGGCTAACCTGCTTTTCCTCGTCGTATTCGATGGCGTTATACGGACAGAGGTTATTGCAAATCCGGCAACCCGAGCATTTTTCCTCGTCGATCGAAGCCACCACCGGCTCGATCATGACGTCGCCCTTGGTAATCATGGCCATCACCCGGGCCGCGGCAGCGGCACCCTGGGCCACGGACGCCGGAATATCTTTCGGCCCCTGGCAGACACCCGCCACAAAGATGCCATCCGTCATGGTAGCCACCGGGTCCAACTTGGGATGCCGTTCCGTGTACCATCCCGCCATGCTGCACGAAATGCCGAGCTTCAATCCGAGCTCCTTGGCATCGGCTTGCGGCTCCAAGGCCCCCATCAGGATCACCATATCCACGGGGATTCGCCGCTGCTTGCCCATCAAGGTGTCTTCGACCTGGATGATGAGCTTTCCGGCCTCCTCGGGACGGCGGGCAGCATCGGTGACCTCGGCCACCTTGCCGCGGACAAAGTGCATCCCCTCCTCCAAGAGGCGGTGATAGAATTCCTCGTACCCTTTCTGGTTGGTCCGCATGTCGATGTAGAAGGAATACACCTCGGCCTTTGTCTTTTCCAGGACGAGGTGCCCGAACTTCAACGCCGCCATGCAGCAGATGCCGGAGCAATACTCGTTGTGGTTGGAGTCGCGGCTGCCCACGCAATGGATGATGGCCACCGATTGGGGTTCGGTCTTGCCGTCTCGCAGGACGATCTTCCCGCCCGTTGGCCCGGCCGCGTTACACATCCGCTCGAACTCCAAGGCCGTGAAGACGTTCGCCAGTCGCCCGTAACCGTACTGCGGAATTTTCTTGCAGTCGAACATCTTCCAGCCGGTTGCCACGATGATATTTCCCACGTCGAGCGTGATCTCTTCGTCTTTTTGGTCGAAGTTGATGGCACCCGTGGGACAAAGCTTTTCGCACGCCCGGCATTTCTGCCGTTCAAACCAGATGCACGACTCCACGTCGATGACGGGGATTCTGGGAACGGCTTGCGGGAACGGGGTGTAGATCGCCTTGCGGTAGCCCAGCCCGGCCTCGAAATCGTGATCCACGACTTTTCGCGGGCATTTTTCCACGCAGATACCGCAGCCCGTGCACTTGTCCTCTTCCACGTAACGGGCCTTTTTGCGGATTTTGACGCGGAAATGTCCCACCGAGCCGCTCACTTCCTCCACTTCGGAGTAGGTAAACAACGTCACGTTCGGATGCTGTCCGGCCTCGGACATCTTGGGCGTCAAGATACATGCCGAGCAGTCCAGGGTGGGGAAGGTCTTATCGAACTGGGCCATGTGGCCACCGATACTGGGCGTTCGCTCGACGAGATAGACCGGATAACCCGCATCGGCCAATTCCAGCGTGGCCTGCAATCCGGCGATGCCGCCACCGATCACGAGCGTGGCGGGGTTGACCTTCACAAAGAACGGTTCCAGCGGCGCTTGGTGTTTGACGCGTTCCACGGCGGCGGCGACCAACGCCTTCGCTTTCTCCGTGGCCTTTTCCCGATCCTTAGAAACCCACGAAACATGCTCGCGGATATTGGTCATCTGGCAGAGATACGGATTCAGCCCGGCATTCTCGCAGGCCCGACGAAACGTCTTCTCGTGCAGATGCGGAGAACAGGCCGCCACCACCACCCGCGTCAGGCCTTCCTTCTTGATGTCCTCCTCGATCATGGCCTGACCGAGCGAGGAGCACATGAACTTATAATCGCGGGCGACCACGACATCTTTGAGATTGGCGCCAGCCCAACGGGCCACCTCTTCCACGTCAACCATCCCCGCGATATTACTTCCACAGTGGCAAACATAAACGCCCACGCGTTCCGCCATGGGATGTCTCTCCTCAAATCACCTGTCTGGTCCCAATTCGATGGATCATTTTCAGTTAAGTAGCCAAAGATACCGGCCGACCGACGACGGCCTCGCCGGGCCACCATGAACGCCTCACGCCGTGACCGCCGGGGCCGTGAGTTTCTTCCGCAGCACCGGCTCCGCCGGGACGATCTCTTTTCCGAAGCCGAGCTTCTTCCAATCCAGCCCGAAGGCCACGCCCAACAACTGCGTGAAGAAAATAATCGGAATCTGGTAGTTTGTGCCAAAGAAACTGTTGACGCGGTTTTGGTAGGCGTCCAAGTTGAGCTGGCACATCGGGCACATGCACAGAATCAGGTCTGCCCGATACTCAGCCGCGTTGTGCAGCAATCGACGAATCAGTTCGAAGGCCTGCGGCTCGCTGATTTGCGTCATGTGACCGCCGCAACAATGGGCCTTGACCGGAAAATCGACGACCTCTGCTCCCACCCAGGTCATTAACTCATCGAGTTTGACCGGCTGTTCCGGATTGTCAACTTCGCTATAAGGACGAACAATTTGACAACCGTAATAGCAGGCCACCCGCAAGCCCGTCAGGGGCTGCACGACCTTATCCTTGATGGCCGCCTCGCCGATATCCGTGTGGATCAGATCCAAGAGGTGGCGGACACGGACCCGGCCCGGATCATAGTGGAGACGCCCCGCCGCCAAGCATTGATTGATCTTGTCGGCCAGCGCGGGATGTTCCTTCATCAAGGAATCGACCTTCTTCAGGTTCAAGTAGCAGGCCGCACACGGGGCCACCATCTGGTCGAGCTGCGGTTCCACGAGGGCCAGATTCCTGGCGATCACGGCGCAGGCCGTCAACTCGTCCTGGCTAAAATACTCCGTCGCACCGCAACAGTTCCAGTCGTCGATCTCCCGTAACTCGATCCCCAAGAGATCGGCCACAGCCCGGACCGACATATCATAGGCGGCACTGGAACACTCTAACGAACAACCGGGGTAATAGGCATATTTCACTGTTGGGTACCTCCCAGCTCACGCGCTTTACGAATGATGGACTGGAGCTGCTCGATGTTCTTGATCTTGGTCGGCACAAGGGACATCCGTCCCCGGGTAAACATGGAGAGGCCCATCGGCCCCATTTTGAGCATGGCGATCGGTCGATTGAAGAGATAGTATCGGCTGGCCAACCCCAACTCGAAACTCCGACCATATTTGTCGAGCAGGTCGGTGAACGTCTTGGCCAGCGCGGGGGCGTCTGTGTCCTGAAACATCCGTTCGCGGATGGCGATCCGCTTCAGCCCGTACATGATGTCCGTGATCGGAATCTTCTGCGGGCAGCGACTGACGCAGAAGTAACAGGAGACACAGAACCACATCGTGTTCGCCTTGAGGACCTTTTCCCGCTGGTTGGCGGCAATCATGGCGAAGATGGTCCGGGGCGTGTACTGCATGTCGGCACCGTTGGGACAACTCCCCCCACAAGTGCCACATTGCAGACAGCGAACAATCCGTTCACCCCCCGGCACTTCCTGAATGATCTCGTGAAGAAAGGGCGAACCCCGCAGCTCTAACGTTGTTCCCACCATCGAGTCACCCCAAATAGGACATTTTTGTCTGTCACAAACTTATGAACACACTCCGTAAACGCTTGCTTTCGCAAATCGGATACCGATTACCGCTTACCACCACCACTCCAATCCCATCTTGCGTATTCAGCAAGACTTACGGCAAATCCACCTTCTGCTGTGGGTCACCTGCCCTTTACCACAAAAAACGGAAATCCGCGGCAGCCCACGAGTTTCCGCGCCCCAATGACAATTTCTCATTCCATTCGGCACCATCCCCCGCTTTCCTGAAACCCCATGCCCCAATTGTGCAAGATATTACGGTTAGTTGGGAATTCCCCCCCCATTTACTGGGACCGAAAGACATCCTCACTATGGGTTGACCACGCTACCTGGACCTATGTTTTCTTAGAGGCCACCGGGGCATTTTCGTTTCTTGCTCCTGCCGGAGGTCCTTCCCGTCGGCCCCGCACGGTCCTTTGCAGAGTATATTTACTTAGTTCGATGAAAACGCTGCTTTGGTTCGTTTCGCTGAAAACACGAGCGCTTTGGCTGATTGCGATCCTGGGTTTGGGTGTAACCATCGGCCTGTGGAGTCTTGCCCTCTCCTACCGTGCCGACGCCCGGCGCCAATACGGCAGCTGGATCACCGGACGACTCGCCGCATCGCTTTCGCAACGCTTTGGAACATTCACAAGCGCCCTCGACACCCTCCGCACCCTGCGGGCGGCCAGTCGCGAAATTGACGACACCGAATGGACGACCGCCTTGGATGTTCTCGGCATATCGGACGTCCCCGAGTGGGAAGTCGCCGGAATCACCATTGCCCGCTCAGCCCTCGACGAAAAGGCCGAGGCCTCGGACCGCTCCAGCCTGCTGGTGGCATTCCAACACATGACCGTTCAAGTCACCGACCCGGCGGCCCGGCGGCAAATTGAAGAAATCCTTGCCCAACTGGTGCAGCTCCTTCCCCAAGCTTACTGCGACCCCACGTTAGGCCTCGTACTTCCCGTCCAAAACCGTCTCGTCGTCTTGAAGCCGGTTGGGAACCCTCAACCCATCTGCGAGCGGAACACCCAAATGTCCGCCGAAGTCGCGCGTATTCTCCGCGAAACTCCCTTCGTGTTGGGCGTCTTCAACAGCCAAACAAGCCTCACGCAAACGGTTGAGAAGCACCAATTGAAGGGGACGGTTCGGCTGTTGTGGACGGCGGGCAACGTGAACGCGCCGACCGAATTGGCCCGGTGGTCAAACTCTCGACCCGGGTGCCACTCGGCGTCGTCGAACTGTTGTCGGTGTTCCCTTTCCTGGGACGGGCCCGACATTCTTCTGGAATACCGGCCCGACAGATTGCGAGCCGAAAACATCACCGAAGCCTTACCCACCCTTGCCCTGGCCGTTGGTCTGCTTTTGACGTTCCTGGGGTGCGGTTTCGTGGTGTCATTGACCCGATTTCGCCGGGGCATGCGAGTCATCCATCGGCGATTCACAACTCTCCTTGATGAACAAGAAAAGCGGTATTACGCCATCTTCAATACGGTCAGCGAAGGCGTCCTCATTCTGGACGAGAACGGCCAGGTGCAGGAATGCAACCCGGCCGCCGCCCGCATTCTCGGTTACCCTATCGAGGACGTGCGGGGAAAGTCGCTTTGTAACTTCTGTTATTTGCCTTGTTCAAAAGACACGGACCCGACAGACTGCCCACACGCCGTGGTATCCGGCGGCAGTGAGACCGCCGAGGCCAGAAGCGTGTGTCGCCGCATTCGCCGACCATCCGGGGACGTGCGACAAGTCATGTTTCAAACATCGGTGCTGAAGACCGGCGGCGATAAGAAGTATGTGGTGGCCCTTCACGATGTCACCGAGTTGAACGAGACTCATCAACGCCTGGAACAAACGGCCAAAAGCCTCCAGGCGGCCAACGTTCGACTGCGGGCCTACTCGGAGGAAGTGGAGAACGCCGCGCGGGCAAAGATCGCCTTTCTGGCCAGCATGAGCCACGAAATCCGGACACCCTTGACGGCCATCCTCGGTTACGCCCAACTCCTGGCCATGACAAAGAACGACGAAGGCGTCGCCTCAAGCCAAGTCATACAACACAATCTACCTGAGTCGGCACAGCTGAGCGGCACAAAGCCGGAAGGCACCGGTGAACTGGTTCCTCCCGAGAAGGCCCCCACAGCGATCTCCTGGCAGCAAGCCGTGGAAGGAATCTTGTGCAACGGCCAGCATTTGCAAGAGGTCATCAACAACGTCCTGGACTTCTCCAAGTTGGAGAGTGGACGATTGGAACTCGAAAAGCTACCCTGTGAACCCGTGGCTCTTGTAAGGGACGTCCTCTCCATGTTGGCCATCAGGGCCAAGGGGAAGAACCTTTCACTCGGTATGGAAATCGCGGGCGGTATTCCCCGGACCATCCAGACGGACCCCACTCGCTTAAGACAGATTCTACTCAACCTTGTGGACAATGCCATCAAATTCACCAACCAAGGACGGGTATGGGTCGAAATCGAGCTGGATCAAACCGGCCCCGAGCGACCGATCCTCGAATTTCGCGTCTGCGACACCGGCATGGGGATGTCTCCCGATCAAATCGGCCGGCTGTTCGAACCCTTCCGTCAAGCGAGCGAAAAAATCTCTCGGCAATTCGGCGGCACGGGCCTGGGGCTCGCCATCAGCCGGCAATTGGCCCGGTTGTTGGGCGGCGACATCTGGGTGGAAAGCACTCCCGGCAAGGGATCGGTCTTTCACGTGCGAATCGCCATCGGGGACGTTTCCCTGGCCGAGATGATCGCGGGCCAGGACATCGCCACGCCGAGTGAAGCCGTCAAGTCGCATCTCATGCCGTCCCTATCCACGCCCGGGCCGGACCGTTCCGCGACGTCCCCGAAGCGTCCCGCCCGAAGCATCCGCCTCAAAGGTCGTATCCTGCTGGCGGAGGATTCTCCCGATAATCGGCGGATCATCCGTTATTTCCTCGAGCGCGCCGGGGCCCAAGTAGAAATTGCCAGCGATGGCCAAGAGGCCCTGCAGAAGTACAACGAGGCCATGCGGACAGGGAAACCATACGATTTGCTCCTCATGGACGTGGAAATGCCCGTCATGGACGGTCCCCACGCGGTTCGCCATCTCCGCGCAAATGGCTGCCAAACCCCGATTGTCGCCCTAACCGCCCACACAGACCCGGTCTGCATCCAACAGTTTCTCGAGGCCGGTTACACGGGATTTATCCCTAAACCGGTCGATCGAGAGGGCTTGCTGGAAGCCGTAGCCAGTTTCCTCACACCAGGCGGCACAAGGATTTCCGCATGGGGCCAGGCCCATGGGCAGCAATGGATGGACCACACGGGCGCATCCGGGATCGTACTGCCCACGGTCAATCGGTGACCACGCGAGAAGCGTAGCCAGGGTTGTTACCTCGGCACCTGGCGTTTGCCTAGGTTTTTGCAGTTTGACGCGGCCACGACGGCGCGTGGCCCTCC
>FWWL01010705.1_pt1 | contig 10426 bp, 9 predicted proteins | sample 2228331 | NCBI WGS metagenome assembly FWWL01 (sample SAMEA103939775, study PRJEB20133) | metagenome
ACTGAACTATTATAGGTATATCTGTAAGATTTTTTATTATCTCTAATAGGATCTGCACCTCTTTAGTCGAACTCATTGTTTCTAGAATAATGCCATCGACCTCTTCCTCTATTAGAGCTATTATTTGTTTTTTATATATTTTTATAAGAAAATAGTTATAAATCATATTGCCAAATATGTTATACTTATTATAGAATTAAAACCATATAGTATGTATAAATGATGAAGAGATCATGGAGGAGTGACATACATGAATAAATTACGCATAGGCATCAATGGTTTCGGAAGAATTGGTCGGATGGTATTTCGTAAAGCGTTTACAGATCCAACAATAGAGATTGTAGCCGTTAATGCCAGTTATCCAGCAGCAACGTTAGCCCACCTCGTTAAATACGACACTGTCCATGGTACGTGGAACGAAGATATTCGTGCGGAAGGTGACGACGCACTTCTTGTAAACGGTAAAATGATAACGCTTACGTCAACGAGGAATCCTGAAGAGATACCATGGAGTGATTTAGGTGTCGATGTTGTTGTTGAAGCGACAGGGAAATTTTGTGATTACGAAGGCGCTTCTAAACATATAAAGGCCGGTGCAAAGAAAGTTATTATTACTGCCCCGGGAAAAGGGGAAGATGTTACAATCGTTATGGGAGTTAATGAGAGTAGGTACGATCACGACAATCACCATATTATTTCTAATGCATCCTGTACGACAAACTGTCTTGCTCCCATTGCGAAAGTATTGCATGAAACGTTTGGCATTCAATACGGTTTAATGACGACTGTCCATTCTTATACGAATGATCAAATGATTTTAGATAATCCTCATAAAGATCTACGTCGTGCGCGTTCTTGCGGACAATCGATTATCCCTACATCAACGGGCGCGGCAGAGGCCGTTACGAAAGTAATTCCTGAACTTGAAGGACGCTTGAATGGAATGGCGCTACGAGTGCCCACTCCAAATGTTTCAATCGTAGATCTTGTTGCTCATTTGGAAAGATCTGTAACGGTTGAAGAAGTAAATCGTGCATTTCATCGTGCGAGTAAGCAATCGTTATCTTCGTATCTTCATTATACAGAAGAACCACTTGTTTCTTCGGATTTTAACGGAAGCGCATATTCTTCCATCGTAGACGGTTTATCAACGATGGTTATAGGAGAGAAACAAGTGAAAGTAATGGCTTGGTATGATAATGAGTGGGGATATTCTTGCCGAGTTGTTGACCTTGTGAAATTCGTAGGGAAAGCAATGAATTCGGAAATAATGCATGAAGAAGATAGTAACTTAACAACGGTGTAAATATAGGGTTAGAAAAAAAGGGATGGAGTCCGACTCCATCCCTTTTGCAATCAGATAAGGTTCATGATTTATTGAATGGTAACGAATGGGTCCATACTTAGATCTTCGTCAAGCACCTTAGCTATAAATCGAGTTAATTCCTTTTGTAAATCGAGCTCATATGGGTCGATTGTTTTACCGCTAGCATTCTCGATCATTCGCAGCAAAGGACGTTGTGGTCTGCCCGGAGTATTATGAATGACAATTCCTTTTTCCCCTGTATCGATCGTAACGGTCATACCGATTGGATAAAGGGCAACGCGATCAACAAACACTTTAATCGCCTCGTAATCGTATAAGAAGTTGCCCGATCCAAGTAATAATTCAATCGCTTGATGTGGAAGAAAGGCTTTCCGATATGTTCGATTACCTACAAGGGCATCATACGTATCCGCAACGGCAACGATTCGTGCATAAGGGTGAATCTCATTACCAGCTAACCCACGGGGGTAACCAGATCCATCGTATCGTTCATGATGCTGGAAAGCAATATGTGCGGAGGTTACAGAGATTTCTGGTTCTTGTCGTAGTATCTCAAAGCCATCGGCACTATGCTGCTTCATGATTTCGAATTCCTCATCCGTTAGCCTGCCCGGTTTATGAAGAATTGCACTTGGCGTCTTCGTTTTTCCAATATCATGAAGCATCGAACCGATTCCCAATTCAGTTAACTGTTTGCTATTAAATCCTAATCCCATTCCCATGGCCAAAGATAAAACAGTTACATTAACGGAATGATGATAAATATAATCATCGGTTGCATATATATTAGCTAAGTTAATAAGAACGCGTGGTTGACTTCTAACGTCGTCGACAATTGTTTTCACAACATCGTGAAACTGTTTTCCTAATTTTAAGTCTGATATTTGACGAGCGTTCTTCTTTTCTGACATTTTGAGCATCACTTGAGATACCGTTTCGAGTGCATATCGCCTTGTTTCATCACTAATAATGTCTTGTACAACAATATCACTCGTCATCTCATTCTCTACATAAAGGAGATGTATACCTAAATCCTCTAGACGTCGTAATATCATTGTTGTTAATTCGGCACCTTTACCAAGGAGGACAATACCTGAATTTGTATAAATGTTTTTAGCAAGTCTGTCACCAGGCTTGACTTGGTGAGTCGAAATTAATTGCATAGGAGACTCCTTCCATAACTTTTCAATAGTAAACAAGTTTCATACCGATTATGCTAGAGCTATGCCATTACTAGTTTACCCTTATTCTTTTTTGTCGTAAATAGGTTAAATACTTAGCCTTGACATAATAGAGTCAAGTAATAGAAACTAGAATGAATAAAGTATAAAGTCGAGTGCGGAGATGATATAATGAAATGCCCCATTTGTGATCATAACGGTACTAGGGTGCTTGATTCAAGACCGGTCAACGAAGGAAAGTCTATAAGAAGGCGACGCGAATGCGAATCATGTAGTCGTCGTTTCACAACGTTTGAAGTTGTTGAAGAGACTCCCCTGCTTGTTGTTAAAAAAGATGGTAATCGTGAAGAATTCAATCGAGATAAAATATTGCGAGGACTTATTCGAGCGTGTGAAAAAAGGCCTGTACCGATCGAAACGCTCGAAGGAGTCGTTAACGATATCGAGAAGGAAGTAAGAGGAACAGCTCAATCGGAAATTGAAAGCCGTGACATCGGTGAATTGGTCATGGAAAGGCTTTATAAAACGGATGAAGTTGCTTACGTGCGTTTTGCATCCGTTTACCGTCAATTTAAAGATATTAACGTATTCGTCAATGAATTAAAAGAGCTTCTAAGTAAGTCATAAAAAGACAAGTAACATTCTCGAAGGTTAGTTTCTTCTAGAAATATTTTGGGAGGGTCACCATGAGTAAGCAAACATTTAAATCGAAATCTTTATTAATAGCTATTATTTTAACATTATCACTTTCAACGGGATGTACGAAAGAAATCTTGACAGATAATACGAAGGACCCAAATGAAACGAATGAGCCAACCAATCAAGAACAGAATGACCCAAGTGAACAACCACTAACTCCAGAAGCGGGTGGTACATTAAAGATAGGAATGCTATCATCGCTATCAATCGATGTATTAGGGTTAAGTACGGCTGCATCTTTACCTATGCATGATGTCTACCGCGGCTTGTTGCAGAGAGATGAACAATACAAAGCCACAACTGACATTGCTAAAACCTATGAAGTGAATGAGGAATTGAAAACGATAACCGTTAGCCTTGATGAGTCCGTAAAGTGGCATGATGGTACACCTGTAACGGCTCAAGATGTACTGTTTACCTACGCAATCTATGCCAATCCGTATTACTATGGCGTATGGAATGAGGGGATTGAGGCGTTAGAAGGTGTCAGTTCGCTACGATCGTTTAAAAATGATAATATTTCAGGTATTCAAGTAGATGAAGAAACGAAGAAAATTACATTCCAGTTAAGCCAAATAACAACAGAAATAGAAGACTTATTAACTGCCCCTCTTTTGCCACAGCATCAGTTGCAAGGGAAAACGCTGGAAGAAATCACGACACTTGCCGAAGAAGGCAAAATCATCGGTAACGGGTCATATGAAATCAAAGTAGCCTCCGCTGAAAATGTGGCATATGCAAAGGTTGATGGAACAAAGGCATTGTTAGATGAAATTATCTTTATGACGATTCAAGAAGAGAGTATTACCGAAAAGTTGAAGAATAAAGAGATTGATATGTTACAAGCTTCACCTCAAGCTGTTAGTGATGTTAATTCTTCAGAGAGTAAAGTGTGGTCCGTCGTTAAAGCTCCCGGTCTCGGATATCACTATGTCGGGATGAACAATCAAAATCCTTTATTTAAAGATGTACGGGTTCGTCAAGCGATTGATCTCCTCGTGAACAAATCCGAGTATATTGAACACGTTTTAAACGGCTTTGGTGAGGTTTCTCTAAGTCCGATCCCATCAGGAAATTGGGCGTTCGCTAAAGACCTTAAAGAGTCAGAGCATTCAGTAGAAAAAGCGAAAGCATTATTAGCAGAAGCGAGCTGGGATATGAATAAAGAAATTTCCATTCGATATATAAAAGATCACCTTCTTTGGGAAAAGTCTGCTTCATTTGTTGAGCAACAATTAACTCAAGCGGGTCTAAAAGTGCAGCTTGAAGGAATGAGTCAAGAAGAATTCGCTCCTTATCTTTTCTCTAGTAAACCGTATGATCTGTTTCTCTACTCATGGAAGGATGAAACCGATTTAAGTTATTTAAATCAACAGTGGATGGCGAATGAAATTGATCAAGGATATAACGTCGTCGGGTTTTCAAATGCAACTGCTGACCAAAGCTTGAACACGGCACATTCTACCTTGAATGAAAACAGTCGGAAAGAAGCCTATGTAACGTGGCAAAAAACGTTTAGTGCGGAAAAACCTGTTGTTCTTCTGGCGAGACCTTCTCAACTGTACATCGTTTCAGATGAAGTAAAAGATGTTAGTATGAAAAATAATGATCCATTCCTTTCTATGGATCAATGGTGGAAAAAACAGTAGTAGCAATAAATAACATGGAGGGAGCCACGGAAAAATTAACCGTGGCTTCAATCTATTATTCGTCCTATTCTATCATCTTATTCATGATATAATTGATTTACTATATTTTGTTCGAAGGTAGGGAAGTCTGTGGCACAACTATGGCAACACATTACGCCCGGTGATTCATTTGTCGTTAATCGAGATAAACCACAGGCCGCAGATGAAATAACACGCTTAATACAATTATACCAACCAATTATTGGTACAGACGCTATTGGTTTATATCATTCTCTTCACTCTTATTTATCGTTACATATTGTTGGTTATAGTGAGCCAGATTACCATCGTTCTCTTATGGCACTTATGAACATGTCATTGGATCGAATTCTAGAGGCTAGAGAGCAACTAGAAGGAATCGGCTTAATGCGGGTGAAACGGCATGTGGCTGATGATGAAACGAGAACGTATTATTATCAGATGATGTCACCGTTAACAGGAAGCGACTATTTTTCAAGTGATGTTTTGACGGTTATTCTATTCCATCGACTTGGCAAAGTGAAATATAAAGAAATTCGCTCTCGTTACCTTCCTGCAGTAAGTCATGCAACTAATGGAATGGAACTAACAGATATGACAAAAGGCTTCGATGTAGTATTTAAATCGATTGCTCCTTCTGAATTGATCGTTCAGCCGGGTACGGAAAGCTATCATATATTGTTCGATCAATCCCATGAGCAGCCTTCTTTTGAAAATAGTGGAGAAGATCATAAAGGGTTGGTCATGACAGAGAAAAGTATAGATTTTGATGAAGTGATTGGACGTATGGGACGCGTATTCCAACCTGAAAAGAAGCTAACCCCAGAAATAAGACAAGCAATTCAAGAGATTTCATTTTTCTATCAATGTGATGAGAGTATGATAGCGACCTGTTTACAGGATCAACGTGTGTATACGAAAGAAGATGAGATCGATATTGAAAAAGTAAGAGGATGGGTGAAAGATCAATATCGAGATAAGTATAACGGACGTCCTCCGCGAATTGTAACGAATCGCACGGTCCATGAGACTAAAACAAACAAAAAGGCAAGTACTTCTGTAACGGAAGAGGAGAAACTTTTACAAAAGCTTGAAACACTATCTCCGTTATCATTGTTAGAAGAATTCCAAGAGGGTTCAAAGATTGCGGATGTTGATCTTCAATTAGTAGATGATCTAATCAATAAGTTCGAATTACCGTATGGGGTTGCGAATGTCCTTATTTTATATATTATGAAAACGAACAACTATAAGCTTCCGAGCAATTTAGTACAAAAGATAGCTGCTCACTGGAAACGCCATGGAGTAAAGACGGTTAATCAAGCATTAGAGTTAACCCAACAAGAGCAGCGGAATACACAAACTAGCTCTTTTAAAGAGGACAAGACCTCTACAGCCACGCAAAGGAAACCGGCACCGAAGAAGAAATTAGACAAAGTTAGTAAACTTCCTTCATCTGTACAAGAACAATTAAGGAAAGAACAATCGGGGGACACACACGTCGGAACAGTGATGAGTGTAGAAGAGTTAAAGGCTAAGGAAGCAAGGGCATTGGAATTGCTGCGTGCGTTGGGAGAAATAGATTAATTTTTAATAGAAATTGAGGTGATACAATGAAGCAGTGGCGAAGTATTTTAGAAGATATGCAGGTTTTCATATCGCGTAAATCTGATCAATCATTAGAGCAGTTGGTACAAAGAATGAATCTTCATCCTGTCGTTACAGAATTCCATTCTCGATATCCAGATGCAGATAAGGAGATGATCGATCGTTCTCTAAGTGCGATCTATCAGGCTGTTGTAGAATATGATCAGTGTCAACGTTGTCCCGGTCTTGACCTTTGTCCGAATCTCGTTCAAGGCTATCAGTCAACACTAAGCTACAACGGTTATATGATTGAAAATGGGTTGTATAAATGTAGACATCTACGATTAAAAGAGGAACAGAGAGATCGTGAGAGCTTAATTAATAGCCACTTCGTTCCGAATGAGATTTTAGAGGCTACGTTTAAGACAATTGAGCGGGACGGAGAACGGATGGACGCGATATTAGCGGTCATGAATTTTTGTAACAACTGTGAGCCAGGGAAGAATGACATCGGGCTCTATTTACATGGTTCGTTTGGTGTAGGTAAAAGTAGAATTATGGCTGCTGCTGCTCGTAAGCTTGCCGAACGTCACATCGCCTCATTAATGATCTATGTACCTGATTTCTTCCGCGAAGTGAAGGAGTCGATCGGTGAGAATTCTGTCGGAAAGAAAATCGAAGCACTCAAGACGGTTCCCGTCCTTATATTAGATGACATTGGTGCAGAAATGATGTCTGCTTGGGCTAGGGATGAAGTGTTAGGTGCGATCCTTCAATACCGTGTTTCCGAGAAGCTTCCGACACTATTCACTTCGAATTATAACTTCGATGAGCTAGAAGAGCATCTCTCTTATTCCTTTAAATCTGGAATGGAAGAGTTGAAAGCAAAACGGATTATGGAGCGGATACGATTCTTTACTGTTTCGTATCATGTCGGCGGTGTGAACAGACGGAAAGCTAGGTTGGTTGGACAAACGTAGATTGTCATTGACGTTAGAGTGATTTGCGTGCTAAGATGATACTTGTATTTCAGAAATGGGGCTTTAGCTCAGCTGGGAGAGCGCTTCGCTGGCAGCGAAGAGGTCAGCGGTTCGATCCCGCTAAGCTCCACCAAATAAAGAATCCAACGCAGCCAACTCGGCTGTGTTTTTTTGTTATGGTGGGTAGCTGATGAAGGGGAAATCCCCGGGGTTCAGTGGGACAAGGGGACAGGTTTATTGTCCCATTTCCAGTGGGACAAGGGTGGGACAAGGGGACAGGTTTGTTGTCCCTTTTTTAATTGTATGATAGATTGGTGTTGAGGTGATTCAGTTGCCAAGACAGGCGAGAGAAAAAAGTAGTAGTGGGATATATCATTTAATGTTAAGAGGTATTAATAGACAAAATATTTTTGAAGATGATCATGATCGTAGCAAGTTTATCGAAGTTATTTGCCACTATAAAACAATAAGCAAATATCAAATGTTTGCCTATTGTCTCATGGACAATCATGTACATTTACTCATGAAGGAAACAACTGAACCTATTTCAAATACAATAAAAAGAATCAGCAGCAGTTATGTGAATTGGTACAACAAAAAATATGATCGATGTGGACACCTGTTTCAGGAACGATTCAGAAGTGAAGTTGTAGAAAGCGATCAATATTTTATTACAGTATTAAGGTACATACATCAAAACCCCATTAAAGCTGGAATGATAAAAGAATTAGAGAAGTATTTTTGGAGTAGTTACCATGAGTATATAGTAAATTCCGTGATAGTAGATACTGATTTTACTTTGAATCTTTTTTCAAAGAATAGAGAAGAGGCCGTAAATTTACTCCAAACGTACATTAAACAGAAAAATGATGACCAATGCTTAGAATATCAAGGGAAAGACAGCATATCGGACAAAGATTTACTTGCATACATAAGAGAATTAGGTTTTAGTCATTCGAGTGAAGTACAGAAACTTAATAAAGAAGAACGAAACGATATTGTTAGGAAGCTAAAGAAAGTACAAGGAACTACGGTAAGGCAAATTGCAAGGATAACGGGATTTTCTAAGAGTTTGATAGATCGGATATAGCTGGAAAAGTTGGGACAAAGAACCTGTCCCCTTGTCCCCCCCACAAGTGATCAAATGAAGGCACTGGCATCAGCTAACAGTGTTTACCATTTTCTTCAGGATGTATCTTGGTTTGCTGGATCGGTTATACCATGGCAAGAAATGGCTGACTTAACCAATTGCTCAAGACATAGAGCGGTTAATAAGAGCAAGAACGGATCGGGCAACTGTGACGCTTTATGTCTAAAAAAATGTATAATTTCTACTTATTTTTTAGTAATTCTATTTTTTAAAAAAAATATAAAAATACGGAATTATATTGATCACTCAATACTATACTGTAATGAGAGTGAGAGTCGTATATAGATCACTCAACTCAATTATATTATAGGAGGTCGTATTGATGGGAAGAACGGTTAAAGAAGTAGTAGAGATTATCGCACCAATTGCTTTACAAGCATTGGCAGTGGCTGCAGAAAATCTGATTGCAGGTGTTGAAGTAGAAGAAAGGGTAAAAGATCAAATTTTTAATTTGTCAGATACTGATTGGGGTAGCATTGTGTATAATGACACAAGTCAGTATATTACTAGTGAATTTGCTACAACTTACGGTTACTATTATGAAGGATTACGTTCAAAGCCAAGTACAGGTGGGCTACCAGTAGCTGCTGGACTAGATATTATTGTCTATGATCCACAAAAAGGAATAGATAATATTCAAGATTATCTTCAGACCGTTTTTAAAGATTCAATAAGTCCAGCCGATTCGATCGAGGTAAGCCAAAATCTTTCTCAGCTTTTTGCGGATAGATTTAAAGAAGAAAGCTTGGATTGGACCCCATTCAACAAAAGATTCAACTTTCCAGATAACATGATTATGGATGTTTATATGGTAACCTCTTCTGCCCGTGATGTTGATAATAATCCTGCAGGGGTAGTTACGTATTGCTTTGTAGCCTATAGTAATTCTTAAAAAAGAATTCCCTATTGTAAATAGATACACGTTTATAATGGGAGATGTAGAAGGAGGAAGACTATGGAATCTAAATCACATGGTAGTGTTGAAATCGTATTTCCACCTGATAGTCGTCAACAAATTAAACAAACTCTTGTCTACCCTTACTCAGCGATTGGTCGTTTAACTATGAAGTTTCCAAATGGAAAGTGGTATTCAGGAACAGGTACATTAATAGATAATAGGCATGTGGTAACTGCCGCCCATAATTTATGGGGGGATGATTTGGGAGGAAATGCAACAGAGGTCTATTTTTCTCCAGCTCAAAATGGTGGTACTGAACCTTTTGGGAGATTAAGTGCTAGTCATATGTGGATTACAGAGGAATACCGCACCACTGCACCACCATCTCCATTAACGAATGATGTCACCGACTACACGAAGTACATATGGGATTTTGGACTTATTCGTCTTAGTAAAGAAGTACCTGAAGAGAGTGGTTATTGTCACATTTACGCATTGCCAGATAAAATACTAAAGGAATCAGATGTTCACATAACAGGTTACCCAGGTGATCTAGCAAATGTATATGGTGTTGGAACAATGTGGTCAGCTTTTGGTAGTGTTACTTTATCTGATGATGATGATTTACTTTTCTATAAAATCGATACAAACAAGGGGGAAAGTGGCGCTGGTCTGATGATTCCATATTTAAATACCTATGTAATTTCAGGGATTCATGTTGCTGGCTCTGCAAAGCTTGATTCAAACTTTGCTGTTCGATTAAATCAGGATCATATAGATACGATTACCAACTGGAGAAATTCATAATAAGAGGAATAGACACCGAAACGCTATAGTTTCGATGTCTTTTTTTCTGGGACAATGGGGCAGGTTTATTGTCCCTTTTTAAATTGTATGATAGATTGGTGTTGAGGTGATTCGGTTGCCAAGACAGGCG
>FWWL01010708.1_pt1 | contig 10424 bp, 6 predicted proteins | sample 2228331 | NCBI WGS metagenome assembly FWWL01 (sample SAMEA103939775, study PRJEB20133) | metagenome
TTTTCGTCATTGCGAGCGGAGCGAAGCAATCTCATCCCCATTTCGTCATTGCGAGCAAAGCGAAGCAATCTCATCCAACCTCGAACTTTGAACCCTCTCAACCTTTTTCGTCCTTGGAATTTCACCTGACATAGAGGTAAAATCAATATACTATTATGAGAGATCATGTTTTAAGGTGAAATTTCCAATATACGAGGCGGTTCATTATGAAAAGTTGGATAAGCAAGTTCCTTTCCCAATTTCGCTTCCGAAAAGTTAGAAGTCGGTTCCTCGTTGCTATGATAGCGCTTTCATTGCCTCCGTTGTTTATATTGGGGTATATTTCCTTCAATATCGCGAAAGAGACTTTGATGGAAACGAACACGCAGACGAATGAAGATCATCTAAGAACTTCCAGCGAGGTAGCGGATTTGCTGTTTCGCAACATTATCAACTTGAACAGGCTTATCGTCGTGAATAGTGAAATCCGGAAGGATTTACGCGAAAGCGAAATCATTGACAGCCTGGAACAGAAAGATATGAGCGAGAGGACGGCCAACCGGCTTCAGAAGTTGATAAACAACAATCTGTTGGACACGCGGTTCGTTAACTCGATCTGTTTGTTCGACCTTAACTTTCAAACTTTTTGCTTTGGACGTTCCGATGATGCCGGCATTTATGAGAAGTCGGACAAATCAGCTGCGATTCAACAATCAGAATGGTACCAAAGGACATTTAACGCGCAGGGGAGAGTCGTATTTTTCGGCTACAATGTGCTCGGAGATTCACCGAACTCTTTCTCGACCGTCAAATTATTCCGGGATTCCGACAGCCCGACCGGTGAACCGATCGGTTTGTTGATTGTGAACGTTTCGAAATCGATATTCGGCAGCATATTCAACGAAAGCGGCAACTATGACGGTTTTATGGCGCTTGATTCTTCCCAAGATGGGATCAATATCGTCTATCCTCAGAGATCTTCTACCATACAAATTCCAGTCGGCGGAAATCTTGAAGCGGCGTTTAACCAATTGCGGCAAGAGGGATATTTGCTCAGCAAATATCGGAACCAGACGACGAATTGGACCTTTGTCCACCTGATTAAAGTTCAAGAGCTGCTGAAACAATCGAATAAAATCGGAAGCGTGACTGCCGTGATCGCGTCTACGATCGCACTCGTCGCGCTCATCATTTCCTACTTTATCTCGGGCAGCATTACCCGTCCTCTTCTGCAAATCAAAAAAATGATGGTGGATTGGACGAAGGGAAGGCGAGACTTTACGGAATCGTTTAAAAAGGATGAGGTCGGCGCCATAGGAGAAACATTCAAGCGAATGGCTTCCGAAAACCAGGAATTGAATGAAAAGCTTGTTCGTTCGGTATTAAAGGAACGCGAGGCCGAGCTGAGAGCCCTTCAGGCGCAAATCAAACCCCATTTCCTTTATAACACATTGGATTCTATCTATTGGATGGCCACTCTCGAGAAAAACCACGAGGTCGCCCAAATGGCCATATCTTTATCCGAAAGCTTCAAGCTGAGTTTGAACAAAGGCAAAGAGACGATTGCTGTGTTCAAGGAATTGAAGCATGTCGAACATTACATGACGATACAAAATATTCGATATCACAATCGATTTCAGTATTATGAAGAGGTCGATGCTTCAATCATGGGAATGGAGATATTAAAGCTGCTTCTGCAACCGCTTGTGGAGAATGCGATCTATCACGGATTGGAGCCGAAAGTCGGCGAAGGGTTCATTCGTCTTACGGGAAATAGGGACGGCGACTTCCTTCTATTCGTCGTGGAAGATAACGGGGTTGGCATCGAAGATCTTCAAGTGACTGAACAAGGGTACGGTTTGAGAAACGTTCGGGAACGGTTGATGTTATATTATGGGCCATCGAGCTCGTTCGTGATCTTAAGCGAGGCGAATCGGGGAACCAAAATCGAGATTAGGTTCAAACCTTTTCACGAAAAGGAGGATACCGATGCTTAAAGCAGCCGTATTTGATGACGAATATATCGTACTTCAAGGCCTCCGTACCCTGATCGATTGGACAAGCTTCGGAATCGAATTGATAGGTACGGCAGAAGACGGTCTATCGGCGCTTGCACTATTCCGAAGCCATCGCCCCGACATTATTCTGACGGATATTCGGATGCCGGGATTTGACGGTCTCCAGTTAATCGAGGAAATAATACGTGAAGCGCCCGAGACATATTTCATCGTATTCAGCGGATTCAACGAATTTGAATACGTGAAGCGGGCCATCCATCTTGGCGTTACCGATTATTTAGAAAAACCTGTCACGATCCAGAACATCGAGAAAGCTATTCGGAAAGTGATTGCACAAATTACTAAACGGCAGGAAGCTCATGAGTTGAAAATAAAATGGGAGGGAAGCAAGCGGGAACTCCTTGAAAAAGCGACTTTGGATTTGCTGCTTATCGGAGATGAATCGGAAGCCAAATGGAGGGAGAGCTTCGGATTTGACGCAGAACGAGTAACGGGTACAACTGTTCTCGCTTCAACGTCTGATCATTTTTCATTGTCTGAACACTCCGACTATCATGTCGTCGCCTTACGGAATGGACAGGAGAGATTAATTGTAATTTTTCATTTTCAATCTCCGTCGCATGAATTTTGGGATCGGTTGTTCAATGAAGCCGATCATGCGGATATCGCGATCGGGAGCGGCCGGACTTATTCTGGGGTGGCCCAAGCTTCGATTAGTTATAAAGAAGCGCAGCGCGCGCTAAGATCCGCCCGATTTCTAGGCGAGAATGGGATTATCCGATTCGAGGACTTGGGCGACTTTATTACGACTCCCGAAGGGTTATCCGAGCGTGAAGAAGCGATTATTCTAAGTTTGCGTGCAGGGAATAAAGCCGGGCTGCTGGAGCAGATTGACCGTTTTATTCAATGGATCCAAACCGAGAAGCTCGATCCGGAAGTGGCCGAGCGCGAAATGCTGAAGCTCATCTACTTGGCTTTGGAAGTTTCGAGAGAAGCGGCAGGGGACAAACCCACCCCTCTTCATGGCAGCTATATGCCTCATGTCGAGATTCGAGAAATGGTCGCCCAAGGGAAGATGGCAGAGTGGTTTCGCGATCAAATCGAACGGATCGCGGACAGGACGATGGATTCACGGGAAAATACGAAACATGGCTCCGTGGACCTCGCGCGCAGTTACATCGAACAGAATTGTACCCGAGATTTGACGCTTCAGGAAGTTGCCGGTCATGTCGGCATGAATACGACGTATTTGAGCGTGTTATTCAAAGAAGTAATGGGTGAGTCGTATATTAAATATTTAACCCGTTATCGTATGGAGCTCGCCAAAACACTCCTTAAAAAGGGCTTAAAGGTGAACGAGGTCAGCGAGAAGGTCGGTTATCACACCTACAGGCATTTTTCTGAGGTATTTAAGAAATATACCGGGATCACGCCAGGGCAATATAAGGATTTTATCTGAAAAAAACGGACACGGAACAAAAATATGACGCACTGTCGCAATAGGCGTATCAACCTTAAAATAATAAATACAGGGTACCCGGGCTCTGGAAGCAAGGTCATTAAGAATGATCAGGGGGACATAACCAATGAGGAAAACCAGAACGAAGCTCACAGCAGCGCTGTCTTGTGTTCTATTGCTGACAAGCGTGCTGGCAGGTTGCGGAGGCGGGTCGAACAACCAGGCAGATAACAGCAGCAATCCGACGCAGGCCGAGTCAGCCACCTCGCAACCATCCGCTGAACAGGAAAACGTTAAGCTATCGCTCTTGGTCGATAATAACCAGGACTCGGTAAACTTAACGAACGCGATTATTGACGCATTCCAAAAGAAATATCCAAACATCCAGGTGGAGCTTGAGACTCGTCCGGGGGGCGGCGAAGGCGACAACATCGTTAAAACCCGTCTGGCGACAGGGGATATGACGGATGTGTTCTTCTACAATTCCGGGTCGCTCATGCAAGCGCTTAACCCTGAGCAAAATATTCTGGATATCACCAATGAGCCGTTCATGGCGAACGTCATCGATTCCTTCAAGCCTACAGTCACTTTCAAGGGCAAAATTTTTGGCGTACCGACGGGCTCCACGATGGCCGGCGGCTGGTTCTACAACAAAAAGATTTATGCCGATCTCGGGCTTACCGTTCCGAAAACGTGGGCCGAGCTGATGGCGAACAACGACAAAATCAAAGCCGCCGGCCTAACTGCCATTATCGGTTCGTATAAGGATACATGGACTTCCCAACTGATCGTACTGGCGGATTATTATAACGTTCAAGCCCAGAGTCCGGCCTTCGCGGACGATTATACGGCCAATAAGGCGAAATACTCCAGCACGCCGGCTGCTTTAAGAAGCTTCGAGAAGCTGGCGGAAACGGCAGACAAGGGATATATGAACAAGGATTTCCTGGCAACGAACTATGATACCGGAATGAAGATGCTGGCTGAAGGAAAAGGCGCTCACTACCCGATGCTTTCCTTTGCGGTCCCGGCGATAGAGCAGAATTATCCGGACAAAATAAACGATATCGGATTTTTCGCCCAGCCTGGCGACAGCGCGGACAACAACGGCCTGACGGTTTGGATGCCGGGCGCGGCTTATATTTACAAAAACAGCGAGCACATGGAAGAAGCGATGAAATTGGTAGCATTCATCGCTTCGCCGGAAGGAATGGCCGCAGCGGCAACAGCCTCCAAGCCTACCGGGCCGTATGCGATCAAAGGTGCGATCATTCCCGATAACGTCTCGCAAGTGGTGAAAGACATGCTTCCTTACTTCGATGCAGGCAAAACGGCTCCCGCTTTGGAATTCGTATCTCCTATTAAAGGTCCTAGTCTTGAGCAGCTTACGGTTGAAGTCGGCGCCGGAATCAAATCCGCCAAAGAAGGCGCGGCTTCATACGACAAAGACGTCGAGAAGCAAGCGAAACAGCTCGGCCTTGAAGGATGGTAATTTCTTAGCAGGCAATGAGTGTGTTTGTTCGGCCCTGCGAATCTAACGCAGGGCCGATTCACTTCATCAGTACAGGAGAGATATGGATGACCAAAGTATTGAAACGTACCTATTCCTATGCGTTCCTTCTGCCGGCTGCCATCATTTATTTCGTCATCTTCGTGTTGCCTACGATCATGTCATTCTTCTTTAGCATGACAAGATGGACATTGGCGGATTGGGAATTTATCGGTTTAGAGAACTTCACCACCTTCTTCGACGAACCGTCTCTTAGCATCGGATTTAAAAATACGTTTATTTATGCCGTCGTCACCTGCTCCCTAAAAGTCGTGTTCGGGCTGCTGCTTGGCGTTTTTCTGACTTCAAAAATAAGAACCAAAGGTTTTCTGAGGTCTGTCATCTTCTTTCCTACATTAATAAGTACGATCGCGGTCGGCATCGCTTTCAGCATGATGATGCATCCGACGGAAGGACTCATTAACACGACACTTGCCACCCTAGGCCTATCCGGACCTGATTGGTTGGGAGATACCCGGTTGGCGCTGTTGTCGGTCGCGCTCGTGGACGTATGGAAAGGCGTCGGCTTCGCGACCGTCATTTATATCGCGGGCATCCTGTCGATACCTGAAGATTATTATGAGGCTCTGCAGATCGACGGCGGCAACGCGTTCCGCAAGTTTTGGAATATTATAGTCCCGCTTAGCCGGCCTGCTACGAACTCCGTCATCATTCTGGCATTTATCGGAGGCTTGAGATCGTTCGACCTCGTATGGGCGATGACCAAAGGCGGACCCGGCTTTACGACCGACCTTATCGCTTCGATCATCTACAAGCAGTATCAAGGCGGCTTCTACGGGCTTGCAACGGCAGGCAACGTCATCCTGTTTATTTTCGTGACCGCCTTGGCCTTTCCGCTGTATACGTACTTGAACAGAAAAGAGGTTGACCTATGAGCAAAGGACTCAGACAGTTTCTTGTCGAAGCCGTTGCTATCCTTCTCACGATCGTTATTTTCTGGACTCCTCTTTATTTCGTTGCCGTCAATGCCATTAAGGATCCGAAAGAAGCTTCGCTGCTCAATTTGGATTGGCCATCTTCCATCCATCTCTTAGACAATATTAGAGAAGTCGTCGAGGCTCGCGACTTCATGCTGGTGCGCGCGTTTTATAACAGCTCCTTGCTGACGGTATTATCTATCGTCGTATTGGTCGCGGTTTGCGCCATGGCCGGTTACGTTATGCAACGCAGGGTGGATAAGGCTACGCCATGGATTAATTTCTTCGTCCTAGCGGGATTAATTATTCCGCCAGCAATCGTACCTACAATCTGGGTAATGGACGGCATTGGACTGTTCAAAACGATGACGGGTCTTGTCTTTATAGAGGTTGCTCTCGGATTCCCATTCTGCGTCTTGCTGTACAAAGGGTTTATGGCGGCGATCCCGCGTGAAATCGACGAGGCGGCGGTTGTCGATGGCTGCGGCGGCTTTAAGCTGTTTTACCGAATCATTTTTCCTCTCCTCCAGCCCGTTACGGCAACGATAATCGTTACCTCGTCCGTCGGGATATTTAACGATTTCACAAACCCGCTCTACTTCTTTCCCGGGGCGAAAAATGCAACGGTACAGCTGACGCTGTATAACTTTCAAAGCCAGTTCGTCACGCAGTGGAATTTGTTATTCACTAACATTCTGCTCATCACAATTCCGCCGCTGCTCTTGTTCCTCTTTTTTAACAAGAAAATAGTAGCGGGCATGACGGCAGGTGCGGTTAAGGGCTGATTCAAGCGTAAAACGTAGAGGAGGAATTTTGGTGGAAAAACTAACAGTAGAAGCTCTGCAATGCGAATATCGGACCAACCCGCTTGGAATCGGCGTAACCCATCCCCGATTAAGCTGGCAGCTTCAATCGGAACGCCGCAGCACGCTGCAGCGGGGTTACCGGATTATAGTGGCTGGCGTGGATGGTGATTTTGGCGTGCCAATCTGGGATTCGGGTTACTCGGAATCGGAGGAATCGATACAAGTCCCATATGCAGGACCCGCACTATTTTCGCGCACGCGGTATCACTATAAGGTTAAAGCTTGGGATCAGTTCGGCCGGGAATCCGAATGGAGCGAAGTCGCTTGGTGGGAGATGGGGCTGCTTGAGCACAGCGAGTGGAAAGCGCAGTGGATCACTCCGAACGCGACTGAAATCGACCCCAAATCAGAGCCTGCGTATCTTCTTCGCAAGCGGTTCGAATTGAAGGAAGACATCGTATCTGCCCGAATTTATGCGACGGCGGCAGGCGCTTACGAAGCGTACGCGAACGGCCATCGAGTATCCGACGAGTTGCTTGCTCCCGGCTGGACCAGCTATGCTAACCGAATGCAATATCAAACGTACGATGTGACGAATTTGCTTCAACCGGGAGCCAACGGAATCGGTTTCTTGCTCGGAGATGGTTGGTACCGAAGCGGGATGGGGTTCGAAAACCGAAATTTTATCTATGGGGACCGCCGTGCTGCGCTGCTGCAGCTTCATATCCGATACAAGGACGGAACGGAATCGATGATTTCAACCGATTCGACTTGGAGGGCGTCAACCGGTCCGATCCTTTACTCTACGATCTATCATGGCGAAACTTATGATGCGCGGCTCGAGCAAGAGGGCTGGAGCGGCGCGGGATTCGACGAAACAAAGTGGAAGTCCGTCGAGGTTTGCGATCTGCCGCATAGTCACCTTGTCGTTCAAGAAAACTCGCCGATGCGGGTAACTGAAACGATTCGCCCGATTTCCTCTTTCGTAACGCCTGCCGGGGATCATGTGCTGGATATGGGCCAAAATATGGTGGGCCGCATCCGGTTCACAGTCAATGCTCCTGCCGGAACACGGATTGTGCTGAAGCACGCGGAAGTGCTGGATAAGGAAGGCAACATCTATTTCGGCAACCTTCGTCCCGCGAGACAGACGGCCGAGTACATCGCGAAGGGTGGAGGTGCCGAAAGTTATGCGTCTTATTTCACGTTCTATGGATTCCGTTACGTGAAGGTGGAAGGTTATCCGGGACTGGAGAACGGGCTGCCGCTGGATGCCTTCGCCGGCGAGGTCATCCACACCGATATGGAGCCAACGGGAGAGTTCGATTGTTCGGATGAGAGAGTCAATCGGCTTCAGAGCAACATTAAATGGGGCCAAAGAGGCAATTTCGTCGATGTGCCAACCGATTGTCCGCAGCGCGACGAACGATTAGGCTGGACCGGTGACGCCCAGGTATTCATCAGTACCGCCTTGTTTAATTTCCAAGGCGGGCCATTCTTTACGAAATGGCTGCGCGACTTGAAAGCGGAACAGCACCCTGACGGCGGGGTCCCGTATGTCATTCCGGACGTAGTAGGCGGAGCCAATTCGGCAGCTTGGGGAGATGCCGCGGTCATTTGCCCATGGACGGTCTATCAATATTACAATGATAAACGTCTGTTATCCGAACAGTACGAAAGCATGAAGAAATGGATCGAGTACATTCGGACCCAAGGCGATAGCGAGTACTTATGGAATACGGGCTTCCATTTCGGCGATTGGCTCGGACTTGACGCGAAGGAAGACAGCTACATCGGAGCGACTCCAACCGCACTAATCGCTACTGCTTATTACGCCTATTCGACGCGTATCGTTCGCGATGCTGCGGTTGCTCTCGGGAAAGTTGATGATTCTCGTATTTACGAAGAGCTGCATCGCAAAGTTATCCAAGCCTTCCGGGAAGAGTTCGTGACGCAGACGGGCAGAATCGCTTCTCCGACGCAAACGGCGCACGTTCTTGCTCTCGTATTCGATTTGGTGGATGAGAGCGTGCGCGCAAGGGTGGCAAGCGATTTGAACGAGCTGATCGTGGACAACAATTACCATTTAACGACCGGTTTCGTCGGAACGCCATACTTGTGTTTCGCCCTCTCGAACAACGGCTACCATAATACCGCCGTCAAGCTGCTCTTGCAGGAAAGCTATCCGGGCTGGCTGTACTCCGTCTCCAAAGGCGCAACGACGATTTGGGAGCATTGGGACAGCATTAAACCGGACGGTTCGTTCTGGAGCGACGACATGAACTCCTTCAACCACTACGCATACGGCGCTATCGGCGATTGGATGTACCGTAAAGTAGCGGGTTTGGATATGGAAACCTCTGTTCCGGCTTTTAAGCGAATCCATATCGAGCCGCTGTTCGGATCGAAAGGGCTCACCTATGCTAGAGCGGCTCACCAGTCGATGTACGGTCGAATTGAATCGGGCTGGCGAGTGGATGGCGATCGTATCGAAGTCACCGTTCGGATTCCAGCGAACACTACGGCGGAAGTGATACTAAAGGGTGCAACCGTAGGCGGTTTGAGAGAAAGAGAGCTCGAGCTTGGTTCCGCTGAAGGGATTCATTCGTTCGTTGAAACCGATGGGGGCGTAAAGATGACCATTGGTTCGGGATCCTACCGTTTTGCTTACGCTAATGCGGATATGTTTCGCGTTATCTTTACAGAGAACACAAGGATAGATGAAGTTTTGAATGACGAAGCAGCGAGCGAAATCCTAAGGAAACATATTCCTCATCTTTTTAGCAGCGGCGCACTGATGAATATCGTGAAGAAGTTTACCTTCAAGCAGCTGACGGTAAATGGGATGCCGGGCATATCGAATGAGGAATTAGGTGCAGTACTCAAAGAGTTGACCGCGTAAGAGGTAGAGGAGAATATATGGGGCTATCCCAAAAGAGGTTTAGTTTACTACAACAGATAGCTCACTTTATAAGAAAAATGATTTGAACAAAGAAATGGTGGTGTAGGGGGGTATTACTGCACCACCATTTTTCGATTTTGGTCGATTACTGCCTTCTTGAGCAAGTTGTGGGCAAGAGAAAGCCACCCGACCTCTAGGCTTACTTTTGGTAAGCCGCGATACAAGATGCGCCGGAATCATCGGTTATTCTTCATTTGTCCAAATCGATAGAAATAGCAAAAAAGCTGCCCATAAAAACACTTATGGGACAGCTCCTTGGTTAACCCTTAACCGCTCCGGCAGTGACACCTTTGGTAATTTGTTCGTTAAATATTGCATAAATGATGATCGCAGGAATTGAGGTCAATACCATAACGGCAAATTGAGAGCCATAGTCTGACGAATATTGGCCGGCGAAATTCATCACGGAGAAGGGTAATGTCTTCAAATTGTCTTTGCTCAAGAAAGTGGCAGCCATAATAAATTCATTCCAGCAGCTCAAGAAGGTCGTTACGGCAATCGTAACGATCGCGGGCATCGTCAGCGGAAGGATGATCCGGAAGACGATACGATAGATGCTGGCGCCGTCCATAACCGCCGATTCCTCAATCGCAGTAGGAATGCTGCGCATAAAACCGGTTAAGATAAATGTGCTCAGCGGCACGGAAACGGCCGTATAAGGAAGGATTAATCCCAAATAAGAATCGGTTAACCCGAGGAATTTGAAAATAGCG
>FWWL01010710.1_pt1 | contig 10422 bp, 11 predicted proteins | sample 2228331 | NCBI WGS metagenome assembly FWWL01 (sample SAMEA103939775, study PRJEB20133) | metagenome
GACGGCGGCAAACTGCCACCGAAAGAGCTGGCGGAAGGCATTGATGTGCACCCGAACGCCACGCTGTTCATCGGCGAGAAGGGCAAAATCTGGTACCCGCACGGCGGCGAGGCGGTGCTGTTACCTCGCGAGCGGTTTGCCGACTATCAGCCGCCACAGCCCACCATCCCCCGCGCCCCGCGAGGACACCATCAGGAGTGGATCGACGCCATCAAGACGGGCAGTAAGGCGTGGAGCAACTTCGAATACGCTGCACCGCTCACCGAGATGGTGTTGCTCGGCAACGTCGCTTTCCGCGTCGGGCACAAGATCTACTACGATGCTCGCCGGATGAAGGTGACCAACTGCGCCGAGGCCGAGAAGTACCTCCGTCGCGAGTACCGCAAAGGCTGGTCGCTGTAAAGCAAAAGGGGCAGGAAGATACCTTCCTGTCCCCACCCTGCAAACGGTATAATGGAATGGGTGATGTGCGATGTCAGCCGATGTTTTACAACAGGTGTATGAACAGTATATCAAGCCGCTGACGGCCCAGGAACGGCTGAGGCTGTTGGAAATCATTGCGCGCGACCTCGTGGCGGATGTCGGTGGGAAGCCTCACGAAAAGCGCCGATGGGCAGAGATCGCGGGCGCGGCTTCGTATCCGTTATGCGGCGAGGATGCTCAACAATGGGTATCGCGCGGCAGACGCGAAGCCGACAAGGCTAGAGGGAAGAATGTCGGAAAGAACCTGGACGACCTCTGACTTTGGTTCGTTATCGCGGGTCTTCTTGGATACCGCGTGCATTATCTATTTAGAAGACATGCTGCAGCCATGGAAGCAAGCGCACGCTCAATCTCTTTCATCAACCGCCACCTCGCATACCACAATCCGGTGATCCGAGTGGATAGTGCGATAGGCGCGCACGCGTATCGGGCGCAGGTTCGGGCTGAGCCATATCTGGTCAATGCGCAGAAAGGGGTAGTCGTTGGTAATGGTGTTGCCCCAACCTGCTCCCGCCTTCCTGAAACTATCGCGCAGACGCCGACGAAGCAGACGAAAAGGCGCATCCCCCTGCGGCATATTGAAGTCGCCCCCGACGACGATGCGTGCGTCCGATGGTAGTGCCTCCACACGTCGTGCTATCATCGCTAACTGCTCCATCTGCGCGTACCGTACTCGGGTGTGCTCTCGCCAGCACTCCGCTGACCACAGCGCAGTACACACCGAGGGCGGTGTCAGGCGCAGGCTGAAGACTTCGTATTTCCGTCCGTCGGGGCGAGTGACCGTTGCGTGCGTGAAGAATGCGTTCTCCTCCCTGCTCAGGCTATGAGCCTCTACTTTGCCCTTAGCGATGATACTGGCATCCGGTCCGTAAGCGAGCCCCGCTTTCTGTCCAAACAGTTCCTTTGCGAGCTGCCGCACCTGTTGCTCGGCAGGCGACTCCTGCAAAAGCACAATATCAGGTTGACAGCGCGCCACCTCTCGCCCAGCGTCGAGAAGTCCACCGGCGCAGTTGAGGGAAACAATCCTGAGCCGCTTCTCAGACGGAACCGAACCATATTCTGGCATCAGCGAATGCAGAAGGCTCCAAGGTTCCTCGGCAAACAACAACAGGAAGAGGAACCACAGTGCGGATACACCAAGTGCTGGTCGAGGCTTCCGCCAGCCCAGCCCGCATAGAGCAAGTCCGGGCAAAAGCCATAACCATACGGGATACACGGTGACCGCCGCCAGACTCAGCGGACGCCAGTGGTAGCACGCAGAGAGAAAGAGGCACAGAAGAGCAGACGACAGGGAAGGAAGCCACCACATGCCATTCCCTCCCTGTTTGCCTGCGATAGTTACTTGTCCTCGGCGCAGGAGTGCTGAGGTTCAGAAGAAGCAGAACCCTCCTGCGCCTGCGTGCCGGGGGTGCTGGATTCCGGCTCCTCCTCGAAGGTGTACATGTACATCCAGCGTCCGTCCGGCTTCACGATCTTCTCTTTTTTCATCCGGAACCGCTTCATTCTTTCCTGTGCCCTCGCTTTGCCAGTACGATGGCGCCGTACACGCCCGCGCGGTGACCCAGTTCGGCAGGCTTCACCGGAGGCGGCGGCACAATCTTCAGCATCTGCGCGAGCTTTTCCCGCAGGGGCGCAAACAGCGTCTCCCCCCGCTTGATCATGCCGCCAGCCAGCACGAACACCTCCGGACACACCAGCGTGGTGACGTTGGTGATGCCCCACGCGAGGTAGCCCGCGATTTCCGCCCAGAAGTCGGGATCATCGATATGCTCCGGTTCTTTGCCCGTGCGAGCCTCTATTGCCGTGGCTGAGGCGTACGCTTCGAGGCATCCGCGCGCTCCACAGCCACACAGCGGTCCCTCCGGATTCAACACCTGATGACCGCCTTCCACATCCAGCTTCCCGTGATAGATGAGCCCATCCATCACCACGAAATAGCCGATGCCTGTGCCCAGCGTGAAGCCCGCCACGATGCGATAGTCCCTGCCCGCACCCAGCACCGCCTCCGCCAGCCCGGCGACGTTGGCGTCGTTGTCCACGTAGGTCGGACAGCCCAGCGCCTCGCCCAGCTCCGGATAGGAGACGTTCTTCCAGGGTATGTTGGGCGTCCACTGCAGGAAACCGGTGCGCCAGTCTATCGGGCCCGGTGTGCCGATGCCGAGACCTTTCGGCGTACCCCCCACCAGTTCTGTTGCCGCTGTCAGCATCTGCTCGCGCGCTACTGCATAATCGGGAGGTGTCTCGATGTCTCGCGTCACCAGCTCGCCGTTGCGGATGGTGCCTACCTTGATGGACTGCCCCCCGATATCGATCCCGACGTAGCCCTCGTATTCCGCAATACTCATCGCATCCTCCCGCACGGCGATTATTTGACCTTCGCGATGCGCGCTTTCACGTCATCGGCGAAGCGCTGGATGAACCCCAGCACGTAGTCCGTAATGTCCAGCGACGGGTCTTTGATGAGCGGTGTGAGGTCTATGGCGTAGATGAGGCTGGTCGACACGTCTACGCCGTGCGATTCGGCGTAGGTCGCATGGGCGCGCCGCCGCCCCATCGTAGCGAGGTCGTAGCGTTTGCCGCCACAGATTTGCGAGTCAAACACCCCCAGCAGAGCCGCCGCCAGGTTCTCATGCGGCGATACGTCCATCGGCACCTTATCGCTGTCCACAACCCAGTCTAGGTCGCGCCACACCTCGCATCCCAGCAGTTGCTGAGGTCTGGCGTCTTCGGGCAGCTCGCGCAGGGCGGCGATGACGCGCAGAGTCACCGCGACGTGCGTGTCGTGCTTGTCGGCAAGGTTGTGCGTGTACACAATCTGCGGGCGCGTGGCGAGAAAAATCTTCTTGAGGTCTTCCTTCACCGCCGGGTTGCTGGCGTCTTTGGTGGCGGCGCTGGAGTAATCCAGGAAAATCTGCGCGCCGTACTCGCCCACCACAGCCGCCTTCTTCTGCTCCTTGCGACGTACCACCTGCATCATCTCGTCGGTGTAGTCCCGGTAGAGGTCATCGCGAGGACTGCCAGCGCCGTTGGTGACGTTTACGCCACAGAACCAGCGGTCATCGCGCTGGAAACACTCGAGAATACCCCGATACGCCATAATCTCCAGGTCGTCCTGATGTGCCCCCACCGCCAGATGGGTGGTGCGCGCCAGCGCCTGCTCTACCGGCGTACCGTCCGGCACGAATATCTCTGCACCAGGATTGGTCAGCTGCATGGTCATCCCTCCTTCTTGATTTCCGGCAAACTCGCCGCCGCGATGGACTGTCCCACGCGACGCGCCTTCTCGTCTGGCAGGTTCATCTGCACCTTCGCCGCCAGCTCGGGAAACTCCGTCTGGAAAACTTCCCGCGCTTTGTCCAGAATGATGTGCCCACCGTCTCCGGAGGTGACTCGTCCCAGCACCAGCACGTGTTCGAGGTCATAGAAGTCGGCGTAGTGCGCGATACCGTAGCCCAGATAGACACCGATGGTCTCGTAGACCGGACGGGTGCGCGGGTCGCCGCTGGCATGCAGGTCCTGGAAGCTCTTCAGTCGCTCCGCCAGCCCAAGGCTCTCATCCAGAGGGATACCCGCCACAGGAGCCAGTCGGAAGACCGCCTGCTGGGAGAAGTAGAGCGCCCCCACGCCTTTGTCGCCAGACCACTCGTCCACCGGCGCGTCGGGCGCGTAGTCCACCGGGGCGAAAGCCAGCTCGTTCAGCCAGTTCGTGATGTTGCCGTCTGGCGTGACGTAGCCCGCCGCTTCGCTGGAGCCCATCGCCACGCCCAGTATGGAGTTGACGCCGAGGCTCATCGAGCCAGCCAGCGCGGTGACCTCACCGTCGTTTGCCACCTCCAGCGGCACGCCCCACTCCTTCTGCACGCGCAGGAAGATGTCTTTCGCCTTCGCGTTGAACACGTCCTTGGGCACGCCGCGGAAGAGCGACGCTACCATCACGCGGTTGTTGATCCACACGCCTGCCGAGCTGACGCCAATAGCGTCCACGCGGGGCATGCGCGCCGCGGCTCGATGCAGGGCGGACATGATTTCGTGGTAATGGTAGTTGGGGTCGGTCTGCGGGCGCGGATCCCACACGACCTCCTCGCTGAACACATCCTTGCCCTCGATCACCGCCGACACCTTGCGGTCACTGGCGCCGAGGTCCAGCCCGATACGACAGCCATCCAGATGCCTTCCCAGCGCCTTCGCCATCTCGTTGGCGGGTGGAACGCTCTCGGCATCGGTGATGACCACCTCGAAGGGGCGTTCGTATACCGTCATGCCCATGAAGTCGTAGTCGAACGCCCGCTCTCCCTGCGGCGAATAGACCTGCTGGATATACTCGCCAATCTGCGACGGTCCGCCCAGGTAGACGCGGAAACCGCCCTTCTGCCACAGCAGGAACTTCACGATGCGCTCGACATACTGATAGTTCTCGTCGAAATCTGCCGAGCCGGGCGCAAACACCTCCGTGCGGTACACCGATCGGGTGCCGTCGGCACGCTCTACCGCGATGACCATCGGCACCGCCTGTCCGGATTGTCGCACCTTCTGGCGGAAGGCGCGATTCGCCAGCACGGCAGGGCGAAAAGACTCATCCAGTGGAGGGACCACACGAGGCTTCACCAGTTCCATACGAATCCTTCCCCCTACAGTTTGTTTTGTCCTGGACGTACAATTCGCAAGCGACAGCGATTTTCCTGCTGAAGGTGTGAGATGAACCGCTCACTCCATCACGCCGTCAGCCTCACCTTGCACCTGTAAGCAAATTTGCAGAGGAGACGCACTGGCGTCTCCCCTGTTCGTTACGAGGGCGTCCATAGCCTCAGTACATCCTCCCGCCCATCTCCTCACGCAGGCGGGCGATGAAGGCGTCCAGTGTGGTGGCTCCCTGATCGCCGGCACTGCGCTTGCGAACCGAAACCGTGCCGTTCTGCATATCACGGTCGCCCACCACCAGCATGTAGGGGATTTTCTGCAGTTCCGCCTCGCGCACCTTGAAGCCGGTCTTCTCGTTGCGGGCGTCTACCTCCACACGGAAGCCCTCTTCCTCCAGCCGCTGGCGGATCTGCTGGGCGTAGGGCACATGCCGGTCGGCAATCGGCAGGACGATCACCTGCACCGGCGCCAGCCACAGCGGAAACGCCCCGGCGTAGTGCTCAATCAGGATACCGATGAGCCGTTCCAGCGACCCGAAGGGTGCTCGGTGAATCATCACCGGGCGGTGCGGCTGTCCGTCGGGACCGATGTACTCGAGGTCGAAGCGCTCGGGCAGGGTGTAATCCACCTGCACCGTTCCCAGTTGCCACATCCTGCCGAGGCAGTCCTTCGCCAGAAAGTCCAGCTTGGGTCCGTAGAACGCCGCTTCACCTTCCGCCACGGTGTACTGGATGCCCATATGCTGAACTGCCTGCAGGATGGCGTTCTGCGACTGCTCCCAGGCTTCATCACTGCCCACGTACTTATCGCTCTTCGGGTCGCGCAGCCCCACGCGGGCGTGGTACTCCTCCAGCCCCAGCCGCTCGAAGACATACAGCACCAGCTCCACCACGTTCTTGAACTCGTCCTCCAGCTGCTCGGGCGTGACGAAGATGTGCGAATCGTCCACGGTGAAGCCGCGTACGCGCGTCAACCCGCCCAGCTCGCCGCTCTGCTCGTAGCGGTACACCGTGCCGAACTCCGCCAGCCGGAGGGGCAGGTCGCGATAACTGCGCGTCTCCGACTTGTAAATCTGGATGTGGTGCGGGCAGTTCATCGGCTTGAGCATGTACTCCTCATCCTCGACCTGGATGGGATGGAACATGCTCTCCTGATATTTGTACCAGTGCCCGCTGGTCTTGTACAGGTCGAGCTTGCCGATGTGCGGCGTCACCACCGGCAGGTAACCCCGGCGCAGCTGCTCTTTCTTCAGGAAGGTCTCCAGCGTATCGCGCAGGATAGCACCCTTCGGTAGCCACAGCGGTAACCCACTGCCCACCTCTGGGCTGATGAGAAAGATGCCAAGCTCGCGTCCCAGCTTGCGGTGGTCGCGTCGCTTCGCTTCCTCCATCCGGCGGAGATAGTCTTCCAGCTCTTCCTGCGTGAACCATGCCGTGCCGTACAGACGGGTCAGCATCTTATTGCGGGCATCTCCGCGCCAGTACGCTCCCGCGATGGAGAGCAGTTTGAAGTGCTTGATCTGGCTGGTTCGCTCCACGTGCGGTCCCCGACACAGGTCGATGAAATCGCCCTGCCGGTAGAAGCTGATGGTCTCCTCTTCGGGAATCTCCTCGATGATTTCCACCTTGTAGTCCTGTCCGAGACTGCGCACCAGCTTCAGCGCCTCGATGCGTGGCAGTTCGATGCGCTCGATGGGCAGGTCACGCTCGGCGATTTCGCGCATACGCTCCTCGATGCGCGGCAGGTCGTCGCCCGTAATCGGCTGTGGAGGATCGACGTCGTAATAGAAACCGTCTTCCACCGGGGGACCGATTGCCAGCTTGGTGCCGGGGAACAACTCGCACACTGCCTGAGCCATCAGATGCGCCGTACTGTGGCGCAACGTCTCCAGGTCCGTCATCGTCTGAGCCATCGGATACACTCCTTGCGAGTGAAGTCAACGCCTTTACGAACGGCGTTGCAGGAGAATTATACCACAGTAACCGAAAGCACGTACTGCCTGTCGGAATAAGTGAAGGAATCATGCATGTGGAGGAGGTGTGCGATGAGGATGGTTCGCTTGATAATGTGGATGGGTTTGGCCGTGGTGTGCCAGCTGGCTCTTGCCCAAACGGATGTTCCGCGCGTTGCCATCTTCCCGTGGACATTCGCGGAGAACGAGAAAGGAACGAACATGACAGCAGTCACCACCGCACAGGATACTTTGCGTCGGTTTTTTGAACAGCGCGGAGGCTATGAGGTTATCTCCGAGGTGCGCTGTCGGGCGGTATGGCGCGAGATGGGCTATCCCGAACCGCCGTTGACGGTGGAAAACCCCACCGACCTGCCCAGATCGTTTGACGAAAAGCGTCTGCTGGCGTTCGGACGCAGGCTGGGCGCGGATTACGTGTGCGCGGGAACGCTGGGCTGGCGCGTGCGCTCGGTGTGGGTGACGCTGGGACCGAAGACGAAAGCCGACGCGACGGTCAGCCTGATTATCATCGATGTAAAGAACGGCGAGGTGGTACACGAGGTGAAGGAGTTGAACTCTGCCAGCACCAGAGCTGAGCGGTGGTACGAGACGGCAGGCGCGCTTCTGGTGAACATCGGGATCACGGCAGTCAGTGGCGGGCCCAAGACGCCTCAGATGCAGAACGCGGCGGTGAAAGCCATCGGCGCCGCGCTGGACGATTTCTTCGTGCAGAAAACCCGGAGGAAGATTGAGGAAACGAGCGACGCAAAGGACACAAGCACCAGCAACAGCCCTGCTAAGCCATAGCAATGGCGTTGACATCCTCTTCAGACGGGTGATACAATCCCATTGCATGAGCAATTTGGGGGCATGAATGGCGAATCTGCTGAACCTGCATACTCAATGTCCAGTCTGTCGCGAAGAGTGCAACGGCAATCTGGGCAAGCACCTGCGCCACGCACATGGTGAGCGTGCACTGATGCACGCCGTAGTGGAGGCGAAACAGTCTGGCATGTCGGACGCTGAAATCGGTGCGCGGTTCGGCATCACATTCCGGCAGATGGAACGCCTTCTCACGCTGGCGCATGGAGCCAACATCGCCCCCCTCCCCCGCGAGAAGCCGGTCAAGAGATGGGAACCCAAGGCGTTCCAGCTGGAGACGACCACCGTCTGGAGCTTCAAACAGCGTGGCGATTGGGCAACGCATAACGGCAGATACCGGGGCAACTGGTCGCCATACATCCCGCGCAACCTGATACTGCGCTACAGCCGTCCCGGAGAGGTCGTGATCGACCCATTCGTCGGGGGTGGTACGACCGCAGTCGAGGCAAAGCTTCTGGGGCGTCGGTGCGTGGGCATTGACATCAACCCGGCGTGCGTGGAACTAACCAGGCAGAGCCTGCAGTTCACCCCACCGGCGAGCCTCTTCAGCAACCTCACCATCTATGAGCCGGAGATTCGCGTGGGCGACGCCCGCAACCTTGCCGGGATCGACGATGAAAGCATCGACCTGATCTGCGCGCACCCTCCTTACGCGGGCATTATCGAATACAGCCCTCGCATCGATGGCGACCTGTCTCAGCTGGGCATCGGCGAGTTCGTGAGACAGATGGAACAGGTGGCTAGAGAGTGCTACCGCGTGTTGAAACCGGGGCGCCACTGCGCCGTGTTGATCGGCGACACCAGACGGAAGAAGCACGTGGTGCCCATCGGCTTCGAGGTGGTCGATGCCTTTCTCCGGGCAGGTTTTCGCCTGAAGGAGCTGGTGATTAAGAGACAACACAACTGCAAGACCACTGGCTTCTGGGCAGAAAAGAGTGTACGCTACAACTTCCTTCTGCTGGCGCACGAGTACCTGCCTGTCTTCGAAAAGCCTGCGCCCGACGTCAACACGCTGGAGGAGAACGGGTACTCTGCGGTCGGGATCGCTACACCTTCGCTCGAAATGCTTGAACCGCATGACTCGGTCGATCCAGAGACTACCTCCGTCTGGATTGTGCCAGGCGAACAACTCGAGCGTCTCTTGCGAGGGAAAATCGCTCATCGTTATAGCCGTGAGGGAAGATATGCGCTCCTGATAACCAGCAAACAAGAGCAAGCACAGGTATACTCTGTGCCTCAATACCTGAACCATCTGCGGTCACTCTTGTCCGAACAGAGCTTGACACCGGGTGCCTTTGTAATTATTGAGGCGGCAGACGTTCGCGCTGGTCATACCATAATCCCTCTGGCGAAGCAAATCCATGACTCACTGAAGGATGACAAACGGCTGTGGCTTAAGGAGATCATCATCGTCGCCCCTGAGGCGCCACTGCTGGACGCCGAAAGTCTGTGCGCAGACCTGACCATCACTCATCGATATCTGCTGGTATACGAGGTGGTATGTTGAGCTCGCCTCACGTGGTGTACACGACGGCGGACGGCACGGAGATTCGAGTATATCCCGGCGACAAATCCCCTTACGACTTCAAGATGAAATACAAAGAGCCGGGCAAACGGGAGCGGATGCCCAGACACCTTCATCTGATCGTGGAGATGTACGTCAAACATGCTCATAACGCTGAGCTGACAACGGAACTGAAGCAACACATCCTGGAGATGTTCGCCCAACTAAAGCCGGCGACCAGTTTCCCTCCGCAGTTGCAGTACTTTGAGCCAAATCACGTCGAGCGCTTTCGGGCACTGGATGCGGTGGGTGAGTACAGCGTAGAGCTCCTGCTCGTGGCTATAGAGCTCGTGGCGATTCAGGAGATCACCAACTACCCGCACGGTACCCTGACACAGAGCCTTTACAGGGACTTTGGGGTAAAGGACCGTTTTTCAGTTCTGAGAAAAGCGGCGTGGTCCGGAAGACGCCGATGATTAAGGAACGTGCATAGCGAGGTTGGCGATGGCAGGAAAAGGACAGGCTCCCAAATCGGGCAAAGATCTGCAAAATCAAGTGGCAGAGCTGGCGAGAAGCCTTGGTCTCAAAGCGGAACTTGAGGTGAAAGCGGCACGGAGGTTGTGGGGTTCAAAACGATACATCGATGTGGTTATCACGGACGAAAAGACAGGCAAACGCCTCGGAATCGAGTGCAAGTATCAGGGACAAGGCGGCACCGCAGAGGAGAAGATACCTGCGACCATTCTGGATATCGAACACTGGCCTATCCCTGGCATTGTCGTGATCAGCGGTAGCGGTTTCTCACCAAATATGCAGGGGTATCTGGCAGCAACAGGAAAGGTGATCTGGTTTGAAGAGCTGGAGGAATGGCTCCGTCTGTACTTTGGCTTGTGACCCACAGACACAGCTTCCCCCCTTGCGTGTGCGGGATGTCTCTGGTAAACTATAAATGCCTTCACGCAAG
>FWWL01010711.1_pt1 | contig 10421 bp, 8 predicted proteins | sample 2228331 | NCBI WGS metagenome assembly FWWL01 (sample SAMEA103939775, study PRJEB20133) | metagenome
AAGCATAAGCGTTATTATCACCCCGTGTTTCATGGACGTATGGAGGGTCGCAGTAAAAAAGTGTAGTCGGCGAATCATATAAACGTATGACCTCAACGGCGGGTCTATTCTCGATTTGAACCCGCAGCAGGCGCAACGCTATATCTGGCAGGCTTTCAATTGCGCTGAGCCAGCGAGATACGGCGCCTGCCATGCCCGCTCTGCTTGTGTTCTTACAGTTAGCCCATCGTCCCAGAGTTGCAGACTGTGCCAAACCTGTTCGCACTTGACGGGCGCGCACATAGAACCTTCTTGCACGCTCAACAGGGTCTGAAGATGTATCTATCTCACAAGCGATTGCGAATTCTTCACGCGAAAAGGGGGTGAGGGCAATTGCCCTTGTCAAACGCTCTGGATCATCCCTTAGAACTCGGAAAAAATTTGCGACTTCGCCGTCAATGTCGTTGTATGTTTCTACAGGCGATGGTGCTCGATTCAATAAGACGGCAGCCGACCCGCCAAAGGGTTCGCAGTAATGGTGGCATGGAGGCAGCAAAGGCAACAGCCAATCGAGATGGGAGTACTTCCCGCCATACCAGCCAAATGCTATTATCCGCTTCTTGCTTTGTTTAATAACTGGGGAAGGCGTGCTATTTCTCTTCATCACCTTGCTGCCCTTACTGCCGTCTCGTCTTTTTCATCCACGTTGATTACAAGCCCATCCACGCCATCGTAAGGCGGCTCAACGGCTTGTGCATCAGCCGGCAGCGCCGAAGGCGCTGCCGGCTGCAACATCCCACGATGGCATCCCACGATGGCGCGGACATCGTTCATCTAGGGGAAACAGCGGCGCAGATCGCCGACTCACAGTATACTCAAAAGTTGCCGGAGATGTATGGCTTCTACACCCGCCAGATCGAAGCCTGCGACCAGGGGGGCAAGCGCACCTATAGACAGGCTCGCCCGGCGGGGGGATAGCTCGGAGGATGACGACCTGCCGCCGTTTCCAGGGCACAAACGCAAGAGCCACAGCAAGAATGCCCCCAAAGACCCACAGCGCATTTGCCGGCGACTGAAGCGCATCTGCGGTGCGGACGTGACCGCCATTCACGGTCTGGGCGTCTCGTTAGCCGAGCGGTCGGTGATGGGAAGCGGCGACGGCATGAGCCAATCCCCAACCGAAAAACACGTTTGCTCCTGCCAGTCCTGGCGCCGAAGCGCGCGATCACTGGCGGCGACATGGTGCGCGACTCCACCCTGAAAACCCGCAACCGCGCCGGGCAGGTCTTTCGCGCGCTTCATTGCGCGGGTGTATTACCGCATGTTAAAGCACAAAGTGGAGTATCAGACCTTGAGCGTGGAGCAATACGAAGCCAAACATCGTCAGCAGCAGGTGCGCGCCCTGCGGCAGAAAGCTGCCCAGAAGAAAGCTGCCCGTCTCGGCTTCCAACTCACCCCCGTTTGAAGGAGCTGTTGAAGGAGTTGTTCCCCAGGAAGGGCATGTTGGTCCGCATTCTATACGACACTCTGCACAAGATATGAGCCTCGCTGCTCGAGCAGACGCAATTGAATCGCCCTTTCAACAGGATAATTTGTAATGACCAGTTCCGTGATTTTGCCGCGCTTCGCTCCATTGCAATTGATAGCACGGTTTGCGAATACTTCATTTACTGTAAAGTGGGGCAAACCATAAAGGCGCCGGACGGCCTCGGTATCGGAGTTGGAGAGCATAACGTATACTTTGTTTCTGCTCAGCTCAACGCAGACATCGCGTAAGCGCTCTTGGTCAGACAGCCCAAAGCCATTTGCGTGATATGACGTGAAATTGGCCGTCTGCGACAGGGGCACATATGGGGGGTCAAAATACACCCAATCGCCTGGCGCCGTTCTTTCCAACACCGTCTCGAATGGCGCACACAGAATATCAACATCTTGCAATGCCTGAGAAACTGCAAGCAGGTTCTCTGGGTCTAAATACTTCGGGGACTTGTGCCGTCCAAACGGCACGTTGAACTTCCCTTGTCGATTAACGCGATACAAGCCGTTGTACCCCGTCTTGTTCAAATAGATCATGCGCGCTGCCCGCTCTGCAAGACTGAACTGCCAGGGGTCTTTTTCACGGACAGCACAATAAAACTCTTTGTCATGAGGAAATTCGGAAAGAATCTTGATGACATCTGAAACGCAGTCACGAATGGCCAGGTATGTGTCAATAAGTTCAGCATTGAGATCGGAGAGAACGGCGTGCCGTATTCTCCGCTCACGGTATAAGCGAAAGAAAAGAGCGCCGCTCCCTACAAAAGGCTCGTGGTATACGTTAAACGAAAGCGGCGTGCGTTCCAATAACGCATCGGATAATTGCGTCTTACCGCCAGCCCATTTTAGAAACGGTCGCGGCACAGGTAAATTGCCCATGCTACAAGCCAAAGTATAAGCGAAACCGCTCCTCGCTCCCCCCATGCCAAATCGTGAACCGGCGAGGGGCTTTGCCGCATCCGTCTTCTGAGATGCTATCGGACGAGTGCGGCAAGGAGGGCAAAAAAGGGTGCAGAAATGAAGGAGTGGTCATGGATGCACATGCGCGCAGCGCAGCTGGGGCAGCACGATGGCATATCACGACGACATATCACGACGACATATGTTGTCGTAATGTCCCAGCCGATCGCGATGGTGCAACAAGGGATGTAAACGCGCAAGCGATTCCATGACCACTCGCTCGTGTGTGCCGAGTTGTGCTCGGGCGATGCCAGTGTCAGACGGGACCTCTGATGCCTATGTTCGATGCGCCTTCTGACCTCGACGGTTCTGTCTCTGCGGTTTTTATGGCGTTATGGCGGATGATGCCACGACGGGCTCTTCAGGGGCGGCTTGGGGAGGCGCTTCGACATCCAGGTCGCCGCCGTTAACGCTGTGAAAACGAGCGACATCGCGCCAAGAGAAAGGCTGAATGTCGGCTGCTTGCACGCGACGTGCAAGGATGATTTTGACCGCAGACAAGGACAAGGGATAGTCGTATAGAGGCCGCCCGTATCGGACAAAGCGGCAGAACAGGTATCCGGGGTGGTTGGTGCGCACGTTGAGCCATCGAGACAAAGCCTCTGCCGCAATGCCCTTCAACACCCATGTCACAGGGTTTCCGTCCTTGCCGACGGCGGTCACCTCGGCGCGGTCTGGATATAAGCGGGCTTGGTCTACGGTGACGCGGCAGATACTATCAAGTTGGGCACCTGATGCGACCCCGGTGGCAATCAACGCGGCGTCGCGCAGCCCGGTAGGGGTGTTTTCCTGCATGCAGGCGCGAATGAGCGCTTGCAAATCTTGGGGGCGAACGATGCGCTGCTGCCATGTTGATTGATGCATTTCCAGGGGGGTTGCCAGCAGTTCTCGGCAGCGTTCCGCGCTGATACGTCCCATGTGAAATGCCACTCGTATCACATTGCGCAGCACAGATTTTGCCCGATGCAAGGCAGAAGGCGATCCTGGGAGCCGCGACCACATTTCTTGGATTTTCTCGGGGGTCAGGTCGCCCCAATCCACCTCTTCCCAGCTGGAAGCGCCCAGCGCCTGCGCCATACGCTTAAAGTCACCTTTGATCGTAGACATGCTGGTGACGTTCAGCTGTGACATATAGGCAGCTGCCGGTGCTGCTGGGTGATCAAATGAGAACGTTTGTTTGCCAAGGCTGTAAGCAACGCTCTTCCTATTCTCGTCCATATCACAATTATACCACAAATCTTATCAAAACAGGCGTTTCACTGAATTGATATACAGATGTGTGAAAAACAAAGCACTCTTCTTGTGGTTGCACACCATCTAACTAGAGCCTGTTTCAAAACATGGTGTTGAATCGTCGACATGAGCCGACATGACTTGACAGATGAGCAGTGGGCGTTGATTGCGCCGCCGGCCCCGAAACGCAGCAGGCGACGCGGTCGCCCGCGCAACGATGATCGAAAAGCGATGATCGAAAGACGCTGAATGGCGCTTTTTGCTTTTGGTCAAAATGGTGTTCTTTGCAGGCATACAAGCCGTTGTTTTTTGCGTTTGCCCTGTTTTGGAGTTTGCCCTGTATGAGAACAAGACCACGGCTATGTATAATTAAAGTACATGTTTGGCATTGATCTAGGGACCTCGAACACGAGCGTCGCGCACATGTATGAGTCGAGCGCGGGCATGCCGGAGATGTTGACGATGATAGACGACAACGACCTGCTGCCTTCGGCGATTGCCGTGCCGACAAATGAGGGTGGCGGTGCCGCGATTGGCGTGGCGCAGTGCGCGTTTGGCGAGGCGGCATTGCGACAGATGGGGCTGTCCAACAAGGTGGTCATCACGGGCTTCAAGCGTCTCATGGGGAAGCAGTACAAAGCGCTGCCTGCCGAGCTGATGCATACGTTGCCGTATCAGGTGGTGGAAACGGAGACGGGAGGATGCGGAATCCAGATTCAGCAGCGCGTTTATCCGCCCGAGTATTTCGCGGGCTTGTTGTTTTTACACATCAAGCAGACCGTCGAGGCGCAACACGATTTATCGCTAAAGGAAGCGGTGTTTACAATTCCCGCGGGCGCCGAGGAAACGCAACGGCAATCATTGCTGCAAGCCGCGGAGATCGCCCAAATTCGTGCGATACGGGTCATTCATGAGCCCACCGCGGCTGCGATAGCCTACGGGCTGGGGCGATACACAAAAGGGTATTGCCTGGTTTACGATCTTGGAGGGGGGACGTTTGACGCGACTTTGATTGAGATTCATCAATCGCAATTCAAGGTCATCTGCACGTTGGGGGACCTTTTTGTCGGCGGCAAAGACATTGACCGCCTGGTTGTGCATGAATTTGTACAAGCGATCGGCGCACAGGACCCCGAGGCGTTACAGCACCTGGACGCTGTGGCGTTGCGGCGATTGCAAGAGGAGGCGCGCAAGGCAAAGGAGCGTCTGAGCGAGCAAGAGGTCGTCGATGTGTCCGTGCCGTATTTGACCGCGACCCCGTCTGGGACGGTGAATTTTCAGCATCGCTTAACGCGCCAGAGGTTGGAAGAACTCGCCGCGCCTGTGATAGAAAAAACAATGGGCATTGTGCACGAGGTCATGCAGATGGCGTCCTTGCGGGCGGACCGCGTCGACAACGTGATCCTGGTGGGCGGCGCGAGCCAGATGCCGCTTGTGTACACATCTTTGGCGAAGTATTTTGGCAAAGCGCCGCTGTGCACGATCAAGCCCAAGCAAGTGGTCGCTATAGGGGCTGCCTACCACGCGGCGAATCTATCGCTTGGCAGCAGAAAGTATATTCTGTTCGATAAAATACCGCTCAGCTTGGGGGTGGAAAGCGAGGGCGGTCACATGTCGGTGATCATCCCCGCGCAGAGCGACTTGCCATGCGCCGCCCAACGCCAATATCAGACCACAGAGGATTGGCAATCCGAAGTGCGTGTGAGCGTGTTTCAGGGCAACCGTCCGATCGCGCGGGCGAACCGCCACATTTGTGACCTGCATTTGCAGGTGCCTCCGCTGCCCAAAGGGGTGGCAAAGATATCGGTGCAATTTGTGTTGGACGCCAACGGTGTTTTACATGTGACCGCTTCCAGCGGGGGGACACAAGCCTCGTTGTCGACCGACCGCGTGACCGATGTCGCGGAAGAGGAGATCGTCAAGCTGCGGGAGGAGGCGCAGCGTTATGCCAAGTTGGACGAGCGGGTGTTGCGGTTAAAGCGTTTGTCGCGGCAAGCGCACAACGCGCGCGATCTAATGAACAACATGCGCATCACAGGCCCGTTGCGCGAGCAATTGGAGAAGGTGGCGGAAGAGATATCCTGCGCCATAAACCACTACATGCACCAAGCGACAGACGACCGCGCGTTAACGAAGATTGAGGCAGCGCCGCGCCTTCGTTCTGTAGAAGCGTTAGAGGAGCGAATGCGCCAAATTAATAGCGCGTTGTCCAAGCTGTACACTGAAAACCTGAACGTGTGATGGACGGGCGACGGTCACATGGCGTTGCGCCATGCCGCATGCGATGGACGCCTCACGGTGTCGGTGGGCTTAAGCGCACTGCGCCGCCGCCATGTGGCAACGCATGATGTGCGGCGCTGGAGGACGCGCTGGCGGCTGGGAGGCGGTCGTGCGCGTTGTTATCATGCGCATTGTGATGGTGTCTCAGCAAAGCCTCAAAACACCGTTGCGGGGGTTGACCGGTCAAATATACAAGTCGGTACAGCCGTTCAATTTCGCCGAAGCTCAGATGATGATGCGGCAAGGCGGGGTCACACACCACGTTATAGCGCGACGCCGCCGACTGGGCATACCTCAACGCGTCGGATTCGGAAGGCAGCGACAACGACACACACGCTGCAAACGGCAGCGACATGAGGTCTAGCGGCAAACGATGCAGGGAGCGGGCGGTCGCAATTACAAAAGGGGGCTTGCGTATATCCTGCAACGCTGTGACGAGATTTTGCCAAAAGCGGGTGTGCGCGCCAAGCCCTCGGAAATGGCCTTGAGGGATATCGATATTTTCCAAGATAAGCACGCCTGATTTGTCACCCACGGTCAACAACCTAAGCCCTTCAGCGATCATTTGAGGGGACAAGCTGGGGTGATCTGTAGACAAGGCGTCCAGCCGAAGCATAGCGCATACGCGATGGTCGGAAAAGGCTAGCGATTTAGCGAGGGTTGTTTTGCCGCTGCCGGGCGGCCCGTGCAACACAATGCCTTTGGCGTCGGGGGAATGCAAGATAGAGGTGAGGGAGGGGATGAGGTGTTCAACCCCCAGTAAATCATCAAGGGTATAAGGATGAGCCTCAGCATTTTCGATGCGCAACCAAGGGCAGAGGCTGAGGCGCAGGTCGCGCCACTGTTTGATATTGTCAAAAAAATCACCCTGCTGTTGGAATATGGTGTAGAAAGAGAGATCGGCGTAATCGAGGGCGTCGAGCCCTCGGCAGAAATGTTGGGCGCGAGACAGCTCATCCTCAGATACAGCTCGGCCGGGAGAGGTGCGTTGAAACCACAGGAGCATATGCACCTTGCTGCACAGCGAAATGATCTGCTCGTTTGTGAAGCAAGGGAAAGACGCTGTGTAGACACCCCCTCCGCTTATAGAAGCGTAGTGTTCGGCGACGGATGTGGATGCAAAGAGCAACAGTCTTCCCCTGGCTTGTGCAGCCGTTGCCTGCAGAGAGTGCAAACTGGGTTGCACATATTGTTCAAAGTAATGCTGATTGTGTGCGAGGGTCAGCACAACGTGTCCCGCATTGAGGGACTGATAGACCTCTTCAACGGAACGCACTACAGTTAATGGCGGGACATCAGGGAGATTGGACAACATAATCTTGAGATTTTTCTCCGGCGTTGTAAACATATCTTTGGGCGACCAGACCACGCATTGCGACGCAAGGGGGGTGAGACAAAGGATGTAGCAACATGTGTAGAAGCTATCCGTGGGCGAACTAGATATAACAAAGCACAAAGGAGATTGATGTTGGGCGAGAAAATTGTTAATAACGTCGATGTGCAGCATGCGATTTTGCCATCGAGCGGACTCGACATCTTGAGGTTGGACGGCGTGAGCAGACTCGCCGCCGGGCTGCACATCTGGAGAGGACTGAGAAGATTGCAGTGTATCTGAGGCAACCGCGTTTGAGGCAGCTATGTCTGAGCCAGCCATATCTGATGAAGTTATGTTCGGGGTGACCATAGATGTGACAGGATTATAGGAGAGAGAATGGATATACTGCGTCTCATGTAGGCGCGATCTCGCTCAACCAGAAGCGGCAATGGCGCACACAATTGCATCATGACCCAATTTTTGATATGCGTCATCACGAACGGCGGGCGAGCGTTATCTAGGCGGCATTCATTTGCTGTGCCCCCAACGGGGTTCGAACCCGCGTTTCAGCCTTGAAAGGGCTGCGTCCTGCCGTTAGACGATGGGGGCGACACTAAAGGATGGCATTCAAAGCCCCTAAAGTCCCTGTCGTATTATAAACAAATATGCAAAGGTCAACGCTCCCATATCCAGCCCAGGCGACCAACGCCACATTCGATAATTTAGCAGGGGCGCTGTATTGACAGGGATGCCGTATTGACAGAAATGCCGTAACACAACTTCAGTAGTGAGCCGTAAAATCCCACGAGAATTTCACGCACATTGGTTCTTTGATGAGACTTGTGGTCAAACATACATGCCCTGCCCTGCGCTCCGAAAATTGGGGGCTATGGCATATGACCGTTCATCGGATTTGATCGCGCGATTTGCGCGTCCTGTTGCGCGTCCCGCACCGTCACATCAACCGACAAAGAGGAAGATGGCTTGTCGTTCAACGATGAAGAAGTGAAGTGAACGGGGTTTACTCCTTGTTGGTGCTTAGGCGGTCGTCCGCGCTTGCGCTTGACAGGCGCAAAACGGTTATGCTCGGATTGCGATGGCTCAGCAGCTGTTTGGTTGTTGCGTTGTGATTGATGATGGTGGTGCGCTGCCGTCACAAGCGGGGAGGTGGTTGTGTTTTGTTCCAGTCGCGCGGCGCCGGGCGATGACGAAGTGCGCCCAACCAGGCGACACATTTGATTCACAATCTGACTTGCGCCAATTAAAAGAACAGAGACCGCAATGATAAGCAAAAACACATCGGCGTTGTAGCGTTTAAGCACGTTAAACAACGGAGACTGTGGGCGCAAAGCGCTATTAGCGCTCAGGATGGCCTCGATGGACATCAAAGAAATCATGAGTGTGTAGAATGCCAGAAAGGTGCTGTAAAACACAAACAGGACGCGATTGCCTTCATCCGCTGCCTTTGTCGTTCGGATGTACACCCAAACGAAGGTTAGCTCGTTGATGACCGATATGACCAAGGCGAGCGGCAACATAATCTGGATTTGCTGGTAAGCATAGAAGAATGTAGCGGCAGTTGAGGCAGAGAAAACCGCTATTTTCACCAAAACGCCGAGAAAATGTTCCAAAGCGTAGGCGGCGTGAGCGTGATGGGACGTATCAGGCTGGATATCGCCATAAGGGGCGGCGCGATACTGCGAAAAGTACAACACAGGCAGAAAGATATAGGGTATGCAAGCAAAAGTGAAAGCGGCAACCGAGAAGAAGAACTTAAATGATTGTGCGTTGGCATCTTGCGCCAGCAAGCCTTGCTCAAAAGACAACAAATGCAGCGCGCTGGCGAGGATAAACATCGCGGTGAACATAAAGATAAACACTCCGATGATGACACGGAAGTAGGTTATCGGAACCAAATGAAACAGCAACAAAAGATAGCAATTTGTTGCAAACACAAAAACTACAGAGACCGTGAAAAGCCACTGGGCAGAGGGTTGTAGCAATGACACCAACAGAAAGGTGGTGACATAGCCCAGTAATCCTGCGATTAACAACGCAAGCGCTCTTGCGCGGTTTGCCTGTGGCGACGTCTCATCAAAATCAAAAACAGACCTTATGGACGCGTTCATGAATTTTATTTTAGGCAGTTTTGAGCCTTTTTGGTGCTTTAAATCTTGAGAATCTGCGCCCTTGAATGCTGTAGCATTAGATTTCATTTCAAAGCGTAGTCGTCCGACCAAGCCGCGATTGGGCTGCTGCAAGCATTACATAGTCGCTACAAGCGTTACACAGTTGCTGCGAGCGTTACGTGGTTGAGCAGTGTTTTGCGCCCTGCGTCTGTGTTGCTTGCGCAGTTTTTCGCCTGTCGCTTTTGACGCGCCAGGTGGCACACGAACATATCCGCCGGCACGATGCTCTGAGCATGTCTGACTACCCGAGCACGCAATCCACCGCTTCGCCCACGCTGCGGACCGGGACAACGGTTATTTTACCTGTGGGCAAATCAATCTTGCGCATCGTCTTGGGGACCACACAGCGCGCGAAGCCCAGCTGTGCTGCTTCGCTCAAGCGTCGGCTTAAATGTCCCACGCTGCGCACCTCACCGTTCAAGCCGACTTCGCCCACGACGGCTATATCCGCCGGCACGGGCACGCTGCGGGCTGCGCTGACAATGGCAATCGCTGCTGCCAAGTCCGCCGCCGGCTCATCGATGGTCATACCGCCCACCACGTTCACAAACACATCCTGATTGTGCAGTCGAACGCCCAGGTGCTTTCCCAGCACAGCGATGAGCAGAAACAGGCGGTTGTAGTCAAATCCATTGGCTGTGCGGCGCGGCACAGGGCTGGTGGTGAGGCTGGTGAGCGCCTGCACTTCTAGCAGCAGCGGGCGGGTGCCTTCCATTGTGATGGCGACGGCGGAGCCAGGCGTATGCATCAATCGTTCGGCAAGGAAAGCCTCGCTGGGGTTGCTCACCTCGCGCATGCCGTCGCCGGCCATCTCAAACACGCCCACCTCGCTGGTGGTGCCGAAGCGATTCTTCACCGCGCGCAGCATGCGGAACGCCTGAAAGCGGTCGCCCTCCAGTTGCAGCACTGTGTCCACGATGTGCTCCAGC
>FWWL01010712.1_pt1 | contig 10419 bp, 17 predicted proteins | sample 2228331 | NCBI WGS metagenome assembly FWWL01 (sample SAMEA103939775, study PRJEB20133) | metagenome
GGCTGCACTTCCCACATTTCTCCCGGTTTCCGAAGCCGCCCGCAAGTACGGGCTGGAAGAAGCCCATTTGCGTCAACTGATAGAGCGGGGTAAAATCAGGGCTGGAACGATTCCCGGTTCGAATGAGGTCTATGTGAACGAGGAAGAGGTACAGAAGCGAGCGGAAAAGGAGAGCGGCTCTGGCAAGCGAAAAGAAGATTTGCCGGAATATCAAATGTACCGGCACCTTAGCGGGGTTAAGATAGAGTTTGGAGAAGCGTCACGTAAGTACCGAATCCCCCCTGCTACTCTTCATGGATGGGTATCCAAGGGAATCATAAATACGATACACCGTCAAGGAAAAAAAGTTGTTTTAGATGAACAAGATGTTGCGTATTGTGCAAGAATTTATGAATTGCGTAGAGGTCAGGGAAAATGGTTGTTTGATAAAAGAGGACTTCCATACAAACCGAAAAACGATTCCTTTGCCTTTTAGAACAGGCGGCTTATGCCGCTTTTTTTTGTCTTTTATATTCGAAGTTTATCCCTTGACAACTTCGAATAAAAATAGTATCCTATTATCAGCACTTTCCAACCCAACGCTTTGCCTCAAAGCACAACGCCCCGCAGGGCGTTGTCCGCCCGACGGGGCGCTCCGTGAGCCGTGTTGACGGCACGCTCACGGTTGAGGAAGCAGGCAGATCTGCTTACCCCGTGAATAGTATATCACGAGATAACAGAACCCTGCTCAATCCCCAAGCAGGGTTTTTGTTTAGCGGTGTTGGCTCATCCTTTCCCCCCTGTTCAGGCGGCCGGTGCAGCAGACGGGTTCAACTCCCGTCCGCCTGAATCCGAACCTTCCCAATTCGGACATGGTTATCCTCCTTTCCCCATCCAGTCGCCGTAGACGGGCAGGATGCCCCCAACATCCTGCGGTGGGCGCAAATCCCACCCGGCTGGACTGCCGAACCTGTCGGGGTCGTTGCCCCGTCAACGGACAGGCGCAGCCCGGCGTACCCTGGACGCGGTGAGCGCCACAAGCGCGAGAGACGTGAGCGCCGGGAAACAGGCAGGGTGACAGCCCGGAGAGACGGGCACTCCGAACCTTTTTCCCCACATCCCAAGAGGAGCGAAACGATGCTGGAAATGCAACTGATCGGCCATTTAGGCAAAGACCCGGAAGCCCGCTACACGGAAAGCGGCACGCTGGTGTGCAGTTTCCCGGTGGCGGTCAACGTCCGCAAGGACGAAACCGTGTGGATCGAAGTAACCGCCTGGCGCGAACTGGGCGAACGCTGCCACCAGTATTTGAGCAAGGGGCGGCAGGCGCTGGTGCGCGGCTACCCGGCGGTGGAAGCCTACACGCGCAAGAACGGCGAAGCGGCGGCCAGCCTGAAAGTGACCGCCCACTTGGTCGAATTTCTGGGCAGCGGCAAGAGCGGCGAACCAGATCAAGACGGCGAAATGCCGTTCTAGGAGCGCGGCAGATGGAGAAGCGATACACCTGTGAGGATTGCGGAGAGGCATTTTGGGCTGAACCGTCTGCAGCGGAAGTGCGCGATGAGGACGGCGAGCCGCTTTTCATCTGCGCGGACTGCCAGATCGAGCGGCTGCTTGTTTTCGAGGCCGAAGTGCGCGAGAAAGAGGAGCGCAAATTCGAGCTGCTGTATCGGCTGCAATCGCTGCCAGCCGATGACCCGCTGTGGGACGAGATTGCGCGGCGAATGGGGTGAGGCATGTTCAGACGCTGGCAGCCGCCGAGCGGGTACTGGTGGAAAGTGGTGGTGGACCCGACCCGCAACCGGGACGAACCGGGCATGTTCTACGGCGCGCACTTCCGCTGGTGCGACATCGTCCTGCCGGGCTACGATGCGGAGAGCCGAACCATTCCCTGCCCGTGGCCAGACGGGACGGTGTTCGAGAACATCAAGACCGGCGAGCGGGTGATGGTCAAGCGCGGACAAGTGATCAGCAGAGAGAGGACATGGAAGTGGAAAACGGTCTTGGCGGATTGATCGCGCTGCTGTGGGAGAGCAACTGCTTGATGGGCTTGCTGGTATTCCTGATTCCCGTCATGCCGTTCCTTCTCGCCCTGCGCAGTGGTAAAGATGAGGACGAAATCCCGGAGCGGGTGGTGGATGCCCGCAGCATCGATCCTGCCGAAAGCGACCACATCATCCGGCAAGTGGCAGATGAGGTACACGGCCGCTGGTACGAAGGCCGACACGCGGACGAAGTGATCCACCTGCGCCTGCCCAGCCGGGAGGAAATCGCCCGTTTCAAGGACAGCGACCTGAAGCGCAGCCTGCGCTGGCTGGAGCGGGAAGCGGGCGAGGTGGATGTGGTCTTGCATTACCCCGGTGAACCGCCGATCGACCGGCGCGTCCAGCGGGGCAGACCCCGGCCAGGCACGGTGGCGCGCCGCGCCGAAGGGCGGCGCAGAGCGGCCGTGTCCCTGCCGCTCCTGATGATAGCCGTGGCGATTGGGTTGGCGGTTGGAGGGGTGTTGCGGTGAGGCGAGTCGGGCTGGTTGTCCTCCTGCTGCTGGCGGGGTGCGTCAGTGCGCCATCCCCGGCAGTCTTGCCGCCCGACCCGGCCGCGCTGCGCGCCACGGCTCAGGCTGCCGAAGCGTTGGCGCGTCAGGCGGAAGAGCAGGCGAATGCTCTGCGCCTGACGCAGGAGGCGCAGATGCGGCAGACCGCCGAAGCGGTCAGCCTGGCTGCCACCCAGCAAGCCCTGGCCATCCAGGCCACCCAACAGGCGTTGTCGCTGGCCGAGCAGTCCTACCGCATGACCGCCACCGCCCAGGCCGTCCAGCGGCAGGCCGAGCAGGAAGCCCAAAGCCGCCAGCGGGAAGGGCTGATGCAGCTGCTGGCGTGGGTCATCCTGCTGCTGATCCTGCTGGGGTTGGGGGGCGTGGTCGTGACGCTGGCGTGGAAAGCCGGGAACGAATGGATTGCCTGGCAGTCCCGCCGCAGGCAGTTGGTCGAGAGCCGGGCCGGGACGCTGCTCTTGGTAGCCGAGAATGCCCCGCCGGTGCGCGTGCAGGTCATTCAGCCGCTGCTGCCGGGGCGGTTGCAGGAAGACGAGGAAGACCTGCCTGCCGAGACCGAGCCGATCCCCTACTCGGTGGGCGGCGAACTGGTTGGCTTCATCCCGCGCCCCCACTCTGATCCGCACAAGCGGCTGGCCTTGCGGCTGCTGCGCGAGAGCATTCAGGCGGTGGGAGCGCGCTCGAACCGCATTCCCGGCTGGCGCGAGTTGGGTTGGAGCGCGGAGATGTGGACGCAGGCGGTGCGGCTGCTGGGGCGGTATGTCGAAACTCAGCCGGGCAAGGGCACGTATCTGGTCGGGGAGTACCCGACCTTGCAGGAGTTGTACTTTGCGGTGGGAGAGCGGCGGGCATTGCTCTCCCCTGCCCCAAGCGAGACGAGCTGATGGTTCGCCGAACAGAACAGCGAACAGAGCAGAACAGAGCAGAACAGGGTAGAACAGGAGCGAACAGAGGCAATGGATGAGGAACTGGTGCGATTCAATCCGTATCGCTGCAAAGCGTTGGGTTTGAGCGAAGTCGAGGCACGCTGTCTAAACTATGTGCGCATTCACACCCCGCTGGATGCCCGCTTGAAGCAGATGTTTCCGAAGGTGTACGAGCGGTTGGAGCGCAGCGGGCTGATCGAGCGCGTCACGGGCGAATGGCGGCTGACCGAAGAGGGCCGCAGCAAGATCAGGGTGTTGTTGGAGGGAAGATGAGCAATGCGGCGGTTCGTGCTGGTGCGGGATTGCGATCCGAGCGGGGTAAGCGGGACGGGAGTGGTTGCCGAGGGGGTGGCGTTTTCGGACGGCACGGCGGTCATGCGTTGGCTGCGCGAGCCGCATGGGTTGAATGTGTATGCCAGCGTGGAAGATTTGATCAGGGTACACGGACACAACGGAAGCAGTTGTATTGCATGGCTGGATGGAGGTAACGATGGACAAGACCGAATGGCGGGTGTATCGGATCGAGGACAAGGACGAATTGACAGCGGCGATTGCGCTGTACGAGAAGCGCAAGGGGGCGAAGCCCCGTTACGGGCGGGTGAGTGAAAAAGCCCCGCAGTGTCTCTTGGCGTTGCTGCAAGAAGTGGAGGGGTTGGAAGTGGAGCAAGCGGCCAATTTGTTGCCGTTGGATGTGTGGCTGACGCATGAACACCGGATCGAACCGCAGTTGAGTTTGTTGAGAGAGAGATAGCATGACGGTTTTCTCGTTCATCAACCAAAAAGGCGGGGTAGGCAAGACGACTTCGGTCGTCACGCTGGGCAGTGGTCTGGCATTGCGCGGATACCACACCCTGCTGGTGGATTGCGATCCGCAGGGACACATCGCCACCCAGTTGGGAATGAGCAAATCTCCGGGGCTGCGGCGGTGGTACTACGATGAGCAGCCGCTGGAAGCGGTAGCGGTGATGGCGCGCGAGAACCTGCGGCTGGTGCCGGGCGACAAGACCACCGACCGGGTACTGGGGCGCATGCGTGAGGAGCAGTGGGGGACGGCGGAATTTGCCGACCGGTTGCGTGAAGAAAGCAGTCGGATGGGGATCGAGGCGGTCTTGTTGGATTTAGCCCCCAGCCTCAACCACCTGCAAATTGCCGCCATGTTGGCGAGCGACTATATCCTCATTCCCACCCGTCTGCGCTACACCGACCTGGACAGGGTGAACGAGATCACCCGTTCGATCAGCGAAACGGCGCGGCGTTCGCGGATGCCCGAACGCTACTACCTGCTGCCGACCTTCTTTGACCGGGTGACCAAAGAGACCCACCAGCGGCTGATGGAGTTGGTGAGCGTGTTTGGCAAGCAAGTCCTGCCGCCGATTCCGCAGGATGTGAAGATCGCCGAAGCGCCGGGGCGCGGGATGACAATTTGGGAGTATGCCCCGCAGTGTGCGGCGGTGCAGGGATATGTCAACGGGAGCGGCAAGGCTGTCGGGGGCTATGCCGCCATTCTGGATGAACTGATTGGGCAGCTGGAAGGAGCGCGGAGATGAAGAAAGGCGAATACAGACCAGCCGTCCAACCGCTGCCGCCTGCCGATGAGCAGGTGGCGGCTATTCTATCGGACGGCGAACGGCGGTTCGAGGAAATGAGCCTGAGCCGTGAGGAACGAGCGCGTTTGACGGAGATGCGGCGCAAAGCGGCGGAAAAGAAACGCAAGGAGAGGGAAAAAGCCAGAGAGCGCAGCAAGGTTACATTCGACATTCCCCCTCTTCTAAAAACCTCTCTTGATGAATTAGCGGACAAAGAAGGGGTAACCGTGTCACAAGTGATCACATTCCTGCTGTTTGAAGCGTTAGAACGGTTCGATAAAGGCGAAATCAGTTTTTGGGGTTGCAAAGAACGCTCCCAGTCGCCGCGCTATGACTGGATTTTGGTACACCCGAAGGATACCGAAAGGATGGAAAAAATTGAGTCGAGAAAAAACAAAAAATCTCAATCAACAAACAGGTCAAGGGACAGCCCTTGAAAACACAAGGGACAGCCCCATGCCTAATAAAACGCCCTATAAGGCGTCTATTTTGGTGGGGCGGCTATGTTGGTATCCCCTGCGCAAAACAAGCCGTTTTAGAGGCTAATTTCGATGATTTCAGAAAAGACTGTAATTCAACCATTCAGGAGGTGAATTGTGAGCATCAAAGTCATCTCACGGGTCTGGGAACAAAGTCAGCATGGCGGGTCGGCGCTCTTGCTGCTGCTGGCCCTGGCAGACTGGGCGGATGACTGGGGTTACTGCTATCCCAGTCATGCCGCCATGGCTCGAAAAATCCGCTCAGGGGAGCGCAATGTCTATTACCTGCTGCGCAAACTGGAGGACAGCCGTGAGATCCGAGTTCTCAATCGCGGGCGGGGTGGTAAGGTCTCGGAAACCTCGATTTACCAGGTGATTACCGGCCTGAGGCTGGAAGAAATCGCCGACAGTGAACGGCTTTCACCAATTGCGGCGGCTGTTTCACCTGCAAACCTTGCACCCCCTGCAAACTTTTCACCTGAAAAATCTTTCACTGGATTTAAGGAATTAATTAACCGTCAGTATACTGCTGCTGAATCAGTTAATTGTAAACAGCAGCAAACTGACGGTTCACCTGCAAACTTTGCAGGTGAAAAATCTTTCACTGAAAAACAGCGTCCAAACGGGAACGGCGCATTGCCAGCCGATATTCGCGACAAACTCCACGCGCTTGGCTGGCGCGGCTCTCAGGCGGATGTCGAGGCAGCCTGGCGGGAAGACCCGGAGCGGGTCAGACAGTGGCTGTGGTACGCCGCCAAACACGGCTGGAACGGAGCTTTACTGCGCACCGTGCTGCGCAGCAACGGCGAATACCCGCCGGAACTCGACCCGTCCAGTCCGCAGTCCCGGCGGAGGTACATCACCGGCGATTACGCCTACTTCATCGAACACTGAGGGATGCCATGGACGAGATGAACCCAACCATGAATGGGGAGTTGATCCTGGCCCGGCTCGAGCGGGGCGGGCAATCATCCCCACAGGAGGTGTCTGCATGAAACGATGCAATCAGGTGATACTGGACGGGCAGATCGGCCTGAAACGGGTGTATGCCAACCGGCAGGGGCTGGCGTTGGAAGCGGTCATTCGCACCGACCTGGAAGTGCTGGGCGGCAGTCATCCGCTGGTATGCGAGAGCGACCTGGCGTTGGAAACGCTGGCGTTCGTGCTGGCGGGGTGGGCGCATCGCGAAGCCCTGCACGCCACCGTTCACGGCTGGCTGTGGTCGGCGGGCGAACGGACGCATGTCGTGGCGCGTGAGGTGACTTTCCATGTGCCGCCGCTGGTACGGGAGCAGGCGGTCAATGTCTTGCAGCAGTTGCGCCGGGCGGGCAAGCGGCTGCCTTGCGAGGTGGCGGTCAACGGCTGGCGGGTGAAGTTGGCGGATGTGGAATGGTGCGGCGGGCCGGTCTAGCGACCGGCGGGGATGGCAGCCGAGTGGCTTTGCGCTCGGCACAAAGCGCCTTGCGCCCCGTCACCGCTGGCTGCCTAGCGGCAGCTGCGCTCTTGGTCTAGCGACCGGCGTTCGGGGGCGCTCCGGCGCAAGGGTGCCTTTTTCGTTCCTGAGGAGGATAACCATTTCGTGGGAGAGGCAATGAGCTCCGCATTTCGCAAGCATGAGTACAATCTGGACGAGTTCGAGCGGTGTGAGCAGCACGGCTGCGTGGTCATGCAGGTCGCCAAAGAAGCCCAACCGGTCTGTCTGGTGGAGTGGCTGACCGAGCAGGCCGCCGAGCGGCGGGTACGGGATGTCATCCTGCGCGAGGCGGGGGAGTACGACTTGCCAGCGGTGATTTTGGAGAACGGCTTTCTGCTGCCGGTGCGCGCGGCGTTGGACGTGGCCAGCGGACGCAAGGGCGAGGTCAACGAGAGCGTGATGGGCTGGCAGGTGACGGACATTCTCTACCTGCGCGGGGAGGGGCAGGAGATTGTGGCGGTGGAGTTGCTGCCGGAGGGGACGGTGGAAGGCGAAGACCCCGGCTTTCTGCTGTATCTGGACATGCCCATCTTGCTGTACCTGCTGTTCGATGCCGAGATTCGCAAGTACGAACCGTGATCAGGCTGATTCGCGATGAACCGGAGCGGCATGTGTATCGCTGGTATGCGGTGTTGGTGCAGGCGACGCTGCTGGAGGAGTGGGCGGTGGTGTGCGGGTGGGGCAGTCTGCGCACCCGTTACGAACGCTGGCGGTGGATCGGCTGCCGGGACGAAGCCGAAGCGCGGCAGACGGCCGAGCGGATCGTGCGGCGCAAGATGCGGCGGGGATACCGCTTTTCGGCAGGATGAGAGAAGTGAGGGGGCAAAAATTATGCGTACCATTCTGCCAAGACGGAATAGGGGGGTGCCACAAGAATGGTACGGGTATTATGTGTACCATTACTTTTGAGGAGAGACATGACACGGCTGCGGGCAATACGAATTGAACTGTGGCAGCGGATGGAAACCGCCGTGCAACTCCTGGCCGAGGGGGTTAGCCTGCAAGTAGAAATTGAGTGGCGATTGGGTATTTACGGCGGATCGGCAAAGCGGCTGTTTGATGCCCTGTTGGAGCAGGAGTGGGTAGATCGCCAATTCTTCAAGAGCGGACAGACCACCTACGCCGTGCTGCATCTGACAGACGAGGGGGTAGCGTTTGCAACCGAGTTAGGCTGTCCGATCCGCAAGTCGGAGTGGGACATTCTCGTGGAGCGGCACAACGCCGAAACACATTGGCGGCACGCTTTTGCCGTGCTGCTGTTTGCCTTCCATGCGCGCAGACGGGGGTGGCGGGTGGAGGTGTGTCCGCCGCTGGATCATCCGCTGTTTCAGCCGGATGTGCTGGTGGAGAAGGATGGCGAGCGGATTTATGTCGAAGTCGAGGTCTTGCGTAATCCCCGCAAACGTAAGGACGGGGCGGACAACACCTGGGTGCGCAAATGGCTCAATCAGTACCGCTTCCAGCGGCGGGTGGCGGTGTGCACCCTGACGCCCAAACGGATGCGGGGCATTCTGGCGTACCTCAAACCGCGTCTGCCGGGCATGGCGACCGAACTGACCACGCTGGCCAAACACCCCGAAAGCGACTTGTGGCTGGAACGCTGGTCATAGGGGTTGTGTGATATTTTGATACACAATTGTGTATATGAGCATTGACATAATTACATCAAAATGCTATGATGAATGCGGAGGTGATATGATGACCATTCGCACTCAGTTGCTTTTGGATGATGAACAAAATCGCCGACTTCGAGAAATGGCCGCCCGCGAGGGAAAGAGCCTTTCTGAGGTCGTGCGAAATATTCTGGACGAATACTTTGCTTGGCAGGAGCGTCGAGCGCAGGAGGAAAAACTAAACTTGTTGCAAGCGTTGGATCGCATTCGCGAAAGGACGGCCCAGCAGGGTGATTACGAGGGCGACCTGGTCAACGAAGCCCGTGAAGAGCGGGATGCCGAGATGGAGGATGTATGGCGGCAGTGGTCATAGACGCCAATTTAGCCGTGGGGCTGGTGCGGCAAATGCCTTACTCGCTAACCTTCCGCCGCCAAATAGAACGATGGTTGCGGGACGAGGTTAGATTGGCTGTGCCGGGTTTGTGGGACTATGAGGTGGCTACTGTCCTGCGAAAGTTATGGGCACAAGGCGTCCTGACCGGCGATCAAGCAATTGCCGCTGTAGAAATGCTGATGCGACTACCGGTCGAGCATTATCCGGCCGACACCGAACGGATGGTGTCTGCTCTGCGTTGGGCAGAGCGGTTGGGACAGAGCAAGGCGTATGATGCCCACTATGTCGCCCTGGCTGAGCAGTTGGGAAGAGAATTGTGGAGCGCCGATCAGCGGCTGATCAACGCATTGCACGCCCGGGGGGTGAGTTGGGCGCATTGGATCGGGGAAGTGTGAAGTTCATTGCGGTCGTAGTTAGTACGGTGGCAATCCCAATCACAAAACGACTACTGTACTAGAGACAACACCGGCCGTTACCCAATATTCCCCAGAAGGCGTCATGTTGAAAGAATAATCAACAACTTTATTAATAACCACTTCAAAATGCCTGCTCATGGCAAGATGAGATTGGCATAGTCGAAGCGAGTCAGACGCAGTTGTAGAAATGTGCTATATAATTTCATCCTGTTCGATTATCACCATTAGTAACTAATGCCATATGTTGGGAAAAGGGAATTCTTGCTTATAAGTCCGATTGCCTCATCCCAATAGCGACAGATCCTATGCAGAAATTAGCTGTGGAGTAACTTTGGCAATCTGAAAAGATTGAAAACCACATTTTTATGGCTAAAAAGTCAACAAAAAAAGATAAAAAACTAGAAAGCCAGAAAAAGACCTGAAGTTCAGACATAAGTTAGGACAAGGTGCTGAACCATGGTCAATAAAAACGATAAAGCGGAGGCAAGGAGGTTCTGCCACTCACTGGCTGAAAGCCACCACTTCTGCTTGAGCAAGATGAACAAGCCCGAATAGCGTTTCCACTTCTTGCCTTTTTTCAGAAAGGGTGATCCGGGAATGCGCTCATTCTCAAGAACCTCCTCCTACTCCTGGATTAGCTCGCCATACAAGTGATCCCGCAAGCCTTCACTAATCAAGAGCCCAATGGCATAGACGAGTAAAAGCAAGGCCAGCATCTTTTCCATGATCTGCTGCTGTTTGTTCATCAGTTTGGTCATCCCCAACAGCCCTTTTAGATCGCGAAAGGACTCTTCGATTTTCATGCGGGCGAAATAAATCCGCTGTGCTTGTTTGGCTTCCAAGTTGGTCATGATCCACAAGGGGTCTTTGAAGCCCTTGCCCCAAGTCCCGATCACATTCACACAGACCTGACCTTTGTACCACAGTCGGTTGTGAATCACCGTTTCTCCTGGAGCGATGGTCAAGGCTACTTCTCGCCCATCCCTATCCCAGAACTT
>FWWL01010713.1_pt1 | contig 10419 bp, 10 predicted proteins | sample 2228331 | NCBI WGS metagenome assembly FWWL01 (sample SAMEA103939775, study PRJEB20133) | metagenome
GGCGATACATTGAATGCGCTTGCAACGCGTTTCGGCGTGGCTAAAGAAGAAATTACTTCCACACAAGCCCTGCCAGAGACCGGCTTCCTTGATCCGGGCATCCTACTCATCATTCCCAATCGGCTGGGTGAAACCACCTCTTCCGAAAAGGTAATGCCCGACAGTGAAATTGTCTTCTCCCCTTCCGCGCTTGATTTCGACATTAACCAGTATGTAACAGACGCTGGCGGTTACCTGACCACGATTCAGGAATGGCACACCAATGGCTGGAACAGTGGCGCGGCATCGGTTTATAAAGTGGCAATAGATAATTCCATCAACCCCCGTCTGTTGCTGGCAATTCTCGAATACCAGAGCCACTGGGTCACCGGTCAACCCGCAAATCTGGCGCAAACGGACTTTCCAATTGGATATTTGAACTATCAGAAAAAAGGGTTATTTGCTCAATTATCGTGGGCGGTCCAGCAGTTAAACATTGGATATTATGGCTGGCGGGAAGGACGCCTGACTACCCTGACCTTTCAGGATGGCACATCCATGCGCCTGGCTCCCGACCTGAATGCCGGCAGTGTGGCAATCTTATATTTATTTTCTCAACTCTACGATCAACCTCACTGGGCTGCAGCAGTATATGGTCCTGACAGTATGCCAGCCCTGTATGAGAAAATGTTTGGCAACCCGTGGTTGCGAGCCCAATCCGTAGAACCGCTCTTCCCTGCCACACTGACCCAACCGCCCATGGAACTGCCATTCCGTCCCGGGAAACCGTGGAGTTTAACAGGCGGTCCTCATTCTGCGTGGGGTCCCGATGGCGCGCGGGCGGCGCTGGACTTTGCCCCTTCTACCACCGAAAAGGATTGCTACGTCTCTTCCGATTGGGTCACAGCCATATCCAGCGGACTGGTGGTCCGTTCGGAGTACGGTGTGGTGGTGGTGGATCTGGATGGAGATGGTTTTGAACAAACCGGCTGGGCAGTCCTTTATCTTCACATCGCTACCGATGGACGCGTTCCTGTCAACACCTGGGTGAATACCGATGACCGCATCGGTCATCCATCCTGCGAAGGCGGGCAAGCCACGGGAACCCATGTTCATATTGCGAGAAAGTATAACGGCGAGTGGATCCTCGCCGATGGTCCCATGCCCTTTATCCTTTCTGGCTGGCGTGCAATCGCAGGGGATAAGCCCTATCAGGGAGCCCTGATAAAAGATGGTCAAACCGTCAAAGCCTCCATTTATGGAGATTACTCCTCCCTGATTTCCCGTTAATTTTGCCAGACAACCCAGACCTCCTGAACAAACTCACCTATTTTCTGGTGAAGTTGATCAAAATTAGGGTCACCCTGCGATTGTCCAATCATGCAAATCAGTAAAGGAGGGGCTTCCGGGGTTTCGATGATCCCGCAATCCCCTACCGTGAGCGGGACAGTCATGGATCCGCGTTTGTTGTAAATTCGACTTCCTGAGGAAAGGAGCGGTTTGAGAGACCACAAACGCCCCTGATCGCCTGCCGTCTCCTCTGCCAACCATTCCAGCATTTGTTCACTTGCGGTTGGACTGATGCACTTCCGGATGTAGAGGCACTCAAACAGCGTGCTCAAATCATTCACCGAAGCACGTCGGGGACGGAATTGAATGGATGGGGCTCCCCATGCGCTGAAAATTTGCTGAACTTCCTGTGGGGTTACCTGCGTCAACACGTCCCGTTCCAGAATTTCCGTGGCTTCCTCTTCGCTATAAACCAGCATGGCTCGCAAGAGTTGCCGATAACTACGCCCTGCTTCGGAAGGTCCCCGATCCAGCCAGGATGTCCACGACTCTCCTCCCTGTTGTTCCAGCCAGTGAAACACCAGCATTCCCAATGCGATTTTAATCACCGAAGCAGGATGAATGACTTCATCGGAATGCCACTCGAAAAGCACCTCCCCACCAATTTCCTTGATTCTGACATACCAGTTCGCGTTATCCTCCAGCATGCGAATCAGCGATTGATCGGAAAATTGAGGAGAGGAATGAGTGGGCGATGACCTTGGAAATTGCAACCCTGTGGGCGCGGGGGTCATGGTTTCCGTAATCTTCTGATGCTCAGTATTCAGAATGATAGAAGCCGTGGGAGCAGGAAGAGTCTCCATAGATTGAATATCCTGTTCGGATGAAGAGGAAACCGAAGGCAACCCTGGGGATAATGCGTTGCACGCAACGCTACTCAGGAGAATACTGGTGAGAAGAAGCCCCAACAATCTCATCCTGCAATTTTTCATGGAAAAGATTATAAAGCGTTATAATCCTTGCTGTGGTAAACCTCTGGAAACGTTTTCTACATACAGGCATCCTCACAGGGTGGATATGGGTATTGCTGTTGAGCGCCTGTGCCCCGCTCGAAAACAGCCAAGCACAATCCATCCCGGATTCTTCAAACCCACCCGGACAGCCTGTAGAACTCCCACAGGACACCCCAACTCCCATGCCAACCCGCCCCGTTTATCAACCGGGGGAACTGGTGGATTATGTGGCACAAACCGGCGATACACTACCGGCAATTGCCGCGCACTTTAACACGACCATCAAAGAAATTCTGGAAGCCAATCCTTTCATTCCCGTCGATGCCACCACTATGCCGCCGGGTATGCCCATGAAAATTCCCATTTACTATCAACCCCTGTGGGGAAGTCCATACCAGATCCTTCCAGACAGCCACTTTATCAATGGTCCTGCCCTGATAGGGTTTGACACGCAGAAATTTGTCCTTCTTCAGCCCGGCTGGTTGCGCTTTTACAGCGAGTATGTCGCCGACCGTCAAAGGAGCGGGGCAGAAATTGTCGAGTATGTGGCAAATAACTACTCCATCAGTCCCAGAATCCTTCTTGCTATTTTGGAATATCAGTTAGGGGCTTTAACCAATCCCAGAATGCCGGATGGGTTAGAGATGTACCCGCTGGGAGAAAATGATATCTCCTACCAAGGGCTTTACCGGCAACTGGCATGGACAGCCAATTTTCTCAATCAGCAGTATTACACCTGGCGGCAGCGCCGGTTGGAAATCACTCTGCCCGATGGGCAACTGGAGCGTCCGGATCCGTGGCAAAATGCCGCTACGGTGGCATTACAGGTTTATTTCGCCCGCCGACTTTCCATCGAAGGTTATCGAATTGCCATTTCTTCCGAAGGATTTGCCCGAACCTATCAGCAGTTGTTCGGAGACCCATGGACGAGTGATCCTCACATTCCCGGTAGTTTGCGTCAACCCGAACTGCGCCTTCCGTTTGGCGCAGGAAAATCCTGGGCATTTACGGGCGGTCCTCATACCGCATGGGGAGAAGGCGAACCCTTTGCCGCGCTGGATTTTGCTCCTCCTTCTGTGGTAGGCGGATGTTCGAATACCGATGAATTTGCCACGGCGGTTGCCAGTGGGAAAATTGTGCGTACCGGCACAGGGATTGCGGTGCTGGATCTGGATGGGGATGGCGATGAACGCACCGGCTGGGTCATCTTTTATCTGCATATCGCTTCGGATGGAAAAGCCCCTCTGGGAAGCGAACTGCAAGCAGGCGATCCGATTGGCAAACCCTCCTGTGAGGGGGGAAGGGCAACCGGGACCCATGTCCATATTGCTCGAAAATATAATGGAGAGTGGATTCCCGCCGATGGAGTCATCCCGTTTAATCTGGAAGAGTGGATTGCACGGAATGGACCTGCGCCTTACGAAGGTTGGTTAACCAGACAAAATCGAACCGTCAAAGCCTGCGTTTGCTCGGATCAGACAAGTCAAATTCAATCCCAAACCCGTTAAACCTTTATCAAAGGAGTATAAAACAACATGGCATTTCATCGTCCTCGAGGTATGACCGCGTTCACCCTGGTTTGGTTTGGTCAGGTAGTTTCGCTCATGGGGTCTTCCATGAGCGGGTTCGCGCTGACCATCTGGGCATGGAAATTGACCGGTTCAGCAACTGCCCTTTCGCTGATGGCATTCTTCAGTTTCGGACCTTCGATCCTCTTCAGCCCTTTTGCGGGAGTCCTTGTGGATCGCTGGAACAAGAAACTGGTTATGATGCTGAGCGATCTGGCTGCGGGACTGGCAACCATTGTCATCCTGATCCTGTATTCACAGGGGGCCCTGCAAATCTGGCACATGTATGTAGCCGGTGCATTCACTGGGATCTTCCAGTCCTTCCAATGGCCCGCCTACTCAGCGGCAATCTCCGTGATGATTCCCAAAGAGCATTACAGCCGTGCCTCCGGGATGATGTCGCTAGCGGAATGGGGATCAGGGATACTCTCTCCGGTGCTGGCTGGCGCCTTAATCGGCGTGATTGGCGTGAGCGGTATTTTGCTCATTGACATCGTCACGTTCGTCTTTGCCATTGCCATGTTACTGTGGATTTTCGTCCCTCCTGTGCCCCGCTCACAGGAGTCTCTGGAGGGACAGGGCTCTATTTTCAAAGAAGCATTATTCGGCTTCCGCTACATTCTGAAACGGCGCAGTTTGCTCTTTCTCCAGTTGGTATTTTTCTCGGGAAACCTCATGTCCACGCTGGCGGGGGTACTCACCTCTCCCATGATCCTTGCTAGAACCGGGGATAGCGCTACCATTCTGGGGCTTGTTCAATCGGTAGGGTCTGCTGGAGGGATTGCCGGGAGCATTCTCATCTCCATTTGGGGAGGACCAAAAAAGAAAGTGTATGGCGTTTTGGGCGGTTGGTTTTTGAGTGGATTGCTGGGGGAAATGCTGTACGGACTGCGCTTCGGGCTTCCCATCTGGATTGCCGCTGCCTTTTTTGCCAGTTTCTTTGGTCCGATCATCAACAGCAGTAATCAAGCCATCTGGCAGTCCAAAGTTCCCCCCGATTTACAGGGTCGGGTATTCTCCATCCGCCGGATGATCGCCCAGATTACCTCCCCCCTTGCCATGCTCATTGCCGGTCCATTGGCAGATTACCTCTTCGAGCCTGCCATGAAGAGCGCTACCTCTCCCATAGCGACCATATTTGCCCCTCTGACCGGTACCGGACCCGGGGCGGGCATGGGAACCATCATCTTTTTGAGTGGAGTGGTCGTTTTAGGTGTAGCCATTTCAGGCTGGATGAATCCACTGGTGCGGGATGTGGAAACCCTCATTCCAGATCACGATGCTGTTTCCTCATCATCCTGAAAAAAAACAAAACAGGGGCTGTGGTTTTGACCCCACAGCCCCTGTTTATGATCTTACTTCTAACCTTCCAGAATGGTGATCTTGTGCTGGATATTTGCCACTTTGCCCAGCATGGCTTGCGCTGAGCAGTATTTGGTCTCAGAGAGTTCCACCGCCCGCTTGACGGCTTCAGGATCAATATTATGCCCGGTAACCACATATTCCAGGGTGATCTCGGTAAACACCTTCGGGTGTTCGTTGGCGCGTTCCGCATGGGCACGCACTTCAAATCCCGTCACCTGTTGACGCTTTTTCTCCAGGATCGAAATCACGTCCATTGCCGTACAGCCTGCCAGACCGACCAGCAGGAGTTCCATGGGACGGAAACCGTCATTCTCCCCACCCACATCCAGGGCAGCACCAAGGTTGACCGTGAATCCGCTTGATGCCCACCCTTCAAAAGACAGCCCATGTTTCCAGGTGGCTTTCGCATCCATTTTTCGCATCCTCCTCCAAAAAAATTAATTCTTTCCCAGCGCCCGCTGAATGTGATCAATCAGCATGTGTTCAGGAGCAGCGCCCACCATGTGCTCAGCGCCAAAGTTAATTGTAGTATGAGGAACGCCGGAAACTCCGTACTGATCAGACAGTTCAGGAAATTCCATGGCTTCCACCATTTCGGCTTCCACCATAGGGCTTTCCAACGCCATCTGATGCGCCAGCACAACCGCTCGCGGGCAATACGGACAGGTCGGCGTGACAAACACCTGCAGATGGACCGGTTTGTCCAGCGTCTTCAGGAATTCACGCGTTTCCTTTGACAAGCCCGAATCACGGCGGGAAACGATCAAAATCGAATTGACCAGCGAAGTAAATTCATGACCAGCCGGGATGCCTTTGTAGCGAATTCCGTAATCTGTCAGGGTGTCGCCGTCTTTGCCCAGAATCACAAAGGTCGGAACCGCATCCACCTTGTATTGACGCGCCAGTTCCATGTTTTCATCCAAATCGTACACTTTGAGTTCCAGTTTATCGGACAACTCACATACCTCGGTGAGCAACTGGCGGGTTTCTTCACAGTACTGGCACACAGATTTGTCCTCTGAACCGAAGAACAGGATCTGCACGGGCTTTTCCAGCGCCTCAAAGAACTCACGCACCTGCTGTCGAATATTCTCGTCTAACATCTTTTCCATTTTTCATTCTCCTTTTTGTCCATACAGGACATTTCGTTTTGATTTATCAGGTGAAACAGCCACCTTCTTTATATCCACACACCGGACAGGAAAGGTTCAGCATTCCATCGTAGTCCAGCACCCCCTGATGACACTTCGGACAGAGAGAACCCGCACCGGTCACCTTCCCTGTGGACTGATCTTCCAATGGGATCAGCACAGGCTTGAGGGCATCGCCCTCCCCCTCAGGGGATGAATTCACATGAACCTCTTCCATGCACAAACAGATAGATGCTCAGTGAGAAAAAAAGTTACAAAGGAGAAAGGCGTGGACGGGATTAAGAACGCAGGTAATCTTCAAGGTTCAGGCGCATGTAGAGTCGGCGCCCCACTTCAGGTGGGAGGGTTTCCTGCTCTTTTTCCTCGTGATACAGTTCGATGGTTTTCCGTAAGGTATTCACCACCACCTGACAGTTATGGCATTCCAGCAAGTGACGTTCGATTTCGGCGCACAGGTCCTCACTGAGTTCGCCATCTACATATTCCCCCAGGGAATGCAGTAACCGCTCACATTCTTTCGATTCGGTCATATCCCAACACCTCCATCCGGTGACCATAGTAAGCCGAAAGTTCCTCACGCAGTTTCAAGCGCGCACGCAATAACCGGGTTTTGACCGCAGTTTCGGAAATTCCCAATGCTTCGGCAGTCTCCCGGACGCTTAAGTCCTGTAAATCCCGCAGGACGAACACCGCACGCAAAGCCGGTGAAAGTTTTTCCACAGCCTGATTTAGAAACCCCTTGGCTTCAGAACTGAGCAATTCATTTTCAGGCAGACAGCACCAATCGACAATATCCCGGGGTTCCTCAATGCTTTCTCCATCCTCCTGACTGGTGGTCTGATCTTCCAGCGAAAATGCCTCCGGGCGTTTTTTACGCAAAATCATCAACGCCTCATTCATGGCGATGCGATACAACCATGTTGAAAGGCTGGAACGCTCTTCAAAGCCGGGCAAAGCCCGCAAGGCTTTCAGGAACGTTTCCTGAAGCACGTCTTCCGCATCCTGAGCATTCCCCAGCATCTTGAGCGCAAGGCGGTAAATCCCCGGGGAATACTGCTCCACCATGCGAGCAAATTCTTCCCGATTTCCCGCTTTCAGGGCTTGGATGGAGAGAGGTTTCTTAACGTTCGGCTCATTCATTTAGATGCAATTCCTCAAATTTTGTGACCTGTAATCAAAGCAATTGCCAGGTGGGTAAAACGTCCAGATCCAGCGGATCTCGCTGTCCATGAAGCCAGCGATAATACCCTGCCGCCGCAATCATGACAGCATTGTCGGTGCACAGGGAAAGGTCTGGAATATGAACCCGAAATTCGTTTTGCCCGGTAAAGGCAGCACGCAGAGCAAGATTGGCTGATACTCCTCCGGCTAACAGAATTTCCTGTGCTTTAAACATGCGCGCGGCATGAAGCGTCTTGGTAAACAGAACATCCACAACAGCGGCTTGAAAACTGGCGGCAAGATCTTCAACAGGAAGAGGCTGTTGTTTTTCTTCAAATTCTCGCACCACTCTCAGCACGGCTGTTTTCAATCCGCTAAAAGAAAAGTTCCAGGTACCATCCAGGCGGGCGCGCGGAAAGGCAAAGGCTTCAGGATTGCCACGTAACGCCGCATTTTGAATCGAGGGACCGCCGGGATACGGTAATCCTAACAGGCGCGCCACCTTATCGAAGGCTTCGCCTGCCGCATCATCCAGCGTGCCCCCCAGGCGCTTATATTGCAAATGATCGGTGATCAGGATCAACTCAGTATGCCCACCCGAAACCAGCAAAGCCACCAGAGGAAACTGCGGATCGGGATGGTCATCATGTTCATCGCGGCGAACCCAGGCAGCATAAAGATGCCCTTCAAGGTGATTAACTCCAATCAGGGGTAGATTCCCAGCCAGCGCGATGCCTTTGGCGGTATTCATGCCAACTACCAGCGACCCCGCCAGACCCGGTCCCCGCGTGACTGCCACGGCATCCAGATCTCTCAGACTGAGATGCGACTTTTGTAAGGCTTCATCCACCACTGCATAAATGGTGCGAATGTGCTGGCGCGAGGCTACCTCAGGGAAGACCCCTCCATACTTCTTGTGCAATTCTGCCTGAGATGCCACCACGCTCGACAGAGGAATGCGCCCGTCCTCGACAACCGCCGCGGCAGTCTCATCGCATGAAGTTTCAATGCCCAGCACTCGAACAGGCTGTTTGGAGAGATCTTTTCGTTTGTCCATTCTTTCCGTTAGCCCTTTACCTTCAACACTAAATCCAGCGGGTAATCCGCCAGGGTTTCAATCGCACCCTCCGGAGCAAGGTAGATGGTATTTTCCAGGCGAATCCCCATGCCCCGATCAGGATAATACAAACCCGGTTCTATTGTAACCACACTTCCCGGTAAAAGTACATCATCTTCTGGGGCAGCCATCAAGCCGGAAACCGGCTTCTCGTGAATGTTCAACCCAACGCCATGCCCCAAACTGTGCACATATCCCACCTCGGTTTGGGGTTGACTTAATACGGTAGGATGCCCCATGGCTTCAAACAGTTCACAGGTGCGCCGCTGTAACTCGCGGAAATGCCCATTGACCTGCACCTCTGCCGAAACCGTGTGAAATACCGAGAGCACTTGCTCATACAACTTTTCCACCGTTTCAGGCGCATACCCAATACACCACGTCCGGGTAATATCGAAGAAATACCCTCCACCTGCCTCACAAGGGAAGATATCAAAAACGATCGTTTGTCCGGTCCTGATGACATCCTGAGCATTACCGCTGGAATGGGGTACACCGGCATCCCGCCCGATGGCGAAAATGGTGCCTTCCGGATTTTCCAAATCGCGTTCCGCCAGCCACAGGTTAATCAGCCTTTTAACGTGTCCTACAGTGATAGGCTCTCCCTCAGAGTCAACCAGCACATCCCCCCTGACTTTCTGGGAACACAGAAAATCGGCAGTATTGGCAATCACCTCGACAGTTTTTTCTCCCACCTTGCGGATGCGGGCTACTTCTTCCCTGTCCTTGGTCAACATGGCTTGTTGAAGCACCTGATTTTCCACATCTCCCAAAAGGGTCAAGCCGGGAAGTTCTTTTTGTAAAGCGTCAAAGAGGGCAAAAGCAAGCCCGGCATCATACTGACCGTAAAGCATGATGCGCCCCCGAGTCAGGTTTAAGTCCTCCAGCATACGCTTCAACCGTAAAACACTGGCGCGGAAGCGGTTCTGGTTGGCTTCTTTAAGCAATTCAGCAAAGGGATAGTTGGAGTAACTACGGGTAATCAACCCCGTTCGGGCTGCCTCATCCCGCTCCATAGGACCGTGAAACAGTACCCCTTTTTCTCCGCGCTTAAGGATCAGATCCCCCTGAGTAATATGTCCACCCCCGGTGAGGTAAACCATTGGTGGGTTATGCATGGCGGGACCGACAACCCAAATCGCATCCAGTTCACGTTCTGCCATGAGGCGGTGCAGATCACTTTTCATGATGTGGCTTCCTTTCGTTGCTGATTTTGAAGAAGATGTTTCAAGTGGTGAAGTAACAGCGAGTCCTGTTCAGGTAACACCGTACGGGGATCAAACACAACGCGTTCCTCCTCGATTCGGGCAATCACCGGCGGAGTGCATTTTCTCAGAGCGGCAAGGAATGCGTTTGGTTTGCGTACCGTTAAGGCAAGCACAAAAGTGGGCAGGGTTTCTTCCGGAAGGCTGCCACCCCCTACCGTGGATAAAGAAGCAAGCACCTCTCCCGATCCAAGAGCCATCCGCCACGCCAGTGCCCGCTCGCGAAGGCTTTCAGGGGATTGGGCAATCATGCGCCACACTGGAATCATTTGTTCGGCTTCGCCTTTGAGGTAATGGATCAACGTAGCAGAAAGTGCGGCAAGAGTCAGTTTATCGGGACGAACTGCCCGAGCCAGAGGGTGTTTCTTGATCCGGGCAATCCATTCTTTACGTCCTAAAATAATCCCTGCCTGGGGACCTCCCAGTAATTTATCGCCTGAAAAACAGACCACATCTGCCCCGGCGGCAAGGGATTCCTGCACCATCGGCTCATGCGCCAGACCAAACCGG
>FWWL01010393.1_pt1 | contig 10417 bp, 9 predicted proteins | sample 2228331 | NCBI WGS metagenome assembly FWWL01 (sample SAMEA103939775, study PRJEB20133) | metagenome
ACGATGGGATCAGCAGTGTCTGGCCGGGTTGCAGAAAATTGGGATCGGTCAGATTATTGGCCGCCACCAGTTCGTCAACCGTGACGCCAAAGCGCTCGGCAATCGCACTGAGGGTGTCACCCGCCTGCACCACATACAGCGCGGCAATTGTCGGGGTCGGGCGTGGCGCGCTGGCATAGGCCGTCGCCGTGGCATCAATGTCAAGGGTTGGTGCAGGCGTAATATCGAGAATGACCGGCATTGTTGGAATGTTGCGTGGTGGTGGTTCGGGCAGGCAGGCGGCAAGCCCTATACTGCTCCCCACCACGAGCAACCATAGCAGGCCAATCCATACGCGGCGTAGCACATCTCCCCCCTCGATAGTTACAACCTGGCGGTCGTTTCGCTCTTCAACCCTGGTTTCTTCTCAGTGTTTGCAACCCAAATGTGGGCGAATAGATTCGTCGCCAGTTCCCCAAGACAAACGCAATGAATCCTACCGCTTCAAGCGAACGGGCCAGCGTGCTCGGCCAGGGCCATTGGCTAAACGGCGCAGCCATCGCAACGATCAGGCCGAGATTGATCAATACCAAAGCGGCCCAGCTCCAGCGTTCGTTCCCGCGCGGCGCATCCCCTGCCAGCCTGGGCAAAATCCAGAACGCAACCCCCAACGCCAGTTGACTCATCCATCCCACAAACATCGTCTCGATGTGTAGCGGGAGCAAGACCCAGACCAACGGCGCAAAAGGGATACCTTTGTTAGTAAGTATCAGTGCGCCGGCGGTAAGCCCCAGCAACAAATATATCAGCGAAGCACGGATGAAATAGCGACTCAGGCGTGGCATCTATTTACCCCTCACCCGTGGCCAGATGTTAATGATGAAACCAACCCCTGCCAGCCATTGCAAGAGGGCGGAAAGCACCAGCATCCAACCCCCAACGATGGACGGCGCCAGTCCCTGCAACGGCTCGAAGATCAGGCGTAGCAACAGCCCAAGATTGAGGCAGGCAAAGATTGTCCATCCCAGCCATTCCGGGCCGCGTGGTTGTTCTTTCGTATACACCGGAAACATCCAGAGTGCGACCCCAAAAATCAACTGGGTCAGCCAGCCAAACGTTAGCAGGTGAAGGTACACCGGCGACAGGCCAGGTATACTGAAACCGGGTATTTGTTGCCAGATGCCAATCAGCAGCCCCACCACCAGGGTGATCAGGAATGCTTTGACAAAGCTACGTGTTAAAACCGGCATATATCTCTCATAACGTTTGAGAGAGTACCTTTGATTACAACGAGTTATTGTAGCAGCCGCCAGAATCGGTGTCAATCACTTTCCCAACAACGCTTCAACACCTGCCAACACCTGTTCCGGCGTGATTGCAGCCATACATTCTGGCGGGTTGGTGGCACGTGGGCAGGTGGCAAACACCCCACACGGACTACACGGCAGACCGGCACTCAGCACACGATGGCGGGCAGGATCGCCCCACGGCCCAAAGCGCAACGGATCGCTGGGGCCGAAGAGGTGGATGGTTGGCACCCCCTGACTGACGGCGATATGCAGTGGTCCACTGTCAACCCCAATTACCAGCCTGGCGTGAGCAAACAGCGCCGCCAGCCGGTCAATCGTCAGATCGTTGCTTGACATAAGTAGTTCAGCAGGACTGCTAGCCGCAATCGCGGTCAGTTCTGCGGTTTCCGCCGGGCTGCCTGTCAGGAGAATGCGTCGTCCTGGTTGACATAATTCTTGTATCAATCTGCTCCAGTGCTCGCGTAGCCAGTGTTTAGTCGGCCCACCCGTACCGGGGTGAATAATGATCAGGTGTTCATCTGGTTTGAGATGCTGTTGTGTCCAGGCGATAGCCCACGTTCGGGCAGCGTCGGTTGGGGTATAGCGCAACGCTGTGGCAGTGGGCAGAGTGTTGGTAAGCGCTGCGACTATATCAAGTGCCTGTTGGGTGACGTGTTGGCGATGCTGGTATGGTAATGCGACACTCAGCAGTGATGTGCACAACGGATGAGCAAAGCCGATACGCTGTGGAATCCCAGCTAGCAGGGCCAGTGCTGCGCCCCACCAGTGATCATCGCGCAAGATGAGTGCAGCGTCATAAGCCTGTTGACGTAGCCGACGTGCCGTCTGACAGAGCAGGATATACGGCTCCCACGGTAGTGGTTTTGGTGCGTCACGATTAAAGCCCGGAAAAGGAAGTGTCTCCAGGGTATCGATCTCACGCATCTGTGCCCACATCGAAGCTGCCCATGGCCCGACCAACGCCGTTATGTGTGCAGTCGGTAATGCAGCTCGCAGCGCGGTGAGTGCCGGTGTTGCCAGCAGCAGATCACCGAGATGATCGGGTTTGATAACAAGAACCCGTTGGGGTGGGTGCACCGGTGAACGCCGAACCAATGGCCGGGCAGTGATTGCCAGCAGATGTAGCAGTGTTGCGCGCATGGTGGGATGGATGACCAGAGGGGAGTGAGACAACACCCCCTCTGGCCAGGTTTAGAACAAGAGTGCGTTGACCTCACGGGCGAGTTGCCGTAGGCGTTCGGCATTGGCCTGCTGAGCGCGTTTTTCTTCCACCTCGGCCCGCTCATTGAGCCGGCGTGCCAGTTCGGGAGTGATCTTCGTCATGTTCTTGCGCAGCAAGCGCGTCGCTTCTGCCGTCGTCTCTTGCATCAGGAGTTCGTTAATAAAGCGATCTTCCGGGGTCAGCCGTGAGTTGATAATTTCTTTGATCGTGGTTGTCAATCGTTCAAGCTGTTCGAGCAACGCTTGATCACCGGCGTACCGTGCCGCCGCAATGTTTGCCGACAAGACGACCAGCAAATCATCAGTCACTTCATCAGCCCGCGCTTTCAATGCGGCAACCGGATCGGGGGCTGCCAGCACAGCATTAATCAGGGCTGTTCCGCGTTCAAACAGCTCTTGCGATGCCCGATCAATCTCCTCGATCAACTCCAGGATGCGCGCCCGGCGTTCGGTCAGACGCTGTGCCGTCTCAGTATCACCGGCGGCAGTAGCGGCCTCGATCTGCTCGGTCCACATCTGGAAAAAGCTGTAATCGATGAGCAACCGCAGTTCGCTGACCAGATCAGGTAATTCCTCATCGCTGGCGGCACGCAACCGCTCGATAGCCTCTTTCAGCTCGGCAATCGCTGCCTGCTCGGTGAGGCGTTCGAGTTGAACAAGGAGCTTTTCCCGGACTTTTACGAGCATAGCCCGCATTTGCGCCTGAGTCTCGTTGGTAGCGCCGATGAATGCTTCAAGGGTCGTAAGGAATTCCGGGGTCAATTCTTCGTGATACCGCTGTACCGCAGCCGCGAATTGCTCATCATCCTCAACCAGATTGACAAGCTCGGTAAGGATTTCGACGTAGCGGTTCTGTCGGCGCAGATCTTCCGCTGAAACACCATCCGCTTCGTAGATAGCCTCGATGAGCGATTGCAGGCTGAGAAAACGACGTGGTGCCAGCAGATACGCACGTGGCGTGTCGGGCGGCAACGAGCGGAGGAAAAATGCGGATGCATCACCGATAAAGCGATCAATCTCTTGCGGCTGGCTGTTGAGTTCTTGCGGAACGTACACCAGAAAAAGCTGTTTGCCGGCGTCGTGATACACGAGTGGTGCGCTGAGGACGCTCGCCACACCACAGCGGGGACAGGCCGCGACGTTGAGTTGGCCGGTCAGCAGCGCTCCCTTAAGCTCTGGTTGATCACCACCATCAACTAATGTGAAAATAAACGAACGAAAACGTGTCCCGCAGGCAGGACAGGCAAGTTGAACCGGTTGCGGAGGTGCCGAAGGCATCGATTTTCTCCAGTGTCTAATCACTTCACTGATCGCTGATTATACCACTCGTCGCCCGACAACAGCGTAGAGTGGATCACTGAGCCAGTGATGAGGGGATCGATCAAGACAGCGGATATTCGTGAAGCCGCCGGCCAGTTCAAAGTAGCAACGCACCAGTTCCAGATGCTGGCGGTCGTTGGTCGCCAGCCAGATACGTACCGCTTTACTGGGAAAGCAACGGTTGGAGAAGGTAACGATGAAGGGGCCACCCGGTTTGAGAATGCGGGCAACATCGGCAAAGACTTCGACAGGTCGCGTCATATATTGCACAGAGACGGTGCAAATCACCCCATCGAAGGTGGCATCGGGGAATGGTAACTGTGGCTGCGCATTGAGGTCGTGAATAACATACTCGTGGAGTTGTGGGTTGAGCCGCATCTCCTCTTCGTTGAGGCCAAGCCCAACCACCCGATTCAGCGGAATATCAGTCGGTAAGTGACTGACATAGCTGCTCATCAGATCGAGCAGACAACCACCCTGCGGGAGTTCCTCGCGAATCAAATTGGTGACAGCCCGGCATGCAGCTTCGTCGATGTGGGCTGTCAGGCGGGGGTAAAGATAGAAGAGGCGATCATCGCTCTCATCATAACGCTCAAAATACTCAGGTGGAAGACCGCTCTGCCGCACTATTGCCCCCATCTCGTATATAGACACCGGTAGTCGATGTTGTCCTGAAAACTTGTATGCTTGCAGCGAGGAACCGCATATCTGGAGTGAGTGCAAAGAGACTTCTTCAACGTTCAACCAGTATGTCTGCTCGCGCTGTTCATGTGATTTGACGTAAACGCTATAACATCAAAGTGATCGCACTATGTTATAGTATAGGTCGGTTTTCGATCCGAGCGCAAGGGTGAGCTTTCAGCGAGGTGCGTCATGCGGGCGATCCAGATTCATCAGACCGGTGGGCCAGAGCAGTTGCAGATGGTTGATATTCCCCTTCCCGAACCTGCACCAGGACAGGTGCGGATTAAGGTGGCCGCGGCGGGGGTTAATTTTATCGATATCTACCATCGCACCGGTCTCTATCCACAACCGTTGCCGTTTACCCTGGGGTTGGAAGTGGCCGGTACGATTGATGCCGTTGGCGAAGGGGTGAATGAATGGGCAGTCGGTGACCGGGTTGGGTGTACGACTGCCAGTGGCGGTTACGCCGAATATGCCCTGGCCGCAGCCGATAAGCTGGTACGGGTGCCCGATAATGTCGATTTGGAGACGGCAGCGGCAGTGCTCCTGCAGGGCATGACAGCCCACTATCTGACGTTCAGCACCTTTCCGCTGAAAGCGGGTGATACCTGTCTGGTGCATGCGGCGGCGGGTGGCGTAGGGCTGTTGCTGATCCAGATTGCCCGGCGTCTGGGGGCACGGGTGATCGGCACCGTTTCGACTGATGAAAAAGCCGAACTGGCCCGCGCAGCCGGTGCCGATGAAGTTGTCATCTATACCCGCGAGTCGTTTGTCGAGCGGGTGCGAGCGTTTACCAACGGTCGTGGGGTCGATGTGGTCTACGACTCGGTTGGCGCCAGTACGCTGGAAGGCAGTCTCGATAGCCTGCGCCCACGGGGGATGTTCGTTACCTTTGGCAATGCCAGTGGCCCCTTGCCGCCGATCTCACCATTGTTGCTGAGTAGCAAGGGTTCGCTGTTTATGACGCGGCCCACCCTCTTCCACTACATTGCCACACCTGAAGAGTTGCGCTGGCGCGCCAATGATCTGTTCACCTGGATCGGTGCCGGCGAGTTGCAGGTTCGTATTCACCGGCGCTATCCGCTGAGTGAAGCGGCTGAGGCGCAGATTGCCCTGGCCAGTCGGGCCACCACTGGCAAGTTGTTACTGATCCCGTAATTGGCCTGTTGCCATACAGTCGGGATTTCTTCCTGGTATCTACGTCGCGGAGATGCGCAGCATAGCGCTCCGCGACGTTTTTTCATAAGTAGAGAGGAGACAGATCCATGCGTCTGGTGATGAAGTTTGGTGGTACTTCGGTTGGCAGCGCCGATGCAATCCGGCGTGTGACCGAGATTGTCGGTACGTATGCCCGTGATCACGAGGTGGTCGTGGTGGTGTCGGCAATGAATGCCCCTGATCTGCGCACGACCGATACCCTGATTGCGGCAGCAAAAGCGGCAGCGGCGGGTAATGGTGATGCAACTGCGCAAATCGCCCCTCGTCTACTCGATCTGCATATGCGTACAGCAGCAGAGGTGGCATCGCCAGAGGAATGTGCGGCGCTCGAACCGCAGATCCGTTCAATGCTCGACTACATGAGTAACCTTTCACGCAGTATTGCCGTGTTAGGGGAATTGACTCCGCGGGCATTAGACCTGTTTAGCGGTCTCGGTGAACGGCTCAATGCGCGCCTGATCGCTGCTGCGCTGCGCAGCGCCGGGATTGATGCCGAAGCGATTGATGCGACCGAACTTATCGTGACCGATGATCGGTATGGGAATGCCTCACCTATCGAACCGGATACGCGCGAGCGGAGCCGGGCCAGGCTTTTGCCAATGCTGGCCGACCGAAAGGTTCCGGTCGTCACCGGTTTCATCGGTGCGACTCGTGCGGGTGTGCCGACCACGCTGGGGCGTGGTGGTTCGGATTACACCTGTGCCATTTTGGGTGCCGATCTCGATGCCGATGAGGTCTGGTTCTGGAAAGAGGTTGACGGCGTCCTTTCGGCCAACCCGAAGGTGGTGCCGGAAGCCCGAACCCTTCCCCGCCTCTCGTATGCCGAGATGGGTGAGATGGCGTATTATGGTGCCAACGTCCTCCATCCAAAGACGGTACAGCCGCTGGTACACCGGCGTATTCCCATTCGCATCCGCAATACCTTCAATCCGAGCCATCCGGGCACACTAATCGATGCCGAAGGTGATGGCGAAAGTGTGCGGGCAATTACCGCTATCAGGGGTCTCAGCCTGATTACGGTAGGTGGGCCGGGTATGCTGGGTCTCACCGGTGTGGCGGCTCGCATCTTCGGCGCAGTTGCCCGTGTTGGCGCCAACATTCTGCTTATCTCGCAGGCCAGCAGCGAACAGAGCGTCTGTTTTGCCGTACCAGGTGATGAGGCCGAGCGGGTGGTGGAAGAACTCCGTCGCGAACTGGCGCGCGAATTTGCGGCTCACGATGTCGAACACATTGGCACCATCGCGCCGGTTGTGATTGTCGCAGTGGTCGGCTCAGGGATGCGGGGCACGCCGGGCATTGCCGGACGGGTGTTTGGTGCGTTGGGTGCAGCCCGGGTTAACGTGATCGCGATTGCGCAGGGTAGCACCGAGAACAACATCTCGCTGGTGGTCGCCGAGGCCGATGCCGATGCTGCTGTGCGGGCAGTGCATGCGGCTTTTGTCGGGTAATTCAAGTTGCTACCTTTATCACCACAGAGACACGGAGGACACAGAGGTATGGAGTGATCTGTACTGCTGAAACAGCGTGGCGCGGGTATGATGCCCGCGCCGTTCTTCAGGTTCTTCGCGCCTTGACTGCCAAACGTTCAATAGCAGATATAGAACTTATTGCATAAAAGCTGTACTGTCGTGCTACCCGTCCGTCGCATAGGTTCTTGAATGCTCGCTAAACGCCAACGACAACGTATCTTGTTCTCAGGCTGCCGGTATGGCAGTGAGGAGGGCTGCCGACCATCGCCGGTGCCATCACGCATTGGATTGATGGCTTTGCTCGCTCGTCAGGCGCGTGACATAGTGTTTGACTTACAGCAGCCGTGCTCACAATTCGGCGCGTGGCACGCCGTTGACCCTGCTGGTCACGGTGATGCGAGTGTACTCGTCACGATTACGGAGTCTGTCAGTAGTGAATGAGATAACTTCTGGATAGTTCTCTCCCATGCACTGCAATCCTTGTATCGCCGATGTGGAATGCGAAAGCATGGCTTCCGTACTCTAACAATACTCCAAAGGTTTGGCAGAACGACAGTATGTCAGCAAACCGGTTTCTGATACACCTGCCCTTCAGGATTGTACCGTTCACAAAGTTCAGGTTCCCAGCAAAAATTCTCTGGTCAACAATTCGGGCGGAATATTTTGCTCTTGAGGAAGATAAATGCAGCTTTGAATATCCATCTGCACCATATACCTGCATATCAGTGGCCCCATCTCTTTCCAGTCTAACCCCCCCAACCCGCATCCCAAGGCAGGGACAGCTATAGATTGAATCCCCTCATCTCTGTAATGAGATACCAGCCACTGTAAGCCCTTTTCTACCCCTTCCCGGTCAGATCGCTCTTTCCAATGCCGTTTAGTTGGGAAAAGTAAAAACCACTTACTGGCATTCGGATGAGGTAAGCTCAATGGCTCATCTGCCAAATCTTCATCCAACGAACCTTCACGTTTGTAAAGGTATGGCTTACCCATCTGCAACGTGCCATTTTTACATACATCCTGATTGATGACATACACATCGGGAAACTGGTATTTGGCGCGTGAAGCCAGACCTTTCCCCATAACCCCTACGGTATTGACACTGATCGTGAGCGTTTGCATCTTGGAAAAGAACATATCACCATCAACCCAGGATAGTTTTTCGGTCAATCTGCCCTGGCGGTTGGGTTGGAAAAACAGGTGTGGTTCTATAACTACTTCTACTAAGCGAGGAGTCCTGGCAATAATGCTACGCACTGTATCTGCAACGCTGGGGTGCGCTACAAAGATCGAGTGGATTGCCTCTGGCACAATCACATGTGGTATCAGGCATTCGGCCATTATTTTGCGCTTCGTACCGTCTTCGGGTTTCCACCAGTCACTGTGTATAATTGGCCAGTATTCACCGGTGATGGCTTTCCGACCCGTTGCGACATCCACGATTTCTGTCTGTGAGTGTGCTGCATTGCCAAGCGCAATAAATGCACCTTTTGTATCTAAGACTTGTGGTTTAACTCCTAGTATGACTATTTCTCTTGTGCTCTTTTCGCTTAACACCTTGTAAAGCATAGGATTGCGTGGTTGGAAATAGAGATTGGCATAATCCCATAAACTTCTCTGATCTGGTGTTAAACGTTCTTTTCGATTGTGAACGATGTTCTCATTATAAATTGGTGTAAACGAGACGTTCTGGGTTTCAACCTGCCGGTATGAGAGAATACCGTATTGCAAAATAGATGTCAGGTTGTTTATATGAGTAATATAATATAATTCTTTGACACTTTTTCTCAAAAATACTAAAGATACGTATTAGAGTGAGTGCCAGGCATTTCGTTGTGTCATATTTGATATAAATAACTCAAGTTGCCACCTACGCTGTGATCATGCCACGTGAGGCTGACTGCCATAATGAACAGCACGAAGCTATGCACAACACCGCGCAGCATGACAGAGCTGTATGAACCATTTGGATAGCAGCCAGTTCCTCCAGACGCGCTCCTTCACGCTTTACGGTAGCAACTCTCGAGTTATGCCCATCCTCTGTGTCCTCTGTGCCTCTGTGGTGATAAAGGTAGCAACTTGGGTTATAAATATCTCTTGCGGAATGTGCAAACCGATACAAGCATTTAGAAGCAGGATGAACAGCACGACATTGCACTACATCATGTGGCATAACTGTGCGAACGATGCGGGCAGCGGCTATGCTTTACGGACGCGCTACGTCACGCTTCATAGGAGCAACCAGGGTTATACCCATCCTCTGTGTCCTCCGTGTCTCTGTGGTGATATAAGGTAGCAACTTGGGTTAATATGCTAGCTAACACAGCTTCTATCGCTTGAGGAAAACCTTGATCAGATCTCCGGTCTCCCCTCTCCCGTACAGCGTGGAAGGGAGACCGGGGTGAGGTTGTTCAAGGCGTGCTCAAGACAGCCTTTTTCTGTACACTCTTATGGTCTTTAACTCTTGCACCTACCTGCGCGAGAGGGCCAGATGTGCTTCGTGCAGGAGTCGTTCGGTGGTGTCCCAACCCACACAGCCATCGGTGAGCGAGACGCCGTAGCGGAGCATGCTCCGGTCGGCAACCAGCGGTTGCTTGCCCTCAAAAAGATTGCTCTCCAGCATCATCCCGATGATCGGCAACGGTTCCTCTACCATATACCCCAGCACCGTTTGCCAGACGGCCTCCTGCCGGCGAAAATCACTGCCGGAGTTGGCATGACTACAGTCAATCATCACTGCGGGCTGGCGTTCGGCTTCGCGCATCAGGCGGGTGGTCTGGACGATATACTCCAGGTGATAGTTCGGCCCATGCCGCCCACCGCGCAGGATGACAAAGCTATCGGGGTTGCCGGTTGTGCGCACGACGGCACTGCGCCCGTCTTCATCAATTCCCAGAAAGCTGTGCGGTACTGCCGCAGAAACGCAGGCATTGACGGCAACCTGAATTCCGCCGTCGGTGCCATTTTTGAAGCCAACCGGCATCGAGACACCGCTGGCTAACGCCCGATGAGTCTGGGCTTCACTCGTGCGGGCACCGATGGTTGCCAGGCTGATCTGATCATCGAGGTACTGTGGGCTGATCGGATCGAGCATCTCGGTTGCAACCGGTACCCCTAGCTCATTGATCGCCAGCAGCAGTTGTCGGGCAATGCGGAGACCGGCAGCCATATCGAAGGAACCGTCGAGGTGCGGGTCGTTAATCAGGCCGCGCCAGC
>FWWL01007718.1_pt1 | contig 10415 bp, 6 predicted proteins | sample 2228331 | NCBI WGS metagenome assembly FWWL01 (sample SAMEA103939775, study PRJEB20133) | metagenome
TCGATGTCGTGCGCGAAGAAGGACCGACCTTGGTACAGAGCTTCCATGAGTCGGCGGTGCAACGCGGCGGCAAATTCGATGCGATCCTGGCGGATATCTGCGCCTTTGCCAACACGGCGGGCGGCGTTGTCTACATCGGCGCCAAACCGGGCAAGGGCAAGTTCCGCGGGTTGACCGCCCCCAGCCAGACCGAGCAGGAGATTCGCCGGGCGGTCGACGAGCGCATGACGCCGCGGCTGGAGGTCAAGATCGAGACGGTGCAGAGCGGCAGCGCCAAGGTGCTGCGCGTGCAGGTGCCCAAAGGGCTGGACATCCCCTACGCGCTCGACGACAACAAGTTCTATGTGCGCGACGAGGCGGAGACGAGCCTGGCGGTGCGCGACGAGATCGTGGCGCTTGTGCGTGAGGCGCTGGGCTTCGAGCCAGAACCCGAGGAGGTTACGGCGCCGCCAGCCAAAGAGCCACAATCTGCGCCGCAAGCAAGCAAGCCAGCGAGCAAGCCCGCATCCAAGCAGAACCGCCCGCCCCAGGTTGCCTCCAAGAACGGTGCTTCGAAGCAAGCCGCGCCAAAGCCACCAGCCACGCCCAAACCAGTGACCGCAGGCGATTCACCGACGCTGCCCGCCAACGATGCAACCTTCTACCTGCCACAAGATGGCGTCGAGATCGTCGACAGCGAGGAGCGCAACGGTCACCGCTTCTACACGATTCGCGATCTGCGCAACGGCCACGTGATCAAGAACGTGACGCGCAAGGGCGCACGCAAGCTGTGGAGCTATGCCATCCAGCAAGCGGAGGATAAGCCGGTCGACGCCGCCAAGATTCAGTGGCGCGACAATAACACCGGCTTCGTGCGCATGGAACGCCGCGCCGGCAAAGTGCGCTATGACCTGGCGCTGCGCGAAGGGGACAAAATCCGCATCTTCTACGGCGTAACCGACGACGGCATGGATGGCGCATGGGCGCAGTTCGTGCAAGAAGAGTAGAACTATCCTAAAAATAGGGGCGAGGGGCGAGTTGCGAGGGGCGAAACGCCGCTGCCCATTTTCATTGATGATTGTGCCCCGAAGGGGCATGAACAGACACTGACAGTAGAACTGGCAGTAGAGCTGACCGTGTCACCATAGAGGAGGCATCCGCATCATGAATGCTAAAGACCGCGTCAAAGCCACCTTGCGTCGCCAGACCACCGACCGCACGCCGGTCGACTGTTGGCTCTATCAAAAACAGTTCGTCGAGATGCTTGCCGCCGAATATGGGCCACGCGAGCAATTTCTCGACGAGTTTGGCATCGACATCTTTGTCGGCTTCGTGCCCTATCCCAACCAGACGGGCCGGCTGTGGGATGTGCAGGAACTGCCCGCCTACGACCCCGGCGATCCGCACGACCCGCGCTGGCTCAACCACACCGAATGGAACTACGACTTCGCCGGGCTGAACGTGGCTGAAGCGGTGCGTCAGCAGGGCGACAAACGCTTCATCCTGGCGCATGTGTGGGGCATTGTCGAGGGCACCAGCCGCATCATCGGCATCGAAAACTGCTGGATGAATCTGGGCGCGCAGCCCAAGATCATGAACGGCTGGTTCGACCGCTACGCCGACTGGCTGTGTGGGCTGGTTGACAGCCTGGTCGAAGCCGGCGTCGACGGCATCACCCTCTCCGACGACTGGGGATCGAACCAGAACATGCTCTTTTCCCCGCGCATGTGGCGCAATATGATCGCGCCCTATGCCCGCCGTGTTGTCGCCCACGCCCATAGCCGTGGCCTCTTCGTCAACTTGCACAGCGACGGCTACATCATGCAGATCATGGATGACCTGATCGACATCGGCTACGACTCGATGCACCCGGTGCAGGAGAGTTCCGGCATGGATCCGCGCACGGTGAAGGATCGCTACGGCGACAAGATCACGATCTATGGCTCGCTCGATGTGATCGACGGGCTGCTTGCCTACGACGGCGACGCGCTGGAGGAGTACATCACGCAGCGCTTTGCGATCTACGCGCCGGGCGGCGGCTTCATCTACAACACCGGGCACTTCGTCCAGCCGGACATTCCGCCGCAACGGCTGCTGCGCGCATACCGGACGGTGCAGCGGCTGGCGGCGCGCTATCATACGCCGTAGCGGTCCAGCGGATGGTCTCGACGCAGAGCCGCAAAGATGCAGAGACTCGCAGAGACATGCTGGATGGCGCTGATCTCATGCACTTGCTGTGACCCTCTGCGCTCTTGGCGTCTTTGCGTCGACGAGGGCAATTGGAGACAGTTTTGGCGTCGCGGCGATCTTGTGGCAAAGGAGCTGCACACATGAAGCAACGGCTATCGAATCGGTTTGCGGCGGCGCTGTTCATCTGCGCCATGGTGGGAATCGCGCTGGTTGCTGCGCTGACGGCGCGCGGTCAGGGCGTCAGCGGCGCCTTCGGTTTGCAGGAGATTGCGTCCGGCTTTAGCCAGCCGGTCTACCTCACCCATGCCGGCGACGGATCGGGGCGACTCTTTGTGGTCGAAAAGCCCGGCTTGATCCGTATCATTCAGAATGGTCAGGTGCTGCCGCAACCCTTTCTCGACATCACTGATCGCGTCGGCAATGTCGGCGAGGCCGGGCTGTTGAGCGTTGCCTTCCCGCCCGATTACGCGGTTGGCGGTTACTTCTTCGTCTACTATAATCACAAGGACAAGAACCTCGTCCCGCCCGATGGCAGAGATGCGGGCAACAATAGGGGCTATGACACCGTAATCGCCCGCTTCCGCGTCACTGCCGACCCGAACCGCGCCGACGCCGCCAGCGAGGAGCGGATTCTGTTGCGCAACCAGCCTTTTGAAAACCACAACGGCGGCCAGATCGTCTTCGGACCGGACGGCAAGCTCTACATCGGCCTCGGCGACGGCGGCAGCGGCGGCGACCCGCTCAACGCCGGGCAGGACTTGCAGACCTGGCTGGGCAAGATGCTGCGCATCGAGGTCGGCGCAACCGGCGCCTACACCGTGCCCGCCGACAATCCCTTTGTCGGGCGTAACGATGCATTGCCCGAAATCTGGGATTGGGGACTGCGCAATCCCTGGCGCTACAGCTTCGATCGTCTCACCGGCGACCTCTTCATCGGCGACGTAGGGCAGAGCGCACGTGAGGAGATCAGTCTGCATCCTGCCGGGCAGCCGGGTGGTCTGAACTTCGGCTGGGACTGCCGCGAAGGCGACATCGCCCACTCGACGACGGCAAACTGCGACGACCCCTTCGTCGATCCGATCCTCGCCTATCCGCGCGGCGACGGCCAGTCAGTGACAGGCGGCTACGTCTACCGCGGCCCCACCTTTCCTGCTTTCCAGGGACGCTACTTTTTCGCCGATTTCGTGCAGGGGCGCATTTGGAGTACGCAGTTCATCAACGGCGCCTGGACCCCCAAGCAACTCGAGATGGACACCAGGCAAGAAGAGGAGATCGGCGGGCCCGACACCCCCGAAAACGTCGCCTCGTTTGGCGAAGATGAGGCGGGAGAACTATATGTGATTGCGTTTGGTGGGAACATCTACCGGGTGATCGACAAGAGCGCACCGGCAGCGGCGCTGGACACAACCACCTTTGCCGCAGTGCCTGACAACGCAGTGGCCGGCGATGTGGTGACCTATCAGCTTGTGCTGCGCAACACCGGCGGCGCGACCGATGGCGCCGTCCACGCACAGATCGAGGCGCCAAACGGCGTCACGTATATTCCATCGTCGCTGCAGGCAACGGCCGGTGATGTTGACGATGCATCGGCACCGCTGCTGCGCTGGCAAGGCATTCTCTACCCGGCGCAGGTGGTGACGATCACTTACGCCGTTAACGTCAACAGCGGCGTCTCCGGCGAGATTGCCACGACCGCGCAGATCACGGCGCCGCAGATTCTGCCTTTTGTGCGCACAGCAAGCCTGATCGTGCGCGTCGGTGAAACGACCGGCGCCGACCCCGATTTCTTCTTCCCCGGCACGCAGCCCACGCACATGATCGACGCCATCGTCGATCCGGTCGGTTGCCAGGGTTGTCACACCGAGCCGATTTACGGCGCCTGGCGCGGCAGCATGAAGAGCCAGTCCGGTCGCGACCCGATCTTCTGGGCGGCGCTGCACGTCGCCAATCAGGATGCCGAGAACGCCGGTGACTTCTGCCTGCGCTGCCACACCCCGCGCGGCTGGTACGCCAATCGCAGCCATCCGACCGACGGCAGCGTGCTCGAAAGCACCGACATCGCCGCGGGCGTGGCGTGCGAAGTTTGCCACCGCATGGTTGATCCGGAACCGACCGGCGGCGAGTCCGCGGCGGTTGCGGCGGACATCGCCATCCGCAGCGCGATTTCGCCGTCGCTGCCCGCTGGTCATGTCGGTTCGGCAATGCTCATCCTCGACCCGGAGGACAACCGTCGCGGCCCCTTTGCTATCGCACAGACGCCGCCGCATCCCAAAGCAACGTGGCGCACCGATTTTCTGGGGCAGGGCGGCGACCCGGTGACCGAGGCGCGCGTCTGCGGCTCCTGTCACAACCTCGACAACCCGACGTTGAGTTGGAATCCTGAGAGCGGGCGCTACGAACCAAACGCCGAGGATACGCCGGCGCCCTCCTTTGCCAAGGGCGATCTCTTCCCCATCGAACGCACCTTCGACGAGTGGTTGCACAGCGACTACGCCACCGCTGCGGGCGTCTACGCACCGCAATTCGCCGGCGCCAAGCCCGACGGCATCGTGCGCACCTGCCAGGATTGCCACATGCTGCGCACCACCGGTCGCTGCGCGACTGCGTCACCACCGGCTGTCTGCCCGAACATAGCTTTGCCGGCGCCAACACCTGGGCGCCGCAGTTGCTGCAGGATGCGCGCTGGCGGCTGGCTGCGACCGGCGACGCCATTCATCTTGACGCCGCCATCGAGTCGGCGCGTTCGATGCTGCGCCGTGCAGCCACGCTCACACTCGACTTCGACCCGCAAGCCATGCCCAAGCAGGCGACCGTGCGCGTGACCAACGAAAGCGGGCACAAGCTGCCGACCGGTTACCCGGAAGGGCGCCGCATCTGGCTCAACGTGCGCGCCTTCGACGCCGACGGCCAGCTCGTCTATGAATCTGGCGCCTATGACCCAGAAACGGGCGTGCTGGTGCAGGACGCGCAGATCAAGGTCTACGAAGCCAGGCTCGGCATTGACGACGGCAGCGCCATCACCGAGACCTTCCACTTTGTGCTCAACAACAGCGTGCTCAAGGACAACCGCATCCCGCCGCGCGGCTACACGGTCGCAGCGTTCGACCAGCCCGGTCTGCGTCCCGTCGGCGCGGTCTATGCCGATGGCCAACACTGGGACGAGACGGTCTATCGCCTGCCGGACGAAGCCGCTTCGGTGGTTGCCACGCTCTACTATCAGACCGCGTCGAAGGAATACATCGACTTCCTGCGCGATCGCGGCGGCGCCGACGGCGCCCTACTTGGCCTGATGTGGGATGATCTGAAGAGTCCGCCGGAGATGATGGCGGTGGCGGTGGCGCCGGTGCACTTCAACTATTTCCCGATGATCAGCCGGTAGGGAGTTGCGAGGGGCGAGGGGCGAGTTGCGAGGGGCGATCATGCAGCCGGTTGCGATACGCTAGGCCTGGTTTATGGCGCGTAAGCGATAACGGTGGCGCACCGATGTGGCGCAGATATGGCAACGGTTTGTCACGCCCGAATCACGGTGATCGTGCGTCCTTGCGGTGATATGGCTGGCTCCACCGTCGTGCGTTGGGCGATGGGTGGCAAGCCGCTGCGCCGGTCGAAGATCACCAACCAGCCTCGGTCAAGCCCCAGTCCAGCCAAGTACTCGTCGAGTTGCGCCAATCCTTCGTCCCGCGGATCGGCCTCACCATCGCGCCAGACCTTGAGTTCCATGCCCATCGTGACCGGCTGTCGCCCACCATAGCGCAGGCAAAGATCCATACGCCGCGTGCCGATGGCGTATTCGCGGTCAAGTGTGCCATTGCCATTCACGACGCGGTGCAAAAAAGCCATCAGCACCAGGTGCGGCGCAATCTCATGATAGTGGACGCTGCCGAGCAGCGGCTGCCCGTGTTGTCGCCAGAATGCCAGGAACGCTTCCAACAACTTGTCTGGGTCGAGGCTACCATCCGGCTTGAGCCATGCCGGGGTGATGTGTGGCAGCGATGCGCGCGCACCGTTCGCCAGCACGCGCGGCAACACCTCGTGATAGATCGGGTTGGCGATCACCAGCCCGCCCGCCCCGTCGAAACGACACAAGCCAAGGTCGATCACGAAGCGAATGTCATCTTGCGGTACATCGTCGATCGACCCGCCTGCCAGGATCGGCTCGATGACACGGCGCACGCGCGGTTCGCGCAGCCGCTCAGCCAGGCTGTCGAGGTGTGTATCCTGACGCTGGATCAGCAATTCCTTTGCCGCCTCGATGTGCATCACAGTGACAGGGTCGGGGATGTCGTTTAGCACATCTTCGATCGCCGTCTTCGCCAGGTCATTGACCAGCCACGGCTGCCCCTGCGTCAGGTAGAAGGCATGGTCGATGGCGGTGGGCAGAAAGACCTGCCCGGTGTCGTCGGTATGCTGCTGGTAGAGCGCTGCCACATCGTCGCGCGTGAAGCTGCCGAGCGTCATCGAGCGCGTCTTGATGTTGAAGGGGCTGGCAGTGTTGAGCCGCTCACTGCCGCCTGACGCCACCTTGTAGTCGCGCACATCGCGCATCCCAATCAGCGCCAACGCCGCCGGGAAGCCGGTGGGCCGCCACTGATACCCGGCGCGCAGTTGGCGCAGCACCGAGATCAACGTCTCGTTTTGCAGCGCGTCGATCTCGTCGATGAAGAGCACGAGTGGACGCGGGGCAGCCTGCGCCCATGCCTGCAGGGCAGCGCCGATACGTGTTCCTGGTTCTGCCTCGGGCCAGACTGGCGGTTGGAGGTCACGCGGCAGCTGGACGTTGAGCGCCAACCGCCAGTTGTTTAAGATCGCCCGCTCGGCGGCGCCGGGATCGTTGTTGAAGGCTGCACCCACCTCCACGGACACAAGCGCGGCCACATAGTCGCCCGACGCCGTGAGCTGCTGCGCCAGTTCGATCATCGACGTGGTTTTGCCGGTCTGGCGCGGGGCATGGATGACAAAGTAGCTGTATTCAGCCACCAACCGTCGCGCCAGCGGAACGCGCGCGGCGGCTGGTAGCATGTAGTGCAGTTCCGGCTTGCACGGCCCGGCAACATTGAATCGACGCGGCATGTTCTCCTCCTGGTTGACCCCGATGCGTGACAACGAGTGACTTCATTGTAGCACAGCACACCCCATGTGACATTAGTACCAGCGGGAGACGACCACCTCTGTTATCGTGGAACCGCCAGGCTATGACGGGCGCTGGCTTGATTTTGATCGCGGCAGCGCGCCGACACAGATCGAACTGTGCAATGCAAAATTATGTAGATCGAGGTAAGAGATTCGATGTCTTTTCAACAGACACGTTGGTTCTTGGGAATCGCGGTCGCGGCGTTGGTGATTGCGGCATGGACGGGCGTGCTCATGCGCTTTGGCATGGTCTATGGTTTCCCAACCTGGGCGCAGAATTTCGGCGCAATACGTCACGCCCACAGCCACCTGATGTACTTCGGCTGGGTCACGCTGGCGTTGATGGCGTTGATCTGGGCGGAGTTGCCGCGGCTGACGGGGCGACCGCTGCCACGTGGCGTCGCTGCGCAGATGACGCTCACCGCAGTGATGGCGCTGGTGAGTTTTCCGGCGTTCTGGATCAACGGCTACGGCTTGACAACGGTCGGCACGGCGCGGCTACCGTTGGGATCGATGGCGGCGACGTTCAACGGGCTGACCTGGTTCGTCTTTATGGCGCTCTATCTGCGTGCAACGCGCCGGCTACCTGCGCGCCCGATCGCTGTGCAACTGTGGGACTGGGCGCTGATCCTGCTGGCGCTGGCGTCGATGGGCGCGGTCGGGTTGGTCGGGATGGTGGCAACTGATGCGCGCCAGCCATTCCTGCAGCAAGTGTTCCTGCACCTCTTTCTCGATCTCTTTGCCGTCGGCTGGTTTACGTTGGCGCTGCTTGGGGTGCTGTGGGCGCGGCTGGATACGCAGCGACTGCGCCTGCCGGTCTTTGCGCTGGCGCTGCTCTTGATGCCAACGTTTCTGCTCGGCGTGTCGCCCGCCCTCTTGTCTGCACTGCTGTTTTGGGTGGCGGCGATCGCCAATGCCGGCGCGGCGCTGCTGCTAGGGGTGCATGGCGTGCAGTTGTGGCGACGCCAGCGCGATCTACCCGCGCTGACCTGGTTTGCCCTCGCCGGTCTCGCCATGGTGGTGCTCGTCGCGTTTCTGTTGCTGTGGCCCGGCGTCTGGGCGCGTTTGGGCAGCGGCCAGATGCGCATCTTCTACCTGCACGTCTATCTGCTGGTGTGGGTCAGTACGGCGTTGGTTGGGCAGGTGCAGGAGCGGCTGTCGCCTGATTCAACCTTGGTGCGCCGGTTGATCAATCCGCTGTGGGTGGGTGGCGTACTGGTGATGGTGGTTGGCTTGTTGGGATTAGGGCTGGCGCCGTGGCTGGGCACGCCGATGCTGTGGTGGCTACACGTCTCGGCGTGGGGAAGCGGGGCGGTGGCGGTCGCGGCGTCGCTGTTACTGGTTGTGCTGCTATCACCAGCGCCGGCGCGCACACCGCGGCCGGCGGTTATGTCTCCGCAGTCACCGTCCCGGCAATCACAATATTCTTAAGATTGATCGGCGCATCGGACGTTGATTCCTGATACTCCGGCAACCAGAGCACGAAGGTGCTGCCGACATTGAGCTGGCTTGTGACGGTGATCTTGCCGTTGTGCGCCTGCGCAATCCGTTGGGCGATGCTCAAACCAAGCCCGCTGCCGCCCAACTCGCGGCTGCGCGCCTTGTCGGTGCGATAGAACCGCTCGAAGATGGCGGCTTGCTGCTCTTCGCTGATTCCAATGCCGGTGTCGCTCACGCTGATGCGCACCCAGCCGTCGCTGTTTTCCAGGCTAAAGGTGACAACGCCCCCTTCCGGTGTATACTTCACCGCATTCTCCGCCAGATTCATCAACACCTGACGCAGCCGGTCGCGGTCGCCGCGCACCAATGCCTGATCCTCGCTGCCCAGCCGAATTTCCAGCGCATCGGGGCGCCCCTTGTGATGTTCCACCAGGCGCAGCGTCTGGCGATAGACCTCGAGCAAGATCGTATCCATCTCGACCGGCGCCATCTGAATTTGCAGCGCACCGCTGTCCGCCTGCGCCAGCAGCAGCAGATCGCTGATCATCTTGTTCATGCGTTCGGACTCTGCCTGCACTTCGGAGAGCGATTCGCGCAGCAGCTCGGAAGCCTCCTCCAGGCGCAGGTGACCGTTGCCCGACGGCGCGGCTGCCATGCGCTGCATCAGCTCGATGTTGCCTTGAATCGTCGTCAGCGGCGTGCGCAGTTCGTGGCTGACATCGCCGATCAGCCGTTCCTGTGCCTGGAACAGATGCTGAATGCGGTCGAGCATGGCGTTGAAGGTGGCAGCCAGCCGCCCGACTTCGCTGGCGTTGTCGCGGATGTTGATGCGATTGCCGAGATCGTGTGTGCGCGTGATGGCGTTGGCGGTCTCGGTGATGGTGTCGATCGGCGCCAGCGCACGCCGCGCCAGAAAAGCCCCGACAATTGCCGCCAGCACGATACTGATCATCGTGCCCAGGATCAGATAGCGGTTGACCTGGGACAACGCTGTCTGCGCCGTCGTCACCGTCTGGATGATCTGAACCGCACCCATCAACTGATTGTTGACCACCAGTGGAACCGTGTAGACCAGGAAAGTGGCGTTTGCGCCAGAAACATAGTAAAAATGGTTCTCCTGGCCGTCGTTGATACGCGCCATCGTTTCGGCATGGTGCGGGATCGGGATGTCGCCGAGATTCTCGCTGCGTTTCAGCACATTGCCTTCGGTGTCGAGCAACTGCGCACCGACCGACGAGGCAAAGAGTTCGACCTGTGGAAAGAAAACATTGTCGGCGCGACTGCGGAAGACAAGCACATCGCCCTGGAATTGCTGCGCCACCGCGCTGGCGATGTTGCTCGCCTGCAACGCTGCGCTCTGCTCAAGCTGAAAGCGCAGATTGGCGGTCAGCGCCGAATAGACGGTCACGCTGAACAGGATCAGCGTCACGCCGAGCAGCGCTGTATACCAGAGGGTGAGACGAAGACGAATGGTCATGTAGAACGACCGGCGCCCCGGCAGCGTGCATCATGCAGCCGCGCAGGGACACTGCTCCTCAATTTTCGCGCAGCGCATAGCCGACGCCGCGCACGGTCTGAATCAGGCGCGGCTTGCCCGTCGCTTCCAGCTTGCTGCGCAGATAGCGCACGTAGACCTCAATGATGTTGCTCTCGCCGCCGAAATCATAATCCCAGAT
>FWWL01010719.1_pt1 | contig 10413 bp, 8 predicted proteins | sample 2228331 | NCBI WGS metagenome assembly FWWL01 (sample SAMEA103939775, study PRJEB20133) | metagenome
ACAAGCTCCGCCAGGGGCAGTATTTATCGGCGGCGGAGGTCCGGCGGCTCAATGACAAACTGATCGAACTGACCGGCCGGTACCGGCTGGACCGGTCGATCAGCCAGGCCGACCTGAGCACCATCCAGCAGGTCCTGCGGACCCGGCTCCAGCGGCCGGCCCGCACCGCCCCCGGCGCCCTTTACTTCCCCCCGAACTACAGCTACCCGTGATTCGGCCCTGGCTCGGCTGGTAAAATCAGTCGGAGGGCTACCCCAGACTGCCGGTGTCGCTGTTTCGGAAAGTCCTGGCCCGGCCTGCCGGCCCGGTCCGGGTGGTTAACTGGGCCGTTCTGGCTCTGGGCCTCGCCCTCGTTTTCCACCGGGTCAACCCGGTTCGGGAGCTGCCGGACGACTGGGACAGCCTGGAAGTTCTGGGCATCCTGACGTATCTCTGCAACCACCCGGCGCCAAGCCTGGCCCCCAACTACTACCCGACCGGGTATCCGCTCGCACTCTACGCCCAGCTCTGGGCGGTGCTGGCCCTGTGGCCATTCTGCCGACTTTTCCCGGAACCGGTCCTTCTGAACGGGGCGGACTTTATCTCCCACATCGTCGCCTTTTACGGCGCCTTACGTTTGGCCGGGACGTGAACACAATGACCGTGAGAGTCTTGCGACTCACCCTTTTACGGCGCCTTACGTTTGGCCGGGACCCTCGGCGTGGCGGCCATTCCGGCCCTCCTGGTTGCCCTCGGCTACACGTTTTCTCCCTTCCGGCTCGCCGTTGAAGGCCATTATCACGTGCTGTTTGCAAGTGCGGTCCTGCCCTGGGCTTTGCTGGCTACCGTCTGGCTGTCCCGGCCGGCAAACCATGCCGGCTGGGGCAGGGTGCTCAGCACCGGAGCGGCCTGGGCCGCCACCGTCGGGCTTCACCCCTATTTCGTCTGGGTATGGGCCCCCGTTCTGGCCGCCGTGGGCTGGGTCTACCGGCCGGCCTGGCGCCGGTTGCTGGCTTCGGCGGCCGTTACCCTGCTGCTGACCGGACCCTATGGCCTGGGACTGGTTGCCGGCCTGAGGGGTGGCTTCTGGCAGTCGCTGGGCGGCCCGGCGTATTTATTTCAAAGCGGCGTAAGCCTGGATTTTCTGGTCCTGCCGTCGCCATTTAACTTCCTGGCGGGCAAGCCCGTCGCCGAATATATCGACTACCGGTCGCCCCCACACCTGGAAGGCCAGCTCGGGACCCTCGGGCCGGCCGTGTGGCCCCTCCTCCTTCTCGGGCTCACCCGGTACCGGGTGCCCCGGGGTGAGTTGCGGGGCCTCCTGCTCGCCGGGGGCCTGTGTTTAATCCTGGCCCTGGGCCCGCTGGCCATGGTGAGGGGCCAGGTCTTAAGCGTCGGGGTATTCCGGCCGGTCAATGGGGGCCTCTGGGACCTGGGCGCCCTGTTCAAACCGGCGACCTTCGCCGAACGCCCCCCTGATTGGGTTCTGGACGGACTTCCGCTGCCCGGGTTTTTGTGGCTGGCGCTCGTGCCCTTGAGCGAGAACGTTCGGGCCACGGCCAGGCTGGTCATTCCGGCCGGCCTGATGCTTGGTCTTGTCGCCGGCCGGGTCCTGTCGTCCCTGCCCGGGCGGCTCAAGCTGGGCCTGGGACTGCTCTGGGTCGCGACGGTCCTTCCGGGTTCCGTTACCTGGATGCCGGTTCCGGAACCCCACCCGGTTTACGACTGGCTCGCCGCCCGGAAAACGGAGGGGGCTGTTCTCGCCATTGGGGGGCACGGCCCCATTACCCGGGCACCCCACCTGTGGCAGACGCTTAGCCGGGACATCCCCACCTTCAACGGTTATGCCTCTTACCAGCCGGCCTATTACGATGCCCTCTGGCGGGGGCTTGCCGAAAGCGACCTGGCCTTCGCCGACACGGTAAGGCTTCTCTCCGGCCTGGGCCTTCGCTTTCTGCTGGTGGAAGTGGGCGATGACGTGGACCGCCTCATGTACGCCCGGGCACTCCGGTCGGCCGACCTCCGGTTGATCCGCTGCTTCGACCCGGAGGATCGGCGCTGGTGGCAGCTGCCCATCTGCGCCTTCGAGGTCCGGCCGGTGCCCCCGGAAGGCCGGCGGTTCGACGTGCTCTTTGACCAGGGCTGGCTTATTCGGGAAGACTGGGGCCTTTGGGCGACCGGTCGCCAGGCGACCGCCTTCCTGTGGTGGGATGGGCAGCCGGCCCGGCTCGAGCTGGTCGCCTTTCCGAACTGCGTGCCGGACGAGGCCCAGACTTTAGAAGTCGAACTGAACGGCCGGACGGTCCTCCGACACCGGTTTGATGGTTGTAGCCCTTCCACCCTTACGGCCGAATTGAGGGCGGGCAGCCTGCCGGCCGGCTGGAGCCGGCTTACCTTCGTTTTTGGCTACGCCCGCGCCACCGCCGGCTCGCCCCAGCCGCTGGCCGTCGGCGTGACCCGGCTGAAGGTGACGCCTCTGGGGGCGGGTTCCGGTTAAAATATCTCAGTCTTCTCGGGTTGAGACTGCGGGGAGGGTAAGAATCGATGACAGGCGTTGTCCGCAGGGTTGGACTCGGGCTGGCCGCCCGGGGCGAGGTCCGCAAGGCGGTCGAGTATGCCCGCCAGGCCGCCGACCTGGGCCTCGACTCGGTCTGGATTCACGACAGCTATTTCGAGCGGGACGCCGTGACCTTCCTGGCCGCCATTGCCACCGAGGTCCCCGAAATCAAAATCGGGGCTGGAGCCCTGAACCCCTATACCCGCCACCCGGTTGTCCTGGCCATGACCCTCTCGGCCCTGGATGACCTGGCGCCGGGCCGGTTCATCCTCGCCCTCGGCAGCGGCCTGCCCCTGCGGCTTGCCCAGATGGGCATCCCCTATGAGGACACCGTGGCCAAGGTGAGCGAGTGCATCGACATCCTGCGGGAGCTGTGGGCCGGCCGCCGGATCGTGCTCAACCCGAACGTGCCGCCCCTCCAGCCGATGTTTCCCCCGCCCCACCACATTCCCATTTACATTGCCGGCTACCAGCCCAGGTTCCTGGAGCTGTGCGGCCGGAAGGCCGACGGGTACCTGGCCCGGCCGGCCGAATCGGTCCAGGCCATCGTCCAGATCCGGCGCCGGGTCGAGGCGGCAGCCCGGGCCGCCGGCCGGTCGCTCGACCAGATTCAGTTTGCCGGCTACCTCCTCTGCCTGATTGACGAGAGCCGGCGGGCCGCCCTGAACCGGGCGAAGCGGGAGCCCTTTGTCATCTATATGGTCTCGGTGCTGAGCAACCTTTCCCTGCGCCGGGCCGGCTTCCCGCCCGAGCTCCGGGACCAGGTGGCCGCCGCCTGGCGGGCCGAAGACTACCACCGGGCCGCCGAGCTTATCCCCGACGAGCTTCTCGACGCCTTTATCCTGTGCGGCACCCCGGAAGACGTCGCCCGCCGGGCCTGGCAGTACCACCGGGCCGGGCTGGACCTGCCGGTCCTGCAGCCCATCGTCCAGAACGAGGAGCAGACCCGACAGGTCATCGAGGCGGCGGCCATTTACAGCCGGGCGCCCCGCCTGGAGGCCGAGCCGGCGGAGGCCCGGACGTTCGCCGGGGTTGGGGTGCCGGCCGCCCCCGCCCCGACGGCCGCCGAGGAGCTTCCCCTGCCGGAGCGGGCCCGGCGGAAGGCCGCCGGGGTTCTGGAGATCCTGCGGCCGTTCTCGTTCACGGCCTCCTTCATCCCGATAACTGCCGGCGGGGTCCTCGCCCTGCTGGACAACCGGTTCGACCTGCCCCTCTTCGCCGCCTCCCTGCTGGGCGGCCTGGCCCTCCAGGCCGGGACGAACGTCACCAACGAGATTTACGACGTCCGCAAGGGGGTCGACCAGATCACGTCGCCCCGGGCCTCCCACGCCCTGCTCAAGGGGGCGCTGACCGAGAAAGAGGCTTTTATAGTGGCCTTTTCGGCGTTCGCCCTGGCGACCCTGGTCGGCCTCTACCTGGTGGCGGTGCGGGGCCTGCCCCTGCTCATCCTGGGCCTCATCGGCCTGACCGGCGGGTACTTCTACACCGCCCCGCCCTTTGAATACAAGTTCCGGGCCCTGGGCGTGCCCCTGGTCTTTGTCCTGATGGGCCCGCTGATGGTCTCCGGGACCTACTTTGCCATAACCGGGGAGGTGAGCCTGCTGGCCCTGCTGGTGTCGGTGCCGGTCGGGTTTCTGGTTGCGGCGATCCTGCACGGGAACGAGTGGCGGGATATCAGCGAGGACATCCGGTCGGGGGCGACGACCCTTTCCCACCGGCTCGGCTGGCGGCGGGCCCACTATCTTTACGTGGGCCTGATCCTGGCGGCGTACCTGTGCGTCGGCTTCGGGGTGATGCTGCGGCTGCTGCCGCCGTACACCCTGCTCACCCTCCTGAGCCTGCCGCTAAGCTTCGGCCTGCTCCACCGGGCCGAGCTCGGGGCCGCCGGCCAGATGCGGGCCATTGCCATGATCGACCTGCAGACCGCCCGGCTCCACCTGGTGTTCGGCCTGCTCCTGATTGCGGGGCTGTTCCTGGCGGCCGTGGTGAATGGCCGGTAACGGCGACCGGGCTGAGCTGGCCCTGGGGATTCTGGCCGGGCTGGCGGCGTTCGGGTTTGCGTTCCGGGGCGGGCGGCCGGGGTTCTGGGCCCGGATGGGGCTGGCCACCGGGACCCTGGGCCTTTTGAGCCTGGCCCGGCGGCGGCCGGCCGTTTCGGCCCCCCGCCCCGCCGACGTGGCGTCCGGACTCGCTTCGGCCGCCGTCCTCTACGGCATCTTCCAGGCCGGCGACCGCCTCAGCCGGCGACTCCTGCCCCGGGGCGAGGCCGAGGTCCGGTCGATTTACCGCCTGCGCCGGGAGGCCCCCCGGCCGGTGATTGCCGTCCTGCTGGCCGGGATTATCGCCCCGGCCGAGGAGCTTTTCTGGCGGGGGTTTATCGTCGATGGCCTTGCCCGGCGGTACCCGCCGGTTGCGGCCGCCGTCCTGGGGGCCGCGGCCTACGCCGGGGCCCACGCCCCAACCGCCAACCTGACCCTGGTCGGGGCGGCGGGGGTGGCGGGGCTCTTCTGGGGCGGCCAGTACCTGCTTCAGCGGCGGCTCGAGCCCCTGATCATCAGCCACGTGGTGTGGGACCTGTGGATTTTTCTGATCGCGCCGACCCCCGGTGGCCGGGAGGCTGCCCCCATCCCGGGCCCATCCCCCGCCCGCTCAGATAGGGTCAGGGACCGGGAGTAATGCCGGCTCGAATCGGGTCGGGGAGCCTTCTCCACTCTCCCACCCCGGAGAAAGGGGGGGTTAGGGCGGCAGTACAGACGTACCGTTGACTTCCCGCCGCTCTTTCGTTATGATTGGAGCGACAGGCGGCCGGCGGGTCGCATAAGTTCAAAATCCTTAACCTTTTCTTAACCGTTTTTACACGGTTTCGCTACCTGCCTGCCGCATGATAGTATGGTGAAGCGAATCGGTTCGACGAGCATACGCTCGAAGCGCCGATAGCTGAGCGGAGCCCGGCGCCGGGGCAAACACCGGTTCGCCGCGGGGGTCCACCCGAGCGAAGCCCAGCGGGTATCGCGGAAGGGCACTTTTTAAAACGCTCGGGAGGCTCCCAGCATGGTTTCCGGGACGACCGTAACCACAAATCGCTTAGGCCCGGCCTGGTCGGGCCGGGATAAGGATAATCGCCTGCCCCCGACGGCCCTCTTCCGGGAGATTTTCGTCCACGAGGCCCGAACGCCCCTGACCGTTGCCCGCTCAGCCCTCGACCTTATCCGAACCTCGGTTGATACGCCCCCGGCCGACCTTAACCGCCTTCTCGGCTGGGTTGAACAAAGCCTTACCTGGCTCCAGCACCTGATCGAAAGCGTCCCGGCCTGGACGGCCCTCGTAAACGGGGAGGTTGTCCTCAACCGCCGGCTCATCACCGTCCGGGACTGGGTTGAGCCGGCCGTAAATCTGGTCCAGCCCCTTTTAGCCTGCAAGGACCAGCAGCTCAGGTATATTTGCGGGGTTCCGGCGCCCCCGGTCTGGGGCGACCCGTGCTGGCTCCAGCAGGCGGTTGTAAACCTTCTCACCAATGCGGTCCGGTATGGGCCCCGGGGCGACACCATCGAGGTGGTGGTGCATTCCGGGCGGACGAAGGTGGAGGTGCGGGTGACCGACCACGGGCCGGGCATTTCGCCACGCGAGGTCCAGCAGCTTTTCCGGCCCTATGCGAAGGCTGGGGCCGAATCGGGCGGCAAGGGGCTGGGGCTCTTTCTGGTGCGGCGGGTGGCCGAGCTGCACGGCGGGACCGTTGGGGTGAGCAGCCGGCCCGGGGAGGTGACGACGTTCCGGCTGGTTCTACCGGCGGCCGGCTATGAGCCTCCAGCCGCCGGGATGCCGACCGTATGAAAAACAGGAGGCTCTGAATGCTGGTGCTCATCGTCGATAACGACGTCGACTTTCTCGACATCACGTCATACGCCCTCCGGCGGGAGGGCTTTGACGTTATTACCGCCATGAACGGGGAGCAGGCCCTGCGCCTCTGGAAAAAGAACCGGCCGGACGTGGTCCTGCTGGACATCAAGATGCCCCGGATGGACGGGTTCGCCGTGCTCCGGCGGATCCGGGAGGAGGGGGACACCCCGGTCATCCTGGTGACCGGCCTCGATGACGAGGAGTACCTGGCCCGGGGGTTCGCCCTCGGGGCCGACGACTACATCACGAAGCCCTTCAGCTACCGGGAGCTGGCCTGGCGGATCCGGGCGGTGGCCCGCCGGGCCGGCCGGGCCGACGTCGAAGAACTTACCCGCCAGCTCCAGATTGGGGATGTCGTCCTCGACCTGGATGCCCACCAGGTCCGGCGGGGCGAGGCGGTGGTGAACCTGACGCCGACCGAGTTCAGGCTTTTGCACATCCTGGCGGTAAATGCCGGTCGGGTGGTGCCGACCGGGCGGCTCCTCGAGTACGCCTGCGGCTACGACGCCGGGGAGCGCCAGCTCCTCAAGACGCATATAAGCCACCTGCGCCGCAAGCTGGCCAAGGTGACCAGCAGCCTGGCCATCGTGAGCGTGAACCGGACCGGCTACCGGCTGGTGGTCGGGGCCGCGGCCGGGTCGGACGGCACGCCCGAGCCGCTGAAGGCCCGGCGGGCGGTGGGCCAGTACGAAAGTATTGGGTCCCGGCGCACATCTAAACCGAAACTTAACCGTTCGTCCACCACCCCTTAACCGGTGGCCGCTAGTGTGTATAAGTGAGAAAACGGGCTTTAGGCAGGCCGGAAGCTTCCCGGGTGATGGCCGGGGGATTTCGGCCTGGCGAAGCCGGCCGAAGGGGGTGATGGCAGGAAGCACAGGTTTATAAGCCGCATACCCACGCCGAAGCGGATGGCGGGGCGCCTGCGTCCACGGCGCCCCGGAAGCGTGAGCGGAGCGCCGGAACGGAAAAATCCCAAAACTCTGAAGGGAGGTCTGTAAGCTATGCTTCACGTTTACTGGTATCTCCGGGCTCTGCTCGGGAGCTGGCTCTCCGACGACCGCGCCCAGGACACCGTCGAATACCTGCTTATCATCGGCGCCGTCAGCGTGGCGATCATTGGCGCAATGGCACTTGCGTTCCCGGGAAATCTGGTGAACGCGGTCTGTGACGCTATTACTGCGGTCTTCGGAACATTTAGCTGCAGCACCGCGTAGTAGCCCTGAAGGTAGCGGGTCCGGGCGGGCATGCCCGCCCGGACCCGGCTCCCGGGCGACGGTAAGGGACCGCGGGGTGTTTAGAAAAATCTGCCCGCTATTCGGACCGGTCAGGGCCATCCTTAAGGATGACGGTGGCCAGAACACCGTCGAGTACCTGCTGGTGGCCGGCACCCTCATGGTAGCTCTGGTGGCGGTCCTGCTCACCGGTTTTCCCGAGATTCTCCATCAGATCGTCGGGTTCATTTGTCCGGCTGTTGACACGGCCGCCGGAGATCCCCCGGCGGCCTCAGCCGTGGGCGCATGCCTAGCAGGAGGGCCCTGACCATGGGACGGCGTCTCTTCGGACTCCCCCGCCGGGAAGGCCAGGCCGCGGTTGAGTTCCTTCTAATCTTGCCCCTCTTCCTTCTTTTCCTGGCCCTACTCGTAGACCTGGGAATTTTCATGTACGAGTGGGTTTCGGTGGCCAATGCCGTCCGGGAGGGGGCCCGATTCGGTGCTGTTAACTGCGGCACCGGGCGGTGCGACGCGGCCCAGATTGTGCAACGGGTCGTCGAGCGGTCCGGCGGAATCCTTACAACGCAGGACCAGATAGTTGTGGTCTGGGTGGACAATAACGGCAACGGTCGGAACTACGACCGTGGCGACTCGGTTGCCGTGAGCGCCCGACATCCGTACTCGTTCCTTTTCTTCCCGGGCGTAACCTTTGATGCCTTTTCATGCGCAGAGATGCGCCTGGAACAGGCGGACGATAATACCAGCCTGCCGTCAGGGCAGAGCTGTAACGGGGGCGGTTAACGATGTGGCGAAAGCTTATAGGCCTGCCGAACGGACTGTGCAGGGACCAACGCGGACAGGTGGCGCTCGGCTTTATCATTCTCGCCCTGGTGATTCTGATGCTCTTCGCCCTTGCCTTCGACGTGGGCATTGCCGCCTTTGACCACCGCTGGGCCCAGAATCAGGCCGAGGCGGCGGCCCTTGCCGGGGCGCTCCAGCTTCCGAGCACCAGCGACGCCGCAGCCAGGGATGCCGCTATCCAGTCCCTCCAGCGCAACGGGGCGCTGGACAATGGCCGAACCTTCAACCAGGTTGATATCTGGGTCGGTTATTCCGATGCGAATGGTTTCCATCCCGGCCAGACGAATGCCCTGGGACAGTACGATTCGGTGCGCGTGCGGCTGCGCCGCACCGCGCCGGCCTTCTTTGCCCGGCTTTTTGCCTTCGGGTCGATTGACGTTGAATCGCTCTTTGTAAGCGCTGCCGCCACGGCTAAAAGCGGGTCCGCCGGTGGCGCGGAGCGGATAATGCCCTGGGGGGTCGTGCCGCCCTCGCCCTGTAATAATCCTGGGAACGCCGGCATTGGCTCGGATTGCTGGCGTAACGGTTTTGACCTGAACAACAATAAGCTTTACAGCCTGATGTGCGATAGTCCCGGCTGCGACGGGTGGACCGCCGCGCCCGGAAACCTCGGGGCCCTGCGGGTCTGCGACTACCAGCAGGGCAACAATAACCCGGGGTCAGGGGCCAATGAATACCGGGACTGTATAAGTCTGGACGCGCCCTCAACCGGGCCCTTCGAAGTCGGCGGGTGGGTGAATGTCTGGCCCAGGCCGGGAAACATGGGGAACCGGACAAATGAGGGGCTTAACGCCTACGTCGCAAAATTCGGTGAGAGTACCACGGGTACCACAGCTTACCCGTGCGACGTGCCCGCAACGCCTAATCCGCAAAATGGGGAGGACCCAGACGGGAGAGCACTGGCTTTGACCAAAGCACAGCAGCGAGGATGTGCCCATCGGGCGGTTCTCATTCCGGTCGTAAGTGGTTTCCCGTCCGGGAGCAGCAGCTCCACGACGATACTCGGGCTGGCAACGTTTTACATCGCCGGCTGGGATCGGCGGGGCGGAGGCTGGGGCGACTCGGAGGGAAACGAGCAAACCCCGTGCGGGGATGGTCCGATTGAGCAGCCCAGGGGTAGGGACGCCCAGCCGATTCCGGTCTGGAAGTGTGGCCTGGTTTGGGGCTTCTTCTTGCCCGAGTCTCTAATAGACCCGAAGTTTGCGTTGCAGAAAATGACCGACGTGCCAAATCCGCTGGCGCCAATTATGGTTGCCCTTATTGATTAATCCGCTGGGAGGTAAAGAGCCATGCAGACAACAACTTCAACGCCGCGAAGGGGAGCGAACCGGCTGATTCTGCTGCTGGCCGTGGCCCTGGGGCTGGTGGCGGCGGTCCTGGTCGTCCTGTTCCTCAGGAGCCTGGAGGCCCGCCGGCCGGTCCCGGTGCCGATGGTCAGCGTGGTCGTCGCCCGGGAAGATATCCCGGCCGGGCAGAAGATTACGCCGGCCCTGGTCGAACTGCGGCAGGTGCCCGAAAACACCCTGGTTCAGGGGGCGGCCACGTCCGTCGACCAGGTCGTTAACCAGACCCTCCGCTACCCGGTAGCCAGGGGCGAGCAGATCAGTACGGCCCGGCTGGTTGCGCCGCCCAGGGCTCAGGCGATCTCGTTCCAGATTCCGCCCGGCAAGCGGGCCTTCACCATCCCCGTCAACGTCACCGAGAGCCCGGCGGCCCTGCTTGCCCCCGGCGACTTCGTGGACGTCATCGCCGTGATGCGGTTCAAGGACCTTAACCTCCAGCCGCCCCCGCCCCAGAGCCGGCCGGCAAACCTTTCGGACGATGACCTTCTGGCGGCGGTCACCGTGCTCCAGAACGTCCAGGTTCTCTCGGTCCAGCGGACCTATGTTGACAACGGGGTGCCGTACG
>FWWL01010720.1_pt1 | contig 10410 bp, 9 predicted proteins | sample 2228331 | NCBI WGS metagenome assembly FWWL01 (sample SAMEA103939775, study PRJEB20133) | metagenome
GACCACCTTACAAAGCGGCCATCTCCGAAAGGGGATTGAAACTTCCAATGTGCACGCCAATATGCTTTAACCCATTCATCTGCTTACAAAGCGGCCATCTCCGAAAGGGGATTGAAACCAGGATGAACCAGCCGGTGGCATAGTAAAGCAGGCGACCCTTACAAAGCGGCCATCTCCGAAAGGGGATTGAAACAATGCATTGTTGTATGCTTGACCAGTCATTTACGCCTACGCCTTACAAAGCGGCCATCTCCGAAAGGGGATTGAAACTTGCCCACCTTACCTCCTTGCCGCCGGCTATCAATCTACCCCTTACAAAGCGGCCATCTCCGAAAGGGGATTGAAACCTCTCGGGCCTGCTCAGCCGACAGCCAGCCGGTCCGGACCCTTACAAAGCGGCCATCTCCGAAAGGGGATTGAAACGTCAGGACCCCGGGGACGGTCAAGGTTGAAGAAGAGGCCAGGACCTTACAAAGCGGCCATCTCCGAAAGGGGATTGAAACCTAGCTCGTACCGGTCAAGCATTGCGCACCTCCCTGACAGTTCTTACAAAGCGGCCATCTCCGAAAGGGGATTGAAACTAGATAAACAGGGAGCCCAGGATGACCGAAACCATCAGCGGCGCCTTACAAAGCGGCCATCTCCGAAAGGGGATTGAAACCTGTTCTATAAGCTGGACAAGCTCTTGCTGCTTCATCCTCCTTACAAAGCGGCCATCTCCGAAAGGGGATTGAAACCTTTTAAACCACGGCTGGCGCTGCATCAGGTGGGTAAACAGCTTACAAAGCGGCCATCTCCGAAAGGGGATTGGGAAACGGGCTCCGGGTTCCGGGTACCCATAGATCCTCTGGACAGGGCGGCCGGCCGGCTGCTCGCCTTGACAACCGCCGGCGTCGCCGGTATAATCGGCCAAGCTTGGCGGAGGCCGGCGGGTGGTTTTTGACCAAGGGTTCACCAGCCTCGTTATCGGCTCAGGCTTCCACGATATAGGCAAGGTCTGGCTCCGGACAGGCCAGCCCGACCTCCGGGAACGTGCCCGCCAGTACTGCCTGGCCCCGGACCGCCACCGCGACTTCGGCTCCTGCCCACACTGCAGCCAGGAATACGGATACCTCCACGCCCTCCTCGGCCATATCGCCGCCCTGGACTGCGTGCCCGAGCCCTGGCGTCAGCGGGTGGCTAACCTGGTGGCGGTCCACCACCGGGGCGGTGGGCTCGGCCGGGACGCTAAAATCCTGGTCATTGCCGACCGGCTCTCGGCTGCCGAGCGGGTCGAGGCTGAGGAGGCGGCCGGTGAGCACCGCCAGCTCCGCTCGCTCCTCACCGACATCTCCCCTGACGGCCCCGTCACCGGTCTTCAGCCCCGGTATTTTCCCTTGACGCCCCTGGCCCTCGACCGGCCCGTCCCGATCCCCCGGCCGGCAACCTCGCCGAACCCCGAGGCCGATTATGCCCGGCTCTGGTCCGGCCTGGTCGGCAGTCTCAAGGCCGTCGGGGAGGCGTACGCCGGCGACCCGGAAGGCTACCTGGCCGGCTTTTTTACGGTCCTTCAGCTTCACCTCTGGGCCGTCCCCTCGGCGTACTACCAGGACACCGCCGACATCTCTTTGTTTGAGCACCTGCGGACGACGGCGGCCTTTGCTGCTGCCCTTTACCGCTCCGGGGTTTCTGAGGCTGAGCTCGACCGGGCCCTGGGCGGCAGTGACTACTCCGGCCTGCGGTTCGACCTGATTGCCGGGGACGTCTCGGGGGTCCAGGCGTTTCTATATACCCTCACCTCCCGGGCGGTGGCCCGGGGGCTGCGGGGCCGGTCGTTTTACCTGGACATGGTCACCGACCTCTCGGCCCGCTGGGTTCTGCGGGAGCTGGGCCTGCCCGTCTGCAACCTCCTCTACGCCGGGGGCGGCCGCTTTTACATCCTGGCCCACCCGGTGCCGGACGACGAGTTCGACCGGATCCGGCGGGAGCTTTCCGGGGCGTTTCTTTCCAAGTTCGAAGGACAGCTCTATCTGGCCCTGGCCCGGGTCGGCCTTTCCGGGCCGGATATCCGTGAACCCAAGCGCTATGCCGGGAAGTGGGCCCGCGAGCTCGGGTTCGAGCTGGGCCGGGCCAAGGACCGGCGGTTTGCCGAGGCCGGAGTGGCCCTCTTTGTCCCCCAGGGTGGCGGGCCGCCGGAGCAGGTCTGCGCCGTCTGCGGCCGGGAGGGGGCCGACCGGCCCCTGGCCGACGACCCCGAGCGGCGCCAGTGCGGCGTCTGCGCCGACCTGGCCGAGCTCGGCCGGGACCTGGCCGATGCCGAGGGCCTGGCGCTCATCCCGGCCGGGCCCCAGAACCCACCCGGGGCCCTCTGGCCCTTCCTGGGCTACAGGCTGGAGGTCGTCCGCTCTTTAAGACAGCTGCGGCCGGCAGCCGGGACGGTCGTTTACGTTTTCAACCCGGATGCCGGGCGCCTGCCGGAGGTGATTAACCTCTGGCGGGGCGGGGCGGTAAGGCCGGCCCTCGGCTGGCGGTTCCTGCCGAAAGTTGTCCCCAGGGTCGGGTGGGATACCCCGTTAAAAGACCAGGAGCGGCCCGAGCACATCGCCGACTTTGAGCGGCTCGCCCGCCGGGCTGAGGGGGCCGAGCTCTTAGGCATTCTGCGGATGGATATGGACAACCTGGGCCGCATCTTCAGCCAGGGCCTGGGTGACCGGGCAACCCCGGCCCGCCTTTCAACCCTGAGCTTTCTGCTCCGGCTCTACTTTGAGGGGCAGGTGGGCCTGATCTGCCGGGAGCTTGACCGGGACCCGGGGACGCTTTACCTGCTCTATTCCGGCGGGGATGACCTTTTCGTGGTCGGGGCCTGGGACCGCATTCCCCGGCTGGCCCGGGCGATCCGGGAGCAGTTCGGGGAGTTCACCGGCAACCCGAAGCTCACCGTATCCGCCGGCATCTACCTGGCCGACCACCAGTGGCCCCTTTACCAGACGGCCGAGGCTGCCCGCCGGGCCCTGGAGGAGGCGAAGGGCCGGCGGCAGGGTGGCCGAACCGTCAAGGATGGGGTATCGTTCCTGGGCCGGACCTTCGGCTGGGACGAGCTTAAGGAGCTGGAGGCAGCGGCCGAGCGGCTTAAGGAGCTGGTTTCGGCCGACGGCCGTCGGCCCGGCCGGGTGCTGCTGCACCGGCTCATGGGCCTCTACCGGCTGCAGGAGCAGGACCGGCAGCGGCTGCGGCGGCCGGACGGCCGGCCCCACTACGGGCCGTGGGTCTGGCGGGCCGTCTACTACCTGGCCCGCCTTGCAGAGCTCTATCGGGAGGATGAGCTGCGGGCGCTTGCCCGGCGCATCCATGACGACCCGGGCCGGCTCGGGGTTTACGCTTATGCGGCCCGCTGGGCCGAACTTCTCACCCGCACGAGACAGGAGGTGTCGAGATGATGCAGCGGCAGGGACCAAACCGACCGCCGGGAGGCGGCCCCGCCCGGCCGCCGGGTGGGCCTCCGGTGGACCGGGACCGGCTCCGGCGGATCCTGGTCGACGGCGACGACGAGGAGCTGGTCAGATTTGCCGATGAGGTTGGCAGGGAGCTTACCGAGCAGGGCTTGAGGGCCTCCCAGGTCCGGAAATTCTTTGCCGAGGTCCGGCGTCTGGGGGCCGAGGCCCGGGTCGGAAGCCAGCCGGACAGGCATGCCCGGGTCTTCCGGCGGCTGAATCTTTTGCGGCCCAAGCTGGCGTACCAGGTCGGGCGCAACATTGCCGGGCTGCCCTACCTTCGCAATGTGCTCGACCCGGCCATCCAGCTGGTCGTGGAGGACCGGTCGAACCCGAACCGGCTGGTCCGGTTCGTGGAGCTTTTTGAGGCGATCCTCGCCTACCACAAGTTCCACGGCGGTCAGGACTGATGCGGGAGGCTGAGAAATGAGCGTGGCCACCGGCAACAGCATTCGGCTCAAGGGCAGGGTCTTCATCGAGGGGCGGATCCGGGCCGTGACGGGCCTGCACATCGGCGCCGGCCGGTCGTCGGTGGAGATCGGCGGCCAGGACAATCCGGTCGTGCGGGACCCGGTCACCGGCCGGCCGTACATCCCCGGCTCCTCCCTCAAGGGCAAGGTCCGGAGCCTGCTGGAGCGGCGGGACGGTCTGCCCCTTAATCAACCCATCGGCGGGAGCCGGATCCACATCTGCAAGGACCCGACACAGTTCCAAAAGTGCGCCGTCTGCCACGTCTTCGGCATTCCCGGCAACGAACCCCACTCCCAGCCCACCAGGCTGGTAGTCCGGGACGTGCCCCTGACGGCCGAGAGCGCCGAGCGGCTCAGCGAGCTGGACCTGGATACCCCGTATGCCGAGGTCAAGTGGGAGGTCGCCATTGACCGGATAACTTCGGCGGCGAACCCCCGGCAGGTGGAGCGGGTGCCGGCCGGGGCGGAGTTCGGCCCGGCCCAGCTGGTCTTCTCCGTCTACGAAGGCGACGACCCGGCCTGGTTCCGGACGCTCATCGACGGCCTGGTCATGCTTGAAGATGACTACCTGGGCGGCTACGGGTCCCGGGGCAGCGGCCGGGTGGAGTTTGCCGACCTGGTTGTGGGCGTCCGGCCGGCCGGGCCGAACGGCCGGCGCACCGACTACGGCCGCCGGTTCGAGTCCCTGACCGACCTGCTCACCGAGCTGGACACGCTGCTGAAGTGGGTCCAGAGCCAGCTCGGCTGGGGGAACTAAGCCCGGTGGTCCGGGTCTTCCACCTGGTTCCCACCTCCCCCCTGCACCTGGGGGAGCACGGCATCGGCCTGGAGGAGACGGCCGAGTTCGTCCATTCCGACACGCTGTTCGGGGGGCTGTGCTTCGCCTGGGCCGAGGTTTTCGGGCCCGGGGCCTTGGAAGAGCTGCTGGCCGCCTTTGCGGCGGGCCGGCCGCCGTTCATCATCTCGTCGGCCTTTCCCCGGCTCGGGCCGGTCCGGCTCTTCCCGCGGCCGAGGCTTCCCCTCCCGGCCGACCAGGCAGCCGAAGAACTGCTCAAAGATGTCCGCTGGGTTTCCGAGGGGATTTTCCGGGCCTGGCTGCAGGGTAACGACCTGTCGAGCCGGGTCGAGCCCGCCAACATTATCGGCCAGGAGGTCTGGGTCGAGTCGGGCGAGCGGTCTAACCTGCCCCGGACCCGGCCTGACGGCCCTTACTGGACGGTGGACATCGTACCGAGGGTTGCCCTGGACCGGGTCACATCGGCGTCGAACCTGTACTATGTCGGGCAGGTCAGGTTTGCCCCCGGCTGCGGCCTCTTCTGCCTGGTCCGGGCCGAAGAGGACGGCGTTTACGGGCGGGTGAGGACCGCCCTGGAAGCCCTGGGTGAGCTGGGCCTTGGGGGTGAGCGGAGCCTGGGGCTGGGCGGTTTTAGCGTCGAGGATGCAGGGCCCTGGGAGATGCCTGCCGGCGGCCCCAGGTTTCTGACCCTGAGCCTTTACCATCCGAGGGCAGAAGAACTTGAGGCCGGGGTGATTGGGCCCGGCGCAGCCTACCAGCTCATTGTTCGGAGCGGGTGGGTTGCCTCCCCGGCCTGGCCGGGAAAGCGGCGCAAGTGGGTCCGGATGCTGACGGAGGGTTCGGTGCTGGTTGGGGACGGCGGCCGGATTTACGGCGACCTGGCCGATGTGACGCCGGCCGAGCCGCTGCCGGGTGCCCACCCGGTTTACCGCTACGGTTATGCCTTCCCGGTCGGAGTAACGGCGCCGGAGAGGAGGTGAGCGTCCCCGATGCTCGAGTCATGCCGGGTAACGGTGGAGGTGCTGACCGGCCTGCACATCCGGGCCGGGAACCTGGCCCTTAAGGCCGATTGGGATTTCGTGGTCGACCGGGGCCGGGTCTTCGTCCTCAATATCGACAGGGTGTACGACCGGCTCTGGCGGGGCGGGTCCGAAATTCCCAGCCCGGCCGAATTGCTCCGCGGCCGGGACCCGGCACCCTTTGCCCGCTACACCCTGGAGCTTGCCGGCGGCCAGGGGCCGGCCGAACTGTGGCCGGTGACCCGGGATCCGGTGGACGGCCGGCCGTTCATCCCCGGCTCGAGCCTTAAGGGTCTGATCCGGACGGCCCTGGCCTGGCACCTTTACCAGGGCCCCCTGAGCCGGTACTCCGGCGGCTCCAGGGCGCAGCAGGCCGACGACGGCCTGGAGCGGGAGCTTTTCGGCCGGGAGCCCCACTATGACGTGCTGCGGGTTTTGCGGGTCTCCGACCTGCAGCCTATCACGGAGGGGCGGCAGTGGGCGGCCCCGGTCGAGCTCTACAGTCTGAGCGGGGGCCGCCTCCGACCGGCACCTGGGCGGAGCCCGGGCGTAGTTGAGCTGGTGGGGGCCGGGACAGTCTTCGCGGGGACGGTAAGCCTTGATACCCACCTGCTCGGTGAGAGCGGGCGGCTCGGGTTCCGGCCGGAAGTGGCCGCGGCCGTCCGGACCTGGCCGGAGGTCCTGCGGCAGTTCGGGCGCAGGCTGCTGGATGCCCAGGTCGGGTTCTTCCGGCAGGGGGGCCTTTCGGCAACGGCCGAGCGGCTGGCCGGGTTGGGGGCCGACGGGGCAATTGTGGCCTGCCTGGGATGGGGGGCCGGCTGGCCCGGCAAGACGGTGGGCTTAAAGCTTAAGCCGGCCGAGGTGGCCGAGGTGGCCCGCCGGTACAACCTGACCCGGTGGCAGAGCCCCCACTTTCCGGACCGCTTTCCCATATCCCGGCGGCTGGCCCAGCTGCCGCGGGAGCTGGTGCCCCTCGGCTGGGTCGGCATCAAAGTGGACGGTGGCCGATGACCGGGCTGAACTATCTTTTCTACACGGTTGGGAACCGGGACCTCCGGCTTGACGGGCAGGTGCCGCCCCCGGGTCGGTTCCGGTCGGTTTGTGAGGATTTTTTAGGCCGGGTTCGGGCGGACCCGGCCGAGCTCGACCGGGTGGAAGCCCCGCAGCTAAAGAACTGTCTGGACTACCTGGCCGGGCAGGGGCTGCGGTTAAACCGGGTCTACCTGATCGCCACTGCTGAGAACCCCGACCCGCAGTACCGGGAGACCGATACGGCCCCGGCCGCCGAGCTGCTGATTAACTGGCTCAACAGGCTGAAGCAAACCGCACCCTACGCAACCTTGCTGAGCCAGGCTGAACCCAGGACCCTGGTCCTGCGCGGGCAGAACCCCGCCGAGTACGCCGGGGTTTACCGGTGGCTGCGGCAGGCACTGGCCCGTCTGACGGAACCCGAAACCGTCTGGGTGCACCCGGTCTCCGGAACGCCGGCCATGACGATGGGGCTGGTGCTGGCGGCGGTGGGGCGGTGGGGCGAGCGGGTGAGGCTTCTCTGGCAGACCCCGGCGACGCCGGTGGAGGAGGACGCCCTGACCCTGGAGATCGTGCGGGAAACCGTCAGGGGCCGGATTCTGGACCGGCTGGGCCAGCTCGACTTTGCCGGGGCCGCCGCCCTGACGCAAATGGGTCCGGAGGCGGCCGGCGGGACCCAGCCGGCCGAGGCGGTAAGCCTGCTGGTCGGAGCCGGCCTTGAGCGGACCCGGTTTAACTTCCGGGCCGCCGAGCAGAAGCTGGCCGCGGCCCTGCCCCGGATCAATGACCCGGCCGCTAAGGAGGCCATCCGGAAGCTAAGGGTGGGCCTGGAACCCCTCCTGACCAGACCGGAGTCGGCGGCAGAAAGCCGGCCCTTCCTGGTGGAGCTGATTTACAATGCCCGGGCGTGCTGGCGGGCAGGCCGGGAGATCGACTTTCTAGGCCGGGTCTACCGCCTCGACGAGGGGCTTCGGCGCTACCTGCTAGAAAAGCTGGGATTTCCGACGGACGAATCGCCCGACCGGCGGGAGTCCACCCGGTCCGGGTTCTGGGACCGGGTTAACGACCTGGGCCTGCTGGAACATCTGCCGCGGGACCCGGGCATCCAGGTGAACGGAAGCGTTAACCGGCCGGCGATGCTGGGGGTACTCAAGGCCCTCCTGGAAGCTTCACCGCCGGGCCTGGACCTGGGCCTTGTCGGGCAGTTTTTGCCCTGGCTCGAAGGGCCCCTGAACGAGCTGAGCATTCTTCGGAACCGAACGATACTCGGCCACGATTTCGACCCGGTCAACCGGGCCGAGATTGAAGCGACCGTCCGGGCGAAGACGGGGCTGGACGTTGAGGCCTGGCTTGAGGCGATGGCGACGGCCCTTGACCCGGATGCCCGGGACCCGTTCGAGGCGACCGTGGGGGTGGTCCGGCAGGTGCTCAGGGAGTAGGCGATGCCGGCGGTTTTTACGCTGAAGGTCCGACCCCTTGAGAGCTGGCCGAAGGCGCCGTTTCTCGGCCGCGCCCTGCACGGCTTTGTGCTGGGGCTGGTGGACCGGGTCGACCCGGCCCTGGCGGCGGCCATCCACCGGCAGGAGGGCCCAAAGCCGTTCCGGACGGCCGGCCCGTTTGTTGGGGAGAGCTACCAGCCGGCCGGGAAGCTGGTGGCCGGCGAGGGGTACCGGATTGTGGTGGTGGGGCTGGATGGGGCAGTGGTGGCGGCCCTGGGCCGGGCCCTCGGGGTTGGGGAGCGGCCGGTGGAGGTCGCCCTGGATGAGGCGGTCTGCCGGGTCGAGTCGGCGGAGATGGAGGAGGTCGGGTACGAGGTCCTTTTCGGCCGGTACTTTCCGGGCGGGCCGGTCCGCCGGTCCATTGAGCTGACGTTTGATACGCCGACCAGCTTCCATTCCGGGGGCAAGAATGTGCCGCTGCCCCTGCCGGAGCTGGTGTTCGGGTCGGTGCTGGAGCGGTGGAACGGGCTTGGGCCGCTGACATTAAGCCCGGAGCTTAAGGCCTTTGCCCGGGAGTGCGTGGGCATCAGCTATTACGACCTGCGGGCCTGGACGGTGACGGTGGCCGGGGGCAAGCAGGTGGGGTTTGTCGGGCGGGTGGGGTACCGGGTGCTCAAGTACGACCCGTACTGGACCCGGGCGCTGAACCTGCTGGCCGATTTTGCGTGGTTCTGCGGGGTCGGCGTCAAGACCTCGATGGGAATGGGCCAGGCCAGGAGGACCGACCGTGACGGTGCTCTATCTGACCGAACAGGGGAGCCGGCTTAACCGGGAGGGCGACCGGTTTGTCCTCAGCCGGGAGGGTCAGGTGCTGGCCGAAGTGCCGGCGGGCCTGGTCGAAGCCGTTTACGTCTTCGGGAACGTATCTTTGACGACCCCGGTCATCACCTACCTTCTGCGCCACGGCATCGACTGCGTATTTTTATCCCAGGAGGGGCACTACTTTGGCCGGCTTTTTAGCAGCGATTCCAGGTTCGGTTTGCTGAGGCAGCGCCAGTACGTGGCCTTGAGCAACCCCGACGTGCGGCTGAGAGTCGGCCGCGCAATCGTGGCCGGTAAGGTCGCAAACCAGGTGAATTTCCTGCGCCGGCGGGGAGTCGATGAGGACCGACTGGGCGTGCTGCGGGGCTTCGAAGCCGAGGCCCGGCTGGCCACAGACCCCGGGCAGCTGCTCGGGATTGAGGGGCAGGCCTCGGCGATTTATTACGGGCTTTACCGGCACCTGTTCAAGCACGACCTGGGGTTTCGTGGTCGGACGCGGCGGCCGCCCCGGGACCCGGTGAATTCGCTGCTAAGCCTGGGTTATACGCTGCTCGGGTACGCCGGGCAGTCGGCCGTCTATGCGGTGGGTCTGGACCCCTTCATCGGGTTTCTGCACACCGTACACTATTCGCGCCCAAGCCTGGCCCTGGACCTGATCGAGGAGTTCAGGGTGCTGGTGGATGGGCTTGTACTGCGGGTTGTTAACCTCCGCAGGTACCGGCCGGCAGATTTCCGGCGGTCCGAAGAGGACCCGCAGGCCGTGCTCCTGACGGACGAGGCCCGCAAGCGGTACCTGGCCGACTTCGAAGGAATGATGGGGCGGACGCTGAGCTACCCCGGGCAGGACCGGCCGGTGACCGTTCGGCGTGCGCTGGAGCTGCAGGCTCGCCAGCTGGCCCGGGTGATTCTCGGACAGCAGGAAGAGTATCGGCCCCTCAACTTCGGGACGGGCGGCGACTGAGCCATGTGGGTAGTGGTTTGCTACGATATACCGGACGACCGGCGTCGGCTGCGCACGGCACGGGTATGCCTTGGGTTCGGGATGAGGGTGCAGCGGAGCGTGTTTGAGGCGGACCTTACACCGGCGCAGTTGCGGCGGCTGCGGGCGCGGCTTTTGCGGGTCATCGACCCGGAACAGGACAGCGTCAGGATTTACAAGCTGTGCGCCGATTGCATCCGGCAGACCGAAGTAGTCTGCGGGCCCAAGGTGGTCGAATCGAGCCCGGTACTCATATATTAGAGGGCCGGCATATTTCACTTGTTGAAAGGCGTGGACGGCACAGGTCGAGGTTTTCGGGAGACAGGTTGACAGTGGGGACAAATGGGCTTATACTCACGGCAGAAGGGCCTGACATGGCCCACTAG